>Ga0065712_10067898_pt1 | contig 22086 bp, 25 predicted proteins | sample MisRhiReplicate1_FD_59099 | JGI IMG/M metagenome (GOLD analysis project Ga0065712, IMG submission 59099) | Miscanthus rhizosphere microbial communities from Kellogg Biological Station, MSU, sample Rhizosphere Soil Replicate 1: eDNA_1 v3... | ecosystem: Host-associated > Plants > Roots >...
GGCCCGGTTCGAGGCAGGTCTCCTGGCTTACGGCAGCGCATTGCAGGCTTTCGGGCCTTGCCAACGCGCGCTCATCGCGCCTTCCCGCCTGGGCAGTGGCTGTGCGGTGAACATGACCGTTTACAGTTGCGGGGGCAGCTGCGGCATTGACCGCATTCCCGTCTTAGCTGCGCTTGCGCACTGGGCTGCAAGCGAAGAACCTCGAACCGGCAAGGCTACGCAGTGACCGCTGGCAGGTCAATCGCTGAGATTGACGATCCCCCGCCACGCGTGGTCTCCTGTGCGCCTTGTTACGGGTGCCCCTCACGGGGTGAAACGGGAAACCGGTGCGCTCAGATCGCTGAGCAAGTCCGGTGCTGCCCCCGCAACGGTAAGCGAGAGGAAGTCAGATCCACTGTGCTCAGGCATGGGAAGGTGACTTCGAAGGACGGACAGTGCTGTCATGCCCCCTCGCGAGCCCGGAGACCGGCCCGCTACGTTTGCAAATGACACACCCGCGGTGGGCGGGCGCCGTTGAAACCGCTGACGTTCGTCAGAGGGTATCTGTGCGCATGGCCCGCTTTTGCCCAACGTCTCCAGAGGGAACGCCATGACGACCATCAGCAGCAGCCATTCCGCCGCAGCCAGCTCCTCCCGCACACAACGCCTCACCGCCGCCATCAGTGCCGCGCTGCTGGGCGCATGCCTTGTGTACTTTGCCGGGTTCTCGCACATCGCCGCCGTGCACAACGCGGCACACGACACTCGCCACAGCGCCGCCTTCCCTTGTCATTGAGGAAAACACAATGTTCAAGCGAATCGCCTACACCGCAGGCTTCACCGGCCTGCTCGCAGCGCTGCTGCTGACCCTGCTGCAAAGCTTATGGGTGGTCCCGTTGATCCAGCAGGCCGAGACTTACGAAAACGCACCTGCCGAACACGTGCATGAACAGGCTGGCGGCGTTGCGGCCGAGCACAGTCACGAACATGACGAAGCCGCCTGGGAACCGGAAAACGGCTGGCAGCGCGTGCTGTCCACCACCGGTGGCAATCTGGTGGTCGCGGTCGGTTTTGCGCTGATGCTTGCCGGGCTCTATACCTTGCGCGCACCGGGCAGCCCGCTTCAGGGCGCCGGATGGGGACTGGCCGGTTTCGCCGTCTTCGTGCTGGCTCCGACCCTGGGCCTGTCACCGGAACTGCCGGGCACCGCAGCCGCCGAACTCAGTCAGCGTCAGTTCTGGTGGATTGGCACCGCAGCCTCTACCGCTGCTGGCCTCGCGCTGCTGATCTTCGGTCAGAACCTGCTGCTCAAAGTGCTGGGCGTTGCCATTCTGGTTGCGCCTCATGTGATCGGCGCGCCGCAGCCGCTGGTTCATGAGAGTCTCGCGCCTGAAGCACTCGAATCGCAGTTCATCATCGCTTCGCTGCTGACCAATGCCGTGTTCTGGGTAGCATTGGGCCTGATCAGCGCCTGGCTGTTCCGCCGCAACAACGCCGATCTGCAGCATGCCGAACCGTACCCGGCCTGAGCAGACGAACGCCCTGCCCGCTTCAGTCATTGTCGCGGGCCTGGGGTGTCGGCGCGGTTGCTCTGCCCTGCAGTTGCATGAACTGCTGGAGCGCCACCTCAATGCGCATGGAATCGACATGAGCGACATCACCGCGCTGGCCTCCATCGACCTGAAAAGCGAAGAGCCCGGCCTGCTGGCACTGGCGCGACAACTGGCCGTGCCGCTGGTGTTCTTCAACGCGGCGCAACTGGTGTACTGGGATCTTCACCTCACCCATCGCTCGGCGAATGTGCTGCAACACACCGGCTGCCACGGCGTCGCCGAAGGTTCGGCGCTGGCTCTTGCGGCGCAACTGGGTGATGGCTCTGCCGGACTGGTGATCGAACGCCAGAAATGCACCCACGCCACATTTGCCTTGGCAACCAGCCCCGCTAACGGCGGATAATCTCGGCAATGACTCACTTCAGGAGATTCCCTTGACCGTTTTTTTCATCGGCGCAGGCCCCGGCGACCCGGAGCTGATCACCGTCAAGGGCCAGCGCCTGATTCGCACTTGCCCTGTCATCATCTACGCAGGCTCGCTGGTGCCCGTCGCGGTGCTGGAGGGCAATCAGGCCGTGCAGGTGATCAACAGCGCCGAGCTGCACCTGGAACAGATCATCGACCTGATCAAGACCGCTCATGCGCAAGGCCAGGACGTGGCACGCGTGCATTCGGGTGATCCAAGCCTGTATGGCGCCATCGGCGAGCAGATCCGTCATTTGCGCGAGCTGGCCATTCCCTTTGAAATCATCCCCGGCGTTACGGCTACGGCCGCCTGTGCGGCGTTGCTCGGCACAGAGCTGACACTGCCGGACATCTCGCAGAGCGTGATCCTGACCCGCTACGCCGACAAGACTTCAATGCCGCCCGGCGAAGAACTGGCCAGCCTTGCGCAGCATCGGGCCACCATGGCGATTCATCTGGGCGTCAACAATCTGCACCGGATCATCGAAGAGCTCATACCGCATTACGGCGCGGACTGCCCGATTGCCGTGGTGCATCGCGCAAGCTGGCCGGATCAGGACTGGGTACAGGGCACGCTGGCAGACATCGAAGAAAAGGTGGAGGCCAAGGGGTTCCGGCGCACGGCGTTGATACTGGTAGGACGCGTGCTGGCAAACGATACGTTCAGCGAATCATCATTGTATCGGGCAGGTCATGCCCATCTGTTCAGGCCTTAGCGACAGAGTTCGGCAAACAGCGGGCGCTGGCAACGGCATGGACATAGTCAGGCGTGGATCCGGCGTTACTGAAACGACGCAGATCGTCCGGTGGCAGCTGACGTGACTGGACCGGCTGTGTACGGACCTTTTCATTCACCTGCGAATCAGGCGTGATATCGCTGCCAAAGTGGGGAAACGGCTCCTGCGCCGCCCAACCTCCCGCAGCCAGCAACAGCAATACGAACACACCTGCGATGGGTTCCTTGGTACCGCGCATGGATCCGCACATGGGTCTTTCCTCCAGCCGACTGATAACGGCTCGTTACACCAATGACTGACCGAGCATAAGCGCTCGAATGTCGCGAACATGTGAACGCATGGTGTGAGTCAATGCGTAAATGTACACATGAGTCTATTTTCGAACAACATCACAGTCGGGCTCATTCAAACGGTTCCTCGCCTTGCAGCTTGGTGCGATGCATCAAACGCCCGCATTCCGGGTCATACGCCTCGGCACGATGCAGGGTGCCCGTGTTGTCCCAGATCACCAGATCACCCACCTGCCATTCGTGGCTGTAGCTGAACGAATCACCCGTCGCCCACTCCCGCAGTTCGACCAGAATACGTGCGCTCTCGGCCCGGCTGACGCCTGCCACCTGCTGCGCCGTGCAGCCCAGAATCAGCGATTTGCGACCTGAGCGATGCGTCCACACCAGCGGCAGCTCTTTCTCGCCAATGGCCTGCATGACCTTGAGCGTCGCCAGACTCGGCTCAGGATTGTAGTAAAACAGCGACGACCAGGGCGCGTGCACGACACGCATGCCTGCATAGCGCAGCTTGTCTGCCGCAGACAACGCCTCATACGCCGCATAGGTATTGCAAAACCCGGTATTGCCACCCCAGGTCGCCGTCACCTTGCAGGCCAGAAGCGAGGCCAGGATGGGCACATCACTGCTGGTGCCGTCGATGTGCCAATATAGCGAGCCCTTCAGAAACTCGGCACCCGCCGGGTTCACCTTGGCATCCAGCGTAATTTTGGTGACATTCTGACCGTCGCTGGCTTCTGCCGAAAACGCGCCCAACGTGCGGGTGAACGCGATCTGCTCGGCATCGCTGAAACCGACTCGCGGAAAAACCAGCACGCCCCGCTGCTCCAGCAAACCGCGAATCTCGTCCGCAAGCTCGCCGCTCAGCAGCTCCTCTTTGGTATTGAGAATCCGGGTGCCGATGACAGGCTTGATCGGTTCGTGAAGCAGACGCGTTTTCGAAGTGGCTAACATGATGCGACCCTCTTCATAAATGAACCTTACGGTACGCTTTTGAAAATTGTCACGCAAGCGCTCATTTGTGATGACGGCATTACGTCGTGGCGGTGCCAACTCACAGGCACGCTTGCCGATTAAAGCTGTCCCAATGGTTCAGCTCCCGCCAAGAGGCCCTCATGAAAATCGGCATCATTTCCGACACCCACGGTTTGCTCCGCCCGGAAGCGGTCAACGCGCTCCAAGGCTGCGAGCAGATCATCCACGCCGGAGACATTGGCAGCGCAGAGATCGTCGAGCAGCTCAAGGCCATCGCCCCACTGCACATTGTGCGTGGCAACAACGACGTGGATTCGTCCTGGGCAAGCGAGATTGCCGATCACCTGATTTTCGAACTAAGCGGCTGGCAGGTATTGCTGGTACACGACATTGCCGATGTGCCCGCCCTGCTTGATGAGCGCACGCGGATCGTAGTCACCGGGCATTCGCATAAACCGCTTATTGAATGGCGCGGGGAGCGGTTGTACATCAACCCCGGCAGTGCGGGACGGCGTCGTTTCAAACTGCCGGTGACGCTTGCGTTGCTCGATGTGCAGGGGCCTTCGCTGGAGCCGCAGCTGGTGAGATTACTCGATTAGGCGACTTCAGATGCTTCGGATGCTTCGGCTTTTACAGATCGCGAAACATCAGCCACTGCGCCATACCCCAGGCATCAAAGCGTTCCTGCAAATGCCAGCCACGCTTGGCGTAATACGTTTGCTGATCGTGCGTGTGCAGGTACAACCGGTTTACGCCACTTCGTTTGGCATGGCTGCAAATGCTTTCGATCAACTCGGCTGCAAGTCCCCTGCCCCGAGCTTCCGACCTGACGAACACGCACGCTAGCCAAGGTCCGAGCTCTGGTCGGTCAGATAGATCGTTATCGGCAAACGCTGCGCCACCCAACAACCGCCCATCCTCGATCGCGATGAGACATTTCCACTCATTGTTGTACTGCCCCTCGGCAAACTCTTCCTCCCAGTCGGCCAGCGATTGCTGCGCAAACTCGTAGTTGAATTGCCGATGCAACCACAGCGCCATCGTGTCGCTGTGTTCCATGTGGTCGACGAGCCAGTACAGTCGGTGCATGCATGCTCCTTAATTATGGTTGCGTTATATCAACACCTGAAGAATAGCCGTGACGGCACTTCCATGCGAACAAGCAAGCGAAGTGTCGAGCAAATCGCTGGCGCCTCTTGGTTAACTGTATTCAAGATGGGGCTCATCAACATCCGACTAAAAACCAACTAGAGATCATCCAATAGTTAAAAGAAGCAATTAACCAAAGTCTGTAGCCTGCGTCCTACAGGATTATAAGAAATGATCCACAAAAACAATAGACCAAAAACAATTTTTAGACTACCTCAATGATGGAAACTTTAGGACCCTGCTTTGAACAAAAACCAGGTAACAGCCGAATATGCTTCGCTCGGTATAAACAACCTTTCCTGAGATCTGAAAATTGATAGACCTTGCCTGGATATCCTCTCCCCAGAATCGGCGCTTGTTCAAACTCAGGCCACTGAAAGAAACCAAACACGAGCTTTTACTAGAGTCATTCAAAGGCGAAGAGCGCCTGTCCAGCGCGTACAGCTTTGAGCTTTTACTTTTATGTGAAGACGCCGGTCTAAAACTTAAATCAATGCTGGGGCAGCATTTGGTTATCGAGATTGAATTGGCGGACAGCTCAACACGCTATACCGCTGGCTATGTCACACGCTTCGCGAGCGTTGGCAGCGATGGTGGAATCGCCAGTTACACAGCGACGATAAGTCCGTGGTTTTCAATGTTGGAGCATCGGGTCGATACCAGAATATTTCAGGACGCTACGATAGCAGAGGTTGTTACTGAGGTTTTCTCTCAATTTTCAGCATTTTCTCAATATGAATTTCGTCTGAGCAGCCCCCTCAAGCGCTACACATACATAACTCAGTATCGAGAATCCGACTTAGCGTTTGTGCAGCGACTGCTTGAAGCGGAGGGAATATTTTACTACTTCGAACACAATGCCGAAGGCCACAGCATGATCATCTGCGACGACTCAACGATGCTGGAGCCGTTGCCCGAGCAACCACAGATTCGATTCCACTCGGCCTCAGTCACCGAAACCTCCGACTCCATCACCGAATGGTCTGGAAACCGTCAATTGCAGTCAGGACGAATAGCCGTCCAGACCTTTGATTACCGTCAACCGAACAATCGTCTTCCAGTCACAATGAATAGCCTGAATCAACAGGGTGATGTCGAAGCTTTTGAAATCTACGACTGCTCAGGCCAGTACACGCATAAAAATTACGACGAAGGCGAAACATTGGTACGTTTGCGCATTGAAGCCCTGGAACTTAAAGGTAAGCGCTTTGATGGCCAAAGTAATTGCCGTGCGATGAGGCCTGGCTATACGTTTGAGCTGACGCAGCATTACGCGCATGACAAAGGAACCGTGGATGAGCGTCAGTTCTTGCTGATTAGCGTCGCGAGTGAGGGATACAACAATTACCTTAACGAGCGGCAGGCTAGTTACAACAATCACTTTTCCTGCGTGCGAAGAAAGATCGTATTCAGGCCAGAACTCACAGTAGAGCGCCCGACGATCGCAGGCCCCCAAACCGCCATTGTTGTAGGCCCTACGGGTGAAGAGATATTCACTGACGAGTTGGGTCGCGTAAAAGTCCAATTTCACTGGGATAGAAACGGCCGTCATAACGACAACAGCTCTTGCTGGGTACGCGTCGCTCAGACCGCAGCAAGTGGGGGCTTCGGAAGTATCCAAATCCCTCGCATTAACGACGAGGTAATCATCGTATTCCTTGACGGTAACCCAGATCGCCCGTTGGTAATGGGCAGCGTCTACAACAGTCAAAATCCCCCGCCGTGGTCGCTTCCCGCTAACAAAACCCAGAGTGGCTTTCTGACGCGCTCAATCAATGGCAAAGGCTCCAACGCTAACTTCTTCCGTTTTGAAGACAAAACAGGGGTCGAGCAAGTCAGCCTTCATGCCGAACGCAACATGGACACCGAGATCGAGGCCGACGAATCGCACGACGTAGGCGGCAATCGCACAGTAACAGTTAAAGGAAAACATTGCGAAACGATCACGCTTGAATCGAGCATTGTGGTTGAAGAAGGATCGTACTTTGTCACGGTGGATAAAGGCGACATAAAGATAAGATCAGCTTCCTCTATCACCCTTGAGGCTGGCTCTAGCAAATTAATTCTAAAACAAGACGGGACCATTCTACTCTCAGGCGTCGTTGTAGATGTAGAAGGCACCACGATTATAAATCTAAATGAAAAAGCGACTGACAAGGAGTAGCCGCATGCGAAACCGCAATGACGGAAGAACCAGTTTTTATGATCGTATTTCCGAGGCGCGAATAAGAGAAGAGAAGCGTCTTGAAGAAGAGCGTCTCGCACAAGAAGCACTGGATGCAATTCCACCGCCAGAACGCTTTCATACCAACGAACTAAGTTTTTTGCGTCCCCCTAGCTTTAGAGACAAGACCTTTCATGCATTCACATTGGCTGATAAAGAGCCAAGTCCATTTTCTTTGATAATAGGTCGGACAGTTCTCACTACGGACATTGACTTGGAATCAGTGGCCCAACAGGTCCTTGGCGAACTGGGGAAAAAGCTTTCCCATTTGGAATGGATAGAACCGTTGTTTCCAACATCAGTCGCTGGGCTTGAGGCACGCCAAGTCGAATTCAAATGGCGGCAGCAGGGCCAGCCGGTTCATCAGTTGCAGCTGATATTCCTTCACCACGACGAAATGGGCCAAACGTTAGTGATGCAGATTACTGGGACCAGCAGCAATGTTGGCGGCATGACGCCCGACGAACGAGCTACGTTTTTTTCTGTTATCGAGACACTTGAACTAAGAAATACGCTGGGGATAGTAGAAACGGCTGCCCAGGCATGAGTGCAGCGGCGAGACTTGGAGATCCGATTGAGCACTCCGAGGCGCTGAGCGGATTGCTTTTGGGTTTAGCTGTCGGTGCAGCAGCCGTAGTAATCGCTGCCGCTGCAGGCGCATCAGTCATTGCTTCTGGAGGCTTGGCAGCAGTAGCTGTCGCTGGTGCCGTCTTATCGCTCACGGCAAGCGTCGGCGAACTCATCGGAAGCCTTTCCTTTTGTACTAACACGGCAGGCCAAATCATAAAAGGCTCAGCCAATGTCCACATCAATGGCCGTCCTGCCGCTCGGGCTCACTTGGATGCCTCGGGCTGCGACAAGCACGGTCCCATTCCGCAAATCATCGCTGAAGGCAGTAGCACTGTTTACATCAATGGCCACCCCGCCGCACGCGTGGCGGACCGCACGGTTTGTGACGGAAAAATCACCGCGGGATCCAGCAATGTGCACATAGGTGGAGGCACCAAGAGAACAGACGAAATCGCACCCGAGGTTCCCGGTTGGCTACATGGAGTGATGTTGGGGATCGGATTTGGCAGCGCGACAGTATTGACCTCTTTCGCAGCCGCGCTGAGCGGTCTGGTCGTTGGGTTTGCTGGTGGGATGAGCGGATCAATCATCGGTGGCCGACGCTACGGCTCAGACTCAGATGGTCAGAAGCTAATGGCGTTTGGTGGCGCCGTGGCTGGCGGTAGCTTGGCAGGCAAAGGACAACAGTGGTTCGATACGAGATATGAACTCAAGGCAGAAGGGTTCGGGGCAGTTTTAGGGAATCTCAAAATCATCCCTAAACCCTCCAAAGCTACCTTTGGTCATGCAGAGTCGGACGATTACAAAGCGACGTTTTTTAAGGCCTATCCTGAACAAAAAGGCCAAGTGATTGTTCACCACGCGGTAGAGCAACAGGTTCAAAAACGCTATCCAAACGTGGTAAAAAATGAAGAAATGCATTCATTGGAAAACCTTAGGGGCATTCCTAAAGAGCTAAATTCAGATCTGCATCTAAGTTTTATAAGGAAGGAATGGAATAGATTTTATCGAGAAACGCCATTTGCGACAAAGGATCAACTATTGGAAAAAGCCACCGAAATTGATACCATCATAGGAAGTAAATTTTCACCCCCAATAAAACACTAGGACACAGAACCATGTATCACTATATAGAACCTGAAGTAGCTGGAGAGCTAGGCAATAACACCAGAATTATCACATCGTGTCATCCTCCAAAAGTGACAAAACTGGAATACAAATTTAATGGATGGCTAGGCGATGACTTACTGGAAAGCTTTCCATGTTTCATAGTTAGCAGAAAGCTCGCCGACGCCCTCTCAAAAAAGAAGCTCTCCGGATATTATTTTACGCCTATGACAACCTCAAAATCTGAAATCTTCAAGGAACTCCAACCTCAAACAGATCTGCCAGAATTTCAATGGTTACAAGTTAGCGGCTCAGCAGGAAGAGACGACTTCGGTCTAGCAAAAAATCATTTACTGGTCATTTCAGACATAGCTTTGGAAACTTTAAATATGCACAATATTAATCAAGCTGAAATATACCCATACCTGAATAATTAAACCATTACAACACAGCAACTTACTCACAAAAATTTTTACCAATCAGATTTAGTGTATAAAATCCCACTTGATTACGTAATAGAACAGGAAAATCAAACTCGACCTGACTACGAAGCAATTTATTGACAGAAAAAATCGCTAGTCCAGAACAAAGACCAGCCACCACTCACCAGTAAAAAAACCTAACGCAGTTAAAACAATAATCACTGCACCGACTATCGTAAGAACCCCACCACCTTGATGACAGGGTTGTTAGAGCATTTAGCCAGTTATAAATACCGACAACATATGAATCTTAACTATCCTCATCAACAGAATCAAAAAGACCTTCTTGCAGAGGAGTTACATTTACGCTAAAAGAGTCAGTCGCATTCCCTATTAAAAACTCATTGAGTAATGCAGCTAGGGCAGCGTGGCGACGCTTTCTGTTACCCAAGTCAGAAGACGCACGAATTGACTTGCCGTATTCATTCACCTCCTGTGCATAATCCCCTTGATATTCGTCTGAGCTTAGATAGCTATTTATCCCTTCAGCAAATCCATCTAGCTCATTACGAACAGACATTCTAGTTTCTTTATCAAGAGGCAGAAATTTAGCTTTTGAAGCCAAATACAAAAACAACGAATAAAAATCAGTTTTCTTTTTCCATCTGGTAGTTTTTATATCAGGCAATAACTGCTCAAGCTCGAAAATAACCGACTGAAATATTGAAACCAACTCATCTTTTTGCTCGAACTCCACCTCATACTCTTGATAATATTTATCAATGGACTCTTTCTTATTCTGGTGGCCGTGCAGAACAGCAATAGCCAACTCGGAAACATACTCAATATCCATCATTCTCCGGACATTTACAGGCGTAAATATTCCCGTTGTATTCCAAAACCCGTAATTAGACAATTCTTGCATTGTCTGAAGGAACGGCCCCCAATATGTAGCCTGCCTTAACTCTTGAGAGTTCAAAGCCACGACGTTTTTATTCAAACGTTGAAATATGCCACGGATATCGCCATCAGACATATCTGGAAGCAGGCGAACTATAAATGTATATCCGAATATCTTTCTTTTATCCTCCGCCGACAAGTCATCAAATGTCATGCCACCCCAGGTCGGGGACTCATCTTCTTTAATCGAAAACCCACCTTCGATAAACTCTAAGCAAGCCCTAGTTCTTTGCTGGCCATCAATAATAATATGCTTTTCATTACCAGCCTCATCTACAAATTCCTGCATATAGATTTCAGGAACTGGATATCCATTCAATATACTATCTATCAAATAGCTTTTTTGAGGATGAGTCCACACAGGGTTTCTCTGAAACGGCGGCTTCATTTGAAGATCACCGCTATCATTGGCCTTCTTGAACCAAACAACACTTCGGTTAGTTGTAGTAAGAAATTTAGACATAGCTTAATCCTTTTCTAGCTCATGCGTACGAAGACTTTTAAGATTATTAACCTGATAAGCTCTAAGACTATCAAAGTCTTTATAAATCCTAGCTTTAATTTTGCGACCTCGCGTTGGATCGACGCTAGACATAACTTCTAGAGCATGCGCCCAATCTTTTCCAAACGGCATATACGGCAGAAGCTTATCCGTCGCTATCGTCCCCCAATAAATGTATTTTTGAACGTGGTCTGTTACCGACTGTTTTGCAGCTGGTGACATCGAATGCATGCCGGAACCAAGATTTCTCAAATAGCGCCAAGAAACATTAAAAAAATGCTCAGAAACAATTGCAACGTCGATATCTGACTTCTCATCAAAAGCGCGATAATTTTTATAAGGATTCAAACTAATACCAAAAGCACCGCTACCAGTTATCAATATTTCAGAGGAGTCTACTTTAACCAGGCCGGCAAGCTTATTACGCCACTGCTCATAACTTTTCGCATCTCCATCGAACGGAAAAGGAACTCGACTCAAAATCCAGAGAGATGCAATTATGTCAGGCGGAGAGCTTACTAGTTCTTTTAAAAAATCAGCTCTAACATCATCAATGGCAACATCCATATCCCCACACCTCCTAATGCGCACCAAACACAGCAGTGTATTTTTTCACTGCAAAGAAATATAATTACTCGCAGCAACAGTTTACACATTTCAACCTTTGCAGCTTGCAAGAGCCAAGTCAAGGATATGCTGACAAATTTGCTGCAGTACACGTTTCAACTGTCATTTTAGATGAGTAATTGCTTGGATCATCAGTACGTATGGTCTGGTATTTCCAAATTTTATATTCGGAAAATCACGTGCACAAATATTAATTTTCTGTCCTTGCACCCTCCCCACCCAACGAATAAGGTGCTCTCCATCGCGCTCAGCCCCGAAACACTTTCACCAAAGGCCCCCCAATGATCCACATCCGCCCCATGACCCCGGACGACTTCGACCACTTCTGGCCGACCTTCCACTCAGTCGTTCAGGCCCGGGAAACCTACGCCTACGACCCGGCGCTGACGTTCGAGCAGGCTCGTGACTTGTGGCTCAAGCTGCCACAGCACACGCTGATTGCGGAAGAGGATGGCAAGGTGTTGGGCAGTTATTACCTGAAGGCGAATGCGGCAGGTCCGGGCAGTCATGTCTGCAACTGTGGCTATATGGTGACGGACGCAGCGCGGGGTCGTGGGGTGGCGCGGTTGATGTGTGAGCACTCGCAGCAGTTGGCGCGCGACAGCGGCTTTCTGGCCATGCAGTTCAATTCAGTGGTTGCCACCAATGAAGTGGCGGTCGCGCTGTGGCACAAGCTCGGTTTTGAGACAGTGGGTCGCCTGCCCAAGGCTTATCGGCATGCCCGCCTGGGGCTGGTGGATTGTCTGGTGATGTTCAAGTGGCTGGGCGATGTCCCTGAAGTTCAAGAGCCTGCGCGGACCCTGTTGATCGGTCGCAAGAATATCGAGTCTGTCGTGTCACGCCCCCGCCGCAAATAAGCTGGTGCAGGCTCCCTCACGTCAGGTCCGGTTGCGACCTTGAAGGGAGCCATCTTCCCTGCATCCCTCAGCTTTTTATCCCTTGAAGCTGCATGGTGCCTGGCGGCTCATTCCTTGACCTCGCTCAGCGAGAATCGGTGTCCCTTGGTGTCACGCACTTCGGTCCCGACGATGTAGGCGATGGTCTGCCCGTCGTGGTCGACCAGCCTTTGCGGGGTCCCCAGGCTTAGCGTGCCTATTTCGCCACTCCAGTCCCGTCGCGGGTCATGTTCGAGGTAGGCGTAGACCTTGCGTTCGCGAATGCGCCACACGGGATAGCGCTTGCGGCTGGAGATAACGTCATAGGTCAGGTTAGGGTTGAAGATGAAGGCAGCAGTCATGGCAGTCTCCGCTATGAAGTGGCTGACTGCACTGTGAAGCCACGTGGTTGACGCAGAATAGACCACGCTGGAAAAGCCTTCGTTGCGACCGGACGACAAACCGCAACGCCACGAAAAACGGGCCTTTCGGCCCGTTTCTCACTCACGTTTCATATCGCTATTTGCCAGCACCCATTTCGGGTTGGCGCTGCAGCAGCACACGGGTGACGCGGCGCTCTTCAACACCGACCACTTTGAGGTCCCAACCCTGCCAGTGGAGGCTGTCGCCCATGGTTGGCAGACGATCCAGCAGGCTCATGACCAGCCCGGCCAGCGTCTGGTAATCGTCGGTGGCTTTGGCCTGGAAGCCGGTCCGCTCGCGGATCAGGCTCAGGTTCAATGCGCCCGAGACGATGAAGTCATCACCCTGCGTAACAATGTCCGGCCCTTCCACTTCGCTGGCATCAGGCAACTGGCCGGCAATCGATTCCAGAATGTCGGTCATGCTCAGCACACCGATGAAATCACCGAATTCGTTGACCACGAACGCGATATGGGTCGACTCCTTACGCATCTGTTCCAGTGCATTGAGGATGGTGAAGTTGTCGAGCAGGTTGATGGCCTTGCGCGACAGCAGCTTCAGGTCAGGCTCGTTACCGGACAGCAGTTCCTTGAGCAGTTCCTTCTTGTGAACGAAGCCCAGCGGTTCATCAATGCCGCCTTCGCCGATCAACGGCAGGCGCGAATAGGATGAATGCATCAGTTTCAGGCGGATCTTGTCGGCGTCGTCGCTCAGGTCGATGTAATCGATCTCGGCGCGCGGCGTCATGACGGTACGGATCGGACGCTCTGCCAATTGCAGTACGCCGCTGATCATCACCCGCTCGCGGCGGTCGAACACCGGCTCGGTGCTTTCGCCTTCCATCATTTCGATGATTTCTTCGTCGACATCACCCGACTCCAGTCGGCGACCACCCAACAGACGCATGACCGCATGGGCAGCACGTTCGCGACGTGGAAGATGACCATGAGCGGACTTCTTGCTGCGCTTGCGGGCGATCTGGTTGAAGACCTCGATCAGGATCGAGAAACCGATGGCCGCATACAGATAGCCTTTCGGAATGTGGAAGCCCAGGCCTTCAGCGGTCAGGCTGAAACCGATCATCATCAGGAAGCCCAGACACAGCATGATGACGGTCGGGCGACTGTTGACGAACTTGGTCAGCGGTTTGCTGGCGATCATCATCAGGCCGATGGAGAAGATCACCGCGATCATCATCACCGACAGATGCTCGACCATACCCACCGCAGTAATCACCGCGTCGAGCGAGAACACCGCATCAAGTACCACAATCTGCGCCACGATAGGCCAGAACAACGCGTAACCCGCATTGCCAGCCTTCTGGCTGACGTGCCCTTCGAGTCGTTCGTGCAGTTCCATGGTGGCCTTGAACAGCAGGAATACACCACCGAACAGCATGATCAGGTCACGGCCGGAGAACGTCTTGCCGAAGACCTCGAACAGGGGTTCGGTCAGCGTCACCATCCAGGAGATACTGGCCAGCAGGCCAAGGCGCATGATCAGCGCCAGCGAAAGACCGATCAAGCGTGCCTTGTCGCGTTGTGCGGGTGGAAGCTTGTCGGCCAGGATGGCAATGAACACCAGGTTATCGATACCCAGTACCAGTTCCAGAATGATCAGAGTCAGCAGGCCAAGCCAGGCCGTGGGGTCAGCAATCCATTCCATGGGATTTATTCAGCCTTCTGAACAGAATAGTGGGCGGGAGCGCCTGATGCGTTGAGCTGCGCACGGAGATTCAGCGCCGAATGCTGAGATGCATCCAGACAGGCTGAATAGCCTTGGGCAGGGGCAATACGCGAAAAAGGAGATGAAGCAAGGCTTGAATAAGGCTTTATGCCGCATGGGGTGCAGAGGAATGGCCAGCCTGATGCTGAGGAAGGAAAACGACTCGGAGGTTCCTGGAGGGTGTTCATATGGTCCTGAAATTTGATACGGGCGATGATCCTACAATACACAGATCAAATCCGCGCGCGGAATAAGTATTACAAGAGTTGACTGTTGAACCACTGCCCTGCTTCTCGTAAACCCTCCCGGGCGACGTTTTGTCGCACCCGAATCCGCGACCAGTTGTCTGACGACGCCCGATGTACGGTAGATGGCGCCGAGCAATTGTTTTAAAATGTTGCAATAACGTCACACCTGCGCAGGGCTCATCCCTGACGCCACCTGACAAGAATCATAAAAAGAAAGCCCGTCATAGACGGGCTTTTTTCGTTTTCAGCTTTTGCAGGCCATGCGGCCGATGAATCGCACGCATGGCAACCAACCCGTTTTCTGACCTTTGAGGATCTTGCTTCATGTTGCGTATCGTTGTTGTACATCTGTTCCAGTGGCTCAAGCGCCTGTCTTCCGGCCTGCTCTCCCGCGGATCGCAGTACAGCGAATCCCGTGATTTCACCCGTGAAAACGATGAAGGCCGCTGGACCTTCGTGTCCGTCGCTATCATTCTGACCTTGAGTTTGTATTGCCTGGCCGGTCTGGGCTACTACGCCAAGGTCAATGTGTGGGACGGCTTTACTCAGGAACAGAAAGCCAATATCGCTCAGGCGATGGTTGTCAGCTCGCAGAATCTGTAAGCGGCCAGCCTGCAACACCGGACGGGGAAGCTGAGGCTTCCCCGTTTGCGTTTCAGTGCTTGTCAGATGCTTAAGTTTCTGCGAGAAAGCTGCCCGCATACGCAAGGAGATATAGGGCAATGAACAACGAACTTCTCATAACCGATCTGCAGATTGGCGAAGGCAAGACCGTGGTCAAGGGCGCATTGATCACCACCCACTACACCGGCACCCTGTCCGACGGCACGGTGTTCGACTCTTCCCACGAGCGCGGCAAGCCTTTTCAGTGCGTGATCGGCACGGGGCGCGTGATCAAGGGCTGGGATCAGGGCCTGATGGGCATGAAAGTCGGAGGCCGTCGCACGCTGTTCGTTCCGGCTCACCTCGCCTACGGCGACCGAAAAATGGGCGCCCACATTCAGCCGGGATCCGACCTGAGCTTCGATATAGAACTGCTTGAAGTCCTGACACGCGACGATTGACCGTGCGGCCGGGCGTGCTGCGTGTTTATTCTCAGCATCCCGATCACACTTCGTTTGTCGGATTGCGCACACACGCAGAAAAAGCCATGCTCAGGGTATGGAATTCAACGACTTCTGACAGGACACCCCATGGCGCTCAACAAGTCGACCCAGGAGCTGAAAAAGCACCTCAAGGGCACGGCCACCAACCTCGAAACCACCGCAGATGAAATTCTCAAGCTCGCTTCACAGATGAAAGAGGTCGATGTCACGGCCGTTCTGCAAATGGTCAATCGCCTTTACAGCGACGCCGACCAGCTCAAGGCTTATGCCGATGAGGTCAGGGCGAAGCGAATCGTCCGCGCCAAGCTACCTTGAATCGCTGACCCACATAGCCTTTTGATCCCGCAGTCCTAACGTTTCAGAGAGCCGTCGATGCCGTCAGCGTTCACTCATACCCGTGTTCGATACCTGGCGTTACAGAAACGGCGGACCGGGGTCGGCATGACTCTGGCCGCCAGTCTTTCGGTTCTGGCGGGCATGACGGACGCCATTGGCTTCATGGCAACGGGCGATTTTGTTTCCTTCATGAGCGGCAACACCACGCGACTGGCAGTGGCGCTAAGCGAAGGAGACATGGGCATGAGCGCTCGCCTGACGCTGGCGATCGGCGTGTTCATTGCGGGCAACGCGCTGGGTATTGTCATCGCCCAGCTGGGCAATCGTCGTGCATTGCCGCTGTTGCTGGTTGTCGCGACGCTGTTGTGTGCAGCCGCTGCCTGGCCAATGGAGAAGAATCTGCTGGCGCTGGTCTGGGCGATTCTGGCGATGGGCATGCTCAACGCTGCCGTTGAGCAGGTAAACGGCCAGTCGGTGGGGCTGACCTACGTGACCGGTGCCCTGTCCCGCTTCGGACGTGGCCTGGGTCGCTGGTTGATGGGTGAGCGGAAGAATGGCTGGCAGGTTCAACTGATTCCCTGGTTCGGCATGTTCGTCGGCGCCGTCGTCGGAGCGCTGATCGAACGCCGGCTCGGGCTGAACGCCCTACTGGTCAGCGCCAGCCTGTCGGCATTGCTGGGGCTCGCCTCGCTCGGCATCCCGCATCGATGGCAGCGCCTGTACATGCCGCGGTGAAGCAAATAGGTTTACCATACGCGCCATTTTTCAGACCGACCCTGCCCCATGACTCCCGAAGCGCTCGCCATTCTGCAACAGCATCTGCTCAACGCCCTGAGCGACGTCCCGACTGAAACCCGCCGGTTATTTCACGGCCGCGGGCGCGTCTGGCCCGGGCTGGAGCACATCACTGTCGACTGGATGCAACGCGTGGTGCTCGTGTCGCTGTTCAAGGAGCCGCAGGAATCCGAGCTTGCCGCACTGAATCATCTGTTGCTGGCGCTGATCGAAACGCCTCAATGGCAACAGAGTCAGGCTCATACCTTGCTGCTGCAACACCGTTACCTGCCGCAGAGCACCACCCAGTGGCTGACGGGTGAGGAAGTGGATGAATGGGTCATCACTGAAAACGGTCTGCGCTACAAAGTCGATTTCGGCAAGAAGCAGAACAGCGGACTGTTTCTGGACATGCGCTATGGCCGGGAATGGGTGCAGGCTCAGGCCAGGGGCAAGCGCATCCTTAACCTGTTCGCCTACACCTGCGGCTTTTCAGTCGCAGCGATTGCCGGTGGCGCCGACCATGTGGTGAATCTGGACATGGCCCGCGCCGCGCTCAATCGAGGCCGCGAGAACCATCGCCTGAACGAACATGACCTGAGTCGCGTCACGTTTCTGGGCCACGACCTGTTCAAGTCCTGGGCCAAGGTCACGCGCTCCGGCCCTTATGATCTGATCATCATCGACCCGCCTTCTTTCCAGAAAGGCAGCTTCATGCTCGACAAGGATTACCAGCGTGTCCTGCGCCGCCTGCCGGAGTTGTTGGAGGAAAACGGTCTGGTGCTGGCCTGCATGAACGATCCGGCGGTAGGGCCTGAGTTTCTGATCGAACACACGGCCACCGAAGCACCCTGCCTGCGCTACGAGCAGCGTCTGGAGAACCCACCCGAGTTTCCCGATGCGCGTGTGGACGGCGGTTTGAAAGCACTGGTGTTCAAGGCCGAAGGATTAAGCCGGTCAGGCTGGGCCTGACCGGCTTTCAACGCTTGAGGAAGCGTGTCGGAATGATCAGGCACTCAGCCGTGAAATCACATCATTGAGCCCGGTCGACAGGCCTTTCAAGTCCTGACTCGCGCTCTGTGTGCGCTTGACGTTGTCCTGATTGGTCACCGCGATGGCGGTGATTTCTGTCAGGTTGCGCGAAATGTCCTCGGCGACCGACGTCTGTTCTTCCGCCGCCGTTGCGATCTGACGGTTCATGTCGCGGATGTTCTCCACGGCCACGGTGATTCGCTGCAGGGTTTCACCCGCATGGGTGACCTGCTCCATGCTTTCCTCACTGCGCGCCTGGCCGCCCTGAATCGCTTGAACTGCGTCGGTAGCGCCCGTCTGCACTGACGTGATGATCTGATTGATCTCCGCAGTGGACACTGCAGTACGTTGCGCCAGGGTGCGAACCTCATCGGCAACCACTGCAAAACCGCGCCCGGCATCGCCAGCCCGTGCGGCCTCGATTGCCGCGTTCAACGCCAGCAGGTTGGTCTGTTCGGCAATGCCGCGAATCACTTCCAGCACCTTGCCAATGCGCCCGCTGTCCGTTTCCAGACGCTGGATGACACCGGCAGTGGACGTTATCTCGGAACGCATCCGGGTAATGGTAGCGATGGTCGATTGCATGACCTTTTCGCCTGTCTGTGCGTTTTGATCAGCCTCATCTGCCGCGCGAGCTGCGTCGGCCGCGTGCCGAGCCACTTCCTGAGCCGTCGCCGACATTTCGGTCATGGCGGTAGCGACCTGATCGGTGCGTTCGAACTGTTCGTGCGTGCCTTGGGCCATCAGCGCTGCAATGGCGTTCAGTTCACCACCTGCAGCATCAAGATCGCTGGTGCTGCGTTTCAGACGGCTGAACGTATCTGCCAGAAAATCACGCAGGGTGTTGGCGGCAATTGCCAGACGACCCAGTTCATCCTGACGGGTGACCTCGACGCGGTCGGCGAACTTGCCTTCGCTCAACTGAGCCACGTATTCAATGAGCATGCGAATCGGCGCAACGATGTTGCGGTTGACCATCCACAGTGCAAGCAGACCCACCAGCAGAGCCGAGGCCAGCATGACTGAGGTGCCCACCAGAATGGTCCGCGCAGCTTCATCGCTGATGATGATCGACTGGTCGGCACTGAGCTTATGCAGTTGGTCAACCAGAGTGGCCATTTGTTCGCTGGTCGGACGGTCCACGCCTTTGACGGCCAGATCACCCGCCGTGGCGTCACCTCCAGAGGCAATGAACGCATCGCGACCGGTGCGATAGGCCGATCCAAGTGTGCGGTGTTCCTGAGCAAGCTTCTGAACCTGACCCTTGAGCGCGGCATCAATGCCTTTCAACTCGGCAAGCTTGCCCAGCGTGCTCTGAACCCGGCGCTCCTGCTCTTCAAACTGCGCCCAGTATTTGTCACGCTCGGCGGGCGTCTTGCCGCGCAGCAGTACGTTCTTCCACTCCTGGACCTGAACCTTGAACAGCAGATTGGCTTCGTCGATCATTTGCGAAGATTGAACGGGGCCGTCGAGCAGGCTGCGATACGCCTGGATGTTGTTGGAGAGGAAGCTGAAACAGGCCAGGGCGATGAGCAAGACCAGTGCGAGGCTACCGCCCAGCAAGGCAAGAATCTGAAGCTTCAGGGATTTGGACATGGGTTGCGTCTCTGGAGAAAAACGGACCTGCAAAAGCGTGCAGATAGAAGAACAGGCCACCTCCCTGTACAGCCGTTCGAGGGAATAGGCATGTATGGCCCCATGATATGACCATCGGCATATGTCAATTTTTCTTGAGCGACCCGTAACAAAACAGCTGTCGAGTTCCAGTGCGTCAATAAAGCGCCGTCAGGTGCTCATTCGAATCTGCCCCAGAACAGATTCAATGAACATCGGCTGCTACTCAGCCTGCCCGAACACCTGACTCGGACGCCTCAATGACGGATCAAACGGGTTGATGCGAGCACTGATCGCCGTGGCCTCGCGCTTGAGCAATTCGACCACTGTCGTCAGCCGGTCCGGGCCCAGACGGTCAGAGATAGTGGCGACACTGAGCGCCGCGACAGCGCGGCCGTTACGGTCCAGAATGGGTACCGCCAGCCCGGCCATTCCCGGCAATGCACCGGTGTTGCGCGCGGCATAACCCAGACGCCTGACGTTCTCGACTTCAGAGCGCAGGAAGACCTCGTCGTACAGATGAAAATCTTTGAGCCTGGGCAGGTTGTAGGCGATCACCGTTTCGCGCTCGTCTTCGGGCAGAAACGCCAGAATGGCCAGGCTTCCCTGCCCCACGCCCAAGGCAACGCGCCCGCCGATGTCGCCGGTAAACGTGCGAATCGGGTACGGTCCTTCGCTGCGGTCCAGACAGATGGCATCAAAGCCGCTGCGCGCCAGCAGAAACAGCGAGTCACCCAGCGAGGCGGACAACCGAAGCAGGCTGGGCCTGACCAGATCCCGCAGGTTGCCGGTATTGCCTGCCTTCGCGGCCAGCGCGAAGAACTCGATGCTCAGCCGGTAGCGCTTGCTGAGTAGATCCTGCTCGACCATGCCCTCGTCCATCAGGCTGCGCAGCAAACGGTGAGTCGTGGGCTGGGACAGGCCAACGCGCTGCGCCAGTTGCGTCACCCGCTCACCGCCCTCATCACACTCACCCAGGCAACGCAGTACCGCGAACAATCTGGAAACGGCTCCAACACCCACATCCTTGTGTTCATTATTCCGATCAGTGGAATCTTTTATTCCAGTGCTCATATATATTTTCACTCAGTGAATGAATCTGAAAAAATATGTTGTTCAGTGAAATTCCTGATTGAGCGCATCCTAGCCTTCGTCCTACTCTCAGTCCACAGGGGCGATTTGAACAATCAACCGGTAGCCGACCCAGATCGAGCACCAACGTCCAATGCTGCAAAGGCTCACTTCGCATCTGCCCATGACAAAAGCGTGCTCCGGCGCGCGTGCATATAAGGTGGAAGCAGGCATGGCATTTCTGCAGCTCGAAGGTCTCTCCAAACGCTACGGCTCGATCAATGCCGTGGTTGCCACCGACCTGAACGTGGACAAGGGTGAATTCGTTTCGCTGCTGGGCCCGTCCGGTTGCGGCAAAACCACCACCCTGCAGATGATCGCCGGCTTTGTCGACGTCAGTGACGGACGCATCGTGCTCGACGGACGCGACATCACTCACGCCAAACCCAGCAGCCGTGGCCTGGGCGTGGTGTTTCAGAGTTACGCGCTCTTCCCGCACATGACGGTTGCCAACAACGTGGCGTTCGGCCTGCGCATGCGCAAGGTGCCAGCCACCGAGATCCAGAGCCGAGTCGGTAAGGTGTTGAAACTGGTCCGTCTGGATCAGCACGCAGAACGCTATCCAAGAGAATTATCCGGCGGTCAGCGTCAGCGTGTGGCATTGGCACGTGCGCTGGTGATCGAGCCACCGGTGCTGCTGCTCGATGAACCGCTGTCCAACCTCGACGCCAATCTGCGCGAAGAAATGCAGTTCGAGATTCGCCGGATCCAGAACGAAGTGGGCATCACCACGCTGATGGTGACTCACGATCAGGCAGAAGCGTTGTCGATCAGCGACCGAGTAGTGGTCATGCAGGCCGGACGTATCACTCAGATCGATGAACCCTACACACTCTACGAGCATCCGCGTACACGCTTCATCTCCGGTTTCGTCGGCAAGGCCAACATGTTGCAGGGTGATCTGGACGGCAGCGGCGTGCCGCAGATACGTCAGTTGCCGGGCGAAGGTGCATTGACCCTCAGTCTGCGGCCGGAAAAGATCGATCTGGTCGCGCCTGGCTGTGGTCGTCTGTCGGGACGCATCGTCACCCGCTACTTTCTCGGCAGCCAATGGCTGTACAGCATTCAGACCGGCGTTGGCGAGTTGACCGTGGTGCGCCGCAACGACGGGCAGCCACCGCTCGAGCAAGGCGCAGCGGTCGGTCTGGACTGGTCCTCCGAACTGCTGCGCGTGCTGGACGCCGACGAGGTGCGCGCATGAGCCTGCTGACTCAAATGCGCCAGGGTCGGCGCGGCTATTGGCTGTCCGCCCCGGCGCTGGCCTT
>Ga0065712_10067901_pt1 | contig 22074 bp, 20 predicted proteins | sample MisRhiReplicate1_FD_59099 | JGI IMG/M metagenome (GOLD analysis project Ga0065712, IMG submission 59099) | Miscanthus rhizosphere microbial communities from Kellogg Biological Station, MSU, sample Rhizosphere Soil Replicate 1: eDNA_1 v3... | ecosystem: Host-associated > Plants > Roots >...
TTTGAGTTGTTTACGCCGCTCTGCGTGGGCGGCAAAGTCATCGTAGTGAACAATGCGCTGGATTTGCCCGGTTTGCATTCCGACGAGATAACACTCATCAATACCGTACCCTCGGCGATGACTGAGTTGGTGAGAATGCGATCCATTCCCGCGTCGGTGACGACCGTCAACCTGGCCGGCGAGCCACTGGTAAACAGTCTGGTGCAGGCGATATATGAACAGGAGAACGTGCAGGCGGTACTGAATCTCTATGGACCATCAGAAGACACTACCTACTCGACCTACGTGCGCTTGGAGAAAGGGGCAACGGCGGAGCCGACGATTGGACGGCCCGTGGCAAATACCGAGGCTTATCTATTAGACGAGAGATTGGAACCGGTGCCGCTCGGCGTGGCCGGTGAATTATATCTGGGCAGCAGCAGTTTGGCGCGCGGCTATCTAAACCGCAGTTGGCTGACGGCGGAGAAATTCATACCACATCCTTACAGCCGCCAACCCGGCGCGCGACTTTATCGAACGGGCGACCTGGCTCGGTATCGCGAGGATGGAACGTTGCAGTTTCTCGGCCGGGTTGATAACCAGGTGAAGCTGCGTGGATTTCGGATTGAGCTGGGCGAGATCGAAGCAGCCTTGCGAGAGCTTCCTGAGGTGCAAGACGCAATACTTAACGTGTGGGAACCAGAGGAAGAGCGTAAAGAACTGGTCGCATACGTTGTTGCTGCGGTGGAATTCGAGCAGGAGGGTTTAGTAGATAAACTCAGAAGCCATTTGAAAAGAAAACTCCCAGGTTACATGGCGCCCGCCGAGTATGTTCTGCTCGATCAGTTGCCGCTCACGCCGAACGGAAAGGTCGATCGGCGAGCGTTGCCGAGACCTGACCACTCAGGCCGGGAGTTGAAAGACACATACGTCGCGCCTAGCAATCCAATAGAAGAGACGGTGGCGGCAATCTGGTCTCAAGTGCTTAGACGCGAGCAGATCGGAGTACACGATAACTTTTTCGATGCTGGTGGACACTCACTGTTAATTACCAGAGTGAACGCACGGCTTTTCGAAGAGTTTGGTGTGGAGATTCCGCTTCGCGAGTTATTCGAATATCCGACTATTGCAGAGTTGGCCTGCCTGATAGAAGAGCGCCTGCTGAAAGAAGTTGAAGAGCTGTCTGAAGAAGAAGTGCAGACACTCCTTTGAGAGGTGCCACAAAAGTTTTTTCAGCCACAAAAAGGCACAAAAAGCACAAAAGGATTTCCGATAATTTTTGTGCTTTTTGTGCCTTTTTGTGGCTGAAAGACTTTGCCAATCCGCGATCACTGCTCCGGGGACACTCGAAATGAGTGTATCAACCCGAACATCGGAGTGATCTCCACCGCTTCACCAACTTCCAGACATTCGGCAATGTGTTCTCTGTGTTTCTCGCCTGACCACGCCGACATGGGCCAACGAATCTCAACCTCATTGAGTCCGTGACGGGCCAGTCGTGCCGGAGCGGAGAACCTCGAAGTGGTCCAACACTCGGTTGCAGGGATCTCGATCAGGAGTTCGCCGTTGAGACGTAAGGCGATCGTTTGATCCGCGCCGACATCCGGCACTTTCATAGTGAGCGCGAAATTCAATGGTTGAGGCTTGTCACAGACGAGCGGGAACGTTGTCTTCCTCGCAGTAGCCTTGTAGAACTCGGGCCGGTAATCCATCAACGAGCGTGAGAATGAGCCGGTTGAGTAAAACGTGTTCACCAGATTCACGGCACTGTTCTGAACGGCGTGTTCCTTGACGATGAGAGCTTCAATCGAAGCTCGAGTGGGAATACCAGCTTGCTCCAGCCCATCGACTAAGGCGGTGACAAGATTCGTATTCAAGAATTTCCGGCCGACCGTGTGATTTTGGAGCAACGTGATCGCAGCAAGGCTGTTCAATTGGCAAAGAGCTTCGAAGCTCTGGCACAAAGTCGAGGGCACACGCCGGATGTGAAAGTCTAAAAAGAGTTGCATCATGCGCGCGATGCCGCGATCCCATTCGAGGGCCGTGCGGACGTGATGACGAACGATTTCGATTCTTTGACCCCAGTTAGCGTTATGCACGGCGGCGAGGAAGTGCGCCTCCGCATTTGCCTTGGCACTGACTTTCATATCGACCTGGGCCAGTTGTTTCCAGGATTTGGCTGGATACTTCAGCAACGGCAGCAGGGTTGCAGCAGTGTGGGCCATCGAGATCTTAATGCCCTCCAGAGTGAGGTGGCAGTAATCAAGGAATAGCCGGCGGTCGGAAGGCTCGCCATCAAGGTGTTTGGTGAACTCACGTGGCAGGTCAATTACGTGAACGCCGTGTGCGGCCGCTCCTTCGCGGAAGGTTTGCTGGATAACTGAGAAGCAGCGCGGAGACTGCACGAAAGGCCAGCAGAGACTGGCATCGCGCCCCATCTCAAGAAACGTCCGTGCCGCGTCAAGATCTCCGCGTCTGCGACTAACCTCGGCCAGAATGTTTGGACCAGCCGCGCCGGTGCCCTGGCCGATCTGCATCAGGCGATGGCCCAACGGTTCGGCTTTCTCCCACTGATTGCCTTCAAGAAGCTGCTCAGCTTCGTTTCTCACACCCAGCCAATTTTCTGTTTGTTCGCTGTTGAGGAGTGGGGGAGAATCACACTCCGTCCGCCAGTCAGCGAGATTAAACTCCGGCAGAACAAAAACAACCGGGATGTGACGGATGCTGAGGAGCTCTTTGAGAGAGCGCAATGTCTGATTGACTTTCGCGATCAAGCCCGCTTCACATGCTTCTCTGACGCCGCGCCATGAACCCGTCTCACGCAGCGCCGAAGATATATTGAGAAACTCCTCGTTAGAGGGCTTAGCGAACGGATTCCAATTGTTACCGGAGAATATTACGAGCGCGTCAGGCTCGAGGTGCAGCGCCGCAGTCATCAGGCTCTGCAACTGATCGTGCTTCAGATCGGTGCGAGCCAGATCCACGACCTGGAACTCGGAAGGACCACAGGCGGCGTTCAATATCTCCTGCAACGCCTGCGCTGGATTGAATGCCGGATCGTAGAGTAGTCCCCGCGCCACAGACTCGCCCAGCAGAACAACGCGGCGGCGTGAACCTTTTGGAGGAATTCTCTGCACATTGGCCCAAAGGTGCCACGGGTCTCCGGCATTTACTCGAACAAAGGAGCGCCCCGCGGGTTCGTCCAGTGCTTCCCATGTTCCGACGCGAATCTTCCCGGGCTTGCCAGCGGGTTTGTTTGGTTGCTGGGGAAGAGAGTCGGCCCGGTATTGAAACGTAGATAATTGTGTAATGAGTCTGAGAATGCGTTCGCCGTCCTCTGACTCAAACGACTGCGCGAGCCGGTGCGCTGTGTCTCTGAAGTGTGGGTCGTTATAGTTCATAAAATTTTTTAGAAGAGCGTGTAGGTCTTGTAAGTGATCGCGTCGGGGCGAGCTTGCGCCGTCCTGCGCAATACAAATTCGGTTGTTACGCTGATCGAAGAACGGTCGATGATGAAGTCTTCGAGCACGAGCGTGTCGAGACCGGAAAGGATAAAACAGATGAGTGCATCAACGGGGGTGCAGACGATTGGCTCGTAATTGAGATTGAATGAGGTATTGAGCAGGATCGGACAACCGGTCAATCGTTCGAAAGCGCGCAGGAGTCGAGCAAATCGCGGGTTTGTGTCTTCATCAACAGTTTGCACGCGGGCCGATCCGTCAACATGCGTGATGGCCGGCAGCTTTATAGTTGATTTCACCTGACAAGTTTCCAGCATGTATTTGGAAGCGTGATCGAGATCAAAGTGGGCGGCAGCGCGGTCCTCCAGCACCGCGGGCGCAAACGGGCGGAACGATTCGCGTTGTTTGACGATCGAGTTGATCCGATCCTGTGTTGTCTCGCCGCGCGGATCCGCCAGGATCGAGCGCGCACCCAGGGCGCGTGGTCCAAACTCCATCCGGCCGTGAAACCAACCGACAATTTTGCCTGCGGCCAATTTTTTCGCGACAGCTTCGAGTAGCTCAGCTTCACGACCACGGAAGTCCTGCGCCTTAACTCCTGTTGACTCGACGACCGAGGCCACATCTTCATTGGTGAACGCTGGACCAAGGTAGGCGTGGCTAAAGATCAAGGATTTCGTCTCCTCGTTCGTGCGGCGCTTGTGCGCAATCGCTGCCGCGCCGAGCGCTCCACCCGAATCGCCTGCGGCAGGTTGGACAAACACGCGTTTGAAAGGTCCCTCGCGTTTGATTCTTCCATTGGCGACACAGTTAAGAGCCACCCCGCCCGCCATGCAAAGATTCTCACTGCCGGTCAGCTCGTGCAGGTATTTGAGCTTATCCATCAGCAGTTCTTCGAGCACGTACTGAAGACTCCGCGCCAGATCTTTATGGAAGTCGAGAATCTCCGTCCTCGGCTGCCGCGGCGGATGGCCGAACAAGGTCAACATCTTCTCGGAGTACATTCGCTGAAACGACTTGAAGTCGAAATAGCGCAAGTCAAGTTGATACTGGCCGCCGGGTTGATTGATGATTAGCTTCCTGATCAGATCGACGTGGCGCGGCTTGCCGTATGGTGCGAGCCCCATCACTTTGTACTCACCCTCATTTACCTCGAAACCGAGGTAACCAGTGATCGTGCTGTAGAGGAGGCCGATCGAGTGTGGAAACTCGACTGTCTCCAGAATTTCCAGATCGTTGCCATTACCACGTCCGAAGCTGGTTGTATCCCACTCGCCCACACCGTCAACGGTGAGAATCGCTGCTTCATCAAAACCCGAATAGTAAAAACTACTCGCGGCATGAGCTTGATGATGGCCCACGTACTCGATCGGACCGTCGTAGCCCAGAATTTTCCGGATCTCACGTTTTGGTCGATGTGGATCGAGCCGTACCAGCACCTTCTTCTCAGACGACAGACTGGGCAGCATCATCGATAGCTGGCGCGCCAACTTCTTCGTCGGCTCCTCGTAATAGGCAACGCAATCGATTTCGTCGATAGACAATCCGCCTTCTTCGAGGCAGTAATTGAATGCGCGCTTTGGAATGCCTGCGTCGTGTTTGTTGCGTGAAAAGCGTTCCTCTTCCGCCGCAGCGATCAGCACTCCGTCTTTGAGCAGACAGCAGGCTGCGTCGTGAAAGAAACAGGAAATCCCGATGATGTTGTTGGACATTCGAACCTCTTCGTTTGTGTCTTTTTGTAGTCGGGGTTGGCGGATCGGGTCGCCGGGCAGGCTACCGCCCAATGAGGAAATATCTCGTTTGCGTATATCAACAGGGACGGGGGAATGAAGAACTTAAGGTCGGACGCTTAACCAGCCTGCTGATCAGTTTACGTGATGCATTCGAGTCTACGATCCTCAACTTTGGCTGTCAAATCGGGATTTGACGCTGACGCAATAAACATCGACACTAACGAGCTAAGATGATCTCAGCGAAGACTGAAACAGTTGTGTGCCTCGACGATCTCGAGCGACTCGCCCGAGAAATTCTGCCGCCCGAGGCTTATGACTACATAGCCGGCGGCGCGGACGACGAATGGACCATTAAAGAAAACCGGGCCGCGTTCGAGAGACTGCAACTGCTGCCGCGTGTACTGCGCGACGTCAGTCAACTGAAACTGGATATCACAGTGCTTGGCCGGCCTGTATCGATGCCAGTGCTGATAGCGCCGATGGCCTTTCACGGACTGGTGAACAACCAGGCGGAATTGGCCACGATGAAAGCGGCGGTGGCCGCCGGAATCATTATGTGCGCCAGCACCGCCTCGAATTGCACGCTCGAGTCAATAGCGAGCGCCGGCGGGACTACGCCGCATTGGTTTCAGCTCTATATCTATCGTGACCATGAGCTAACGCGTTCGCTGGTTGAACGCGCCGAAGCTGCTGGATATGGCGCACTGTGCGTAACCGTCGATGTGCCTCGTCTAGGTCGAAGACGTCGAGACGTGCGCAACAATTTTTCTCTTCCGAGTCACCTTAAACTGGCTAACTTCGCGGGTACTGAAGCAAGTGATGTAACGCGGATTGCGGGGAAGTCCGGACTGGAATGCTATGTCGCCAATCAGATGAATGCGGCTGTAACCTGGAACGACATCGATTGGCTCCGAAGCTGTTGCTCGTTGCCGCTGGTCCTCAAAGGCATCATGGCGCCGGAAGACGCGCAACTGGCGGTCGAGCATGGCGCGGGCGCCATTGTAGTTTCGAATCACGGTGGCCGTCAGTTTGATGGCGTACCGGCGACGATTGAAGTGCTCTCTCGCGTGGTCGATGCAGTAAGTGGAAGCTGTGAAGTACTGCTTGACGGAGGCATACGGCGGGGAAGTGACGTGCTCAAAGCTTTGGCCCTCGGCGCACGCGCCGTTCTGCTCGGTCGTCCTATTCTATGGGGACTGGCAGTTGATGGAACTGCCGGAGTGCAGTTTGCGCTCGAACTCATTCGCGAGGAGTTGGCATTGGCAATGGCCCTGGTTGGCTGCTCCTCGGTTGATGAGCTGTCGCGCTCGCTGATCTGGAACAAGTGAGTAATTAAGAGATGTCATGAGATTTCCTCGGGGCTAGTTTCCCATTTCCTGATCACATGAGTCGCTTTCTCACTGACGAACATACCTCCCGCAGACCCACTGCATGCAGAATCACTCTCTAACAGAAATGTTTTCGTGGCTTTCACCATAAGTCATGAAGCACCGCGAAACTGGATTGTCCAGACGCAACCAACTCTCAGCGATACCACTCTGAACGGAGGAATCCCGTGTTAGTTCAACTCCCAAATGCAAAGACGTATAACTGTCGTAAATCACTCTGCCGCGTGCCCCCTTCGCCGGAACTCCTTCTCCAACTCTACGCGAGGTGGAAGGGATTGCACGACAACCATCGCTTGCCTGAAGAGATAACGTTCGAGCAGTTTTTCTATATTTGGACTGCGAGTAGACGAAGCCAAAACTATGTAGGTTTGGACGACGGCAAGACACAACATGCTGCCAGCGACGGTCCACAACTCATCGATCATCCGCCAAAATCATTGAAAGGTGTGATTCGAACCATCGCGCTCCTCGTGGATTTCGAAGACAGACCTCACAGCGCTGAACGCGCCCCCTCATTCTTCGAGCAGATGTTGTTCGGTGATTTAGAGGTTTTTCCCACTGGCAGCCTATCGGAATACTACCGGCGGATAAGCAATTACAATAGGACCGATGGTCAGACGGGAATAGATGTTCAAGGCGAAGTTCACGGCTGGATACGACTGCCCAATCCAAGTGATTATTACACTAATTCCTCGTCCGGCATGGGTGAATACCCACGCAACGCGCAAGGCATGGCCGAGGACGCTGTGCGGGCGGCGATAGAGCAAAATATAAACTTCAAGCCGTATGACGTGCTCGACGAAGGTTTCGTGACTGCACTCTTCATCATCCATTCCGGCAGTGGTGCAGAGAAGACCGGGAGCGAAGATGATTTTTGGAGTTTGAAATGGGTCATACCTGAACCGATCAAGGTTACTGATAACCTCTCAGTCAGAACATTCCTGACGGTGCCGGAAGATAGTCAAATGGGAGTATGTGCTCACGAATGGGGGCATTTAGCCGCCCGTTGGGCAGATTTTTATGACACTGGACGGCAGGAGTTCAAACGCTCGAATGGGCTGGGCAATTACTGCCTGATGGCATCCGGCTCATGGAATAACGGAGGTATTACACCGTGTCTGCCTAATGGCATGTTGCGTATGTTTCACGGGTGGATTGAGCCATTAGAGGTAACTGAAAGTCGGAACGATATTGTCATCAAACCGGCGTCTGAGGGGGGCAGCATGGTGATGATAAGAAACCCTCAGCGCATGAACCCGGAACAGTATGTCTTTGTAGAATACCGCCGGCGAAGTGAACAAGATTCGTTTATGCCCGATGAAGGGTTGGCCATCTACACCGTCGATGAGACGATAGATAACGTCAACGATGAGAGCAAACTAGCCATTGAACTTCTTCAGGCGGACAATCGTCGTGACTTAGCAAAGATTTTCGGACAAGGGAACAGGGGAGACGCCGACGATCTTTACCCCAGCATCATAAACGGAGAAACGAACAGTTTGCTCGGCGAGAACACCAGGCCTCCCCTTAACATTCCCGGCGGACAATGGACGGGAATAACAATAAAAGTAAAAGGTAGTCCGGGAGAGCCGCAAATGGCTATTGACGTTGAAGTCACCCCATAACATCTTTAGCTGCTGATGAGAGGTGAAGTGGAATCGGTGGGCGGCGTGAACGTTGCACCTAACGAAAGTAAAGTCCGGGGCAAGGTTATTAAGATTGAGCCTGGCCCCGAAGGTGTCGGATCAGTCTGGAGCATAGAAGTGAATGAGACACAGGACGTAAACAATTTGCCGAATTTCGCGCGACGGCATATAGGTAAGGTCATCTCGGTGTTTGTTCATCCTGAAATGAAAAAAGAAGTAAAGGAATCCGATTTCATCGAAGCTCATATCTCATTTCAGGGGGATGAGAGGGGGGGGGCGTTCTTTTTGATAAATGACAATGTGAACCGTTTGTAATCTTGCCCCTGAATCGTCACGACAAATCTGCGATGCCGAAAGAATCATCGAGTAGTGATATAAATGACTAACATATGGCAGAGGCTAGAGACGTACCCACTGCCTTTCACGAACCACTCGGCAAAAATCCTTATCTGCTCCAGTTAAAACGGATTGCTGAGAAGCTTCTTTTTCTGAGCAATCCAGGGGAACTCCAGGAAGCAGCCACACGGCTACACTCCATATTCTCAGACATTACAGGGATAGATATTGATTCGGACAATAGTGTTTCGCAAAGCACTATACTTCCGAACGGGAGAGCTCTATCGCCGAAAGATGCTGCCGGCTGTATTCTCGATTTTGCCAGGACCTCAAAATTCTTAAGAGGAATCTATGCCGCACTGTTGCAGTTGCACGAACGGTTCCCCGGCGAGTCGTTAGACATCCTCTACGCCGGGTGCGGTCCGTTCGCCACTTTGGCCGCACCTCTAGCCACGCAATTCAGCGCCGACCGGGTGCAGTTCACGTTGCTTGATATACACCGCCGCTCGCTGGAGTCTGCGGCCCAAATTTTTGAGGCCTGCGGGCTCGGAGACCGCGTGCGTGACTACATTCAGGTGGACGCCGCCTCTTACGTTCACCCGAGCCCGCCCCACATGGTCATCACTGAAACAATGCAGCGGGGTTTAGAAAATGAGCCGCAAGCCGCTATAACGTTTAACCTCGCTCCGCAGCTACGACAGGGCGGGATCTTTATCCCGGAGAAGGTGACCGTCGATGCTTACCTTCATGACCCGCGTACAGAGTTCCTTTCATCTTTAGGGACGTTGGAGACACGGCGGGTTCGGGTATATCTCGGTCGCATACTTGAGTTGACTGCCGGGAGCGCATCAGCGCTTGCCGCCGGGGACAATCCGCCAGCCGTGACGCTGGCCGTTCCGAGAAAGGCTGAAGAGCATCTGGGATTAATGCTTCTGACCACAGTCAACATCTTCGAGTCTGTTGTACTTGGAGAATATGCGTCGGGAATCACTTATCCTGTTATTCTGCATGACTTCACTTGGATGGGGCGCAAGGACCGTATAGAGTTCGTCTACTCGCTCGGGAGCGAACCGAGATTTAGACACTGCTGGGTTAGCGATGGGCCTTAGCCGGCGGCGCTTGCAGATCTTCACCAAGGAACTACGTTCATGGATGCGAATTCCCGCGAGGCCCTCCTTCGGCGGCGGGAGGCGGCAACGCTGACCTGGCGCGGCCCGGCACTAATGCTGTTTGCGCGCGCAGCTTGTGCCGTGGGAGCGCAAGCCGTTGTCGCGGCCGTCTTCGTCCTGCGAGCGTCGCCGGCTCCATGGCATGATGCTGAGCCATGGCTGCCGATGTACGGACATTGATCGACGCCGGATGCCTCGCGCTGCTGTGGCGGCTCACGTGCCGCGAGGGCATCGGCCTATTCGATCTTGTCGGCTTCGAGCGCGCACGCCTCGTCCGTGATGTGTCGCTTGGCTTTGCGCTCATCCCTGTAAGCCTCGTATTCATTCTCGCTGGCACCTCTGCGGCAGGCTGGATCGTGTACGGGACACTCACGCCGCCATACCTCTTGGGAGGCCGAAGGTGAATGAGAACAACTATTTGATATTGGTTATCATTCGCGAGGTTGACTTGCATTTTGCTCGGGCTATTTATCTTTTCTCAATGCACGTAACTTATTGATATAAGTAGAAAATGGGTACTGATGGATATGGCTGAAGTCGAAAGGAAGCTTTGCGTTCATAATTGAGGGTTGTTCACGATTCGTGAACATGGGTATAATGTGAACGCGGATTTAGCCTTTCCGAACTAGCAGAAAGTTTCAATGAGTCCAACTGCAACAGCTGATCGCAAATTCGAAGATATATTCATTCAAGTAGTTCGGAATTTGGAAGATTCTACCGGGCTGAAAGCCTCTATAGACGCCGTTGAACCAAAACAAAGCGCGACGGCTGATGCTATCATCCACCTTAAAGATGGCAACAATCGTTGGCGGATCTATCTCGAGGCGAAGCCTCAACTGACAAGTCATACCTTGGGTCCTGCAATCGCTGCCGTTTCAGAAACTAAAAAAAAATACCCCAACGTGGCACTCGTTGCCGCGTACGTGAATCCTTCTCAGGCTGATAAACTACGCAAGCTTGGGATAGAGTTCCTCGATACTGCCGGTAACGCTTTCCTTCAGCAGAAAGGACTTCGCGTTTTCGTAACTGGGAGAAAACCTCAAACATCAAGATCCTCAGCCCGGCCAGTCCGTGCTTTTAATCCAACCGGTTCACGTCTCGTTTTCGCATTGTTATGCCAACCTGGATTGGAAAACAAATCTTATCGCGAGCTAGCCAGGGAGGCGGGCATATCTCTTGGCGCCGTTAATTGGATCATGAATGATCTGAAAACACTGGGCCATCTTTCCCAATCTATTGGTCGCGGCAAACGGTTATTGAACAGGAAAGAACTCCTTAAACGCTGGGTTTCCGCCTATCCTGAACAGCTACGCCCCAAGCTAATCCTTGGGCGTTACCGAACTGAGCATCCTCACGACTGGTGGCAGCAGGCAAACTTGCCTACACAAGCGTTCTGGGGCGGTGAGATTGCAGCCCAACTCATAACTCGGTACTTAAAAGCGCAAACAATTACGATCTATACAGAGTCACAACTTCCCAAATTGCAAGCACAATACGGATTGCGTCGAGACTCCAATGGTGACATCGAGTTACTTCGCAAATTTTGGAAGTTTGACCAGTGGGACCAGAAGCACCTTCAGACTACACCACCACTGTTAACTTATGCGGATCTGTTGAGGACAGCTGACGAGCGCAATTTGGAAACCGCCCAAATTATCTATGATCAATATATCGCACGACTTGTCGAATAAACTTCCGAAGGAACATGTGAACATCATTCGGCAGGTTGCGCAAGCTGCGGACAGTGAAGACCTTCGCTTATTCATTGTTGGCGCTCAAGCGCGAGATTTCCTACTGCAATATGCATATAAATTACCGATTCAGCGTGCAACGAATGACATTGATTTCGGTATCGTCGTCGAAGACTGGGATGAATTCACAACGCTAAGGGACAAGCTGATTACAAGCGAGAAGTTTGGTCCACATAAGGTCATGAAGCAGCGTTTAGTTCATGAAAGTGGTCTCCTCATTGATTTGGTTCCATTTGGGGATCTGGAGGAGCCGCGCGGGCAGATTGCTTGGCCTCCAGACTTTTCCATTGTAATGAGTACCGTTGGATTTAAGGAAGCATATGATAATTCAATTCACGTTCGCATTGCGGACGATCTGGTGGTCAAGGTAGCCTCACTGGCGGGACTTGGATTGTTGAAAATAGTTGCTTGGGATGATCGTCGCTATGAGCGTGACGCGCAGGATCTTGGTCTGATCATGAGTCGCTACTTGGATGCCGGCAACGAAGATCGCATTTACAGCGATAAAGGAGACTGCCTCGATCTACTGAATGAAGAGTTTGATTATGATAAAGCTAGCGCACGTATTCTTGGTCGCGACATCGGTTTGCTCTCAACCGTCCTTAGTCGTTCGATAATAGAGAGAGTTCTGTCAGATGAAGTGGAGGGAGGAGACGCGGATCTTGCGACAGCCATGATCAGAAACAATGCCAACTATCACGGAGACTTAGATGTTGCTCTGCAAATGCTGACGGAGTTGAGAGCTGGCGTCTCGGAATGGAGCGGCCAGTAATCCTTGAGATTGAGAAAAGATCTTGGAAGGGCCTCGTTTCGCGAGCCGCTCGTGATGCACGAGTATTACGAAGTGGTAAAGCGTAGAGCAGTTGAAAATCTGGTGAAACCGATTGGACCAAGTGACGAATCGGTGACAAATGAAAAAGGCAGGGTGGCCGCCCTGCCGTAAGTCATTGATTCTATTGGTGGAGCAGAGGGGGGTCGAACCCCTGACCTCCGCATTGCGAATTAGACGACCGGCAAAAACGTAAGTATTTGCTTTTTCGAAAGTTGCAGCCACCTAAGAAAAAACAAGGGTTTTGCAGTTCTTTCCCATTCGTTGCCAGCGCCTCACCGTCATGTGCTGAGAATTCTGTCCACAAATTGGCCACACGTTTTGGGGGTGACTCCCTGGGTCGGGGTAACGGTCGCCACAAAATATAAATCCGGCACAAGAACTTAATTGTTGCATTGCGTAAGGTTTTCCGATAAAGTACGCAGCACTTGTGCTACCATTAGATGTAGGTGGTTACTCCTGTACCACTAAATCTTGTACCCTGTTCGGGCGGAGCAGTTGAAATGGAAATTGCGCCGCACGAAAGTCCTTGGCTTCTGTACTGCAGCACGAGTGATTTCCGATTAGCGCAACAAATACCAGTCCTGTTATTCTTTCCGTTTGAGCCCTTTGCCCCTCTTCCGGGCCGGCCTCATAGACGAAAGGAGCGGTTGAGGTGTCCCTAACTTCATCAATTGGCGCTGGTGCCAGTCACTGGACCTATATGGCGGCGCTGTTAGCTGAAAGGCTTGCGCGCGTTATCGCGGCAAACGAAATCAGGACCAACGACATACCGTTAGCTGCGCGAAGTGACGCCGAAAAGTTCTTTATGTTGGCCCGGGCGGGTGCCGGCAAATCGCTTTCTGAAAACGCTTCCGCAAGTATCAGTGCCTTTGTTATTGCTTCGGATGTGCTCAGAATGACGGAGCGTTCCCCGTTAGAGTCGAGAGAGGAGGTGCTGTGGCATCTTGACGAGTTCGACAGATTCCTTCAACAAGTGGAAGAACCAAGAACCTTGACGGGCGAAGAGTTAAGAGTCGCAGAAAAGCTTCGGAACTTCTTTGTCCGGTTGCAAGAAGAAGGTGAAGCAGAGTTGTACGCTGAATCAATACATGGAGAAGAACAGCCGTACGGCTTTCCGCTTTTTTGAACTCAAGTCAACAAATACAATGCGTGAGGAGCCCACACACCTCTTTGGATTCACCCCTCTCTGACCCAGAATTTAGAACTAAGGCGATCAGGCAGTTTATCGAGAATCCTTCGCTTGGTGCGTTGACGTATCAAGCGTGCTTCTTGATCGATGAGTTATCCCTCATAACAGGCACCGCGTATCCTCCCGACGCCCGGCACATACGCGATATATTCCTATCATGGGTTGAGTATCTTCGTGATGAGCTGTGGGACATGTACGATCCCGATGAACCGTTAGGGATAAAACAGCACGGTGATTTTAGACGTGTTCGCGGATTGGGAAAATTGCTTCACCAAATCCACTCGAATCTTCGATATGTTTTAGGCGCATCTCTAGATGCGTCGCCAATTGGCTTGCAGGCGGCCGTCGCTGAGCTTACCACTCTTTATTTCCCCGCTGAAAGCGGCACCTACGCTTGTATCGTTCGGCCGCAGTGGAAATACAATCTTAAGTATGTGCCTCTTAGTAACAATCTTCGTGAGACCGCTACGCAAACACTGATTGATCCACAAAGTAAACTCCGAATATCAGAAGACAATGATGTGTTCAGTGCTCTTTGGACGCGTCGCAGAGACAAAATGCGGCCAAGGAAGAAAAAAAGATTGCCGGTTTATCCTGCTCGCCACTTGGCAATATTGTCCTTTCCTGGTTTAGACCGAAAGGACTCGTTACTCTATCCGCTCATCGCGCATGAGATCGGGCACTTCATAGATCTTAGTTGCACTCCACCGCTTCACACACAAGGTTTACTCACCGTTAGCGGAAAAATTGAGCTGGATGAAGTTCGTGCTTCGATTGCTCCGTTCTATGGCAACCTCGACGCCGCCCTCTTAGCTCGGCGGCTGGACCAAGCGTGGAATCTGGTGTCAGAGTGCGCCTTAACGTGCCTGCGTGAGTTATTGGCGGACCTTTTAGCAACACGCATGATGGGGCTATCTTTCTTTATCAGTCAGGCTGAGTTCCTCAAGACTGTCGGCGATTGGGAACTGCACTTCATCGAAGGCCAGCCTCTCATCGATCTCAAGTCCGGTTATCCTAATATTCGCCTTCGTCTGTCGGTTATATATCACCATCTCATAAAAGATAATGCCGCCGCAAACCTTCTTCAATTTATTGATGAATCCTTAACTAACCGTGCAGACTTGCATTCATTTTTGGCGGAGTACATCACGGAATGGCGTCGGTTGCTGGAACCACCCGAGATAATAATAGAACGAGGAATCGAAGTGGGGGAGAATACAATAAAGCGTGAACTCTCGAAACTGGTGGAAGTGGCTGTTTTGCACTCTCTTAGTGAACTTGAGGGTGTCGCCCGGAGCGCAATTCCTGATGAGAAGCGGGCGATCTTGACCCCAACGTTTTTGCAGAGATTCGATCGACTTATTAATGGTCAACCTCCAATCTGCAGAGGAGAGGCTTCTACCAATTTTGCGGAGATCCTGTCAGCCGCTTGGGTTTACCAACTATTCTATGGTGAGTGGAAAGAGATTAAACACGACAACATCGAAGATCAAAAGAAACAGTATCTACAAACGTGCGCACTTGTAAATAAATCTCTAGAAGCACTGAACTCGGCCCAGAAGCTACGTGCCTAGTGCGAATCAACCGTGTCTACCTGTACTCCGCTATCTAATTCTGTAGTCGTGACGCTTGGTATCTCGTCTGCGCTCTCCCATTCAGGTAACCTTGGCGTGAACGTCTTGCCATTAAACTTGACGCCGTATGCCAACGTTCTGCCCTCGTGCTTTATTTCTATATCACGTGGTTCGAAATCGCAAAAGGCAGAATACCGTTCAAATAAAACTTCATAAGCGGGTTGATTCACAAACGTCTGACCTGCTTCGGCACCGCCCATTCGGCAAGCGTACACTACGGGTGTGCCAACTACAGTAAAGTCGCCCCCGATTTGAACTATTTGCACCTCACCGAAGTCGATGCCAACGCCGAGACCTATGTCCTGGAGTATGGAGACAAAGCAATGCTTACTTGTGTGATAAAGATCATTGAAGACCCGATGACACGTATTGGCTGCTGTTATCGCTAAAAAACCAGCATCGTTTCCACTATAAAAGTTTGGAAAGAATGCTAAAATCCCATCACCTGTGAACTTGTCAAATACGCCATAATTCTCCAGAATCACGTCACGCAGTTGCCTTGCCAAAGTGATCACAAATTTCGCGTACAATTTTGGATCTCGTGCTTTCAGCATTAATTCCGTGGAACGTCGAATATCAATGGATAACACGTAAGCGGGGCACGGAGAATCACGCGCAAATTGTTGGCGGAACTCCTCTGAGTTAATTAGTTTCTCATGCGCAGATGTTCGAACACGGCTAACCAAATGCGAAAGATTCTCTTTCTGAGTGAGTGTTTGAAGCGTGCTTTTTAACTCTTCGATATTCTTATCCTTTTGTTTTGCATCGAGGCTCTGTTCCAAAAGGGCTTTAGCCTTTTCTTCAATTTCAGTCCGAAGTCGATGAATTTCAAGCTCAAGGGCACGTACTTGGTTGCGCCTCAGCGTTTGATCCTTAAGCACATCTTCTGTGCGTGCTGAGGGGTCAATGCTGTCTGCTAGGAGGCGGTCCAAGACATCCTGATAGTAGGTCAGGTCGAAATCAGCCAAGCTTCTCCTTAAACTCATTTGCTGACCTTCTGTTAAATCTGGTGAGATGGACTTGGGATCTTTGGGTCTATCGGACTTGGTCATATGAGATTTACCTTTTGACTGACCGTTAGAGTTTCTGCATAAGCGTCTGTTATGAGGTCTTGCTCGAGACCCACTCCCTCTTCGGTCGCGATCGCGAATTGAATTAAGCAGATGAGAATCTGCTTAAGCAAATGAAATTCAACATACTAAACTTCGGCCATGTGAAAGCATATTTACCCATCCCCACACAGCTCATTCGCGCAGAATGTATCTAATATATATTACCTTGATACCTTCTTTGCGACGAGCTACTTGAAACCTAAATGGTGGAGCAGAAGGGCCGAACCCCTTTGCATCAGTGCTCGGCCAAAATCTTGTATTTCGCCTCTGAAAGTTGCAGCCACCAAGGAATAAGGGGTTTTGCGGTTCTTTCCGTCGTTTCCCAATAGCTCACTGTGCTGTGGTGAGAATTCGGTCCACAAATTGGCCACAAATGAATGGGGTGAACCCCTCGGTTGAAACAGTCTCAATTAGGAACAATCAATGTGGTGGCTCAACTAAGTGGCAGCTCACGTACATCTAGCCCTACTTTGGTTTTGGGGGCGTGCTGTATCCTGTGATTTGCCGTAAAGTATTAGGCGATTTTCTCCCACTCTTGCCTCGAAGGAGCCTTTCCGCCCCATGGCCGACTCTAATAAGGACCTTAGTACCCTCATCATCAATCGAGTTATTTTTCACGATGTCCCCAATAATTCCAAAGTTGGTTCTGCCTCGTCGACACTTGCAGAAGATGAAACTACAACTGATGCAAACCGCCGGAGTCACCTCAAGACCAGGCTTACACGTGTTTTGGGTTCGAAGAGCGCGTACCCGGTAGATTTCGACGAGAAAATTGGATCCCCGGTTCCTGGGTACGTTCGCGCTTTTACGGAGGGTGGTTCTAAGGCACCTAACTTCATCGAGATGACTCAGAAGTTGGCGGAACACTTATTTGCTCAACAGCATGGGGGTATTTCACCGGGGTTACTCTGCGCAATCGACGTTACAGCTAGTTCAAGCAGAGGCCTAGTGCTCATGAAGCTTGAACGTGAAGAAGGTGCACAACTTGAGCTGACAAGTCACAAAGGAAAGAAAGCTTTCGATATGTCAGTTCTGGATAATCTTGTACTGACTGATGGAACGAGGCTATTCAAGAGCGCATTCTTTCTTAGGATTGGTAAGGGTGACGATGACTTTCGTTCCGTCATCTGTGATAGTCAATTGCATGTTACCGCGAGCAGTGAAATGGCTAGATTCTGGCTTCGGTTTTTGGGGTGTCAATTCCAAGTAGCGCCTCGCGTTGCCACGCAGCGGTTCTACGATTCGGCATTGCAATTTATTAATACCGCTGTGTTGGATCCAGTGAAAAAGAACGATCTATATGAACACCTGCAGTCTCAGATGAAGTCAGCAACGCGGACATTCGCACCTTTGAAATTCATCCAAGATTACGTGCCCGAAGACTATCAACAGCCCTTTAAGACCCATCTCCAGGAACACAAGATACCCACATCCCAGTTTCAAAAGGACGTTGAAGATATTCAGGGCCGGTTAAGACAGCAGTCTTTCACCACAACAAGAGGCGTGCGCGTTACCGTACCTGCCGAGAATTCTCAAATTGTAGAGGTTAAGCCGGAACAGATAATTGTTAACGATGAATTGTTAAGGGTCGACCGCAGATGAGCGATTTAGAGGAAGCTCGGAAGCTATGGACTAAGGAGAAGCCCTCATTTGATCTCTTCGCTGGACTTATTGCGAGCCGTGTGAAAGCGGCTGTCAACGGTCAGGGTATTTGGTGTGAAACGTCCGGTCGAGCTAAAGAGGTTCATAGCCTTGTCAAAAAACTACTCAAGCGAAAACATTTATACGATACTCTTCCTGATAAAGCGGGGGCCAGATGTGTGGTTCGATACCGATCAGATCTGAAAAGGGTCGTATCCATTGCGCAAGAGCTGTTTTCCGGTTCCGAGCCGGATGATAAGCTTAAGGAGCGACAAGACAATCAAGTTGGATACATCAGCATTCACTTGGAGGTTAGGCTTAAAAAGGACGATTCCGAGGCCCCAAACTATCCACCTGACAAGTTCTGGGCGGAGCTTCAAATTAGAACGATGGGCCAACACCTCTGGGCAGAAATGGCTCATGATTCTGTTTACAAGAATGACGATGAGCTAGCTAAACTGCCAATTGACATTAGGCGACGTGTAAACCTAATGGCTGGTCAGTTCGAAGTAGCTGATCGCGAGTTCGACAGATTGAATAACGAGTTAGTTTTGGATCCAGCAATTCAAATTTATAAGGCTTTGGAACCTTACTACTTTCGCCTTACCTCCCGGCGACCCGACACTAGTTTGTCGCTGATGGTAATCCAACTCTTGATGCCTCTATATGGCAACAACATCAATGAGATTTTTGATCTTATAGACTCCTATTTCGAGAACCATCACCAAGAGCTTGCGCATGCTTACGAGCATCCTGACGATCAAAAGGCCAGCGCGTTCTTCTACCAGCCCGAGGCGCTTATGATTTTGGAGCGTTTGGAAGCAGATGAGACGCAAATGCGCCGTCAATGGCAGGAACAATTCCCAGAATCGGAACTTGAACGCGTAGCAAATAATTTTGGCGTTTCCTTGGACTGATTAAGTAGGACATAATCGGAAGGTCGGTCATTAGATCGATCCAGTTGTGAACAAAGTTCCGCTTGGCAAAACCGATAGCGCAACCACATCAGATCGGTATCGCACCTCAGCAACACCCGCAAAATAGATCATTATCCGCAAGAGTCTGCAAAGCAATCGGAAACATCCACACCTTGGCGTCGATGATGATCTACTTTGCGGGCGTTGCTGAGGTGCGACCGATCTGATGTGGTTGCGCTATACCTGAGGTGGGCATTCTTTTCCTATAAGGTTGGACGTTTGTAAGCCTCCCGCGGTTACACCCACGAGTTACTAGAGATTTCCGGTTTTTGCATACGCTTTTGGAGAACTTCGTTACCAAGACGTTACCGCTCCAAAGGTGATCCCGGCAACGGCGACGTTGCAATTCTAAATAGAAGGCGACAGCTGACGCGTGAGGCGATAGAGGATCTGAACTTCGTGTTTTCAGCCTTGTTTTTATGAGCAATGGCCCATAGAATGCGCGCTGTGTGCTTCGTCTCGCCGGAGCAAGATCTCTGGCCGAACTCTTCCAGCGCAAAAGCGCGCATATAGGTTTATAGTTCCCGAATCCGAAGTCAGTCCGAGCGACGTCTTCTCGTGAGCTGAAAATGAAAGACATTTAAAGAGTCAAAAGGTGCTCACATATGCCTGATCTTGAAGAGGCTCTCACTCCAGCCCTTTCCATTGTCGAGACACCGGACGAAGAAGGACTACATCGCGGCAGCACTACGCTCTCAGACGTCTACTTCTCTGATTTGAGCCTAGGGGAAAGAATTACGTTACTGAATGAGGTCACCGGTCGTATTTGTCAAGGATACGGTAGCTACGCTCCGGAGAGCAGAATCTTTCTGGGTATTAAAATTTCAAATTGGCTCGAGTGGCTGGGGATCGTAACAGTCTGTATTGGCATTCTCATCTTGGCCGCGAAACTGGCAGAATCAGCATTCTTCTCACCGCATGGTGTTTTTATCACTACCCTTTTCGGTTTGCTCGCTGCAAGACTTGCACTGAAATCCTTTCTTTTCAAAGTGGACTTTCGGATTTATAGCTATGCTTTGGAGCGGATTAAAACGTTAAGAAATGAAGATTCAAAAGGAAGTGAAATCACAACCAGCGCCAAGGTATCTCCCTGATTTGTTCCTCAAACGACGGGCGCTGAAGAGAATCTATACAGCAGTAGTGTGGGCTTTAATCGGAGAAGCGTTTGGATTTCTCCTCGTTTGGTCCACTGATGTTACTTTTATTGCACCTTACGTCCTTATACAAATCATCGCAGTTGCTTGCATGGTGGTTGGTTCTCTAATCGGCCCAAAGTACAGAACGGTTCACGCGAGGGATTTGCACGACTGTTTTACGGATGCCGATTTGTTGTTTTTCGACGGAGTTATTGACGAGAGACAAAGGCTGACAACACGGGATCATTGCTACCAAAAATTCCTACGATCAATTTGCTAGTGTGCGCCTATCATCGAGTGGCGGATTTTGCATAGTAGCAACGCGCAGCATCCGACCAGCCCAATACCCCCTTTTAGCCTTGCGATTCCGTCGCCAGACCTTTATTCAGAGTATAAAGCGTCAATAAACGAAGATCCTTTCGATACAGGGTTGTATCGTGTGCCAGCCTGAACTTCTTCCATGAGATTACAGTACGAACGCCAAAGCATTAGCAAGCTGGTAAAGCCGGCAACCAGGGTTGGCCGCAAACATAATGCCGATTGAAATGGTAGGTTGTTGTTTCAGCAGCAGAATTGCTGCGGACCTTGTAAACTTAAAAGTGGGCAAAGAAGGCCAACGCGCTTTTTCCTAACGCATAGGGGAACAGACTCGATTGAGAGTGAGCTCACATTGGCCGTAAGCGCGAAGTTGCCTATCCTCGTAAAGGCTAGTGAAGCTTTTAGTGAAAAGTGAAATATTCTTCCGCTAATCCAATCTCTTTATTGACTATCACCTCTGGAGGATAACATGCCAGACCTCCCCCGATTAGCAGTCTCCATTGAGAGTGCTGAAAAAGCACTTAGGCACTTTCACAATAAGGGGAATGAATTTCGATTTGTAGGCACATCAAACTTTCTACGATACGAGAAACAATACGAGAGTTGGGTTCAAGAAGCTGCCAAAGGTCTGAAGCAGCTTTTCACCACAACTCAGTTTGCGGACGAATTCCTGAACATACCGCAACAGGCAGTTATCGAAGGCGAAAACCCACAGGACCGGAGAGAGAGAGTATTTTACGATGACTTGAACACCAGACTGGAGATATTAACCAGGTTAACTGAAACTCTGAGTTTGTACGTCTCAACGATCACGGCTGCTGCTACCACTAGACAGGAACCGATAGAAATTATTCATTTGATATGCTCGCGGTTCCATTCCGTAGTCCGTCAGCTAAGAAATCGTCGCGAAGCACGAGCTACTCTGGATGTACAAGACGAGTATGACGTGCAAGACCTCCTTCATGCAGTGCTACGCATCTATTTTGATGACATTCGGCAAGAGGAATGGACGCCAAGTTACGCAGGTGGTGCTTCCCGTGTTGATTTCTTGATTAAGGAACAACAGTTGGTAATTGAGGTTAAGAAAACTAGGGCTACATTACGTGCCAAAGAACTCGGGGAGCAATTAATAGTTGACATTAGATGTTACAAATCTCATCCAGATTGTAAGACTCTCTATTGTTTTGTCTATGATCCTGACGGATATACTGCAAATCCTAAGGGCCTTGAAAATGATTTGAGCGGAGTCGAAGAGGGGCTAACGGTTAAGGTTGAAATTTTTCCAAAGCACTGACTTGTCAAGTTTTCTTTCGACATCGTAACCTGCTCAATAAGGACGGTCGTCTGATAAACAGCGGATTATGTTCTTCTGTTCTTCTCAAAACGGCGAGGCTAGAGAACTCGTTGAAGGATTGCCCAGAACTTGAAAGGTTCCGTCGTATTAAGCTTCGGTGCGTTAACCGAGAATGGTCAGCAACGAAGTGGCCTATGCCTCCAAGGTTGGCCTAGTCGGTTTTATCAATTCGGAGATAATTGGGAACCAGACACACCAAGTCTTTCCCTGCGAGAGAAAATTCGTACATTGAATTGAGGGTATGAAGTACGATCGATACCTTCCTGCCCCGGGCGCCTCGAAGGGCGAGTGTACTTGGCATCAGCGAACTTCGCCCGCCCAGTGAATGAGGAAATTCCTATTTTATCCTGTCCGGCCGCGCTTCGGAAAAACACGACGGCGTGTATATATATATACACGCCGTCGTGTTTTTCCGAAG
>Ga0065712_10000208_pt1 | contig 22011 bp, 18 predicted proteins | sample MisRhiReplicate1_FD_59099 | JGI IMG/M metagenome (GOLD analysis project Ga0065712, IMG submission 59099) | Miscanthus rhizosphere microbial communities from Kellogg Biological Station, MSU, sample Rhizosphere Soil Replicate 1: eDNA_1 v3... | ecosystem: Host-associated > Plants > Roots >...
CCGGCACCCAGGCACCAGCCGCTCACCGCGGCGACGATCGGTTTCGAATAGAGCCAGCGATTGAGTTGCCGCTGCAGAATATCTTTGCGATCGGCGTCTCTGAATCGATTGTACACTTGGTTCAGCGACGTTCCTTCAGGAACGCCGTAGGGCCATGCGGTCGGCGGCTCGTTGTCTTCGCTGATATCTTCGCCCACGGAGAAGGCGCCGTTCGCGCCCGTGAGGATCACGCCGCGAATCTCAGGATCGTTTTCGGCCTCGGCAAGCGACTGATCCAGCTCGCTCATCAGTTGTTCGTTCAGCGCATTCAGCTCTTTGGGCCGATTGAGCGTGATGAGTACGCCGCTGCGCTGCTTTTGATAAAGAATGGTTTTGTAATCAGTCATGAACTGCTCCTCTCAATTGGCGTAACGGTATTGGCGATTCAGATCCAAGGCTCTAGTGCTCCATTACTCCGGTTTCTTTTTTGCCCGGGGTCCAAACGGCTCGGGTTGAAACGGACCATCGCGCATTTGCAGGTATTCCCGAATCCCTTTGTTGGCGCGTGCATCGTCCAGGGGTTTACGTAATTCTTCACGCAACATCACGTGTGCCGGCGCGGACATTTGCTTGTCATAGGTCAGCGCATCGCGGAGTCCCATCATATCGAGGCCCAACGTGGCGACCTGCAGATTGATCTTTACGGTTTCGGGCGGCACCTTGGCGATCCGCTCGACAATGTCGAAGCATTCATCGAGCAATCGGTCGGCGGGCACAACTTTGACGACCAAGCCGATGCGCAGTGCTTCATGAGCGTCGATGTGATCACCGGTGAGACCGTAGCGGAGTGCATTCTTATAGCCGCCGAGCAAAGTCCACATGAAGCTCGTGTTGGAGCCGTGGCGGACTTCGGGCTGAGCGAACACCGCGTTCTCAGAGGCGAGCGTGATATGCGTGTACAGCGAAAGCCAGGAGCCGGCGCCCATGGCCCAGCCGTTGATCGCGCCGATGATCGGTTTGCCGAACTCCCACATGCGCCGAAAATTACGCGGATCGATACGCCATGAATCGATCACTTCGGCGGCGGTCTGATCGTGAACAATGCCGGAGGGCCAGTGAATATCACGGCGTCGGCCGGCGCGATTGCCTTGATCCATGCCGGCGGAGAACGCGCGGCCCGCGCCCGTGAGCACGACGGCGCGAATTTCATTGTCCTCCTCGACTTCGTCTAAGGCCAGGTGCAACTCTTTGATCATGCTTCGGCTGATCGCGTTCATCGCATCGGGGCGGTTGAGCGTGATCAGCGCGCCGCCGCGCTTCTTTTCGTAGAGAATTTCTTGGTACTCGGGCATGAAGACTCCTTTAAGAGTTCAAATCGTTGAATCCGTTCAAATGGTTCAAATCGTCGGACCATCCGATAACGGCTTGAATAGTTTGAACGATTAGAACGGCTTGAACTATCATTTCTTGTTTTTTCTCTCTTCCTCCAGCTGCCTCAAAAACGAGAGATCCATGACATCGGCGCCGTTGATGTTCATGGTCGAGAGCAACTTATCGCTGGCAATCATGTTCTCCATCGATTTGACGGTGACGACGGGCAGCCCGGGTGATACTTGGCTGTAAACCCGGCGCGTCTCTTCGAGCTCTTCGGTGTTGTTGGATTTATAAAACTCCCCCAAATACCTGGTCACCGCGTCCTTGTTTTTCTCGTCGCGATAAAAATCCATCCCATCGGCGAGGCCGCGCATGAAATTCATCACGGTCTCGCGATTGGTCTTGATGAAGGAGCGGGTCGTGACCGGTCCGGCGACTACGTATTCATAATCCGTTTTGGAAAAGTCGACCCATACAGGCAAGCCGGCTTTGCGTGCGCGCACCGTAATCGGCGGCTGAAAGACCGACGCATCCACGTGCCCGCCGGCAAGCGCCGCCCAACGTTCGCCCTGCGCGCCCAACGCAATAAGCGCCACGTCCTTCTCGGTGAGGCCAAGCTGGCGCACGGCCAGGCGAGCGATAAAGTCCGTGCTGGCGCCCAATTGGCTGATCGCGACCCGTTTGCCTTTGAGATCCGCGGGCTTCTTTATCGCCGAACTGCTGACGAAAACATAATCGAGTTTGTTGCCGGTCGCGCCAATCACCGCGAGGTCCTTGGCTCCTTGTGCCCATGCGAGAATAACGCCCGAGCTTCCCTGTTGGAGCATGCTGACATCGCGGGAAATGAGCGCCTGCACCGCTTCGCGGCCGCCGCGCATGAAAATCGGCAGCACCTTCAATCCGTGTTTTTCAAAGGAGCCCGAGCGGTGCGCGACCCAAAAAAAACTGGTCGATCCGCCGAGCGCGTAGGGCACGCGTACTTCCTTGAGGGGTTTGGATTGTCCTAAGAGCAATGCCGGTGAGAGGATGTGTATAACCGCAAAAATCGCGAACGACAACTTTGCAATCAGCGCCCTTTGACAAAGGGGGATCGAGCGGAATTTGATTGACTGAGAAAAGCAAATCCTCCCTAACCCTCCTTTTCCAAAGGAGGGGATGAATGCGGCCACTTGCGAATGTCGCTGATGCAATGATGCGAGTCCTATCACTTGATCTCCACTAATGCGTCGACGGCGATGACGCCTTCCCCTTTGGGCAAGACGATCAACGGGTTGATGTCCAGACCCGCGAGCCTGTCGCCGAGGCTCATTGCCAGATGCGAAACGCCGACGACCGCCTGACACAAGGAATCGATGTCCGCGGGAGGTTTGCCGCGCAGTCCGGCAAGAATCGGAAACCCACGCAGCCGCGCGATCATGTCGCGTGCTTGCTCGAAAGACAACGGCGGAATGCCGACGACGACGTCTTTAAGCAATTCGACGAGAATGCCGCCGAAACCGCAGAGCACCACCGGACCGAACAATGGGTCACGATTGATGCCAAGAATCATCTCCAAGCCAGCGCCTGCCATGCGCTGCACGATCACGCCGGCGATTTTCGCGGTGGGTGCGCACTGTGCGACCTGACTGTGCATGCGCTCGTAGGCGGCGCGCACGTCACTGACGTTCGCGAGTCCTAATGCGACGCCTCCGACGTCGCTTTTGTGCGTAACGTCGGGCGATTCAATTTTCAGCACGACCGGAAAACCAACGCGCTCGGCGGCGCGCGACGCCTCTTCCGCAGACCGGACAAAAACAGTGGGAACGGTTAGAATGCCAAATTGCTGAAAAAGCTGAAACGCAGCTTCCGCAGGCATAATCCCGCTGGAAAGTGTTTTGTCGAGCTGCTCAATGGTCGGCGCGGTACTTGGTTTACTACTGCTTTTTTTGAACTCGTAGTATTCGGCAAGTCTTTCAATCGTGGACGTGGCGCACTCGGCACCCTCCATAAGCGGCACGCTGGCTGCTCTCAACGGCAAAAGAATTTCGGGATCCACCGGGCCACCGACAACGGAGCTGAAACAGGTAATCGGCTTTGTGCTCGAGCCGGCGGCTTTTTCTATGGCCGCGGCAAAGCGGTTGCCACTTTTGAGCTCTTTTGGGCGGGGATCGTTCGCCTCGAGATTGATTGTGACGACATCGATATTGGAGTCGTCGATCAGTGCCCGGAGCAGCCGCGGAAAAATATTGGGATCGTCGTACATGGCGCCGGTGCCGTCGAGCGGATTGTTCATGTTGCCGAAATCGGCGACGGCTTCCTGGAGTTGCGATTTCGTTGTTTCGGTGAGTTCGGGAACCTCCAGACCGACGTTCACCGCCGCGTCGGAGACCAGCGTGCACTCGCCACCGGAACCGCTTAGCACGCCGATGCGCCTGCCGCCGCGATAGAGCTTTAGAAATCCTTCGCAGGAAAAGACACTTACCGCGTCAATCAACTCGTTAAGGCTGCGCACCGAAACGATGCCGCCCTGACGAAATGCGGCATCGACAACTTCCGCTGCACCCGCAAGAGAACCGGAATGCGTCGCGGCGGCACGTTTGGAAACTTCGGACCGCCCGCCCTTCAAAATGATCAAAGGCTTTTGGTATTCGACGGCTTTACGGGCGACGGCAAGCAACCTTTCCGGCTGTTTGAATCCCTCGACAAAGGCCGCAATGACCCGGGTATTTTCGTCTTCGACGAAATAATTAAAGTATTCCTCGAATGTGGCGCCGGATTGATTGCCGCAGGATACAATATGACTGAGGCCGACATGGCGATTGACCATCAACGCGTTGGCGATGGTCGTGCTCAGACCGCCGCTTTGGGAAACCAGCGCCACGGGTCCGGCAAGAAAGCCGGGCGGAATGCTGGACGCGAATAATGGCGCCTTGCCGAAGACATTGAGCACGCCGTAACAGTTCGGCCCGCAGATAAGAAATCCTCGCTCGCGCGACAGCGCTTCGAGGCGCGTCTGGCGACTTTTGCCCTCAGCCCCGGTCTCGGCGAATCCGGCGGCAAATACGACGGCAGCACGTACACCGGCGGCTGCGGCGGATTCCAGCAAGTCGGGCACAGAGCGATTGGGCACGGCGAGGACAACACAGTCTACGGGTTCGGGAATCGCTGCGAGATCCCGATAGCAGGGGCAATCCATGACTTCGCGGTATTTCGGATTGATCGCAATGATTCGACCTGGATAGCCGAAATTTTTCAAGTTTCGGATCACCCGATTCCCACGCGGCTCCCGGTTCGGTAGCGTGTCCGTGCGTTGCGATGCACCGACGACCGCAACCGAGCGCGGGTTCATGAGCGGCGTCAGGTCCCGCCATGTCTGGTTTGAATCAATAGTCACTTCTTAGTCTTGCCTCTGCGCGCGCAGGCTCATCGCTTTTTTGATCGCGGTCCAAACGGCTCGGGCTGAAACGGGCCGTCGCGCAGTTGAAGATAAGCTTTAGTGCCTTGCGTTGCGCGCGCCTCGTCTAGGGGACGGCGAAATTTTTCGTTCAACATCATATGCGCGGGAATCGATAACGTTTCATCCATGCGCAGCGCGTCGCGCAATCCCATCATTTGCAGTCCCATGGTCGAGATTTGCAGGTTGATTTTGACCGTCTCGGGCGGCACGTGCGCGATGCGTTCGACAATCTTGAAGCATTCTTCCAATAGTTCATCGACGGGAACGACTTTATTGATCAAGCCGATGCGCAGCGCCTCGTGAGCATCGACGTGATCGCCCACCAACCCGTAGCGCAGCGCATTTTTGAATCCGGCGAGCAGCGTCCACATGAACGTCGTATTCGAGCCGTGGCGCACTTCGGGCTGGGCAAATACCGCATCCTCCGCGGCAATCGTGATGTGGGTATAGAGCGCCAACCAACAGCCGCCGCCCATCGCCCAGCCGCGGACGGCACCGATGACCGGCTTGGACAGCTCAAAAATGCGGATCAGCTTGACATCATCGGCGCTCCAATAATTCATTAGATCGGCGGCGCTCATGCCGCTCTGAATTCCATACGGCCATTGAATATCGCGGCGGCGACCGCTGGTGGTTGCCTGATCGAAACCGGAGCTGAAGGCCCGGCCCGCGCCGGTGATGACGACGGCGCGAATTTCCGGATCGGCTTCGGCCTCGTCCAGAGCGTGGTGCAATTCCTTCAACATGGGCCGCGTGATCGCGTTCAGCGCCTCGGGCCGGTTGAGCGTAATCAAAACGCCGCCGCGTTGCTTCTCATAGAGAATTTCTTTGTAGTCAGGCATCAGAACTCCTTAGCGTTCAAAACGTTAGAGCGGTTCAAATAGTTCAAATCGTCGGGCATTTCGTTTTAACGGATTGAACTGTTCTAACATTTTGAACAGTTTAACGTCCCAATTGTCTTACCGGTATTCCGTATCGTATAGCTGCTTGATAAAGCCGCTTGTCTCTATTTCTCTGACAATACTGTCGTCGACGAACAGCTTAGCGTCGGCCCCTTTGGCTTTAGGCTCTTCAGCAGCGACGAACTCGAGCGAAGTTTCAATAGCCTTCGGTGTGGCGTACGGTACTTGATTGTAATATTTCGTTGCCAGAAGATTGTACGAGGCCTCGAGATAGCGGATGTTTTTCTCCTGGGAAGACTGAATGCGCAATTTTTTTTGTAAGACATCCAAGCTTTCTTTTTTGTACTTCTTGAAGTAAGCGATTCCTTCGATCAGTGCTTTGACGAAACGCACAGCTTGGCTGCGGTTGGCACGCAGATAGCTGCGCGTGCTGTCCACGGTATTTTGCAAGTAATAAATGTCCATATCCGCAGGGTCTGCTAGGGTGCGAAAGCCACGTTCCTCGGCAACGAAAAATGAAGGGATCGTGAGCACCGCGGCATCGCAACCGCCTTTTTCCAAACTGGCAAACATCGCCGGTGACGAGTCGAGCTGCATGAGCTGAAAATCCTCCGGCCGCATACCCCATTTTCTGACGAACAATTGAAAGGCCCAGTGTCCGGCGGAGCCGAATCGGGTGATCGCAACTCGCTTTCCTTTGAGCTCGGCGGGAGTTTTAATATCCGGTCGGACGATCAAACGCTGCAGGCCGCGGCTCATCGGCGAAGCAGTCAAAACGGTGTCGGCACCGCGCAGAGCCGCTCGAATGACTGCATCTCCACCGCCGACGGAAAACTGAATTTCTCCCGAAAGCAAGGCGCTGACGACGCGCGAGGCACCGCCGCCGATAAAAATCACCTCGACATTGACACCTTGTTTCTTGAATAGGCCTTTTTCTTCTGCGACCCAGATGCTGCCTGATGTCGCGCTAATGGAGCTGAGGCCCAATCTCACTCTGTCTTGTGCTTCAACAGGTGGATAGGCCAGAAGAGCGATGGCCACGACAATGACACAGCTCAGCCTTTGCAGAAACATGCTTAACCCTCCACAGGCACGAGGCTCGGTTGAGTTCTTCTTAAGTATTAGAAGGCCGACTGGCGGTCAAGCGAACCAGTTTGAAAACTGCTGGAAAATTTTTACATCATTACCGATCGACATAAATCTATTTCCAAATACCATCGAGGAAACCGGATTGCTTGAGCTCCGTTACGTAACTGTTATCGAAGTAAGCACTCGTGGGAGTTGCTTGAACAGACTTGGCATCGATCATGTTCACCTGGACCATGCGTTGCACCATGGACTGCATTGTGCTTTCCGGCACAAATGGCTCGCGGACGAAAGTTTCCGTGACATATAGAAAGCTTTGCCGCAGTAAATCGTTATCGTTGATACCGAGGTATTTGGCAATCAAACCTTTGGTGTAATCCTCGTTGGCGATTGCGTACCGGGTCCCTTCGACGGTCGATTTGATAACCCGCACCACGATCTCCCGATGCGCGGCGGCAAACGATCTGCGCGCGACAATGCCTTGAGTCATGAACCCGCTGCCCAGCGCACGCAGGCCCTTCGGCGTCACGAGCTCGCGAAATCCTTCTTTGATCATGCGAAAGCCATGGGGCGGTGACAGCACGGCGCCATCGATCGCGCCGCGGAACAACCCGGCGACCGCTTCGGGAAAGCCGCCCATCTGCAGCATGTTCACATCCTTTAAATTATAGCGCTCGATCAACGTTCTAAGCGCGAAGTCAGTGACTGAGCCAAACCGGGTGATGCCGACCTTTTTACCTTGGAGATTTTTGATATCGCGAATGTCCGGCCTAACCAGCAGGGATTGTGTAAAAAAAGGCGCCATTGCCGCGACCTGAATGATGTCGCCTCCGCGGAGCACGTTCGTGATCACCGCCGGGCCGCCAAAGCCGGCAATATTCGCGGACCCGGATAACATCGATTGCACGATGACGGCGGATGCGCCGACGTAAACCATATCGACGTCTAGCCCGTTTTTTTCAAAAAAGCGCCGTTCCTTCGCGACTACCCAAGGAATACTATTGAGCCCCAGTGGACCGTAAGGAAAGGGCAGCTTTGTCAGTTCCTGAGACGACAAAAATTCAGTGGTGCAGAGCATCAGAACAAAAGCGATCAAATGACAAATGACTTTGTGCATGAGCCCTCCGAGTCCGTTGAAAGATCTCGCAAGTCTGCCTGTATGGCAAGCTCTTGAGTCGTTGAGAAGTGATATCGTTCGATCAAGATCTATTTCTTTGTTCGAGATGACACGACAGCCACGCCGAACTGCTTGCCAAAGGAGTATCGTTCAACTATGCATCGAGCTTGACAAACAGAGGAGTGCATCATGCCGAAAGTCAGATTGAATGACATTGAGATCTACTACGAAGAACACGGCCGAGGCCGGCCAATGCTATTTCTAAGTGAAACGGCTTGCGACGGCGAGGTCTGGAAGATTCATCAGGTACCGGAATTTTCCCGAGACCATCGGGTGATCATTCACGATTATCGCGGCACCGGACAATCGAGCAAACCGTCCATCGATTACACCACGCGCATGTTTGCCGACGATGTCGTGGCATTGATGGATTGTCTCGATGCCGAAGATGCAATCGTCGTCGGGCACTCCATGGGCGGCAGGGTGGCGCAATTGTTGGCGCTCGATTATCCGAAGAAGGTCCACAAGCTTGTCCTGGCATCCACTGGCGCGCACTATCCGCAAACCAAAGGACTGCCGTTAAAAATTTGCCAAGAGATGATCGAATGGGGCTATGAGAAATACGAACGGGATCATACGATTCTCGTCGGCTGGACCGAAGACTACGTCAAACAACATCCGGAGAAAATAGAAAATTACCTAAAGGTAAGAATGCACAATCTTTGTCCGGTGGAATTCTATCTGCGCCATCTGCTTGCACGCCAAAGCCATGACACAAGCCAGAGACTCAAAGACATCAACCAGCCGACCCTGATTCTCGTCGGCGAAGGCGATCAGAACATGACCAGTGAAATCAATCATCGGATGTCGTCCGAGATTTTGGCTAGGGGCATTCCTAACTCCAAACTCGTGGTGCTGCCCAATGAGCGCCATAGTTACTTCTTTTCGAATCCGGATGAAGCTCATCGGCTCATCCGTGAGTTCATCAGAGAATAGTGCGCGAGCGACAAATGCCGACGGTTCGCGTCAACGACGGTGAAATCTTTTATGAAGCGCACGGTAGGGGACGGCCATTCGTCTTTTTTAGCGAGACCGCCTGCGATGGTGACATTTGGAAGCGTTATCAAGTTCCCGAGTTCTCGAAAGATCATCTGGTGATCATCCATGATTATCGCGGCACCGGAAAATCGAGCAAACCGTCGATCGACTATACCACGAGGATGTTTTGCGACGACGCTGCGGCAGTTTTAGAGGAGTTGAAGGTGCGCGAGGCGGTCGTACTCGGCCATTCCATGGGTGGACGCGTGGCGCAACTTCTTGCCTTGGAATATCCCGAACGAGTCGGCCAATTGATTCTCGCCTCCACTGGCGCCGCTTTTCCGGGCGCCACGGGTCTGCCTCTTACAATGATCGAGGAGATGATCGAATGGGGCTATCCCAAATACGTGAGAGAGCATACGGTTCAAGTGGGATTCACGGAGCAATTTGTTACCACTCACGCAGATCGCGTCGATGAGTTCTTCCGGACGAGGCTGGCGAACCTTTGTCCGGTAGAATTTTATCTGCGCCACGTTTTGGCCCGGCAGAGCCATGACACGCGTCACCGACTGAAGGAAATTAAGGTGCCGACATTGGTGATGGTGGGAGAGCATGAAGGCGATCCGAACCTGGCGATGACGCATCGTGCCTCATCGGAGCTGTTGGCGAAAGCGATCCCCGGTGCTCAGTTCGTCGTATTGCCCGGCCAGAAGCACAACTATTTCGCCAGTGCTCCGGAGGCGACTCATCGGGTAATTCGTGATTTTTTATGTCAGTGAGTCGAGCTGCGTGACGGGTTCCTGGTTTTCTTGTCGCGTTGCCTCGGCTGGAAGTCTTTTTATAGGTGGACGAACGCTCGCATCCAATTCACGGGCATGGCCGTGTGGCCTTCGCCGGTGACGTCTTCGGCAAGAAACACATCACCAGGTCCGAACACGCGCTTGGCGCCGTCGCCAATGCCGATTTCGACAGTTCCCGAGAGGGTAATACACCACTGCCGGCGCGGCGCGGTGTGCCAGCCGTGCAGATCGTCGCGATTGGTATCATTCTTGAAGACTAGTGCCTTGGCCGGAAGCGTCGCCAAAAAATGTTTCGACCCCTCGGTTTGATCCAAATCTTCGAAGTGAGATCGACGGTCATCACCCGTATAAAGCCTGCAAAATTGCATCAAGCCTCCCGCGGCGCAGTTTTGTATCGCTTAGCAGCAATGGCAGCGGAGTTTCAAGCATGGCGTTGCCGGTGAGCTTGGGAAAGAGCGAATATGGAGTTGATGTATCGCATGAGCTTTATTCAAGGATCGCTTGAATCATCCAAATGGCTTGGCTCGGTGCATGGCCATTCGACGCCGTCATTTCAGCGCGAGCGTTACATCGTTTCACAGAAAGTTTACCACGATGGTGGTCTGCGGCCGGTTGAAGTTTTAAATTGAGTTTTAACCGTTCGAATTGTTCAACCCGTTGGCTGTAAAATCTCAGCTGAGATTAATTTCGAGTTTCAGCGGAGCTCGGCTTTGAAACGGAGCCGGACGTAATCTGCGTACCAACAACCGTCTGATTGGCGAAGCAGGCATTCAAGCGCGTCACGCACTTCGTGCACAAACCCCTGCTTATCTGCGTCGTCCAATGATTTCGTAAACGGCTGAGCGAATAATTCCAACCATTGAATCATATCGCCGGGTAGCTTTGTCGGGCGGGGAATAAGCTCGATGTCACGAACAACGAAGCCGACGCCTTTTAGCAATTCGGCATAGTCTTCCGGCGCCGGATAGTACCATGGATCGACATACGACGGATCGATGGAGCGCTTTCGCAATCCAGCATACAGGGCCTTGCGTATGGTTTCGACATTTCCTTTGCCGCCGAATTCGCCGACAAATCGTCCGCGGGGTTTTAGACATTTGGCTACACCTTCCAGCACCTTTTCTGGCCGCTTTATCCAGTGCAGCGCCGCATTTGAAAACACCGCATCGAAGCAGCGCTTGAACGCGAGTTGCTGACCATCCATTTGCACAACGCTCAGGCCGCGAATGCGCGCGGATTTTAGAAACGGCATGCTGGAATCAACGCCCACGACGTTGCTCCGGGCGGCAATTTTTTCGGCAAGCCTGCCGTCGCCGCAGCCGAGATCCAGAATGATCTCACCGGGTTGAGGATCGAGAATCTCCAATAGCGGCTCTCCAAGATCGGAAACAAACCGCGCGTCTCGCGCATAGCTCTCGGGATTCCAGGTGGTCGATTGGCTCATCGCAGTAAAGTAGCATTCAGCGATTGTCTTGCAAAACAAGGAATTCCCCGTAGTCTTGAATATTTTATGGCCACTCCGGGCTCGGACTTGTCTTCCTTGAGGATCGATCGGTCAGCGACTCAGTTGCCGCAAAAACGGCGCTCACGCAGTCGAATCGTTATCTGGACGATCGCCGTTCTTCTGCTGGTTGCGGTTGCTTTGGCGATCAAGCATTGGTTCGACCCCGGAGTTGAAGTCCAAATTGCCACGGCCACACTGACTTCTCCCTCCCAAGCCGATGCCGTATTGACGGCCAGCGGTTATGTGGTCGCGCGGCGCAAAGCGGCAGTGGCTTCCAAAGGCACGGGTACGCTGGTTTATCTCGCTGTCGAGGAGGGCGATCGCGTCAAGAAGGGGCAAGTCATTGCGCGTCTGGATGATTCGGACGTCATGGCCACACTGAGGCGCGCGCGAGAAAATCTGCGGGTCGCCGAAGCGGATCTCGATGAGGCCAGAAAAAATTATGAGCGTATGCGCGCCGTGATCGAGAAACGGGCAGTTTCGCAGGCCGATTACGACGCCGCCGAGGCGCGCTACAAGCGCGTGGTTTTTACCATCGAGGCGGCCAAATACGCCGTCCGAGAAGCCGAAGTCGCTGTCGAGAATACGCGGATTATCGCGCCTTTCGACGGCACCGTTTTGAAGAAAAATGCGGATGTCGGCGAAATTGTCGCACCGCTGGCCGGAGCCGCGAGCTCCAAAGCGGCCGTCGTCACGATCGCCGACATGGCTTCACTCGAAGTGGATGCCGACGTTTCGGAAGCCAATATCACGCGGGTAGCCGCTGAGCAGAATTGCGAGATTACTTTGGATGCGTATCCGCAACATCGCTATCCAGGGTACGTCAGCAATATCGTCCCCACCGCCGATCGCGCGAAAGCCACGGTAATGGTCAAAATAAAGTTCAAGGAATACGACCAGCGGGTTCTTCCAGAAATGGGCGCGAAGGTTACTTTTCTCGCGCCGGGAACTCGCGCCGACGCGATGACGGTAAAACCATTGCTGACCGTGCCCGCAGCGGCAGTGGCGGCGCGGGACGGCCGCGCAGTGGTTTTTCAAATCAAAGAAAATCGCGCCGTCGAGATGCCGGTGACGACGGGCCGACGAATACGAAACGCGATCGAGATCACCGGCGGGCTCAAGGAAGGCGATCGCGTGATCAGCAAGGCCGACGATCGGATTAAAAACGGCACCAAAGTCAGTTTGAGCCAAAAGTAAACACGTTTGCCGGATGGATGCTCTCATACAGGTCCAGGAACTCTACAAGTCTTACCAGCGCGACACTCTCGAAATCCCCGTGCTACGAAATATCAATTTAAAAATTTTCGCGGGTGAATTCCTGGCGTTTATGGGCCCCTCGGGATCGGGCAAGACCACGCTGCTCAATTTAATCGCCGGCATCGACAAACCGACTTCCGGAAAAATTATTATCGGCGGCATCGATGTCGCCGCATTGAGCGAGACTGAGCTCGCAGTCTGGCGCTCGCGAAACGTCGGTTTTGTCTTCCAGTTTTATAACTTGATTCCGGTATTGACCGCGCTGGAGAACGTCGAGCTCCCGCTGATTCTCACGCCTCTGGATAAAAAAGAACGGCGCGTCCATGCTGAAATCGCGCTGACGGTGGTGGGTTTGGCGGACCGGATGCATCACTATCCGCGCCAGCTCTCCGGCGGGCAGGAGCAGAGGGTCGCGATTGCCCGAGCGATCGCGACCGATCCGGCAATCCTGGTGGCGGACGAGCCCACCGGTGACCTCGATAAAAATTCCGCCGAGGAAGTGCTCGGCCTGATGGATCGGCTCAATCGCGAGCTCAATAAAACCATCCTGATGGTGACGCACGATCCGCGCGCGGCCGACCGCGCGCGGTCGGTACGGCATTTGGAAAAAGGGGAGCTCGCATAACCTGTTCACTGTTCGACTTTGCTAGGGTGAGCGTCAATACTTGCGCGCATCGTTAGTTTGTCGAACAAGAGGGTCTTTCCCGGCGATGGAGCTGTTCCGATTACTTTTGCGCAATGCGCTGCGTCACAAACTGAGAACCGTTCTGACGGTTATCGGCGTGGGTGTCGCGGTGATGGCTTTTGCTTTGCTGCAAACTGTGGTTACGGCGTGGCATGCTGGGGTTGAAGCTTCGGCCGCTAATCGATTGATCACCCGACATGCCGTGTCGTTTGTATTCCCATTGCCGCTCAGTTACCGCGATCGCATCGCGCAGATTGCCGGTGTGAACAAAGTGACTTATGCGGTCTGGTTTTCCGGAGTTTACATCGACAAGAATCAGTTCTTCGCCCGGTTGGCAGTAGATTCGGATACTTTCTTCGACGTCTATCCGGAATTCGTTATCTACCGGGAGCAGTTCGAAGCATTTAAACGCGAGCGCAACGCCTGCATTATTGGCGTCGATATCGCCAATCGTTACCACCTGAAGATTGGCGACATCATGCCCATCGAGGGCGACGTCTATCCAGGTCAATGGGAATTCGTGGTGCGCGGCATCTATTATCCACGCGACCAGACCACCGATCCTTCATCGATGATGTTCCACTATCGGTACGTCGATGAGCGTGTACGACAGGAGTTTCCCGACAGAGCAGGGCAGGTCGGCTGGTATATCGTTCGGATCGACGATCCCGCCAACTCCGCGCAGATCTCCCAGGAGATCGATAACCTCTTCGCGAACTCGCGAGCAGAGACCAAGACCGAGACTGAGCGCGCCTTCCAGCAAAGCTTTTTGTCCGCGGCGAGCGCGGTGATCACGGCGATGAACATCATGTCGTTTGTAATTATCGGTATCATTCTGTTGGTTCTCGGCAATACTATGGTCATGTCGGCACGAGAACGGACTCACGAATTTGCCGTATTAAAAGCCTTGGGATTTTCCGGGGGGCAATTATTTTTGCTGCTCGGCGGAGAATCCATGATTCTGTCGATCGCGGGCAGCGCACTCGGTTTGGCGCTGACCTTGCCGGCGGTCGCGGGATTCCAGAGCGCACTGCCGAAGGGTTGGTTTCCGGTGTTTTACATCAAGCCAGAAACTATTCTAATTGGCTGCATCGCGGGTTTTGCCGTGGGATTGCTGGCTTCGTTGATACCGTTGCGGCGAGTGTTGACCACACGCATCGTCGAAGGGCTGCGCTATGTGGGATAAGAATAGTCACGCTGAGACGCGGAGTACACTGCAGCGTTCTCGGTACCTCTGTGGTGCTGATTTACGGCCGAAACAAGGCCGAACCTGATCCATGATGCAGATTCCGCTCAAATACATTTTGCGCAGTTCGGTGTCCCGGCGATTGACGACCGTGATCACGATCCTGGGCGTGGCCCTGGTGGTATTCGTGTTTTCCGCGGTGCTGATGATGGCCAATGGCGTGCAAAAAACCCTGCGCTCGACAGGCTCTGACGATAATTTGATCGTCGTCCGGAAAGCAGCGCTGAGCGAGATCATGAGTATCATCGACCGCGAAGCGGCTGGAATTATGGTGAATCTGCCGCAGGTGATGCGCTTTCCCCATGGCACTCCGATGAGCTCCAAAGAAGTGGTGGTGATCATCAACCTCAACAAGCTCGGCTCGGCCGGGATCAGCAATGTAACGGTTCGTGGCGTAGAAGAAGCCGCCTTTCAGCTACGACCGCAAGTGCGCATCGTCGAGGGACGGACATTTCGCTGGGGCAGCCGCGAAGTGATCGCTGGCGCCGGCATTACTCATCGGTTCGCGGGGGCGCAAATCGGCGAAAAGGTGAAATTCGGCGGCGATTTTTGGACGGTGGTGGGAATTTTCGATTCGGAAGGGAGCGGATTCGATTCCGAACTCTGGGGTGATCTGGATCAAATTGCCGATGCTTTCAAGCGCTCGTCGTTATCGACGGTCACTCTGAGGCTAAAAAACCCGGATGATTTTTCCGAAGTGGCTTCGGCCTTCGAAAGCGATAACCGACTGCAGTATTTCGTGCCCAAGCGCGAGAAAAGATTCTTCGAAGAGCAGTCGGAAATGATGGCGAAATTCATTCGGATTCTAGGAATTTTTATCACGGTGATTTTTAGCACGGGGGCGACGATCGGCGCGATGATTACGATGTACGGCGCGGTGGCTAATCGGACGGTGGAAATCGGTACCCTGCGAGCGCTCGGGTTCTTTCGCCGGAGCATCCTTTTGGCCTTTTTGATCGAGTCGCTGGCCCTTTCGCTCGGCGGCGGTCTGTTGGGGCTTGGGATCGCGTCACTGCTCCAATTTTTTACGATTTCCACACTGAATTTCGGATCCTTCTCAGAGTTGGCGTTTTCCTTCGCGATTTCTCCTGGAATCGTGGCAATCTCACTGGGTTTTTCGCTGTTGATGGGATTGATCGGCGGCTTCCTGCCCGCCATCGGCGCAGCGCGCCTGAACATCGTTCAGGCACTCAGAGCTGTCTAGTCACTGAACTAGGGGAGCCCACGGACAAATCTTTCGCGATTGCTATAGCTGTCCATAGAAGTACCCGGACCGTGGTGCCTTTCTGAACGAGGTGTCACTCATGTCAAATTGTCGGGTAGCAGGTAAAATTGTTGGGAGGGTTTTCGCTCAAGCTTCCGTTGATCGGCGGAACACGTTTTCTCGGAAAATTATAGTAGCGAGCAAAGTCTCGAAGTTCTTTAATGTTTCGACCGAGTCTCTGCCCGCTATTTTGCCGAGAGTTTCGCAAGCTGCGTGGCACGCCATCTGCACGGATAAACAACAAAGATTAAAAAAAGAGGAGAAAAGGAATGAGCCGCGGATGGTCTGGTTACTTGGTTCGGGCACTTAATGAGTTTGCTTCACTGACGGCTCAATGCGGTTCGACGAACACGTCTCGTCCGCTGCCGGTTAAAACGAAAAGCCCAACTCAATCACGCGTCCGCAGGACAAAAAGATCGGGCGGCACGGCGCGCCGACGCCGACCACGATAAACCGCCAATCTGTTAACGCGATTTCTGCGCTTCTCGGATCATCCCGGATTTCTGGCCATTCTTTCAATTAGCACCGCGTCATCCGCATTAGCCGCAAAGCGACTCTTTAAAACTGTCCCCGTCGTTGTCATCATAGTAGTTATGGCGGGTGCGAGATCGGAAAGTGACCTCAGTCTATTCGAGCTGTCGACAAATGTTCCTGAGGGTTTTTTTTATAAGCGAAATTTTGTTTCAGCAACCGAAGAACAGGAGCTGATCAAGCAAATACAAAAATTGTCTCTTGTGTCGTTCAAGTACTATCAGTTTACAGGAAAGCGGCGAACCGCCAGTTTTGGTTGGCAGTATGAGTTTGGCAGAGATGAAATCACCAGAGCCTCTGATATGCCGGAGTTCCTTATGCAATTGCGCGAACGCGCGGGAAAACTGTTCGAGATCGATGCCGATAGTCTGGTGCAGGCCTCAATCGTCGAATATCCCGTCGGAGCGCCGATCGGTTGGCATCGGGACATCCCGCAGTTTGGGATCATCATTGGTGTATCCCTTGGTGCCGCTTGCCGGATGAGACTCCGTGAATACCGCCGTCGCGGACCCAAGGCGTCGCGCCGCGCCGACGGGGTGTCGATTGAACTACAACCGCGCTCAATTTACTTGATGAGCGGGCCTTTCCGGCAACTCTGGCAGCATTCGATCCCGCCAGTCAAAGAGCTTCGGTATTCAATAGTGATGCGAACTTTGCGGTCTTGAAACTAAACTGCGACTAGGCGCGAGACGAGTCCGATGCCACAAATTTTTTTACGAGCCGGTTTTGGTCGGCACTCGGCCGTACGCAAAATATCAGTCAACAACTTAGCGCCTACCGTATCGATCAGACGGCCGCCGTGTCCACGTAGTTCCGTTGTTCCATTCGATGCGGTTTCCACGCAACCGGCCACGCAGGTCGTGCCAATTGCGCGCGCGAACATCCCCATTGCGATCCACATCCAATCTCGTCGTATCGCCGTTTTCGTTTCGCGCTTCTAGCCCGCGCTTATCGGCATTTATTTCGGCCACCTTGTTTGTGTCCCCATCCAAATACCACCGTCCCTGCAAGCGGCTGCGATCATGTCTTTCGTCGTCCCTTGTGAATGCGTTTTTCGGCAGCGCGAATAGGGCGCCGAGAAGAATCATAACAAACAATGCAAAAGCTTGTTTCTTCATATTTACTTTCCCTCCGGATTTCCTGGGTCAGCAAAGCCGATGCCACCCGGGAAAGATATTGGTGGGCGGGATAAGCGTTGAAGAAAGATCACGGGAAAAGAAATCCGCGTTGGAAAACGCCTACGGCATACGGCATTCTCTGCTAGGATAGACCTACCATCTGGGCGCATCTCCACTCGGTAAGGATCTGAGCGCGCAACGACTGCCGCGAGCGGCTATTGCCGCTCAGGATTATTCGTCATCGGCGATCGGCGAGTTTTCGTATTCGCGAGCAGGTCGGCCGGGTCGCGATAAATTGCGCTGCAGCCGGCTATCGAAAATCACTGCTTCGATCACAATAGTTCCTATGCAATTAACCTTGGGCAATACGGGCACACTGCCCTGGTCGTGCGCAACATCTATACCAGACGACTTGCATAGCTGATGAAAGGTCCAGGCCAAAAAATCGTGATCAATTTCGGTACTGGAAGCCCCGAGGGAAATGGCGGGCCCTCTCACTTTGCCCACCGCTCTATGTCACAGTGGTGTGATCATCACATGAGGAAAAAACGTGTTTGCCGAATGCAAAGCGATTCAAGCGCATCATGCGCGAGGTTTTTGGAATCTCGGAGCTGCGATTGCGGAGGGCCGGAATACGCCGTTCCACACAACTACAGGAGTATCGATAGTTTTAGGCACAACGGCGCGATGAAAACGTATTCGCAGATGGTAAAGACAGATTTTATGAGGCACTCGGGCGGGTCCAAAAAAACCGCAAAAGCTTCAACAAACAAAACTTTTTTCAAGCGGTTAAAGTTTTGTCGAGCGTAAACTCAGCTGACAGCGAAGCGGCAGCGGGTGGCGAAACGTCATTCGGTTCGCGCTATCGAAGGCGAAGCCAATGATAAAAGGTACCGATGAACGGACGATTGTGTGGGGACTGAATGCTTTCGAAAAGGAAAACCAGCAGAATGAGCGCCAACATCGGACCGATTTCACGGAAGCCGACTCGTCGGCCAAAGAACAAGTTTCCTTTGGGGAGAACGCGTGGAATATATCTCGGCGTTGCGCGGCAATACTGATCGAAAATTTCGCCGAAGTATTTTCTTAGGAAATGTCGCTCTGCTGGTTCGATGATGTGGTGGTAAATCATGCCGATTATCAGCAACAAAAATACAAAAATGTAAGCATCGAGGATAAAAATCATCCCAATGGCGGTTAGCAAATAGGCGACCCAGAGCGGGTGTTGCACGTATGCATAAGGCCCGGTTCTCAGCAGGTCTCGTGGCACTGATCGATCCCAGCGCTCGCCGGCGGGGCCGTGGCTGATCGCCCAAACGTAGAGTAAACCGCCAAGAAGCAGGGCTGCGCCGCCGAGCACATCAACAAACTTTTCCATGAATGCGCCTTCCTCGAATACTCCGGCAGGCACAAACAAAGCATAAAGTACGAGCAGCAGAACGAAACCGAGGCGTAACCAGTCTCCGACTCTTAGCAGTCGGGAGAGGACCGTCGCGCTTTCGAGCCGATCGAGCGCCTGATTTACCACCGGAATGGCACGCAGACTTGGAACTTTCTGAAAAGCCGCAGGAGATTTTTGATTGTGATCATCATGCGCTGCCAGTTCCTCACAACACGCGGCTAGCACCGCGCCGATGGAGGATCCGGCAGGGTCATGGACAATACGCGAGCTGCTGGCCGGCGCTCCCCAGCGGTCAAAATTGCGGTAACGAAAGATAGCTACCGTCCGGACCCCCAAGCTGGAGGCCAGGTGCATCGGGCCGCTGTCACACGTAACGAACAGGTCGCAATTTGCAACCATAGCCGCAAACATTCTCAACGAACTTTCAAAGACGATAGGAATGTTTTTGTCCAAGGCAGCACGAAAAAACCCCAACGTCTCCTTTTCCTCCGGCCCGACGAAAGTTACCACGGTGAGGCCATGGTCGTGCAATGCTGTGATGAGTTCGCAAAAATTCGCCGTGGACCATCGCTTTCCCCAGGATTTACGACCGCCGACAAAAACTCCGATCGTGCGCGTGTGCGGCCGCCCTTGCGTCAACGCTGCGATTTTGTTTCGCGCTGCTTCGCGCTCCAGGTCGGAAAGGGCTATTTTCGAAGCCGGCGATTCGCAATTAATTCCGAGGTTAGTCAAAAATTTAGGTAAAGTTTTATACTTGTTAATTTCTCCCGATTTGGAAACCTTTATGTTCAACCACCTGTCCCATTTTCCTTGCATTCCGGCGCGCAAGCGCGCTCCGGAAAGCCCCACAAGGAATGCGCCCATAGCCGACTGAGAGCAGCTCACGTCGACGGCAAGATCATAGTGGACGCCGCGTAAGCGCTTCAGCAGCATGGGATAATCCACAGCGGACCCCGGATAACGCCGGCTGATAGTGAAGTGGTTATCCAGTGGCATGTTCTTCATGAGGTCCTTCGAAATGGGGCCTCCGACAAAGTCGATGCGCGCGTGCGGAAATTGCTTTCGGAAAGACCAGACGGCCGGGAACGCCAGGAGCGCGTCCCCAAGGCGAAATGTAGCACGTACAAGGAGAATCTTTTTAATAGATTCCTTGCGCAGATCCGGCGGTATTGAGTCTGCCGCCGCCGTCATACTCCTCAAGATCCATAGCAGCAGCTCGCGAAATCGCCGATTTAGCGAATATCTGAAAACTGGTGGCGGGGCGTCCGACATAGTAGCTTTCGTAGCCTGGATTCACGGTCCTTCAGAACAGACTCAGAACTGACGGCGCCTCAAAAGTAAAACTATTTCTGGCCNGGAGCAACGCGGGACAGACTGCTGNTGCGGAAGTTATCACTAGGGAAAACCGTACAGCTTGATGGAAGCTNAAAGCCGCTTGNCCCATAAAAACTGGTTCGTTTTTTGATGGGCTGGTGAGCCGGCNCTTTAAAGAGCGTTGGGACGGGAATGCGAGAACAGCACGCCGAGCACTCCGACGAAAACAGGCGATCTGCGAAGAGGGGCTAATCCCTTGGCGGCCGTGAGTTGCACCGCTGCTCCTGATCTCTCAGAGCAACACATTCGATGCAAAGTTCAAAGTCTGGCGGCAGCTTTTTTGAAACAATAATGTTGAAGCTGTCGCTCGGCCAATGGGAACAGTTTCGACAAAAATGCCAGGTTTGTGAGTTCGCGGCTCGTCGATACTCCATGAGATAACTCCGTGTCTGTCGGACACCGCCTAGGCCATTAATTGAAGTGAGCAATGCCGGTGCCAGCGGGCACGAGATCGAGTCGAAAGTTCACGAAAATTGGCTAGTAGACAGTCTCTCCGAACCTCAATAAGTCCGGTCCGTGAGTGGTCGGGCTCCGTCGCGGGCCCTTGCGAGCCACAACTACCCNTGATTAAGCTCTAAACATCGTGTTGCGATATATTCTTCTTGGGGTGAGGTTTGTATGTCGTCAAAAACGATCCTTGTTGTTGACGATTACGAAGACCTGCGCAAATTGGTGGCATTTTTCCTCTCCGNCCATGGCTATGAAGTTCTAGAAGCNCAGAGTGGTCGGACGGCCATCCACGCCGCGATGGAAGGCAATCCAAATCTCATTCTCTTAGACCTTCGCCTCCCGGACATGAACGGAATTGAAGTCGCCCGCGAGCTGCAGAAAATTCCGGAAACGGCACACATCCCGGTGATTGCCTGGACTGCTGATTATCGNGCGAAGCCACATCGCGATATGTTGCTCCAAGCAGGCTTGTTCGNCTGCATTCAAAAGCCGGTTTCGTTGAGAGAGCTCGAAGCTGTAGTNGCACGTTGCCTCAATCCGCTATCGGCATAACCGCCGCTGCAGCCATTGCTTACAACGCAGGCTCAGTTCATCTGGAAGGCCTCCACTAGTCCCACGCCTGTTCCTCCGCCGACTCCGCTGACGACCGCGGTATAAGCTCCGGGAGGAAGAGTGATAAGAATCGCCGACTCTTGAGTGCAACTTGGAGGAGTTGTGGTTTGACCTGGATTTGCTTGGCAGGGATCTAAGCCAGTGGCGGCGATCTGTGCCGCATTCCCACAGACAAATCCAGTGCATGACGGGGCGTCTTGCCAGTTGTTGTTTTGTGCGATGACGTTCTGTCCAGAAAAGAGTTGCAGAAAGGGATCTGCTAAAGTGCCGGGCACAAAGAACGGTGCGCCACTCATTGAAGGACCGCGAGCGCGGATCAGTACCGTGGCTGGTGCATTCCCCTCAATAATCAATCCACCAATCATCACGTCGTCTCCGGTCTGGACAAAGCTCCGGGTCGAAATGTTGCTCAACTCAGCTTCGATACTGTTGTCCGCCTCAAAAATCTCCACCAGCCCTACTCCAGTCTCTCCATTCATCCCAGTGACAATTGCTGTGTAAGCCCCGGGCGGCAGTGTGACTAAGATCGCTGACTCCAGATTGCAGTTCGGCGGCGGTCCCGCCTGGCCGGGATTTGGCTGGCAAGGATCTAAACCAGTGCTCGTGATCTGAATGGCGTCCTCACATGAAAAACCACCAAAACAACTCGGAGCATCTTGCCAGTTGTCGTTCTGCGCTATCACGTTCTGCCCTGAAAACAGGCGCAGTGACGGATTCGCTAAAGTTCCTTGCACGAAGAAAGGCGCTGCTACCAGGGACGGACCACGCGAACGCACAAGCACTCTTAGCGGCGTCAATCCGTCAATGATAAAGCCGCCGACCATGACGTTGTCACC
>Ga0065712_10000034_pt1 | contig 21946 bp, 1 predicted proteins | sample MisRhiReplicate1_FD_59099 | JGI IMG/M metagenome (GOLD analysis project Ga0065712, IMG submission 59099) | Miscanthus rhizosphere microbial communities from Kellogg Biological Station, MSU, sample Rhizosphere Soil Replicate 1: eDNA_1 v3... | ecosystem: Host-associated > Plants > Roots >...
CCCTTCCACTCCTGCTTGCTCCGGCACCAGCAACACGCTCTGCCCGGCCAGCAGCGGCGCCCATAAACTCGTGATACTCAAGTCAAAGCTGATCGAGGAGTGCAGCGGCGCGCCGTAGCGCGTTCCGTTCTCACTTCCCAGCCCGTACGCAGCCATACTCCACTGCAAGTAGTTCAGCAGTCCGCCGTGATTGATCAGCACTCCTTTCGGCTGCCCCGTCGAGCCTGACGTGTAGATCACATACGCCAGGTTCTCCGCCAACACTTCGCTCGTTACATTCCCGCTCTCCTGTCGCGCTATCTCATCCCACTGCTCGTCAACACAGACCACGGCCTCCGCCAACTGCGGCAACCGCTCACGCAAGCTCGCCTGCGTCAGCAGCACGCGCACCTTTGCATCCTCGAGCAGATACGCCAGCCGGCCGGCGGGATAACTCGGATCCAGCGGCACATAAGCTCCACCTGCTTTCAAGATCGCCAGCAATCCCACCACCATCTCCACGCTGCGCTCGATACAGATCCCGACAAGCACATCAGGACCAACGCCCAGCGATCGGAGATGACGCGCCAGTTGATTCGCGCGTTCATTCAATTCCACATAGCTCAGTTGCTTCTCTTCAAATACCAGCGCCACTGCTGCCGGTGTGCGCTCGACCTGCGCTTCGAACAACTCATGCAGGCACGACACACGCGGATACTCAACCGCCGTGTCGTTCCATTCCTCCAGCAACTGCCGCCGTTCACCCTCGCTCAGCAGCGGCAACGCTCCAATCTCTTGCTCCGGATTCGCCGCCACCTCCGTGAGCAACCGCGCGAAATGGTGACTCATCCGCGCGATCGTGGCCCGGTCGAAGAGGTCTGTGTTGTACTCAATCGCGCCGCTCACTCCCGCTCCCTCGGCCAGCCACAAGGTCAGCTCAAACTTCGCCGTCGCTAATTCCGTTCCCAGCGACCGCAGCCGCAACCCCTCCGCTTCGCCCGCGCCCTCCGGCTTTTCTTCCGCCGCCTCCAGCGACCGGTTCTCAAGCACGAACATCGCCTGAAACAATGGCGAGCGACTCAGATCTCGCTGCGGCTGTATTTCATCCACCAGCTTTTCAAACGGCACCTCCTGATGCGCGTACGCGCCCAGCGCTACCTCCCGCACCCGCTTCAGCAACTCCACAAACGTTGGCCCACCCCGCAAGTCCGTGTGCAGCACGAGGGTGTTTACAAAGAATCCGATCAGCTCTTCCAACTCCACCCGGTTGCGCCCCGCTACCGGGCTGCCGACAATGATCTCTTCCTGTCCGCTGTAGCGATAGAGCAAGGTCTGAAAGGCAGCCAGCAAGGTCATGAACAAGGTACAACCCTGCACGCGGCTCAACTGCCGCAACTGCTCGGCGGCATCTGCTTCGAGGCGGAACAACTCCCGCGCGCCGCGATAGCTCTGCACGGCAGGCCGTGGTCGATCCGTCGGCAATTCCAGCACCGGCAACTCGCCGCCTAACTGCTCACGCCAGTAACCCAACTCTGCTTCCAGCACTTCACCTTGCAACCACTCGCGCTGCCACACGGCGTAGTCAGCGTACTGAATCGGCAACTCCGCAAGCAGCGACTCTTCGCCCGCACTGTAGGCGCGATACAAGGACGCAACCTCATTCAACAGCAGGTTCATGGACCAGCCGTCGCTGACAATGTGGTGCATTGTCAACGTCACGATGTGCTCTTCCGCTGCCAACCTTAATAACTTCACTCGCAGCAACGGTCCTGTGCTCAAGTCGAATGGGGTCGTTGCTTCTTCCTTGATCAACTGTCTTGCTGTTTCTTCTCGTTCGCCTTCTGCCAGTCCACTCAGATCTTCACTGAACAACCGCAGCGGTACGGCTGGAGAAATCACCTGCGTCGGTTCGCCATCGATGCTCTGGAAAGTGGTGCGCAGCACTTCATGCCGCCGCACGATCTCACTCAGCGTTCGCTCCAGTGCTTCGATATTGAGTTGTCCCTGCAGCCGCACTGCCGTCGGCACGTTGTAGAACGCGCTTCCAGGCTCCAACTGATCCAGGAACCACAATCGCTGCTGCGCAAAGGACAGCGGCAACGCCAGCTCCCGGCTCACTCGCTCCAGCGGCGGCGCTGCTACTCCGCGCTCACCGCGCAACGCGGCTTCGATCTTCCCCGCCAGTCCCGCCACCGTCGGCTGCTCAAACAGACTTCGTAATGGCAGATCGGCGCCAAACACATCCCATATCCGTGCTATTACCTGCGTCGCCAGCAATGAATGCCCGCCCAACTCGAAGAAGTTCTCGGTGATACCGACTGCATCCAGGTGCAGCACGCCTGCCCAGATACTCGCCAGCAACTCTTCCGCTGCCGTGCGCGGCAACACACTCTCTGCCGCACGCTCAGCCACGTCTTCGCGCAGCACCAGTGCCTTGCGATCTACTTTCCCATTCGGCGTCAGCGGCAACTCGCCTAACAACACCAGCGCACCCGGCACCATGTAGCTCGGCAGTCGCTCCGACAGGTACTCACGCAACCCAGACACGTTCAGCTCATCTGCTTCAGCTACCACATAACCAACCAGCCGCTTATCGCCACCTGCTTCTTCGCGCGCCACCACGACCGCTTCTCGCACTCCACCATGGCCCAGCAGCGCTGCTTCGATCTCTCCCAACTCGATCCGGTACCCGCGCACCTTCACCTGTTGGTCCACCCGCCCAAGGAATTCCAACTCCCCATCAGCGTGCCACCGCCCCAGGTCTCCCGTCCGGTACAGCCGCGCTCCCACTTCTGCGCCAAACGGATGCGGCACGAAACGCTCCGCCGTCAGCTCCGCTCGTCCCAGGTATCCCTGCGCCAACCCTGCGCCTCCGATGTACAGCTCTCCCACTACTCCCACTGCCGCCGGCTCCAGCCTCCCATCCAGCACATACATCTGCGTGTTTGCTATCCCACGCCCGATCGGCACCATGCCACTCCAGCTTGTCGCTGCCGTCACCTCATACACACAACTGCCAACCACCGTCTCCGTCGGCCCATACTCGTTTATGAGCCGCGTGCCCTGCTCTCGCCACACCCGCACCGTCTCACTCGCCAGCGCTTCGCCTCCAATCACCAGCACTCGCGCACTCTCCCGCAACTCCGCCGCGCTCAACTGCTGGTTCAGCACTTCCAAATGTGACGGCGTCAACTTCACCAGCCCGAACGGCCCTTGCCGGCGCAGACTCTCGACCAACCCTTCCACTCCTGCTTGCTCCGGCACCAGCAACACACTCTGTCCCGCCAGCAGCGGCGCCCATAAACTCGTGATACTCAAGTCAAAACTGATCGAAGAGTGCAGCGGCGCGCCGTAGCGTGCTCCGTTCTCACTTCCCAGCCCGTACGCACTCATACTCCACTGCAAATAGTTCAGCAGTCCGCCGTGATTGATCAGCACTCCTTTCGGCTGCCCTGTCGATCCTGACGTGTAGATCACGTAAGCCAGGTTGTCAGGCAGTACCGCACCATCACTCGGATTGTCTTCCGTGTAGGCCGCAAGCGTTGGCCAGTCTGTATCGAGTGAGAAAGTCAACGCCCAGTGAGTCGGCAAGCGATCGAGTAACTCTTCCTCCGACAACAACACGGCAATGCCCGCATCCTCGAGCATGAAGCTCAATCGCTCTGCCGGATACTCCGGATCCAAAGGCACATAAGCCCCGCCTGCTTTCAGGATCCCGAGCAGGCCAACTACCAGGTGCAGGTTGCGTGCGACACAAATGCCGACAAGGACATCAGGACCAACACCCAGTGATCGCAGGTGATGGGCCAGTTGATTCGCGCGCCCATTCAATTCCGCGTAGGTAAGCTGCTCCTCGCCAAACACCACCGCCACCGCTTCCGGCGTGCGAGCCACCTGTGCCTGGAACAATTCATAGACGCATGACGCTCGCGGATACTCAACTGCCGTGTCGTTCCATTCCAGCAATACCTGCCGCCGCTCTTGCGCACTCAACAGAGATAGCGCATCGATCATCTGCTCCGGATTTTCAGCCACTCCATCCAGCAGCGTCGCAAAGTGTCCCACCAGTCGTTCAATTGTCGAGTGGTTGAAAAGGTCTGTGTTGTATTCGATGGAACCTGTCAGCCCGGCATCACTTTCTGAAAGTGAAACTGAAAGCTCAAACTTTGCCGTCTCGATTTGCCCGCCTATCAAACTCAGACGCAAACCACTCTGACTACTCGCGCTTTCTCCCGGCCCATTGCCGGCACTTTGCAACGTGAACATCACTTGAAACAGCGGCGAACGGCTCAGGTCTCGCTGCGGTTGCAACTCTTCCACCAATTTTTCGAACGGCACTTCCTGGTGCGCATACGCCCCCAGCGCTACTTCTCGCACGCGCTCCAGCAATTCGACAAAAGTTGGCCCACCGTGCAAGTCTGTTCGCAGCACGAGAGTATTCACGAAAAACCCGATCAGGTTTTCAATCTCCACCCGGTTCCGACCTGCAATCGGGCTGCCCACGATGATCTCTTCCTGCCCACTGTAGCGATAGAGCAACGTCTGGTATGCGGCCAGCACCGTCATGAACAGCGTGCAATCATGGGCTCGACTCAACTCCTTGAGCGATTGAGTTGTGCGCTGCGAAAAGTTCAAGAGATGCGATGCTCCGTTGTAAGTCCGCAACACTGCACGCGGTCGATCTGTCGGCAACTCCAACACCGGCAAATCGCCTCCCAACTGCTCGCGCCAGTATCCCAACTCTCCTTCCAGCACTTCGCCCTGTAGCCATTCGCGCTGCCATACCGCATAGTCCGCGTACTGTAGCGGGAGCTCCGGCAGGGTGCTTTCTTCACCTCTATCGAAGGAGCGATACAACGCCGTCAGCTCCTTGCTGAGCACACCCATCGACCAGCCGTCACTGACGATGTGGTGCATCGTCAACAACAGAACGTGCTTGTCTTCCGCCAGGCGCAATAGCTTCACGCGCATCAGCGGACCTTCACTCAGATCGAAAGCAGTATTCCCCTCTTCATTCATCAGGCGCGCGGCTGCTTCTTCATTCTCAGCCTCTTCGCACACGATCTTCACAGGCTCCGGAGGAGAAATAACCTGCACCGGCTCGCCATCCATGGTCCTAAAACTCGTGCGCAACACCTCATGACGCCGCACGATCTCATTCAGGGCTTGCTGCAACGCTTCAAAGTTGAACTGCCCCTGGAGCCGCACCGCCGTGGGCACGTTGTAGAACGTGCTGTTAGCATCCAACTCCGCCAGAAACCACAATCGCTGCTGCGCAAATGAGAGGGGCAGCTTCTGCTCACGACTCACCCGCCGCAACGGCGGCGCCGGCGTTCGCGATTCCTTACGCAACGCCGCTTCAATACTCCGCGCCAGTCCGGACACTGTCGGCTGCTCGAATAGAGTTCTTAAGGACAGGTCTACTGAGAACACTTCCCGTACCCGCGAGATCACCTGCGTCGCCAGCAGCGAATGCCCACCCAACTCGAAGAAGTTTTGCTCAACACCCACTCCTTCGATTCTCAACACTCCAGACCAAATGTTGACGAGCAACTCTTCCAACGCCGTGCGCGGCTGATTGTGATCCTCGCTGCTTACGAGTTGCGGCTCAGGTTCCGGCAACACACGCCGGTCCACTTTTCCATTGGGCGTCCGTGGTAACTCCTCCAACATCACAACCGCCTGCGGCACCATGTAGCCTGGCAATCGTGCCTGCAGATACTCTCTTAACTCCGCAACCGCCACATCCGCGCCACCGGATGCAGTGTTGGTCGCGTATCCCACCAGTCGCCTTTCGCCGTTCGCTTCTTCCCGGACCACCACCACGGCTTCACTCACCTGCGGGTGGCGCTGGAGCACTGCTTCGATCTCGCCCAACTCGATCCGGTAGCCGCGCACTTTTACCTGCGAGTCGCCGCGGCCGATGAACTCGATGGTTCCGTCGGCGAGATAGCGCGCAAAATCTCCGGTGCGGTAAAGGCGGCTGCCTCTGTCCTTATTATTAAAGGAGTCAGGAATAAATCTTTCGGCAGTCACTTCCGGCCGGTTAACGTAGCCTCGAGCCAATGCCGTGCCGCCAATCAGGATTTCCCCCGTCACTCCGATCGGCACCGGCTGGAGATGTCGATCGACGATATAAATGGTGGTATCGCCCGCCGGCCGGCCGATGGGTATCTTCGTGAGGCTGTTCAAATAACGATCATCTAATGGAACATCGAAATAGGTTGAAACGATCGTGGCTTCGGTTGGTCCATAGGCGTGGAAGAAATGCAAAGGATGTTTGAGCTGTGCCGTAAATGACTTCAGCTTTTCTACAGAGACCGACTCGCCGCCGATGACGAGGAGTCGCAGTGATTCAGGCCAGGGCTCCTGGGCCGTGCTCATATCATCGACGAGTTGATGCCAGTACGAGGCAGTGGCCGTCAGTTTGCTAAGGCCGATCTTTGTGCCTTCGCGCAGTAGTTCCGGGCCAGACCGCGCTTGCAGGTAACTGTAGAGGACGACGGTGCCGCCTGTAATCAACGGAGCAAGTATCTCTTCGGCGGCAACGTCGAAGCCGAATGCGGCTAACTGTAAGTGCCGATCGGTTTCACGAAGTTGATAAAAGTCGCGCAGGAAGAGCAAGCGTGCGAGCAACGCTTTGTGTTCTGTCATCACGGCCTTGGGCCGGCCGGTTGAGCCGGAGGTGTAGATGACGTAGGCGAGATTATCCGGCGACGCGATGCTCTCGAGATTCTCGGCCGGTTGCGTGTCGAGCGCGTGCCGATCAGCATCGAGACAGACCGTGTATCCCCAGTGTGAAGGAAGCTTTTCGACGAGGGATTCCAGGGTGAGCATCACTGAGATACCCGCATCGTCAAGCATGAAAGAGATGCGATCCGCTGGGTATTGCGAATCGATCGGCGCATAGGCGCCTCCGGCCTTGAGAACACCCAGTAACGCAATGACCATCTCGCAACTGCGTTCGACGCAGATGCCTACGAGCACTTCCGGCCCCACGCCGAGTTCCCGCAGGTGATGGGCCAGTTGATTGGCGCGCGTATTCAACTCTGCGTAGCTGACCTGCTCGCCATCCATAAAAATCGCTGCCGCATCCGGCGTGCGTTCAACCTGCGCTTCAAAGAGTTGATGAACGCATACATCGCGCTGATGGTTAAGAGCAGTGTCGTTCCATTCAACCAACATCTGTTGCCGCTCGGCTTCGTCGAGCAAAGACAGTTCGCTAATGCGCCGCTCGGGATTCGCAACGGCGGCAGACAAGATGTTCTCGAGGTGGGAGAGCAAGCGTTGAATCGTGGCCGCGTCAAACAAGTCGGTACTGTAAGCTGCCGTGCCGCCGATCATTTCTCCTGCTTCAACCAAACCGATGGTCAGATCAAACCGGGCAGCGCCGCTTTCGCCTCCGAGTCGCTGTATTTGTAGTCCCGGTAATTGGTCCAGGGCTTCGGCCGGTGCGTTCTGAAGCACCAGCTTCACTTGAAAGAGCGGCGCTCGGCCCAGGTCTCGTTCCGGTTGCAATTCTTCGACGAGTCTTTCAAAAGGGACATCCTGATGACTGTAAGATCCCAGGGCTACACGTCGCACTCGTTTCAGCAATTCGAGAAAATGAGGTTCTCCCGATAAGTCGGTGCGCAAGACGAGTTGGTTAACAAAGAAACCAATCAGCGGCTCAATCTCCGCATGATTGCGGCCGGCAATATCAGTACCGACGATAATGTCTTCCTGGCCGCTGTAGCGATGTAGCACTGCGTTAAAACCCGCGAGCAGAGTCATGAACAACGTACATCCATGTCTCTGGCTCAATTGCCTTAATGCCTGGCTAAGCCCGTCAGAAAAGCTGAATGAGTGATATGCGCCGCGGTAACTCTGGACCACTGGACGCGGGCGATCTGCGGGCAGTTCCAGCACCGGCAGTTCTCCCGCAAGCTGCTCGCGCCAGTACGCCAACCCGGATTCCAAAACAGCGCCAGTGAGCCATTCTCGTTGCCAGACGGCGAAGTCTGCATACTGAATCTTCAGCTCGGGCAAAGGTGATGGTTGCTGAACCGAGTATGCCCCATAGAGCACGCTGAACTCGTGCATCAGGATACCCATGGACCAGGCATCACTGACGATGTGGTGCATGGTCAACAATATGATGTGCTCGTGTTCGGCCAGCTTCAGCAACCGCGTTCGGAACAATGGGCCACGGCTTAGATCAAAGGGTTGGCGAGCCACTTCATTCGACAAACGCGAGACCTGGCGTTGTCGCTCTGCTTCATCCTTCAGTCCACTCAGGTCTTCAACGCTGATGCTCAAAGGCGATGGCTCAGCAATCACCTGGTGAGATCGTCCGTGATCGTTGCGGAAGCTGGTCCTTAATACCTCATGCCGCCGGACGATCTCGGTCAGCGTTTGTTCCAGCACTGCTACATTGAGCTCACCAATCAGGCGAAATCCCGTCGGGACGTTGTAGAACGCGCTCTCAGGCTCCAACTGGTCCAAAAACCACAACCGCTGCTGCGCAAACGACAGCGGCAACTCCCGCTCCCGGCTCACTCGCTCCAGCGGTGGCGCCACCAAGCCACGCTCTCCACGCAACGCAACTTCGATCTTCCCGGCAAGCCCCGCCACCGTCGGCTGCTCAAACAGACTCCGCAGCGGCACTTCCACGCCAAACACTTCTCGCACCCGCGACATCACTTGCGTCGCAAGCAGTGAATGACCGCCCAACTCGAAGAAGTTCTCTTCCACACCGACGCCATCCAGGCGCAGCACTCCGGCCCAGATACTCGCCAGCAGCTCCTCTACTGCCGAGCGCGGCAACACACTCTCGGCCGCACGCTCGCCCACGTCCTCGCGCAGCGTCAGCGCCTTGCGATCAACTTTCCCATTCGGGGTCAGCGGCAACTCTGTTAATTGCACCAGCGCGCCCGGCACCATGTAGCTCGGCAGTTGCTCTGATAAATACTCACGCAGACTTGCCGTGCTCAGCTCACCCGCTTCAGCCACTACATAACCAACCAACCGTTCGTCACGCGCCACTACGACTGCTTCGCGCACTCCGCCATGGCCCAACAACGCTGCTTCAATCTCGCCCAACTCAACCCGGTACCCACGCACCTTCACCTGCTCATCTATTCGCCCGATGAACTCCAACTCCCCATCAGCGCGCCACTTCACCAGATCTCCCGTGCGATACAGCCGCGCCCCTGCGCCCCCACTCCACTCGTCCGGCACAAACCGCTCCGCCGTGTCCGCCGCGCGTCCCAAATAACCGCGCGCCACTCCTGCCCCTCCCAGGTATAGCTCGCCGGCGATTCCTACTCCCACCAACTCCTGCCGCTTATCCAACACGTACGCTTCAACATTCCCAATGCCGCGCCCGATCGGCACATTCTCTTCACTGGCCCACTCTCTGTTGCCTGCTTCCGCCACAGTCGCCGTCACCGTCGCCTCTGTCGGCCCATACCCATTCAACAACCTCACGCCGTTCCTCGGCATGCTGGACCACACCGCCAGTTGCGCTCCGCGACCTCGCTCACTCCCGATTACCATCAGCCGCAAGCTTGACGGCATTTCTTCCTCTTGCCGGGCCAACTCCTCTACGACCTCTTGCCAGTACCATGTCACCAGGTTCACGACGCTGATGCCCTGCTCTCGCACCAGCATCCAGAATTCCGCCGCCGTCAGGTCCCGGCTAGCGCGCATTACCACGCACCCGCCGCTCGCCCACGTTGGAAATAATTCTTCCAGGGCCACGTCGAAACTGAGCGACGCAAATTGCAGTACTCGGTCCGCTGCGTTCAGCTCATATGTTGCCGCGATCGAGTGGGCATGATTGACGAGGGCCTCGTGCGTTACCGCCACTCCCTTCGGCCGCCCGGTCGAGCCCGAGGTGTAGATCACATAAGCCAGGTTAGCCGCGTGGGTTACCAGTTCCGGATTGGCGCGAGACAGACGCGGCTGTTTCGCGTCATCATCCAGGCAGACCACGCGCCTGCTCTCCGCAACCAGCGTTGCCAACTGCCGCTGTGTTACCACCACGCTCACGCCTGCATCCGCCAGCATGTACTTCAAGCGCTCCGCCGGATAATTTGGATCTAAAGGCACATAAGCGGCGCCCGCTTTCAGAATGCCCAACAATCCCACTATCAGATCCAGGCTCCGTTCCACGCACAACCCCACAAGCGTTTCCGCTCCCACTCCCAGCGACCGCAGCCGGTGGGCCAATTGATTCGCGTGCTCGTTCAATTCCGCATACGTGAGTTGCTCATTCCCAAACACCACCGCTACGGCATCGGGCGTTCGTTCGGCCTGCGCTTCAAATAATTCCTGGATGCACAACCCTTGCGGATGCTCGACAGTGGTGTCGTTCCAATCCACCAGCAGTTGCCGTCGTTCCGCCGCACTCAATAATTGAACGTGGCCCACGCGTTGGTCCGGGTTGGCGGCAACCGCTCGCAAGAGATTCAGGAACTGTTCGCTGATCCGCTCAATGGTCGCGGTCTCGAAAAGATCTGTGTTGTATTCGATGGTTCCGGTGATCGCCTGGCCCAAGTCGGTCAGTGATAGAGTCAGGTCAAACTTGGCACTCTCTCTTTTACTTTCAACCGGACTCAACCGCAGGCCCGAGGTTTCAACCGCGCCGTCGGTCGCCATGTTCTGCATGCTGAACATCACTTGAAACAGCGGTGAGCGGCTCAAGTCACGCTGCGGATGAAGTTCTTCCACGAGTTTTTCAAACGGCACGTCCTGATGGGCGTAAGCATCCAGGGCCACCTCTTTGACGTGGTTGATTAATTCTCTAAATGAAGGGTTGCCGGAAACGTTTGCGCGCAGCACGAGGGTGTTGATGAAGAAACCGATCAGCGGTTCAATCTCGGCACGGTTGCGACCGGCGATCGGAGTACCAACGATGACGTCTTCCTGTCCGGTCAGTCGAAACAGCAACGCCTGGAAAGCCGCCAACAGCACCATGAAGAGAGTGCATTGCGGCTGTTGAGCCAACTCTCTTAAGGCTTGCGCCACTTCCGTGGGAATTCTGATCGGCAGGTATGCGCCCTGATAACTCTGGATCGCTGGACGGCGACGATCCGCGGGCAATTCAAGGACCGGCAGCTCACCGCCCAACTGCTTTCGCCAATAAGCCAACTCCCGCTCCAGCACTTCGCCTTGCAGCCATTCGCGTTGCCAGAGAGCAAAGTCCGAATACTGAATGCTCAACTCTGCGAGGGGCGACGGCTGCCTCGAGTTGAAAGCCTGGTAGAGCGCAGCCAGTTCGCGTACGAAGATGCCCAGCGACCATGCATCGCTGACGATGTGATGCATCGTGAGGACGATCACATGCTCTGTGTCTCGCAGCCGGAGAAGCTTAACCCGCAGCACTGGACCAGTGCTCAAGTTGAACGGCTGTAGGGCCTCTTGTGAAGCCAACCGGTAGGTCTCCGCCTCGCGTTCCATTTCCGGGAGATGAGAGAGATCTTCGATTACGAGCCGTGACGGTTGCGCGGGCGAAATGACGTTGTAAGGCTGGCCATTCAGCGAGATGAAAGTTGTGCGCAGTACTTCATGTCGCCGGACGACCTCATTCAGGGCCTGCTCGAGAGCTGCGACGTTCAAGGGCCCGCTCAGGCGCACAGTCTTGTTGCTATTATAAAAAGGACTGTTGGGCTCCAACTGGTCTAAAAACCAAAGCCGTTGCTGGGCAAATGAAAGTGGCAGCGGCTCGCCATTTCTTTCGCGCCGAACGAGGGTTTTCTTTGGTGTAGCGAGTTGGCCGCGCAGACGTTTTTCAAGTAATGCCTGTTTCGCCGGCGAGAGCCGTCCCTGTCTTATAACGACATCTTCCATGATAGTGAACTTTGTTATTGACCCACCCGCTACCGCGGGCGGTACTGACCTCATTCAAGTGCCGGGGTAGGTCTATGAGTTGTGACGAATTTTTTTAGACGTCCAGGTCAAGGCTTGCCGCAGCCGTGAGGACCAGGGGCTGCCGTTTGACTTTCATTAACGTTTCCAAAGAATGTTCATCTCGCGCGAGGTCTTTGCTTTCCAATTGCCGGCGCTCTGCGGCAGTCATCATGTCGAGTGAAGTGAGACGCGCTTCAGGGTCGGCAACAATGCTGTGCAAGAGCAGCTCGAAATGTTCCTGTAGCAATCTGATTGAATCAGCCTCGAACAGATCGGTGTTATAGGTCCAGGATGCACGCAGGCGATCCTGCACTTCCGAGATCCACAATGTCAGATCGTATCTAACGGCGTCTTCCTGATAGGCCATCGGACTAAGCGTGAGACCCGTCGCTTCCATCCGCTGACTGGGTATGTTTTGTAAACCAAAGGCAACCTGGAAGTAGGGAGAGCGGCTCGCGTCTCTATCCGGCTGCAACTCTTCCACTATCTTTTCGAACGGCACGTCTTGATGCGCGAAAGCATCCACTGCGACTTTGCGCACTCGCTGCAATAGCTCGGTAAAAGGTGGATTCCCGCTGAAGTCTGTTCGCAACACCAACATGTTCAGGAACAGCCCGATGAGTCCTTCGACCTCTTTGCGATTGCGGCCGGCGACGGGGCTGCCGACGATAATGTCGTCTTGCCGTGTATGACGGAAGAGGAGAGTTTGGAAAGCCGCGAGCAAAGTGATGAAGAGCGTGCAGCCTTCGGCTTGACTCAGCAGCTTGAGCTTCGGCGTCAGTTCTTTCGACATCATGAACTGCTCACGCGCGCCGCGATAGGTTTGCACACCTGGTCGCGGATAGTCTGTTTTCAGATTCAAAACCGGAAGCTGGCCGCCGAGTTGCCGGCGCCAGTATGAAAGCTGCCGCTCAAACTCTGGTCCCTGTAACCATTCCCTCTGCCAGTGTGCGTAGTCGGCGTACTGTAACGGCAACTCCGGAAGCGGCGACGACCGGCCGCTCGCGTATGCTCTATAGAGCGTGGCAATCTCTTGCATGAGAACGCCGGTAGACCAGCCGTCCGCGACGATGTGATGGGTTGTTAGAACGACCGCGTGGTCCTCTTTGCCGAGTCGTAACAACAACGCGCGCAATAACGGGCCAGTGCTCAGGTTGAACGGACGCTCCGTCTCTTCCGACACTCGCCGGTACGCTTCAGCTTGCTGTTCATCAGGAGATAGATGACTCAGATCCTCGACCGCGAGTCGCAGTGGTTCGACAGGCTTCACGATCTGTTTGGCCTCGCCATTATCGTTCACAAAAATGGTGCGCAGTGGTTCGTGCCGCCGCAAAATTTCGTTCAGCGCGCGTTCGAGGGCAGCGATCTTTAAGTCGCCCTTGAGGCGCACGCTCGTGGAAATGTTGTAATAGTTATTTCCGGGTTCCAACTGATCCAGAAACCACATGCGGCGTTGCGCAAACGAGAGCGGCATCGGGCTGCCTTCCGTGCGGTCGATGCGATCGATAGGCTTGAATTCCTCTCGCTGGACTGATCCACGCGGCGCTTTCTCGGCTTCGTAACCCAGCTTCTCGGCTACCTTCCAGGTGGTGTCGCCGAGTGGAAACACGCTGGCGTCCTTTTTCCATTTCTGTCCAACGCTCGGATCGATTCCCTCGTGCTCATGAAACTTCACATCGCCGAGCATTCTGGATTCCCTGTGCAAGCCGTCAGACATGCGGCGCTTTTTCTCACGATATGGCTCGATCATTTCAGGTTGGTACTCGACCCCGGCAAACTCGCAGATACCACGCATGACCCGCTCCGGTTCGCTCACCAGTTCCTCGAACCACACACGGTGTTGGCGTTGCTCCGGAACGCTCGCAAGGAAAGCTAATATGTTTTCATGACTGATGACCCAGATTAGCTCTCCCAATTCTCTTGGGGTGAACGAGTGTTCGTAACGGAAGAAAATTTGCCCGAGGCGGGCTTCCGCAAACGAGTTAATCATCCCGAGAGGATGCCGGCACAGGTGTATGTAGTGAGTGTTTTCGAAATCGCTCTCGGCGCGCCTTAACACCTCCGGGTCGAGGGCATACGAAGGTGTTTTGTCGATGAGTAGTTTATGGCCCAGCCACTCCTGAAGCTTTGCGTAGAATTCTTTCGTCGTTAAATCCTGCGCCTCAAACTCCTGCATGATCCGTTTTGCTTCGACTGCATCACAGTCTTTGATCTCCATCAAGGCGCGCATAGTGCCTTCCAACCAGAAGCTGTTCGGTCCCGAAAAGGCATCGCGTCGCTCCTGCAAGGTGTTATAGCTGAGCAACTCGAGCTCCGGCGGCGCGAACAGATCTGAGTGCCCGCCAAGCATTACTCGCAAGAGTGTCGTCCCGGATCGGGGAGGCGCGAGAACAAAAAGCGCTTTCGGATTCTTTGTCTCTCGCGCTGAGGGATTACGTGCAGGCAACGGCGTGATGAGGCGGCGAGCTTGAGCGAGCATCTCATCATTGACCTGCAAATATAGTGGTTTCGTTTGCCCTTCTGTTTCGGAGGCGGCGCCTCTGTCGCGACAAACTCGCGCGCACGCCTCCGGATAGTTCTCTTCCAAAAATTGCGCGAGTTTCGCGACCGTGGTCGCGGTAAAGATCACGACGACGTGTACTATCTCACCCAGATCCTCCTGCAAGCGATTGATGAGAATCGCGCCGCTGATCGAGTCTCCGCCGAGTTGGAAGAAATCGTCATGCACGCCAACCCGATCGAGTTTCAATACTTCCTGCCATCTCTGCACCAGCAGTGACTCGAGCTCGGTCCGCGGTTTTTCATACTGGCTTTCCAGATCCGGTCGTGCTTGTCCGGGATCGGGCAATGCGCGGCGGTCGAGCTTGCCGTTGGGGGTTAACGGAATCCGATCGAGTACCTGCACTGTGCCCGGCACCATGTAGGACGGTAACCGGCTCGCGAGATATTGCTGCAATTCGATCAAGCTTACTGCCGGCTGCAACTGTTCGTGATGTCCATCTCCTGACGAGGCGGCTGCCACTGCCATCCGTCTCGGCACCACATAACCGTGCAAGCGACTGTTTCCACTCTCGTCGCGCCGCGCCACCACGACTGCCTCGCTCACGCCTGCATGGCCCAGCAGCGCTGCTTCGATCTCTCCTAATTCGATCCGGTAACCTCGGACCTTTACCTGCTCGTCAGTTCGGCCGAGATACTCCAGTTCGCCACTCGCCAAATATCTACCCGCATCACCTGTTCGATACAGTCGCGCCCCGGACACACCGCTATGCTCATCAGGCACGAATCTCTCCGCGGTCAGATCGGCGCGCTTCAGATAACCACGTGCCACTCCTGGTCCACCGACGTATAGCTCTCCACGCACTCCCAGCGGCGCTACTTCACCACGGTGGTCCAGCACGTACACTCGCAGATCTCCCAGGGCCTCACCGATCACATTCCCGATGCCCTGTTCAATCTCATCCCGCCGCAATCGCCGGTAAGTCACATGCACGGTGGTTTCCGTGATGCCATACATATTGATCAGTTGGGGTCGCTCGTCTCCATGTCGCGCGCACCAGCTCCGCAACCAGCGCGGCTCGAGGGCTTCACCTCCAAAGATCACCAGTCGCAGTGATAAGTTCCCCACGGCAACACCGTTGCCGTTATTCGCCTCCTGCCGCCACTCTTGTTCCTCTTCTGCTTGCATCAACTGCCGGAACGCCGACGGTGTTTGATTCAAGACTGTCACTCGTTCTGCTAACAGCAGTTGATAGAACGACGAAGGTGTTCGGGCGACCCAGTAGGGAACCACGACGAGCCGTCCACCGTAGGCCAGCGCTCCCCATATTTCCCACACTGAAAAATCAAAAGCGAAGGAGTGGAACAAGGTCCACACATCGTCTGACGTGAAGCCAAAGTGCTGCTCTGTTGATGCCAGCAAGCGTTCGACGTTGTGATGTGTGACCACTACTCCTTTGGGTTTACCAGTCGATCCTGACGTGTAGATCAGGTAAGCCGCATTCTCTCGCCCCACCGGCACGTCAACAGAACTGTCCGGGCCCTCACGCCACTTGGCCTGCTCGTCATCAAGCAGCACTTGCCGCCCTTTATAGTGCGGGAGGACTGCGCGCAACGACTTTTGCGTCAACACCACTCTCACTCCCGCGTCCTGGACCATGAAGGTCAGCCGCTCGGCAGGATACTCAGGATCTAAAGGCACATACGCGCCGCCCGCTTTTAGAATCGCCAACACACCAACTACCAGTTCTACACTTCGCTCTACACACAGGCCCACCAAACTCTCAGTTCCCACCCCCAGCGTGCGCAGATGGTGCGCGAGTTGATTTGCGCGGCGATTCAACTCTCCATAAGTCAGTCGCTGCTCTCCAAAAACTATTGCGATCGCGCCGGGTCTTCGCTCTGCGTGCGCTTCAAACTGCTGATGAATACATGGGCGACGCTCATAGTTCTCTTCTTTACCTTTTTGCTCAGCGATCAATTGGCGCCGCTCCTCTGCGCTAAGCAAAGGCAGTTCTCCAATTCGCTGTCCTTCATCTCGCACGATCGCTTCCACGAGCGTTTGGAAATGGCTCACCATCCGCTCAATCGTCTCCGCTGCAAACAGCTCCGTGCTGTACTTCACTTCACCGTGTAACGCCGAACCCGATTCGGCCAGCAAAAAGATAAGATCGAATTTTGCTGTCGCTGCTTCACTGCCCACCCGGCTCAACACCAGGTCCGGCAGTTCCAGCCGCAAGCTTTCACTTGCCGTCTGCATACTGAACATCACTTGAAACAGCGGCGAGCGACTCAAATCCCGTTCGGGTTGTAACTCATCCACCAGCTTCTCGAACGGAAGCTCCTGGTGCGTATACGCGCCCAGCGCCACTTCGCGCACACGCTTCAGCAATTCCAAAAATGTTGGACCACCGCTCAAGTCCGTGCGGAGCACCAAACTGTTCACGAAGAACCCGATCAGCTTTTCTATCTCGGCTCGGTTACGCCCGGCGATCGGAATGCCCACCAGGATGTCTTCCTGTCCGCTGTAGCGATAAAGCAGGATCTTGAATACTGCCAGCAAAGTCATGAACAGCGTGCTGTCCTGCTCCCGACTCAGTTTCCTGAGCCATTGCGTCGCCTCCTCCGTTAGCTTGAAGGTTTGCGATGCCCCTTTGTAACTCTGCACGGCCGGTCGCACTCGATCCGCCGGCAACTCCAGCACCGGCAGCTCGCCTCCCAACTGCTTGCGCCAGTACGCCATTTCTTTTTCCAGCACTTCACCCTGGAGCCACTGCCGCTGCCACACCGCATAATCCGCGTACTGGATAACAGGATCGGCGAGGGGTGACGGCTCGCCGGTTAAAAAGGCCGGATAGAGCGCGAAGATTTCGCGAACAAGCACGCCAAGTGACCAGCCGTCGCTGATGATGTGGTGCATCGTCAAGAGCAGGACATGATCGTCTTCACTTACGCGCAGCAACCTGACGCGCAGCAACGGCCCCCGGCGCAGATCAAAAGGACGGCGTGATTCTTCGGTTGCCACTCGTTCCAGTTCATTCTCGCGCCCCGTGAAATCTTCGACCGTAAGCTGCAACCTTGCCGGAGCAGCGATCACCTGGATGGGGCGGCCCTGCTCACTGCTAAAAGTCGTCCGCAATACGTCGTGGCGTCGAATGATTTCGCTAAACGTCTCTTCCAATGCGCCGGCGTTGAGTCGCCCTTGCAGCCGCACTGCGGCGGGTACGTTATAGAAAGAGCTGTTTGGTTCCAGTTGGTCCAGGAACCAAAGACGCTGTTGCGCAAAAGAGAGCGGCAGGCTGCCGTCTCTCGAGGCAACCTGGATCGGCGGCGCTGCCAACCCCTGAGACTCCCGCAAAATCTCTTCTATGGTCACGCTGATGCCGGCGACTGTGGGATGTTCAAAAAGTACGCGCAACGCGAGGTCAATGCCGAAAACCTCCCGCAACCTCGAAATGATTTGTGTTGCCAGCAGAGAGTGTCCGCCCAACTCAAAGAAGTTGTCATTCTTACCCACTCGCTGCAGCTTCAATACCTCGGCCCAAATCCCGCTCACCAGATCTTCCACTAACGTGCTTGGCGCGCCATCGTCTTTCGTGCTTGCGCCCTGGTAAGCGGCGGGATCCGGCAACGCTCGCCGATCCACTTTGCCGCTGGGCGTTCGCGGTAATTCATCAAGCATCACGAAAGCAGCCGGTACCATGTACTCCGGCAGGTGTTCCTCGAGATACTGCCGCAGTTGGCCCACACTCGGTGCGCTGGAATCCGGGGCGCTTACAACATACGCTACGAGGCGTTGCAGCTCATTTCCATCTGTGCGTACCACGGCTGCTGCTTCTCTCACCCCGCCATGGCCCAAAAGCACCGCCTCGATTTCGCCCAGCTCGATACGATATCCGCGCATCTTTACCTGCGTGTCGATCCGTCCGATGAACTCGATATTTCCATCCGGCAGGTATCGCGCGAGATCTCCCGTACGGTACAGCCGCGCACCCGGCACATTCGTGAACGCGTGCGGGATAAACTTCTCGGCTGTCTCCCAAGGTCGTCCCAGGTAACCGCGTCCTAATCCGGCGCCTCCGATGCACAACTCTCCCGCGACTCCAACGGGCGCCAGCCTGCCGCGTCTGTCCAGTATGTACACTTCAACGTTCGCAATCGGTCTTCCGATCAACTCCTGGACGCGCTCTGCGTTTGGCTGCGACTCATAACATGTCGCGTCAATCGCCGCTTCAGTTGGTCCATAGAGGTTGTAGACCACTGCGCCGCTCTTTTCCGCAGCCCGGCCGGCCAATTCATGCGCCAGCGGTTCTCCGCCGACGAACAGTCGCTTTAAGCTTTTGCATTCTTCCAGCTCATCGACGAGGGCTCGCAACAGCGTAGGCACGACTTGCAGTGTTCCGATATTCTGCCGGTTGATAGTCTCGATGAGCGCCGCTGGATTCTGCTGGAGCCCGGGCGCCGCCAGCACGAGCTGTGCGCCGCTAAGTAACGGCGCATAGAACTCCCACACCGAAGCATCGAAACTGAAAGGCGTCTTCTGCAACACTCGATCATCAGCGCTTAGCGGAAAAGCTCTGTTCATCCAGTGCATGTGATTGCAAATCGCGCGGTGCGTTATCACCGCTCCTTTCGGTCTACCCGTCGATCCCGACGTGTAGATAACGTAGGCTGCATTCTCCGCGTCGTTGATGAGATCGGGGTTCGTGCTCGCGTAAGCGGAAATCGATTGCCAGTCAGTATCCACGCACACTGTGAATCCCCAGTGAGAGGGCAACTGGTCCGCCATGTTGGAATCAGTGACGAATACAGACAATCCTGCATCTTCAAGCATCAAGCTCAATCGTTCGGTCGGGTAATTTGGATCGAGCGGCACGTAGGCGCCGCCGGTCTTGAGCACGCCGAGGAGAGCAACAACTAATTCAACGCTACGATCGAGACAGATGCCGACAAGAATTTCCGGACCCACGCCAAGTGATCGCAGGTAATGCGCCAGTCGATTAGCGCGCTCATTCAGATCCTGGTAAGTGAGTTCTTCGTCTGCATCGATGACGGCAACAGCATCGGGCGTCCGCTCAACCTGCGCCTCAAAGAGGTTGTGCAGTAGATCCGTTTGCGGGAATTGAACTGCCGTATCATTCCATCGCAGCAGGTGTTGGTACTCAGCCTCACCGATGAGCGCAAGCTCGTCTACGCTGCGTGCAGGCTCGGCGACAATTGATTGCAGCAGATTTCGGAAATGTTCCAGGAAGCGATCGATCGTCTCGGCGTTCCAGAGATCGGTGTTGTATTCCAGCGTGCCGGCTGCGCCGCCGCCGGTTTCCGCGAGCGTCATCAAGAGATCAAACTTGGCGGTCGTACGCTCGCCCCACATTGGTTGCAGCTTCAGCCCGGAGATCTCCATGCTCTCGTTCTGCGGCGCGTTCTGAAGCACGAGCTTGACTTGAAACAGTGGTGAACGGCTCAAATCACGTTCCGGTTGCAGCTCTTCTACGAGCTTTTCAAACGGCACATCCTGATGCGTATAGGCACCTAAGGTCACCTCTCTCACGCGTTTCAACAACTCCGTGAAAGAGGGACTGCCTGCGAGGTTTGTTCGCAGGACGAGCTGGTTGACGAAGAACCCGATGAGCGGCTCGATTTCAGCGTGATTGCGGTTGGCGATGTCGGTGCCTACGACAATCTCGTCCTGTCCCGCGTAGCGATACAACAGTGTCTGGAACGCGGCGAGCAAGGTCATGTACAACGTGCAGCCGTGTTTGCTGCTTAGAGCTTTAACCGGCGCCATGAGGTCGGCTGGTAACTCGAATGAAGAGCTTGCACCGCGAAAAGTCTGCACAGCCGGGCGCGGCCGGTCCGTCGGAAGCTCGAGCACCGGCAATGGCGCGCTTAGCTGTTTGCGCCAGTAAGCGAGTTGTCTCTCGAGGACTTCACCAAGCAACCACTCGCGCTGCCAGACTGCGAAATCGGCATATTGGATCTCCAGCTCCGGCAATGGCGACGGCTCACCGTGCGAGAAGGCTCGATAAAGCGTGAACACTTCGTGCATCAACACTCCGGTGGACCATCCATCACTCACAATGTGATGCATGGTCATCAGCACGATGTGCTCTTCCTGGTCCAGGCGCAACACCCTGAGGCGCAGCAGTGGACCAATGTTCAGGTCGAAAGGACGGCGCGACTCTTCCTCACTCAATCGCACCGCTTTCGCCATGCGCTCATTCGCCGGGAGATGGCCCAGGTCTTCAATCTTGAGTTTCAAAGGCTCGGGTGGAGCAATGACTTGCTGAGGGCGTCCGCCTACATTCGTAAAAGTTGTGCGCAGCACTTCATGACGACGCACAATCTCGCTCAGTGTTTGCTCCAACGCCCTGAGATCGAGTTGACCTCGGAGGATGAAAGCTTCGGGAATATTGTAGAAAGAGCTGTTCGGCTCGAGCTGATCGAGAAACCAGAGGCGCTGTTGAGCAAAGGAAAGCGGCAGCGGCTGCTCTCTATCCGCGCGACGAATCGGCGGGGCTTCAACACCCATGCTCTCTCGCAGAGCGTGCTCGACGGATTCGGCAAAACGGATCAGCGTCGGCTGCTCGAGCAGCTTGCGCAACGACACATCAACATTGAATGCTTCGCGCGCGCGCGAGACGACCTGAGTCGCTAAAAGAGAGTGGCCGCCGAGCGCGAAGAAGTTTTCGTCGCGCCCCACCTCCGTCACTTTCAACACCTCGCCCCAGATCCCCGCCAGCACCTCCTCCACCGCCGTCTGCGGCGCTACATACGCACCGCGTCCCCACCGCCCACCACCTGTCTCCGGTGCCGGCAACTCCTGCCGCGCTACTTTCCCACTCGCCGTCAGCGGCAGCCGCTCCAACACCAGCAGCACACTCGGCACCATGTACTCCGGCAGCCGCTCCCGCAGATACTCTTTCAACTCCATCACTAACTTGTGGCTCGCTGTTTCTTCGAGCGTCTCACGCCCAACGACATAGCCCACCAGCCGTTGCTCTCCAGTCTCTTCCGTACGCGCCACCACCACCGCTGCACTCACTGCTTCATGCCCGGTCAGCACGCTCTCAATCTCACTCAACTCCACGCGGTAGCCACGCACCTTCACTTGCCCGTCCAGCCGCCCCACGTACTCCAACACTCCGTCCGCCCGCCAAAACACCTCGTCGCCTGTCCGGTACAACCGCGCTCCACTACGCCTGCTGTACGCATCCGGCACAAACCGCTCCGCTGTCAGTTCCGCACGGCCAACGTAGCCACGCCCCACGCCTGCGCCGCCGATGTACAACTCTCCTTTCACTCCGATGCCCACTGCTTGCTGTTCTTCGTCCAGCACGTACAACTCCGTATTGGCAATCGCTCTCCCGATCGGCACCGCGCCATCTCCGGCGTTGCCCGCCTCTACCTCGTACACACAACTGCCCACCGTCGTTTCCGTTGGTCCATACTCATTGATAAACCGCACTTCCGGCGCTGCTGCCTGCCACCACTGCAACTGCTCACTCCATAACTGCTCGCCACCTACCACCACCACTCGCGCTGCTGCGTTAAGTCACTCTCCGCCAACTGTGCG
>Ga0065712_10067902_pt1 | contig 21942 bp, 19 predicted proteins | sample MisRhiReplicate1_FD_59099 | JGI IMG/M metagenome (GOLD analysis project Ga0065712, IMG submission 59099) | Miscanthus rhizosphere microbial communities from Kellogg Biological Station, MSU, sample Rhizosphere Soil Replicate 1: eDNA_1 v3... | ecosystem: Host-associated > Plants > Roots >...
AGTCGACGCCGCAATATATAATGTGGCTCATAGCGGGTGTCTCCTTTCAGTTTCATGTCAACCGTGAGTCTAAACCACTTACGGGTAAACGAAAGCGGCACCCGCTTGCTTCATAACATCAAAGATACGCCAAAGACCGCAGAGAATTTCCGAGTCTTCGGAAACATTGTTGCCATTCGGGCGTCTAAGAATAAAATCGTAAAAAAGGGGTTTGGCTTATGTTTGGGCGATCCATCTTGTTGCTATCAATCCCGTGCATCTTCCTTTCTGGCTGTAGCTCAGACTCTCGGCAAGCGCACGACGCCGCCGTCGAGCAACATCGCCAACAGCAGGCTGCTCAGGCTCCGTCCGCACCTGTCGCTGCGGCAAGCCCGTCTCCCTCCGCGAGTGTTGCGGCATCGCCGGGCCAAACAGCATCGGCTCAGCCCGCGCCCTCGCGGAATTATTGGACCAACTTTCGCGGTCCCAAACGCGATGGCAAATATGACGAAGCACCGGTCTCGACAAACTGGCCCGCCAACGGATTGCCTAAGATCTGGAAACAACCGGTGGGCGTCGGACACTCTTCCTTCGTTGTTGCCGACGGAAAGGCCTACACAATCGAGCAGCGGCGAAACCAGGAAGTTGTCGCGGCTTACGACCTGGGAACCGGGCGAGAACTGTGGGCACAAAAATGGAACGCGGAATACACGGACTCAACCGGCGACGGACCACGATCTACTCCGACATGGGACCAGGGCCGTATATACGCGCTCGGCGCAACCGGCGAGTTTCGCTGTCTCGACGCCAATAGCGGCGCAGTGATCTGGGGCAAGAATATTCTCTCCGACAACCAGGCCCGAAATCTTCCCTGGGCCATGGCCGCATCGCCGTTGATAGTTGATGACAAGGTAATCGTGCTTCCGGGTGGCGCCAACGGTAAATCCGTCGTCGCCTACAACAAGATGACTGGCGCGCCGGTCTGGAAAGTGCTTGACGACCAGCAAGCGTATGTTTCACCCATGCTCGTTGAACTCGCTGGACGTCGGCAGATCGTTGTCGTCAGTTCGTCCCGCGTTGTCGGACTGACTCCCGAAAACGGATCGCTGCTTTGGAGTTATTCATGGGACACCGACAACGGCATCAATGTTTCGCAGCCAATCATGGTCGATCAAAACCGCTTCTTTATTTCGTCAGGCTACGGAAAAGGCGCGGCGCTCGTGGAGGTCAAGGGCAGCGGTAACAGTTACACCGCAAACACCATCTGGCAAAACAACAATATGAAGAACAAGTTCAACAGCTCAGTTCTTCATAACGGCTACATTTATGGTCTCGATGAAGGCATTCTCGTTTGCCTGGACGTGAACACAGGTGAGCGTAAATGGAAAGAAGGGCGCTATGGTTACGGCCAGGTGCTGCTGGCAGGTGGACACTTGATCGTGACTTCCGACCAGGGCGAAATCGCGTTGGTGAAGGCTTCGCCTGACAAATATACCGAAGTAGCGCGCTTCACAGCGCTGCAGGGCCAGACATGGAATTATCCGGCGATCGCTAGTGGAAAGCTGCTCGTGCGCAACTCAAACGAGATGGCCGCGTACGATATTTCCGGTAAATAAGCGGCTCAATTGCGAGTCCTAACCAGTGAAAGAAGTGGTCCCGTCATGAAGGTGGTTACGAGTGCCATCAACACCATCATCGTAAAAATCCGTCCGGAGAGAATTCCGAGGTCGTAGCCGATATTCAGTACGACCAGCTCAACTAATCCTCGCGTATTCATCAGTACCCCAATCGAGAACGACAGCGGCCAGTCCATTCCCGTCCAACGACTCATCAACATGCTTCCGCCCAATTTACCTGCAATCGCGACCAGGATAATCACGGCGCACATGAGCCAATCGTCCCAGCCGTTCAGCAGGCCGATTTGCGTGCGTAACCCGGTGAACGCAAAGAAGAGCGGAAGTAGTGCGTAGGAACCGAAACCTCCCAGCTTGTCTTTGAGAACGAGCCTGAACTCTGTTGACGGAGGCATCACTATTCCAGCCACGAAAGCTCCGAATAATGCGTGAATGCCGATTGTTTCAGTGAGCAGAGCACAGGCCATAACAAACGCCAGGATGATTGGGATCAGCCGCGTGTGGAGCTGTGAGTCGGGTCCTTTAATTAACCGAGCCAATTGCGGCCGCACCAGAAAAAGCATCACGGCCGCGAAAATCAGTGTTAAGACGATCGTTATTGCAGAGATCCCAACTCCTGTAGATTTCACCAGCGCAATCACCAGCGCCAGGATACACCAGGCGGTGACATCGTCAACAGCAGCACAAGTGAGCGTGATCGAGCCGAGATAAGTTTGCGATATGCCGCGGTCTTCAAGGATTCGGGCCAGCACCGGAAAAGCGGTGATGCTCATCGCAACCCCGATGAATAACGCAAATGCATTGAAAGAGGTTCCTGCCGGCGCCAGTTCTTTGTAAAGAAAAAGCGAAAGCGCAGCGCCGAGCAGGAAAGGCACGATGATGCTCGCGTGACTGATCATCACCGCTGCCGATCTTTTTTCTCGGACGTGCTTGACGTCCAACTCCATGCCGACAACAAACATGAAGAGCACCACGCCGATTTGACTGAGCAGTCGCAATGTTTCCAACGAGGATGCGGGAAAGAGAAACGACAGCGCCTGAGGAAAGAACAGGCCCAGCACCGAGGGACCAAGGACGATGCCCGCGATCATCTCGCCCATCACAGGTGGCTGACCGATCGCGCGAAACAAGCGGCGAAAGAGTCCCGCGATCGCCAGGATGACGATTATTTGCGTGAGCAGAATGCTGAGAGGAGTTCTAAAGTTTTCCCAAAGGGCTCCGGTAGATGACACCGGAGCTGTTGTGATCGGAGGCGGACCAGCAGGGTGCAGACGAGAACCGGCAGCCAGGATCAGCCAAACGCCGCCCACGAAAAACAGCAGGAGCAAAAGGTACGGTAAATAGTTGCGAGCCTGCGAAAAAGTGAATCCAGCGCGCGTGGGCATCGGCTTTCTATACAACGCCGAGTTAGGAACGCGCAACCTATCACTCGGTCAACACGTAGTACATTCGGCTATACCTCTGCGTATCTCTGCGTCCTCTGCGGTAGACGCTATTTCAACGCAGAGGACGCAGAGATACGCAGAGGGCCGCAGAGAAACACCCCGATTGCTCATTGCGCAGCATTGATGCTAAGTTGATTTCGGAATGACGGTAGACATCGCTCAAACCAGAACTGAAGTAGGGAATTATTTTGTCTCGAACTATCCGCCGTTTTCCCAGTGGAAGCCCGAGTTTGTTTCCGAAGCGCTCGCAGCACTCAACCAGCCACCAAGAGTCAACGATCCCTTAGGCCTTTATATTCACATCCCGTTCTGCCGGAAGCGTTGCCTCTTCTGTTATTTCAAAGTGTACACAGACAAGAACGCTTCCGAGATTGAGGTCTATCTCGACGCCCTGATTAAAGAGAACGAACTCTACAGCCGCATGCCGGCTTTTCAGGGACGCCAACTGCGGTTCGCATACTTCGGCGGAGGCACGCCTTCGTACATCAGCGAGAAGCAGTTGCATTATCTAGTCGAAGGACTCAATCGTCACGTGAGCTGGCAGAACGCGGAAGAAGTGACTTTCGAGTGTGAGCCCGGCACGTTGCAAAAGTCGAAACTGCAAACACTGAAAGATATTGGAGTCACGCGGCTCAGTCTTGGTGTTGAGCATTTCGACGACGAGGTCCTCGCGGCAAATGGCCGCGCTCACCTGTCACCAGAGATCTATCGTGCTTACGCCTGGGCGCGTGAAGTGAACTTTCCGCAGATCAATGTCGATCTAATCGCAGGCATGATGGGCGAGACGGAAGAGAAGTGGCGCGACACAGTGCAGCGCACGATCGAGCTCGCTCCCGACTCCGTCACGATCTATCAGATGGAACTGCCCTACAACACCGTCATCTCTCAGGACATTTTGAAGAAGGGCGTCACATCACCTATTGCTGGTTGGGATACCAAACGCCGCTGGCTCAATTACGCATTCGAACAGTTTCTTGCGCACGACTACGAAATTGCCGGCACCGACATTGTGGCGACGAAGAAGAAGACTTGCCGGTTCATTTACAGGGATGCGCTCTGGCATGGTGGCGACATGATCGGCATCGGTGTCTCGTCGTTTTCGCATTTCGGCGGAGTCAATTTCCAGAACGCGCACAACTTCGAGGAGTACGTGCGCATCCTTAACGAGGATCGCCTGCCGCTGCTGCGCGCCGTTTCACTGACGCCGAAGCAGCGACTGATTCGCGAGATGGTCTTGCAGCTAAAAACCGGAAGACTTGATACCGGTTACTTCCAGCAGAAGTTTGGCGTGGACGTTTGGCAGGAATTCCAACCTGTCTATGAAGAATTGGAAGACAAGAGTCTGCTCGAGCGTCAAAACGGCATGATCTCGCTTACTCGTCGCGGTCTTTTGGAAGTCGATCATCATCTTCTCGATTTTTTCGAACCTGAACTCAGAACTGTACGCTACGCATGAATACAAATAAGTTTGACGTCATAGTAATGGGTGGTGGACCCGCCGGGAGTTCCGTTGCCGGCATCCTGGCACGCGAAGGTCGCCAGGTGATCCTGTTTGAGAAAGAGATATTTCCGCGTCATCACATTGGCGAATCGTTGATGACTGACACCTATTGGACCTTCCGTCGTTTGGGCCTGCTAGAGAAGCTCAAGGAAAGTCCTTTCGTGCGCAAGTACAGCGTTCAATTTGCGAACGCTGCGGGCAAGGAGTCGCGGCCATTTTACTTCTTCGAAGCTGTGCATCACGAGAGTGCGGTGACGTGGCAGGTCACACGCGCTCAGTTCGATCACTTGCTAATCAATCATGCGGCGGAGCAGGGCGCGGTGGTGCATCAGGGCGTGCTGGTGAAGCAGGTGCTGTTTGAAGGCGATCGCGCTGTCGGCGTCGAAGTGCAAATGCAGGATGGCACGCGCGAAAAGTTTTTTGCGAACGTCATCGTCGATGCGACGGGACAGGCAGCACTGCTCTCGAACAAGTTTCGCTGGCGCGTGCGCGATCCGAAACTCAAGAAGGCGGTGCTCTATTCCTATTTCAAAGGCGCGCATCGCGAGCCTGACTTGAATGGTGGCGCGACGCTCGTACTGCGCACGGAACCTGGCAGTGGCGGATGGTTCTGGTATATCCCACTCGAGAACGACATCACGAGTGTAGGCATCGTTGCTAATCCAGAATACCTTTTGAAGAACCGCGGTCAGGATCTGGCGAAGATCTTTCACGAAGAGATCGAGAAGTGTGAAGCAGTCCGGCGCCGCGTCGAGGGAGGCACTCGCGTCGATAAGATCTATTCAATCCTCGACTATTCGTATCGCTCAAAACAGAATGCGGGCAATGGCTTCATTCTGATTGGCGATGCTTACGGTTTTCTGGATCCGATTTACTCTTCGGGAGTGCTGCTGGCGCTGAAGATGGCGGAGTTGGCAGCCGACGCCATTCACGATGCGTTCAACCACAACGACTTCTCCGCGGCTCGGCTCGGCCAGTATCAGGCGAAGCTGGATCGCGGCATCGAGTCGATGCGCAAGCTGGTCTATGCTTTTTACAACGATGGATTCAGCTTCTCGGGTTTCCTGCGCAAGTACCCGGAAGAGCGCGTACACATCATCAACCTGCTGATTGGGGATGTGTTCAAGGAAGGTATCGATTCGATATATGGTCCAATGTCGGAATTCGCCGAGATCCCCCCACCGCTCTACGAACAACTCGACGGCACGATGGTGCCCCAAACACCCACGCCGGACGAATCAGACATTCTCCTCTCGGCGAAGTACCTGGTCTATGACGATCGGCCACAGATGCATACAGATTCCGCGGACTAGCGACTGAGTTCCATCTCCACGTAGAACATGACTGACGACATCGCAAGCAACAGTACGAGACAAGTCAAGCTCTATCTCGACGTCTGTTGCTTGCAGCGTCCGTTTGACGATCAACGACAGGCGCGCATTCACCTCGAAGCAGAAGCGGTCAAGCTTATTCTCGCGCGGATCGAGAGCCATGAATTCTTATGGTATTCGAGTGACGTTATAGACGATGAAATCTCGAGGAACAGGGACGCTGACCGCGCTCTCAAGGCCCAGATGTTAGCAAGGCACGCCGCGTTTAGAATCAGTCTCACAGAGCACGAGATCGCTCGTGGTATCGAACTTGAGAAGCTTGGGTTTGCGGCGTTTGATGCTTTACATTTGGCATGCGCTGAGAGCGGTGCGGTAGATGTTTTTTTGACGACTGATGATAAACTGCTGAAGCGCACAAGCCGTTTTGCAAGACAGTTGCGCGTACGGGTCGAGAACCCGCTTAAATGGTTGCAGGATATTGAGAGCAAATGAGTACAGAAGAATTAACACAGGAACAAGTTCGTCTTATCGGTCTGGAAGTTCTAGGACGTGAACTCGGGGCAACGGGTCTGATCCGTTTTTTACAGTTGTATGAGCAGGGTAGCGGTGACTACACTCACGAACGTGGCGATCTTCTGCGTGATCAAAGCGTTGCCGAGATCGCCGAAAGAATTTGCCGCAGCAAATCTTCCAACTGACGCGGAACCGCTCACGGATTCCATGCTATGTGCATCCCTTCCCCTGTTCGCTCAGAACAACAGCTTCAACCCAAACTGAATGTGTCGCGGATCGCGGGCTGACGTGATCCGCCCGAACGTCGGGGAGCCGAGGAAGTTGTCCGGCAGGTTGAAGTTTGGATGGTTGAAGAGGTTGAAGGCTTCGGCGCGGAATTGCAGGTTCACACGCTCAGTCAAAGCAGTGTTCTTTACGAGCGACGCGTTCACGTTCTGGAATCCCGGACCCTCGAGAATATTCCTGCCCGCATTTCCAAATGTCCCCGGAGCGGGGAAGACGAAGGCGGCGGTGTTGAACCATTGCAACGTCGTGGGATTCGAAAGCTCCGGATTCCCAACCAGGTTCGGTCGATCATTTGCGCCGAACCCGAGAATCGACCGCCCGGTGCCGCTGTTGTCGATTTCAGAAAGCAGCGCGACTGTAAACGGTCGTCCTGATTGAAGCGTCACGATACCGAAGGTCTCCCACCCGCTTAGCACTGTCGAGAGCCAACCATCGTCGTGTAGATAATTTCGTCCTTTGCCAAACGGCAGCGCATACGAGTAACTCACCGACAATCGATGACTGACGTCGAAATTCGAACGGCCACGCTCGGCGGCGACGTTGTAACTGTTCTGCGGAAAGTTTGGATCGCCGGCGCTGCTGAAGAAGTTTGACGCGTCGTCAATTGACTTGGACCAGGTGTACGAAGCGAGCGCTGATAAGCCGCGCGCCAGGCGTTGTTGGAAGCGAGCCTGTAGTGCGTTGTAATTCGAATTGGCACGTGACTCCAGCAGATCGATGTCGTCGAAACGCGGATCGGGCCGCGGCACAAACGGAAGTCCCGGCGGCAATACGCTTGGTTGCGGCTGGTTGATGTCGCGCGCTGTTAGCAGTTTCGTTCCCTTCGAGCCGACGTAAGCGACCTCGAGGACGCTGCTGGTTCCGAGTTGGCGTTCGACGTTGAAGTTCCAATGCTGCATGTAGCCGGTGCGCAAGTCGCGCTGGATAGCCAACGCAGAATCGGGCAATGGGAACGGGAAGAACGCCGGAAACGGATCGTTCAGCGTCAGCGGAAGGCCCGGCAACGAGAAGAAGATATTGTTATCGAAGAAGGGCGAGTTGAAGTAGAGCGCTTCAGCCGGCGCGAGTGGCGACTGATCGTAGTAGATGCCATAGCCGCCGCGAAGTACAGTCTTTTCGCTAACGGACCAGGCAAATCCAACGCGTGGCGCAAAGTTGTTCTTATCCGCTTCGAAGCCGCTGCGCGGGACGCCGTTTGTCCCGACCTGCACCAGACTTCGCGTCGTCACGTCGTAAATATTTGCACGATCTTCAGCATCGACTGGCGGCGAGTTGTATTCATAACGCAAGCCGCCGGTGAGCGTCAGTCGAGGCGTGACGCGGTAGCTATCGTTGATGAAAAAGTTGTAGCTCTCGGTGCGAATCTGCTGTGGATTATCGACACGGGCAACACTGGTCAGTAACGGAAATCCGAGCAGAAGATCGCCAAGTGCGTTGCCGGTGAGCTGAAAGAACGGTGAAAACTGAAGACGCCCGCGCGACTCCACATCGCGAAAAGCATTCTGCTGCGAGAAACGCAGATCGACGCCGAACTTAATCAGGTGATCGCCACTAACATAACTCGCGTTATCGAGAAACTGGTAGACGTTCGTCACACTGTTTTGCGGGTTGTTGCCCTCATCTCCCAACGGGGAAAAGCCCGTGATCGTAATGAAACTCAGGCCCAAGTCACGCGCGCGCGGTGAAATAGCCGGCAGACCAACATCAGAGTTGAGAACACTTGCCTCCTGTGTTACTGAAGCTGCGACCCGGTTGAACGCACCTCGACTCTCGTTGACCAGATTCGGTGTCAACACGAGGGTGAGTGCAACCATGCCGTTCTGGCTGCGCCGTTTTACAGTATCGCCGAATCCCGGAACGACTGAGAACGAGGAACCAGTAAAAGGCTCAAACAGATCGCGGTCGCCGAAGCTGTACCGGAACGTGAGATTGGCTCGATCGTTCAAGTTATGATCGACGCGCGCGTCGAAGCTGTCGTTGTCGTCGCGCAGTATTGGCGACGAGACGAAGTTCTGAAAAGGCACGTTGCGATTTGGCAGCGGATAGAGCGCAGCGATCGCACGGCCGACAGGGTTAATAAAGAAGTCCGGGATTATGCCGTTGTCGAATGGCTGGCCTGTGAACGGATTAGTCGGAACTCCAAAAACACTCTGCGAGAAGTTGCCGGCACGTTCCTGGGCCGTCGGCACGTTCGTGATGCGCGTAATGCCTTCGCGTGAACGCGTGCCTTCGTAGTCAGCGAAGAAAAACGTGCGATCGCGTTTGATTGGACCACCAAAGGCGCCGCCAAATTGGTTGCGAATGTACTTTGGCTTTGGTTCCGATGCGGGCGCGAAGAAGTTACGTGCATCAAGTGCAGCGTTGCGATGGAACTCGAAGAGCGAGCCGTGAAGATCGTTCGAACCTGACTTCAGGATCACGTTGACTTGAGCGCCCGGATTGCGACCGAAAGACGCGTCGTACGTGCTGGTCAGCATTTCAAACTCCCGAATCGCATCGACCGATGGCCGCACGCCGAAGGTATTTAGTTTCGGATCGACGTTGTAAACCCCATCGAGCAGAAAGTTGTTAGCGTCTTCGCGCGCGCCGTTGACGCTGAATGCGAAATCACCGCGAACCGATCCGGCTGAGCCTTGCGCGGGGGGAACGGCGCCGGGCACCAGGAGACTCAGCTCGTAAAAGTTTCGACCATCGAGTGGCAATCCCGTAATCTGGCGATTCTCAATTACAGTGCCGAGCGATGCCGAGTCCTGCTTCAGTGGGATCTCGTAGGTCGAGTCGATTTCGTTTTCCGGCCCGCTGACTCCGAGAGTTACGTCCAGTCGCTGGTCCTGATTGACCAGCAAGTCAATCCTCTGATCGTGACGGCGAAAGGATTGCATCTCGACTTCGACTCGATACACGCCTGCCGGAAGAGACGAGATGGCATACTCACCCTTATCGTCGCTTGTAGTAGTGCGAGTATCGCCAGTGGCCACACTGGTCACGCTGATCTTTGCGCCGGGGATGACCGCGTGGTTAGGGTCGTAAATGGTTCCTCGCAGCGAAGCACGATGAGTTTGTGCACCGGCTGCGACCGGCAGCAAGAGAAACAGAGCGATTAAGAAGTTCGACTTCAAGATTTGATGCTCCCGTCCGAGATTTTGGATTGACCCGTGTGTTCGGCAGACCTTAGCAAATCACTTGCTGCTATGTCTAAGTCTCAGATGTTAGAATGCGCGAGACCAAATGACTTACGGCGAAAGTCTTTTCTGAGTTTCAGTTTATACTCTTCTCTGTGCCACCTCTGTGTTCTCTGTGTCTCTGTGGTTGGAGCTAAACCACAGAGACACAGAGAACACAGAGGTGGCACAGAGAAATCTCTGGAGGTCCTTAATGCTCTGGATTCTTTTTGCTCTCGGCGCGGCACTGTCGTGGGGGCTTTATGGCCCCGCGTTACATGGCGGCCAGGTACAGCTTGGCGGCAATCCGATGCGCGCCCTGCTGTGTGTGGGTATCGCTTACTTCCTGATCGGTGTTCTGATTCCTGTGGTCAGTCTTTCTTCTCAGGGACAGTTGAACGGGTTCACGATGAAGGGCTCAGTCGGCGCAACGATTGCCGGCGCGCTCGGCGCCGCCGGAGCCGTTTGCATTATTTTTGCTTTTAGGTCGGGCGGCTTGCCGACGTACGTGATGCCGCTCGTTTTCGCGGGAGCACCGCTGGTGAATGTGTTGTATTCGATGTGGCTGCATCCGCCAAAGACTTCGCCTAATCCGTTGCTCTATCTCGGTTTTGTTTTGGCTGCTGTGGGTGGCGGTTTGGTGCTTTACTTCAAACCGCAGTCGTAATCAGAAATCTTTCGTGTCTCCCCGGACAATTTTTGCTTTTGCACACGAAGGAGATCGGAATGAAAAGCACGCGGATTTTGTTACTGGCAATCTTCATGCTTGCGGGATTGGTCCATCAGGTGATGGCCCAGGCAGGCGCCAACTGGCCGCAGTGGCGTGGGCCGAATCGCGACGGCATTTCGAAAGAAACCGGACTGCTTAAACAGTGGCCGGCTGAAGGTCCGCCCCTCGTTTGGAAAGCTTCGGGTGCAGGACGTGGCTACTCGTCGTTTTCAGTTGTCAACGGCAAGTTGTACACGATGGGTTTGCGCGGCAACCGCGAATTCGTTGTCGCTTTCGACGTCGTGACTGGAAAGGAAGCATGGGCCACAGCTCACGGAGGCGCTTTTCACAACGATCGCGGTGATGGACCGCGAGGCACCCCGACCGTCGATGGCGAGCGCATTTATGCACTCGGCGGCAATGGCGATCTTTCGTGTCTTGACGCGGCAACGGGCAAGATCGTCTGGACCAAGAACATCTTGAAGGAATTCGGCGGCTCGAACATTCAATGGGGCATTAGCGAATCACCACTCGTCATCGGAAACAAAGTCCTGGTGAATGCCGGTGGTCCAGGGGCATCCATTGTGGCGCTGAACAAAGCTGACGGCTCCGTGATTTGGAAGAGCCAAAGCGATGCTCCGGGATACTCGTCGGCAATGCCGATGGAGGTAAACGGTACGACGGAAGTGGTTTTCTTCACTGCCGAGCGCGCAGTTGGACTCGACGCTAAGGACGGTCGTTTACTGTGGCAATATGCGAAACCTGCGAACAATGTAGCGAACGTCGCCACGCCTATCGTTAAAGCAAACCGCGTTTTCATCTCTTCTGATTATGGAACCGGCGGCGGTGTAGTTGAGATCAAGCCTGACAACAAGGCGCAGGAGGTCTGGTTCACCAAAGAGATGCGCAATCACCATAGCAGCTCCGTGCTGGTTGGCGATTATCTCTACGGTTTCTCGAGCGCAATCCTCACTGCCATAAAGTTTGATACCGGTGAGATAGCGTGGCGCGATCGGAGCGTAGGCAAGGGCTCGCTGATCTATGCTGACGGAAATCTTTACTGTTTCAGTGAGAATGGCGTAGTAGGTTTAGTTGAAGCGACGCCGACTGGTTATAAAGAAAAGGGACGCTTCCGTATTCCGCAGGACTCGTTGCCGACGTGGACGCATCCGGTTGTCGTTGGAGGGCGGTTGTACCTGCGGGATCAGGACACGATCTACGCCTTCGACGTCCGGGAAAAGAAATAGTTCCACAAAAGCCATCCACGGATTTCACTGATTGCGCAGAAAATCTGTGAAATCTGTGAAATCTGTGGATTACTCCGCCCGGAGAGCAGGCAGCAAAGGCGAGCGCAGAGCGGCCAGTGTAGCGACGAGCGACGCCGTTGCGCCCGAGAGCAGAACGGCCAGCAATAACAGACCGAGCGAGATGTTTGGAAGCCTGCCGCCGCGCTCGAAGAGCACCGGGGCAATCGCCAGTAGAGCGCACACAAATCCGACCGCAAGACCGCAGCACAGCATCAGCACGTTTTCCGTAATCACCATCGCCGCGAAGTGCGAAGAGTTATAACCTACAGCACGCAGCAGGGCCAGTTCTCGCCGTCGCTCGAAGACATTGCGCAGCAAAACCGCCGCCATTCCCAACGTGCCCAGGGCGAGGCCGAGGCCCCCGAGCATCTGGAACGTGGATAGATACGTGTTCTCAACGCGATGAAAATTTGCGAGCCGTTCTTCAGTCGAAACGACGTCAAAACCAAAATCTGACAAACGATCTTCCAAAACAGTGGAGACTTGCGCGGCAGCTTGTCCTTGCGGAACGTCGATTAAAAACAGACGGTAACCTTCTTCCGCGGGAAACAAGCGCAGGAAGTTTTTTTCAGACATCAACAACTCGCTCTGAAAAATACTGTCCGACAATGCTCCGACAATCAGGAGACGCAGTGGGCCAGTCGTGTGGTCTATCACTAACTCCTGTCCGACCTTCAGGTGAAGCACGTAAGTTAACGAGTTGGCATCACCGATCACCGGGATTGCTCCGTTTTCAAATTGGCGATCCAGCAGCAGCCACGGATTGTTCTTCTCTTCGTTAGTCGTGGCCAACGAGCTCTGAAATGTGAACCGGTTTTCTCGAATGAACGATTCCGGGGGAGCAACGATCTTGGGGTTGCGCGGCTGGTAGAGGTTAAGACAGCTCGTGTCGTCGCCGGGACGCACGCGAAAGTTTACAAAGCCCAGGTTTTTTAATGCAGGTTCGTCGGTGGCCAGATTTAAAGACTCACGGCCGGCGGAAGTGTTTGCATCGTGGACCACGGGAAGCAGCGATTCGGCCAGCAGCGGAAAGCCGCCGGTGCCGGATTTTTTATCAGCCGCCGAGGCAGTGGAGCGGCGAAACGAATCAACGGCGACGATGATGAAGGCTGCGGAGGCGATGAGGGTGATGCAGAGTACGGTGCGGCCCGGGCGGTAAGTGGCGTTACGAAAACCAAGGCGTGCGATGGTCCACCATCCGGAACCCTGAATCGCAGGCTTCTTACTTCGCTTGAGCCAGCTCGAGAGGAAAGAGATGCCGGCGATGAGCAGGACCACGCCGCCGCCAAAGAAACCGGCTGCCTGCGGAATTAGCTTGAGAGCGCCGGCACTTAACAGCGCGACACCTAAGACAGTCAAGGCAATGCCAAAAACTATTCCCCGCAAAGGCGCAAAGGCGCCAAGATAGGATTTCCTTTGCGCCTTTGCGCCTTTGCGGGAGAAATCTTCCGTGATGCTTCCAGCAATCAGACTGCGCGTCGATGAACGCCCGAGTCTTCTCAACGTAAAGAAAATACAAACAACCGCGGCAACTACTCCTCCCAGCGCACCAACAACCATCCACTTCCACGAGATGTGCAGAGTCAACGCCGTCGTTCCTACCGCGCCCACCCACCAGGTCCTTAGTCCATGCATCAACAGCGCTGCGTATGCGACTGCTCCGACCAGCCCGAGCAAACTTCCAAGTCCTGCAAGCAGCACTCCTTCCGCAAGAAAGAGCCGCCGGATACTTGAATCTGAAAAACCGATCGCCTGGAGCGTTCCGATCTCACGCGCGCGCTGCTCGATTCCGAGTTTGAAGAAGAGTGTGGTGAGCATGAGCGCTGACACTACGAGAAAGAAACTGAAGTAGAGAAAGTACTCACCAAAATCGGTAGCGCCACGCGAAGCCGCCTGGCCTTGATCGCGTACTGGAACGACCTGGAACCCCATCAGCGCGGGGTCCAGAGTCTTGCGAAGACTTTCTTTGAAGTTGTTGACGATCTCCTTCGTCAGTTGATTGCCGGGCGATTCGATGCGGATCGAAGTGAGTTTACCGAAGCGTGTTCCCCACAGGTTCTGAGCGACAGAAAGCGGAATGAAAGCCTTGGGCGTGGTGCGATACTGGTGCCAGTAGTCTTCGTCCTCTTTCCTGACTCGGTTCAGGTCGATTGGAAACGGCGGATCCCAACCCGAGAGATCCTGCGATTCGGTAATGCCTGGGTAGTCAGGAACGAGATCGCGGTCGGCCGCGAGACCGGCGATCGGCACGACTGCCGCGAGCTCGAAATCCGCTTTCTTTGTTTCGAGGCGGCCGTTCTCGTGCCAAACGTAGTATTCGAGCGAAACAGTGTCTCCGGGTTTCGCGTTGAGATCTCGCGCGGTCCAGTCGTTGAGAACGATGGGGACAGGATTGACAGAATTAACAGGATTCATTTTGAAAATCTTGTCAATGCTGTCTAATGCAGTCACTAGCGAGTACGGAACTGAACGACCACCGGAGTTGATGCTGTTGGCAAGATACGAGAGCACCGGCATGGTTTGCAGCGACAGCGCCTGCGCTGATTCACCAGCCGCAGCCGCAACGTGCTCGTTTATGATCCTGCTATTACTTTCCAGCGAGATGCTTTGCTGGTTGTTGAGGATTCGCAGGTTGAGTCCGAGATCTTCGAGCGTAGATTTGTTCTTGAGCAGCGCCGCAATCGATTGTTGTTGCTTATTGGTTTCAGTCCCCGAGAACCTGCCGATCAGAATCGTGTTAACCTTGCCGTCCTGTCCCAACTCCTTTTGCAAAAAGCTCAACGAGACAAAGACAGCGCGGACTGCTCCGTGCTGTGGTTGCAGTGAAAACTCGCCGAGCTGCTCGCCCGCCAGCGTTGCCGCTACATTCAACCGGATCGTCTTGCCGGGATCTTCTTTGCGGCCGTGCAACGATTCCACTGGAATGTCCGAAGGCTTCTCAAGTCTCAACAACACCGCGTCGCCTGGGCCACTGCCGAGTTCACTGGCCAGGCTCTCACTCAACATGGCTTCTCGATTTTGTGGTGTGGCGACGCTGCCGGCGCCGTTGAACCTCCAGAATCTTTCATCGACTCCGTAAACTTTTACCTGGCCGGCGCGGCGCTTGCTCGGCTCGTGAACCACGACACCTTGAAGCGCGATCAGCGGACACGTAACGCCAATGCCGTTCGCCACAAACTGTCCGGGCTGCATCAGATCGCGGGCAAGTTGTTCCCGAAAAAAGCCCGCCGACGAAATCACGTCATCAGTCTTACCCAGTCGTCGCGAGGAGAGATCTCGAAGACTGCTACGCACTGACTCGCCGATCAGCAGCGCGCCCGCAAGCACAGACACAGCAATGGCGACACCCAGCACTACAACCAGATTGGTCTGCCAGTAGTACGCGAGACTGCGTTTGAGTAGACGAGTGGTTTGCATCAGAGGGCTTCGAGGTGCTGGTTTCTTAGTTCAAAGCGTTGGGGAAAACGAGCGGCAAGTTCGTTGCTGTGCGTGACGACGATCAGAATCGTTTCGGCCTGGCGGTGAATGTCGAGAAGTAGATCGGCGACTACTTCGGCGGATTTTTGATCGAGGTTCCCGGTTGGCTCGTCGCACAACAGAAGTTGTGGCTTCATGATGAGCGCGCGCGCCAAAGCAACGCGTTGTTTTTCGCCGCCGGAGAGTTGCGCCGGCCGGTGATCGAGCCGTTCGGCAAGGCCGACTTGTTTGAGAAGCTCAGTCGCGCGCCTCGATGGTTCTCCGTTCGTGGTGGAAATCATAGCGGGCGTCAAGACATTTTCTATCACCGAGCATTGCGGCAACAGGCAGTGATCCTGAAAGACGAAACCGATCTGTTGATTACGAAAAGCAGCGAGTTGTTTCGGGTTGAGCAGGAACGGATTCTGTCCTTTTAAAGTAACGGTGCCGCTCGATGGCGGTTCGAGGGCGCCAAGCATGTAAAGCAAGGTGCTCTTGCCGCTTCCCGACGGTCCCATAATCGAAGCGGCTGCGCCTGGCGGTAACGATAGCGAAACGTCAGAGACTATGCGGAGTGGTCCCGCCGGAGTGGGATACTCCTTCGACAGATTCTCAACCTTCAGCAAACAAACCTCCTATTTCCGTTGTTCAGAGTTCAGCCTTTAGGCTGCCTTCTCAGGCAAGCTGAAGCTTGAACTCTAAACTCCAGGCCTCTAGAATCAGGCAATTCGCGATGAGCCAGTTCGATCCGAACAAAGACTACTACGGCGTTTTGGGCATCGACAAGGATGCTTCTCCGGTCGAGATCTACCGGCAGTACAAGCGACAGGCCGCGAAACATCATCCGGATCGAGGCGGCAACGAAGAGCGGATGAAGTCGTTGAACGAAGCGTACGGCGTTCTCAAAGATAAGCATCTGCGCGCGTCTTACGATGCCGGAAGACGACGACCGGTTACCCCTCAAGACTTCGCTCCGGTTGCTACTCCCACAGCACGCGACGTTGGCGTTCTTGGTCACTGTTTGAGCGCACTGCTTTGCCTGTTGGGGGGATTGTTTTTGTTGTTTCTCGTTCGCTTTCAGTGGATGTGGTTTCTCTGGCCGCTCGCTATTGTGGCGCTGCTGGTGCTCGGCTTCGGCGTGTTGCTGGCGCGCAGCGCGATGGTTGCCGTCAATGCGTCGCTGCCGGTTACAAATCGCTTTAAGCGCCATACGCGGCTGCAGGAGGCCGCATTTTGGGTGGCGATTGTCAGCAGCGGTTACGGACTCTATGTGGTAATGACCCTCTGAAGTCGAGAAGTGATGATCACGGGTTTAGACCTGCTGTTTTTAGAGGTCAATAGTTTGGAGGAGTCGCTCGCTTTCTACGAGGGAGTGCTCGGGATGGAAGTCGAGTCGGTCAACCACGACTCCGAGCCGCCGATGGCAAAGCTTCGCGGAGGTGAACTGAGAATCACCCTCGCCCAACATCTCGAGACAATGCTGCGCAGAGGACGCGGGGTTCATTTCTTCGTCGGTGTTGAAGATGTCGATAAGTTTTATGACAAGCTGATCGAAAACAAGGCGGACGTTCAGCCGCCGATCGACGAAGGCTGGGGTGGGCGGTTCGTGACGCTGGAAGATCCGGACAAGTACCGGTTTTTCTTTGTCACGTGGGAAGAAACGGGGTAACGATGTCAGGACAGCACATGGAGAATCTCTTTCGCCGCTTCAAGAGTGAAGTGGTGGATGTGAAGACTGTGTCGGGCGGGATCTATTCAGGCCGCATCACCGAGATCACGAACGACTACATTTGCCTGAGTGAAACTTCCGCCACTCCCGGGCAGCAGGTATTTCTTTTCTTTAGTGCCATCGAGTCGATGGCTGTTAGTGTGACAGACACATAGATCTCTGCGCTCTCTGCGACCCTCTGCGTTCTCTGCGTCAAAAAGCAATTAACGCAGAGGACGCAGAGGGCCGCAGAGAGCGCAGAGAAAACTGTTATGCAGTACGTAGAGAATCCTCCTAACCCGTGGTTGACTCACTCAGTCGAATGGATCGGCGAGCCGCCCGAAGCCACGCTCGAAGTGTTTGAAGAGACCGAGACTCGTCACATCATCACTCACAACGATAGTCCCGACGTCGGATTCGATTACACAGTCAACTGTTATCGCGGCTGCATACACGGCTGCACTTACTGCTTCAGCCGGCCCACGCATGAATACCTCGGCTACGGCGCCGGAACCGACTTCGATCGAAAGATCATCGCCAAAGTAAATGCGCCGGAGCTGCTGCGGAAGGAGTTGATGAAACCCTCCTGGAAAGGCGCCGAGATCGTTTTCTCTTTTACTTCCGATCCGTACATCCCGCTCGAAGCCAACTACAAACTGACTCGTCGCTGTTTGGAAGTCTGCGCGGAGTTTCACCAGCCAGTGGGCGTGATTACAAAGTCCGCGATGATTCGCCGGGACATCGACGTGCTCCAGGAACTTTCACGCAACGCTCATCTCGGCGTGTTCTTTACGATTCCTTTCACGGACGTTGAAGTGGCGCGTGCGGTCGAGCCATATGCTCCGCTCCCGGAAGCGAGATTTCACGCGATGGAAGCGCTCGCTGCTGCCGGCATCACCGTCGGGATCGGAATCGCACCGGTTATTCCCGGCCTATCAACCGACATCCCGGTGCTGCTGAAACGTGCGAAAGAAGCCGGTGCGCAACACGCCTTCATCAACATGTTGCGGCTGCCCGGCAACGTCGCGCCCTATTTCGAAGAACGCTTGCGCGAGAAGCTGCCGACCAAAGCCGATCGGGTGCTGAACAGAATTCGCGAAGCACGCGGTGGAAAACTGAACTCCAGCGTGTTCGGCGAACGCATGCGCGGCAAGGGTGAATACTGGGCGGCAACCGAGCGTCTGTTCAAAATTCACTGCCAACGCCTGGGTTTCAATAAGAAACGCGAGCACCAAAGAGAAGCCGGCACCACCTTCCGCAGGCCAACCGCCCAAGCTTCTCTGTTTGGCTAATTAAGTTTCCAACCACAAAGACACCAAGACACAAAAAAAGGAATGAAATCAAAAACTTTGTGTCTTAGTGTCTTTGTGGTTAAAGATCTCCTGTTATAATGCGCACACCCCACAACATACAGGAGGCAAAGGCGATGCTAATCCGGGATGTGATTCGCAACCGCGAGCCTTACTCGACCAAGGCTTCGGCAACTGTGCAGGAAGCAGCGGAGTTTATGGCCACGAAAAACATTGGCGCCGTCTGCGTGATCGACGAAGGTGGAAAGTTGCTTGGCGTCTTTTCCGAGCGCGACGTCCTGAAACGCATCGTCGTTCCACAACGCGATCCGCTAACGGTCAGGGTAGGAGATGTGACCAGTGAGTTGCGGGCGGTGATCCAGTGCGACGAAACTCCGCATCAAGCTCTGGAACGCATGGAGATGATTGGCAGTAGACATCTTCCAGTTGTGGACGGGGAGCATTGGGTCGGAATGCTGTCGATACGTGACCTGTTGCGCGTGGAAGTCGGTGAGCAAGGGGATGAGATCAAGTTGCTGCACGAGTATATCCAGCACTAGCCATCAAAAAGCACAAGTGAAAATCTTTTCTTTCATCGCGCTGTTGATAGCGCTGTGTGTTGCGTGCAGCCAGCCGCCCGCCGGGCGTGGGGCAGGTGAAGTTCAGACTTCTGCTCAGTCCAACACGCGCTTCAAGATCGAAAAGGTGTTTGGTGGACTCGAGGTGCCGTGGTCCATCGTCTGGGCGCCTGACGGTCGCATGATCTTCACGGAGCGTCCGGGGCGTGTGCGAGTAGTTGAGAACGGCACGCTGAGATCGACGCCGCTGTTCGTCGTGCCGGACGTGGAGAGGTCAGGCGAAAGCGGCTTGATGAGCGTTGCCCTGCATCCGCAGTTCAGCAGTAACCATTTTCTTTATCTCTCGTATGCATATTCCAGTGGTGGCGTGCTGGTGCGCTTGGTGCGTTACCGCGAAGCTCCCGAAGGCCTGGTCGATCGCAAAGTGATCATTGAGGGGCTGCCCGCGGCGCAGTTTCACGCGGGCTGTCGCATTCGTTTTGGTCCTGATGGCAAGCTTTACGTCACTACTGGAGACGCCACCCAGCGCCAGCTCGCGCAAAGAATGGACTCGCTCGCAGGAAAAACTCTTCGTTTGAACGACGACGGAACCGTGCCGCAAGATAATCCGTTTGTCGGCCAGCAAAACGCGCGTCCTGAGATTTGGACATTGGGCCATCGCAACTCACAGGGCATGGACTGGCAGCCGGACTCGAACCTGATGTTTCAGACGGAGCATGGTCCAAGCGGGTTTGATGGGCCGGAAGGCGGAGACGAAGTCAATATAGTGGAGAAGGGAAAGAACTACGGTTGGCCCATCATTCACCACACTCAATCACGCGCCGGGTTGGAGTCGCCGCTGCTCGAGTACACGCCTGCATGCGCGCCGGCGAGCGGGATGTTTTATCGCGGCTCGACCTTTCCGCAGTTCAAAGGGAATTTCTTTTTCGGGTGTTTGCGTGGCGAGGCGCTGGTTCGAGTCGTGCTGGACGGGCGGCGCGTCGTAAACCAGGAGAAGCTGTTGGATAATTACGGACGGATTAGGGACGTGGCTGAAGGACCAGATGGATTCTTGTATTTCTCGACTTCGAATCGCGACGGTCGAGGGAAGCCGGCGGAGGATGACGATCGGATCCTGCGCTTAGTGCCTGCTCAATAGAATAGGACCTATAGGTCATATTGGTCCTATAGGACCTATTAAGAACTTCACACTTTCTGCGCGAGGATCGCCGTCTTGCTCCAGCCAATCGCCTGCTGTGGCGGAAAGCGATACTGATGCTCGATGCGGAAGTGTCGCTCGGTCTGCGCTTTCACTTCCTTCGGCGGATGGCTCTTGAAGCGAAACAGTATTTCGAGAAAGACACCCGCTATTCCCGGGTGTACTGGAAAATGGAGTAGATGACCACCGGGTGCTATGACGCGCGCAAGCTCCGTCAATCCATCGCCAAGCGGAACGTATTCGAGCGCTCCCGAAGTCACCACGAGATCGTGCGACTCGTTTGCAAAGGGCAAACAAAGAAGATTTCCCTGCGCGAAGGTGACATCCCGCTTTCGACCTGAGCCGTAGTAAAGCGATTTCCGCGCAGCAGCAACCGACGTTGACGACAGATCGAGCGCAGTGATCGAGACTGGAAAACGAATCGCACGCAGCAAAGCGAGAGTAAGCAGGCCCGTTCCGCACCCGGCATCCAGAATGCGCGCGCCGCGCGAGACGGGCAACGGGTGATTAGCGAAGTATTGATCCAAAGATCGGCCATAACCATTCAGTTTGAAGGTCAGGTCATAGAAACGGGCAATCCGATCGTAATAAGAACCGGCACGCGCCTCGTTTTTGGTTGCAGTTAGGGCATACTCCATGAGCTTCTCTTAAGCCTCACTTAGTGGTTCGATAACGATTGTCGGTATTTCCTCGGAGTGGCGCGCAATTGTAGCGTTCCCGACCATTTTACTCAACCGCAAAGGGCCAATCCGTCAGTTCCACGGTCCATCTTTGTATCGCCAAAGTTTGCCCAGCAAGATGCGGGCCATATTGACCGGCGGGCAGCCACGGAGGGCCGCCCCTACAATGATGCAAGAATGGTCGTTTGGAGCGTTCAATGGACAAGGGAGGGGAAGAACCATGAGTCGAATTCGTTTGATACCAGGTCTTGCAGCGTTTCTTTTCACAATTATGGTAGGAACCGGCACTGTCCTGCTCCTGCGACATGTCCAGGCTGCCGCTGTAGTGCAGAATTCACCGGAACGGGCCATACGACCGTACACTAATTTTGAGATCGAAGTGCTGGTAAACGGCCGCCCGCTGGCCGAGTACTATGCGAGAGGCAGGACTTACGTTGAAGCCCTTCAGGGCGCCGAATACGAGTTGCGGTTGCGGAATTCCTCTCCGGATCGCGTTGCCGTAGCGTTGTCGGTCGATGGACTCAACACGATCGATGCCCGGCACACGTCCGCATGGAATGCGAGCAAATGGGTCATCGAGCCGTATCAGACGATAACAATCGGTGGTTGGCAGATGAGTTCCGATCGGGCGCGTCGTTTTTATTTCACTAACGAACGAGATTCATACGGCGCGAAGCTCGGCCAGACAGCGGATCTCGGAGTGATCTCAGCCGTGTTTTTCAGAGAACGACGACGCATCACTACTATAACTCCGCCTTATCCTACTCCTCGTGAGGAGAGGGGGCCGGATGAATCGATGAGCACTCAAAGGTCGCCGAAAGCAAGCGGCGAATCAGCGCGAGACAATCGCGCAGTGGCGCCGGCGCCGGATGACGAATATGCAGCGACGGGGATCGGGCGTTCTGTTCGAAACGATGTGCGCTGGGTTGATATGGATCTCGACTCGCGTGCAGCGGCGGAAGTGACGATCAGGTATGAATACTATTCGGCGTTGCTGAAGCTCGGGATCGTTCCGCGGCAGCAACCGCGCGAGCCATATCCGTTGCAGCGTCGTGAGGATGCGCGAGGGTTCAGCCCCGAGCCTTGAATTAGAGCCGCAGATGAACGCGGATGAACACAGATCAGATCTGATCTGTGTTCATCCGCGTTCATCTGCGGCTCATTTTCT
>Ga0065712_10000437_pt1 | contig 21870 bp, 25 predicted proteins | sample MisRhiReplicate1_FD_59099 | JGI IMG/M metagenome (GOLD analysis project Ga0065712, IMG submission 59099) | Miscanthus rhizosphere microbial communities from Kellogg Biological Station, MSU, sample Rhizosphere Soil Replicate 1: eDNA_1 v3... | ecosystem: Host-associated > Plants > Roots >...
TGCCAATGCTGTCCATGGAGTTCACTGGTGGTGATTCAACAACAGGTGTTCGTAAGACATCTGATGAACGGCTGTATGCATACAACACGAAGTTCAAGCTGTTGAAGCTACGCATCTTCGGTGCTACGAAGCTACGGCTACGGATCATCAGTATCTCACTTGCATACCTGCGTGGTGGCATCAGGCGATGATGATCGTACAACTAGAAGACCACAACATCGATGCGTTCACACGGCTGGGTGGTGAACTGATTGAGCAGTCACAGTTCCGCATCACTGGTCCTGACTACGATCATGAGCACTCATTGGCTACGATCCGCAACATCACTGAGCGTCCTGACTACTACATCCGTGGTGCGCTAGATGACAGTGGTGTGCCATGTGGCTTCGTGTTCGGTCATGTCGTCCACTTCTACTTCGCACCAGTCAACTGCGCGTATGAGGACGGATGGTATGTGCGTCCCGGTGTGAGTGGTAGACTGAAGATTGGCATCGCACTCATGCGTGGTTTCGTCAGATGGGCACTCGATGACATGAAGGCCGTGATGGTGCAGAGTGGNGACGTAGCNGACATAGACAAAGAAGCCGTATGGGCTGCATACAAGGCTATGGGCTTCACCAAGTTCGGTAGCATCTACAAGTATTCGAGGGGACTCGTGTAATGTTCACAGCAGGCGGTCAACTCGATAGGTTGACATTCGGTGGTGTGCGGGGCGGTGGTGGCAAGGGTGGAGGTGGACAGTCTGCACCACCACAGGGTAGGACATATGTTGATCCAGTAGATGGCACTGTGTTCACTGAGTCACCAATGGAAGCCATGTTCGGTGGTGGCATCAATCCTGATGGTACACCACGCATGTCTGCTGCTGATCAATACAACGCTCATCTGAGAGAGCGTAAGGCTAGTGAGCTTGCAGCGAGCAACCAGACCAAGGCAGAGGCAGCAGCAACCAAAGCAGCGGCCACAGACACATTCAACACTGACAAGTCCACTGCATACAACAATGCATTGGGCAATGTGCGTAGGACGTTTGAGTTGCAAGGACTCAATCCTGACACGTACATGACGACTGACATTGCACCACGTCTGTCTGCAATCAACAGTGGCATCAGTGATGCGGCAGGACTGAAGGGTGCGTACTCAGACAACCTAGGTGCAGATATCATCAATCAGTTGACTAGTGGCAACAGGACCAAGGCAACTGGTTCGTATGATACGATGTTCAATCCTAACTACACGAACACACTGGTGCCAGACACAGGCATCGACACGTTCACGAACACCATCCTCGATGAGCAGTTCAATCCATTGCAGACGCAGTTGAAGAATGCATTCGATAGGAACACGCTCGATCAGCGTGGCTACGATGCTGCACTCGCTGCATTGAGTGGTAAGCGCACTGCTGCACAGGGCACTGTGCGTGACCTAGGACGTAGCATCATCAATGAGGATCGTGGCTACATCAACGACATCGTTGGTAAGGGCAGGACTGACATCAGCAACCTGTCACTCAATCAGACATTCGATCCTAGCATCTACGATACGCAGGCCAGACAACGTGCTGCCAGTGAGGCTGCATCATTCGGTGGTGAGTTGCGTGGCAAGGTAGGTGGCAGCAAGTTCGCTGACCTCACTGAGTTGTTGAATGCTGGTGGTATAGCACAAGGTGCGACCAATCCAACTGCTGCGAACACCTCACCACTTGGTGGAACTACTAAGTCACCATACTACGTTGATCCAGAAGAGGAAGCCAAAAAGGGACGTGGCCTGGGTAACACTGGTGCGTTCTGATGCACATCGCCAAGGAACAGCTTGTCGATACAGTAATGGAGTTGGATGCACTCATCCGTGAGTACTATGCTAGCACGAGAGCACAGGATGGCATCCCACCACTGCGTATGAACTGGAAGTTCTATTCTGATATGGCAGTGGCAGGCAGGGTGGTGCTTTTCACTGCACGTGCAGATGATGGAGCACTCCTTGGCTTCGCCATGTATATCCTTGGCAACCATCCACAGCATGGTGGCATGCCATTCGCACTGTGCAACACGCTAGCAGTGGATGTCACGCATAGGAATCAAGGCATTGGCACACTGCTAGTAGAGGCTGCCGTCAGCTACTTCCAAGGCACAGATGTGAAGATGATGGTGCATGGCTACCGCACAGTGTACGATACACAGCCTCTGTTCCCAAAGCTGGGCTTCGATCTCATTGAGCATATCTACATGAGGATGATCTAGATGGCACTCGCAACAGCCGCTGCCATTGCTGGCATTGTCGGCACTGGTGTCAGTGTTGGTAAGTCACTGTTCGGTGGTGGTGGTAGCGCACAGAACAGACAGTATGAACTGATGCTGCGGCAGTTGGAGGACTCCAACGCCAATAGGACTGCGGCACAGATAGCTGGTGCCAACATCAACAAGCTGGCCACTGCTGGCTATGATGATGGTCAGGGTGGTGGGATGTATTACGATCCTGCCACTGGCACATGGCATACCACATTGGGTCCACAAGCACAGGCAGTGCAGGAAGCTGCCGATCGTGCATCAGTAGATCGTAACACGCTAGACATGCAGCAGGCACGTCAAGCGAACATGCGATCAGATAGGAATGCTGTAGCTGCACAGCCTATGATTGATGCAGCACGAAGACGGATGGAAGGCTTCAGGCCAATAGATGCAGAGGGATTGACATCTGACCTCGCTACGAGAGCAGTGGATGCCAACAACCAAGCATACACGCCTGCACGACAGGACTTGTTACGCACCATCACACGCACAGGCAGTGGTGGTGGTGATCTACTAGGCAACCTAGAGCAGTCACAGGCAGGCGATCTACGACGCGCACTGATGGAAGCAAGAATACAAGGACTTACAGGTGTGGACCAGATCAATAACACACGTAGGGCTGGATTGGCATCTGACTTGCAGACAGCCACTGCTGCTGGTACTCCTAACTTCCAGTATCCTGGCATCACACCAAGCACCAACAACAAGGACTTGTTGGCTGCACTGACGAGCAGAGCTAATGCATCTGGCTACACTAGCGCATTGGGCCTCAATGCAGTGAACTCAGCACAAAGCACGGCCAACACTGCGGCTGGCAACGTGAAGGTGCCAGGGTCGTTTGAAGGACTAGATGCCATCAGTGGTGGTATGGACCAACTAAGTAATCTGCTGTCATCTGACAAGCTGAAGAAGCTGTTCGGTGGCAGCAGTAGTTGGAACCCTGCCGGTGGATTGAACTCGACTCCTGGCACGTCGCCAGGGTTCGGTGATCAACGCTTCAACAGCGGAGGTGTCTTCTAATGGCAATCACACCGATGCAGTTGCCTTCACCAAAGGCATACGATCCCAACCAGATGGAGGTGACGAACCTCCAACTGTTCAAAGACCCCTACACTGTGGACAGGGCTAGCCTACAAGCTGATGTGTTCCGCTCTGATAGGGAGGCAGCAGGTGAACAATACCAACACTCTGTTGCTGCTCAGCAGGACTACTACAACAGAGCACTAGAGTACCAGAACCAAGGTGCTCTGCGAGATGACTTCGCCAAGTTCGGCAACCAGAACATGCCGCATGGCTTGGCACTCATGCAGGGCATCCCTGAGTTCGCTAAGTTCCTAGAGAGGATGGGACCAGTCTATGGCACAGTAGCCAACCAAGCATTCCAGAATGCTGTAGCTGGCACTGCTAAGACTGCTGGTGAAGCAGCCAAGCTAGGCTATGAGTCTGGCCATGAGATGTCACCAGCCACGTTGCAGTCTGTCACTGGTCTGCCATCAGTGGCTCAGGTTCCTGGCAAGCTCAGAGAGATAAGTTTAGAGAATCAAGGCAGGTTGGCAGCAGCAGGCGCTCATGCCGATAAGGATGGAATGGTTACAATCTATCCTAACTCCATTGGTGGCTATCAGGTTGGTCCTGTTAAGGTGCCAGCCTCTGTAGCAGAAGGTGGTGAGCCAGCTATTGCTGAGTATCTGAAGAGGACACGAGGCATTCCTATACCTCCTTCAGCGACTAAGCCTCCTGGCACTGGCGTTGTGCATGGTGGAACAACACCTCCTGCTGCTACACCAAAAGCTGCTCCTGCTGCACCAACACCTAACAAGGTGCCAGGACTGAAGCCTGCTCCTGCTAATCCTTACAGTGCAGCACCAGCTAAACCACCACCGGCAGCAGTTGCACCTCCACCACCACAGCGATCAGCACCAGTTGCATCGGCTGCTGACTGGGGCAACAGTATCAAGGACATCGTAGCTAGAGCAAGGAAAGAACTAGGTCTGTGAGTGTCTACGATGATGCACTGAGGATCATAGCTCCTGGCGTTGGTGCATCATTCGCTACCAACCTAGTGCCTGATCTGAATGCTGAAGGCATAACTGGCTACATCCCAGGTGTGTCTCTAGGACAGCGCATCCTTGGCTTCGGTGGTCAGTTGTATGACGCTGGTGCATCTATGGCCAACTCAGCCCTAGGCACACAGCTACCTATGGCTCCTAAGTTCTTTGAGGACCAAGGCAACAGGGCTGCTGCAACTGAGGAGTTACTCTACAACAAGTTCGGTGGTGTGCAACCAGAGACACCTGCACAAGAGTACATGAAGACAGGTGCCAGTGGTGCTGGTGGTATGATGTTCCCAGGCATGGGACCAACCAGTCTACTGAAGTTCGGTATGCTAGGTAGTGGTCTAGCTACGGCACAGACTGCTGCACTAGGAGCCATTCAGCCTGCTACTGATGCACCACCGCCTGTTGATCCTGCTACCATGACACCAGAGGATCGTGCCCAGGCTCCTATGACACCGGGTACTGAACCAGCATACAGTGAGATTGGTCAGAGCAAGTATAGCTTTGGTGAAGCAGCAGTCGTAGTGGCTGGTGCATTGATCGGCATCAAGACAGGTAAGCGCATAGCCAACCATGGTGCCACAGTCAGTGCTGCTGCTCGTGCTGCCAGGGCCATTGATCCTGAGTTCCAGAAGGAGGTTAGTGCCTACAATGATAGTGTAGTGAAGCGCACAGCTAGTGGTGTCGTCAGTGATGTAGATGCACCACAACCTCCTATGCCATCAGCCAACTTGGTCAACACGTTCCTCACCAAGTCCAAGGAGTGGGGCCTTGATGCCTCAGAGGGGGCACAGAACCTTATCAGACTCACTGGTGACAATCCTAGAGCCACTGAGCGGTTGGCTAAGCAGATCGCATCTACATTCGATGAGCAGCTATGGGAGACGAAGAACAGACAGTTCCTCATGACTGGTCATGATGTGCCTAGCAATGTGTCGATACCCAACCCATTGGCATGGGTGCATGATGCTGAGCGCCTAGGCAAAGCTAAGTTCCAATTGTTCAACGACACCATTGCTGCACGCGATGAGATGAACAACCGTGTGGAGCTAGCCAAGCAGCGAGCAGCCAGAGGTGAGCCACCTAATCCAGTAGAGGACCGGCACAACTTCTATAGGCAGGACGCCACTGAGTTGAATACTAAGATAGCTGCTGGCATGGCTGATGTACGTATCGCTGAGCTAGTCAACAGGCATGACCAAATCCACAACGGTCTGTTGGACATCGCTGAGAAGCGTGGCTACATCAGCACAGCAGACAAGGCACGCATCAAGCAGGCCCATCCCAACTACCTACCAGAAGGAGATGTAGAGGGCCGTATCAGACAGACGTTCGGACCACGACAGGTAGCACCGCGTGGTGGCATCGAGTTGATGAACACCAAGGTCACATCACTCATGTCGCAACACATCGAAGCACTGATGCGTGACATAGAGATGAATGACATGCAGCGTGCAGTGAAGGAACACATCGTCAGGTACCAGACTGACACGCCTGGAGCACCTAAGTACTTGTACAAGGCTGTGGCTCCTAACCCACTGGTAGCACATCAGGCTCCGTATCCTACGCTTGGCAAGGAAGCAGTGTCACCACGTGAGCAGATCATCACGGTGCGGACACCTACAGGTATGGAGCACTGGCGCACTGACAGCCCTATGCTCTATGACATCCTGACCAGTCAGAATGCTACACGAGCCAAGATACACTTCGACAGTGCAGGCAAGTGGCGACAGATGCTACAGGCTGGCACGACTGGTGCTGCATCACTGACCACTGGCCGTATCGTACCACTACGTAACATCGTGTACACTGCATTCCAGGCACCAGCCAATGCAGTAGGTGGTATGTATGGTGGGCCAGTATCTGCACTGACACGTGGCAGACTACCTAAGACGCTGACAGCACCACTCGATGCACCACTGAATGTGGTTGGTGCGCTCGGTCAGTATGGTATCAACTGGGTCAGCCGCAACATCACGTATCGTGCAGCGGATGCATTCAGACCAGAGAATCCTAACACACTGACACAGACCATACGTGCCATCGTAGGAGACGCACCACTACGCGCACTGAGCAACTCACTGATGGAGCGATACAAGAACTCTACCTTCTATGAAGGACAGAGTGGTGGCCTAGGTGGTCAGTCACTACAGCAGCGCATCAGGATGCCTGTGTATGGTAGACCTGATACACTGAGGACCATCAGGCTACAGATGGCACAGCTAGAGCCGAGTGTGCTTATCAACATGGATGGTCAGGGCAGTGCCCGTCCGTTCATGATCAAGCTGCATAGAGCTACCACTGATGCATTCACACATGCATCTGAAGCCACGCATGACTTCCTCTACTCACTGAACAAGAACAACCCAGCATTCCGTGGTGATAAGAACCAAGCAGTGCAGGCAGTGCGTAGTGTGGTAGGTGATCCGTCTGTGTCAGGTATTGGCAAGATACCACAGATGGTGAGGACACACATCCCTTACTCTAACGTAGCAGTCCAGGGCACACGTGCGCTCGGCAGGGCCATAGCTGTCAGCCCATTCGATACGATGGGTGCTATGATCACCAGCTACGGTGGTCTGGCCACACTCAGTTTGCTCACTGCATTCCAGAGCCAGAACAATCTGCTGCACTTCACCACTGAGGTGAGCAGTGCTGACCGTGGCACTTACATGCACATCTACAACGGTAGTGATGCAGAGAACTCACTGATCCGCATACCGATACCAGCCGAGGGTAGGTGGGCATACACGCTGATGAGCGATGCCTTCTACCATCTGTTGGCTATCGCTGGGGCACCGCATGATGGTGATACATTCGATGCAGCACTGAGCTTCCTCAAGGACATGTGGTATCATCAGATCGATAAGACCACCATTGAGGGATTGAAGCACAACATCAATGATGCATTCAACTTCGTAGACTTCCCACCATACATCAAGGCTGGCCTAGCACTGGCTGGTGGTACAGGTCGTGTTGACTTCGCTAGGATCATCAATGATTACCAGACAGGTAATCTAGGAATGAACTCGCTGATCAACAAGCCAATGCCTACATCACCGGGTGCGGGCATGAGTGTCAACGACACTGTGGCGCATGGTCAACAGGGCAAGATGTATTCCGAGTTGGCTAGCAGCATCTTTGGACTGGCTGGTGTGCTCGCCACGTATGCATTCAAGATACCATCATACATGAACCAAGGCCATTCCTTCTATGACAGCCTAGGTGCAGTGGTAGATGAGTGGCAGCAAGGAGCTAAGGACTTCAATCCACAAGGCAACACACTGGTGTTCAAGAACTCAGTCGCACTGTCTCGCAACCCACCTGTCGTAGAACAGACACGCCGTGCAGTAAGAGAGATGCAGAAGACAGAAGGTGCGCGGACAGGAGAGCGAGCACTCGGTGTGACGAACAGTGGCCGCAATGCCCTAGAGATACCAATGTATGGGAATGAGCAGGGCAAGATACCTGATGATCCCATCATGGCTCATATGTTCCAAGTCACATCAGTCTACATGACGCAACTCAATCGTGTCTACATGCCACAGATCAATGCCATCGAGAAGCAGATCAAAGAAGTAGATGCTAAGATGATGAACCCACAAGAGCGTCGTGAGTGGGTCAGTCAGCGACGCCGTGATGTATCTGATAAGTGGCGTGCTGTAGCTGATGTAGTACAGGAACTGAACAGTCAGTTAAGTAACATCGCTGGTACACCAGTTGATCTACATAAGGGCATCGACTGGTATGGTGATCCTAATCAGTTTAGACGGTGAACCTATCTAGTACTGATTCACCTAGTCCTCTAGATAATATCAGTTGTGTTCCTCTAATGTATTCAGCAGGTCTACCACCACGACCATCTTCACTGCGTAACATGAATCTCTGAATGGCTCCTATCTCATGTAGTACTTCTAGTAAGTTTAGGAACTCATCATTGGTAACATGTGATTTACACTTACGATATAATGTATGTTTTTGAATAGGATCTAAACCTGAAGACATCAACTGTGCGCGTATTATGTCGAGCGCCTGTGCGTACTTAGTGTACATCTCAGCGTTCTCGAATATGCCACCACTTGCGGCTTTCAGTTGCATCACAAGTCGGAGAGCGACGTTCACATGTGCGCGACGAATCTCCCATGTTCCATCATTGATACAAAGCAGTGCGGCCACACGCAATACGTGTGCATCCTCACGTGCTTCGAATGATTGGCGAAATGGATCGAGGGCATGCTCGCGCTTATGATACCATGCAGAGAACGCCTTGATGGCTAGTGGATGCACCTTGATGGGGCCACGCTCTAGTGCTTCAGTGTGGATGATCTTCACATCATCACAGATGTCCTTGAACAGATCAGCATCAGCATCCTCTGGCCATGGTATGCGCTTCTTCGGTTCATTGGAGACGACGAAGTAACAGCGCGACGTGAAGCCTCCCTCCACGACGTTAGGATTCACTGTCTTCAGTAACCACACAGGTGTGGATGCACTGAGGAAGCTGACCCATACGTGACGCATGATGTTAGAGCCACGTACGATGGTGCCACCACCAACACGATCAGTGGGGCAGTCGTATAGATCAGTAAGCAGGGTTGGCATGTGAGCGATGTACTGCTCAGTGCCTAGGAACACAGCCAACTCAGGTATGGCTATGGCTATCTGAGCATGGCCTAGCTCAGTGGTGCGGTCGTTGAGCATCTCTTCTAGGCGCTCAGGTGTGGCCTTGGCATCGAGCAAACCTATTGGCTTGTCTGCTCCAAGCACACTACGAACGACACTAGTGGCTAGCTTGACACTGGTTGTCTTCCTAGCGACACCACTCTCACCAACTAGGATGACGAACATGTTGAGGTAGACAGGTGCGCGTGGCCGGTCCACATGAGTGAACCGACCACACACTGCACTGATGCACCACAGTCCACAGTAGAAGTCGAAGCTAGATGCTGTCTCCTGTGATTGCATGTAGGCAAGGTACCTACCTAGGAATGAGTTGGCAGGTACCAGCCTACGGTAGTTCATCTACAGTTCCCGGAGCGGAGCGAAGTCAGTGAGCCTAGCCACAGACGCAGCTACCGCTTACGCACTACACGAATGGTACCCAAACCAAGCAGACCCATGCCAAGCAGAGCAAGAGACATAGGCTCAGGAACAGGTGTCGTAGTAGTAGATGCAGACACCACACCAGCGAACGCCGCAGTGAAGCCATTGATGGTTGCTCCATCGATGGACAACACAGGTGTCAGGTTAGTGAAAGCTAGGCTGAAGGACGACGGAGGCTGCAAGTCAGCAGGTGCGATCACGTCACTGGTCAGTGTCAACGAGTCAGGTGGGTTGTTGACATTGACAACAAGACCAGGACCACCGAGTGCCCCGAATGCTGCATCACTGAACACACCACTCAGGTAGTTGGTGCCTGTGCAGTTGGCTGCACTACTGAAGCAAAACGTCCCATCGTAGTGCTGAATGACAGCACCACCAACCTGCTGTGCAGCATCAGTACTAGTAGCACTGAGACTGAACAATGCACTACTGAGCGAACCACCGTTGAAGCTAGACACATTCGTCACTGCGTCATCGATGACGATGTTGGTGGTCACACTGTTGTCAGTAGCCACCACCGTGTTGGTTGGTGATGTCTGAGAGAACGTAGCGATGACAGCAGCATGTGCAGGCAGTGCAAAGAGTGCAGCAATTGCTGCTGCACCTAGTAGTTTCTTCATGTGCGTGTTCCCTAGATAGGCTTCTTTGGTTGTGCAGAGGTAGGTGGCTCTTGTGGCTCTACAGGCTTGTTGCTAGCAGGTGGTGTTGCAGGACCAGCATTGATACTCAGGGACGGATCAACACATACATACTTGTATCCATACCCAGGTATCCACACCACTACCCAGTACTTCTGCATCCCAGGCAGTGTGTTATCTACCTGTCCACCTTGTCCACCAGGGAGTGAGTTATCTGGTCGTCCACCACTGCCAGGAAGTGAGTTGTCAGGACGCCCACCACCATAGATTGGCGGCCAGATGGCACCGGGTGGTACACTAGGTGGTGCAATCACGATAGGATGTGACGGCACAGGAGGTGGGAAGACACCCGGCGGTGGACGTGGTAGATCGTTGTCTACATATCCACCTCTGCCTGCTTCGATACCGTAGCCAGGATCAACTTCCTGTTCACCTTCTGGCAATTCGTTGTCTACTTGTCCGCCACCACGGATACGCAGGTAGCCTGATACGAATGGCATTCGTTCTCCTTTCGTTCACTCACATCTTGTGGATGGTTGACCACCTATGGGAAGTTGAGGATGGCAAACTCTCCATGATACCTTAGTGCTGCTTCATCGTACGCAACAGCAGCTTGCTCTGGTGTCTCAAACGTGCCCAGATACACACGCTTCCCCGTGTCATCTCGTATCTTGGCTAACCAACGCTCGCTGTAGTGATGCTTATACACTCCTCTGTAGCCTGAGCCTGTTGCTGTCTGCGGTTGGACACTGTTGCGTCCATTGCTATGATGATCCGCAGGCCGTAGGTTAGCCTTCTGGCAGTTGAGTCCATCACGATCTATGTGATCCACCTGCATACCAACTGGTACAGCTAGGATGAACCTGTGTAGGTATGTTCGTGGTTTGTACTTGCCTGCCAGATAGCTACCAGCATAGCGTGTATTGCCATGCTCCAACAGTGTCCACGTGTGTTGTATCGCTCTGTCATAGTCGTCGTCATCGACTAGGGCCACACGCCCTCGTTGCAGAGGGATCGTTCTCATGTCAGATCTTTCTGATACCAGACCATCGGTGGATACCATTCTCGTCAGGCAATGACTGTGCCATCTCAGCAGGGATGATCAACTCCACAGGGTCATGTATACCACGTAACCTATTGGCGACGCTATTGATATACATGGGCTGCTCGGCATGACGCTTCATCACACTACGAACTGCCTCACCATCACCGATGCGATGCAGTGCGATGTTGGCATCATGCACATTGATCACGATGCGTGCAGTAGATGGCCAGTCGGGATCAGCGTGACACTTGTAGATGACTGAGCTAGTCCAGTCGCCATTGATTGATTGCGGTTCGAATGCAATCACACTATCCATTACGGCTGGATCGTAACGTTCTAGTAGCAGCCATCGTCGTCCGAGGCATGTTGTAATAGAACTGTCCCGCTTGATGAGTGCAAGTACGTCATCCCACCACTGTTGCACTTCTGGGCTTGCCATGTGGTAAAGTCTATAGGCTTGCTCAGCTTCGACAGGTGGTAGGCCAGTGACCGTGGCGAGCTTGTCGGCTGCCATTCGGTAATTGAGGCCGTGACGACATCGCTTTGCAACGTATCTGATGGTTGGCTTTCCATCAGGTGTGCGATCTTGTCTTGGAACTTGCTCATACGGTAGCTTGAACATATCCCCAGCCAAAGCGCAATGACTATCGTAGGTGCCGGGGTTCAAACGCGCTTGTTCGAACTGAGTTCTCCACTTAGTGATGCCTGCAAGACACGCTACGATCCTGGCTTCGATCTGGCTCATGTCGTAGTAGCTGAACATCCAACCATCGGGTGCAATGAACATGTCCTTTGCATTCTCTGGTATGTTCTGCATGTTCAGACCACTACCCCACATGGTCTGGCTGCTACTCAGTCGTCCTGGCGCAGAGGTGACTCCGGTTTGTTTCCAACTGGTGCGCCATCTGTTGTCGTCATCTGGCTCAGCACGGAGGTACGTAGATACGAATTTAGCTCGTTCTTTGTAGCTATCAATGGCTGTGATAAGGTCACGAGTAGGTTGCGAAGATCGTGGATGTTTTCTAATGCGATCACGATTTTCCTTATCTGTGCTACGTCCTCGTCCGACCAGTTGCAGGTCATCAAAGAGGAGTTTAGCGAGTTGATGACTGCTGTTGGGATTAAATTCGTAATCTGGTATTCCAGTGCAGCCACGTGCCTCGTCTTGGCATACGCGTCTTGCCTCTTCAAGTTCTCTTCCAAGTTCGACGCTGAGTAAGTCTTTGCGTTCTCCATCTGCTTCAACTCCATTGACTGTCATCTCTACCAGATGCGGCTGTAGCTTCATCACATGGTTGTGGAAGAAGTCATGCAGCTTGTGCTCGTGTAGCTCTCGCTCCATGCACTCGTGTGCTATGCGTGTGATGCAGCAGTCCTTGCCGTTGTATTCCCAGAAGGCATCGATGTCTCCTGCCTCCTTCCACAGTTGGCCTTCATCCTTGTAGTATGGATGGTCCGTATACTGTGCAGTGATGAAGCCAAGATCATGTGGTAGCGAGGGGAATAGAGTATGGTGTGCCAACATTGTGTCGAACCAATGTGCGTGCGGCCTGATACGATCTTTGAACCAGAGCCAGGACGCATCATAGTGACCATTCTGCGTGACGAAGCGAAGTTCTTTATTGCCAAGTAGTCCTTGGATGGCCAGACGTATATCCCGCTCTTCATGCAGCGAATAGTGGTTGCGCCCTTGCGAACGAAAGTTAATGCATACTGCTTCTGTGTTCGATGCTGCGAAGCCAACACATGCAGTCTCACCAGCCATCGTCTCAATGTCATAGGCGATTGGCTCTGTAGTAGTATGGAGCCAACGGATCGCATCCATTGCTTCGGCATAGGATGGATTGATGAGTGTGGATATACTCGGAACACTGAACTCTCCACGACGCAGCCTAGCTAGCTTATCCAAGTCGAAGCGGAACACTATTTCCATTCGTGGTTCCCGCATGACGTGCGCGGGATTGTAGGTGGCCAGGACTTGGATATGTCGCGATCCAATATCGACAGGGAACACACTGCCCCTTGCCTTGGTGATCGCATCATAGCCCACGAGTGCTTGTAGTGCATAACTCCCCAACGCCACAATGTACTGCACGTTGGGCAGTCGGCTGAGTTCTTCCCGAAGTAGATGATGCCAGAAGGATCGCTCCTGTTTGCCAAGTGTCACCTTCCCTTGTTTGTCACTGAGTTCATGGCCATCTGCTGCCGATACCAGCTTTCTCTTACAGACGTTGGTGATGTATACATCGTTGCGCGTAAGTCTGTCAGCGCGGAGGCGATCCCAGAGATACTTGCCGCTACCTCCGATGAGTGGTTGCTTAAGATGGCACTCACGCTCTCCAGGTGCTTCTGCAACAATAGCAATGCTGCTATCAATGCGACCGCCTGGGCCACAGTCGTAATCAAGACCAGCAGCAGAAGCCAAAGCTCGTAGCTCATGGTCCATCTCCGCTACGTTGTTGACAGGTGCAATCATCATTGCAGTGTCCTCTGCTCTTCCATCGCAGTCTCTGCAATCAGGTGTGCCAAGCCCCTTGCTGCTGCCATCCGTTCTGCATTATCAGTGATCCGGTTGCCAATGATGTATCCAATGGCTACTGCAAGCCCACGACACAGAACCTCTGGGCGCGATCCTGACTGTATCATATCATTTATGATCCGTGTCAGGACACCTGTGAGCTTCGTCGTCTCATCAATGATTTCTTGGTCCTCTGGTGTCATCATTGGATGGTCCTCTCTGCTGCCAGCATCTTAGCAAAGCATGATGCATGGTCACGGCATCCATGTATCGTGATGTTCACGATCAGGTTCTCTTTAAGAACCTCGACACGACAGTCATGTTGGCAGACGGTGTTGTCGAACTCCTTGAGCAGTTCCAAGAGGCGACGCCCTGTTGTAAAGAACTTGCCTTCCTCATGGTCCATGGTATACTCCCCTCGTGTGTGTGCCTAGGGATAGGGGCTGGGTTTGCAACGAGGCCCAGCCCCATTCTACTACCTGCGTAGGTGCTGTTGCATCTTCTTGTTGATGGTGCGACGCTCTTGTCTGTTGAGTAGCTCCATCACCTCTGGATTAGCAGACACCTTCTCTGCTAGCTCATCGAAGGATGCCGCACGCCTCGCTTCGAGTATGGCCGCCTTCCCTTTTGGAAAGGTAGGCTTCGCTACCGGCGCGACCACCTCCTTGACTACAGGCTTCGGCTTAGCTACGGCAGGCACCGAGAGTGGATTGTAGCGTAGCCAATCTGGACACTGAATGAGAATGGAGTGCTCCTTCTCATCCACTGTGAACTCCACAGGAGCAGGCTCGATGTCCATTGTCGTGTCATTCAGGACGTAGTGCTTGAAGCGTGTGCATGACACGCTCCCTGCAAGTGAGAAGCCCGTTGCTCCCTTATTGGTGCCAAAGACATAGCCCTTGTTCATGTCTTCAGTCAGCAGTAGGAAGCCAGCATCCTCATCGCTGCCTTCATTGACTGCCACTCGTATCCACTCACGATTACCATCATCATCATCGACGGTGAGTTCCCATCCCACCTGTGCAACCACATCACGTGTGATTGCAAAGTAGATACTGCGCTGGGGGACAGACTGGCTCTGTCTTCGTGATCCCATGCGTATCTCATTCTTGTTTGAATGAGAACCTAACGAACTCTTGTTGATCTGTGTGAACGCCATACCATGGACCCTTCATCCTTGGAATTGTGTTGATTTCGCTAAGCTCACTGGATCACAGAACACAGTGCAGTGCTCACGTGACCGAGTGACGGCAGTGTAGAAGTTACGACGCGACTGTGCCCACAGAGTAGCTCGGTTCATGACGTAAGCTATGTGCTTCACCTCACTGCCCTGCATCTTGTGTGTCGTCAAGACGTAAGCCAAGTCGATGTTGCGTCGTGGGTCGCCTTCAGTGACACGTCCATCAGCACGGACAGTGATCATCAGTGGTGGGATCACCACCGTCCTGTCATTGAAGTCTATCTCTATACTACCATACTCATGGTTTATGTCAACCACGATACCCACTTCACCATTGAATGCATATGATGTCCCACTGCCATCCAAGTCATAGCTGTTGGCTGTGTAGACTACCTTGCTGCCTACCTGCACACGGATGGGTGGCTGCTCGTTGTTGGCCTGCTTGTAGCGAGGCAGATCGATGTGTGGCCGAGTGCGATCCCAGAACATGGCCTGCACCACCAAGTTCAGACGCTGAGTGCCAATCCAACTCTTGTTCATACACGTGACGATTTGATGCTCCGTATCTGCGTAACTATGTCCTGCATCAGTGGACATACTAACGAACTCCTGCACTGCACGGACAGGTTGATCTGTCTGCTGGATGCGGAAGTCTTCACTGACCCGAGGCATCCTTCCTTGCAAGATGAGAGCAGCATTGCGAGCAATTCCACTTCCTTCGTCATGCCTGTGTATGGTGTCCAGCGTAATCCCACCGAACTTGGCGAGGGCGTTTTGGAATGCGCTGGGTTGGCCATCTAGTCTCCTGTCCTCTTCGATTGGCTTCAACTGGTTCACATCGCCAAACATGCAGATGCGTGCGCCTGCCTTCAGCGCGTCAATCAGATTACGATTGATCTCTTGGTTCACCATCGCATACTCATCACACAGGATGGTATCGTATGGCATCGGCATGCTGGCTCTGTAGCGTGGCCCAGTGGATACCTTGATGACCTTCTTCTCACCTGTCTTCTCGTCATCCACTTCATGTTCTAGTGGCATGCCAAAGCCAAGCATACGGTGATTGGTCATAGCATGTAGGCCAGTAGCTTCATTGATCCTCTTAGCTGCCTTACCAGTAGGTGCTGAGGCTTGCACCGTGTAGCCAGCATCTGTGAGACGCTTAGCTACCTCACGCAGTAGCACTGTCTTACCAGTGCCTGCCTTACCAGTCACAGCGACGATGCGCTTCTTCACATCGCAGCAATCATTGATTGCTTGTTGCTGTAGCTCATCCCACACTATGGGTGCAGGGATGTTGAACATTTGGTTGATGTCTTGGTCAGCCATGTGCGTTCCTAATCCAGATGTTCACAACATAAAGAGAAGGCCGCATGCTGGGGGCGATGCGGCCTTCCTTCTACCTACGTGTGCGTGCTGACTATCACGCTGCCGGTCGAGCTACTGGCTTATTAGTAGCAGGAACGATCACACGCAGGTAGAACGAGTGAGGATGATCACCCTCTTCAGTCAGACGCAGCACCTCATCAGAGCTACGCTCAACGGCTAGCACCTTGATGCGCTTCTTGTCGAAGTCACAAGGCTGACCGCTCTCATCCATGACCTGCACTACGATGTAGGCTGGACGTGCGAACGGCGAGCTACGATGACGCTTGGCCTTCTGCTGCTCACCGTTAGGTGCATTCGGTGTAGGTGCTCCAGCCGCACCACCAGGGACACGAGCCGGACGCTGTTGTGTATCAGACAATTGGTTCCTCCTAGAACGCATTCGAACCTCAGTATTATAATGTAGGCTGTCACTAGATGCAACCTTGCCCTCCACACCGAGCAACAGCCTACACAACTATTATCAGGGATCGAGCAACCGGCTCACTTGTGCCCGCATGTCACCTTCCTGATCTGGAGAATGAGTGACATCGATGTTGGCCCACAGACCGATCAGCGCATTGCAATCAATGTTGCTGCCAGTGGGACCACCGAGACGAGCCATGGCACGCTTCATCTGGAAGCGGCCAACCATATCATCCGTTGCACGAACACGTGCATAGACGATGGTGCCGTCAGGATCACCTTCAGTGTAGTCAGCAGGATACTGATCTGCACCGATACGGAACTGCAAGTTGAGATAGAGTATGCCAGAACTCTGTGCAGGACGCACAACTGCACCGATGACCTCACCACGGTAGGACCGAGCAGGGATCGGTGGCGGTGCTTCCGCAGATGCAATGTCCTGAGAGAAGGACATCATTGATGATTGTGAACCACTCATTGGGCCTTGACCTCCATAGGGGGACGATCTAGATAGGATGCATGTGCCTCAGTGGTTGAGAACAGGGCACATGGACATTGTAAACTTAGGGCCATCTCCAGCGCATGGGGATGGCTCTATTTCTTTGTAGGCAATGGTATCTTCTCACCTCCATTCAGTTGCCATTGACCAAACCAATCACTGATGCCTTCACCAACCAATGCGTCTGCATTGTAGTGCCAAGTGAACTTAGCATCCTTCTGTGATTGGAACATGCGAGACTTCATCGGCTTCCTAACACCGAATGGTCGCACGTATATCTGTCGCTCCGCACCAGTGTCCAACATGAACCACACCTCATTGAAGCGTAGTGCCACATCGTTGGCCAGTGACTGAGACAGCGACATCGTGATAGCAGTCTGGTTGCCCTGTGTGTCCGTGTCAGGGGCAGCCTCATGCGTGATGACAATGAGATGTTTCTTCAACTCACTACTGATCTGCATGATGGACTGCACCACACGACGCATGACGTTGTTACGAACTCCGTAACCATTCATGCCTGGGACATCGATGTTGGAGCTACCACCTGCCTTCGTCACAGCATACTGCAAGGCTAGGAATGCCAGTGTGGTGATGCTGTCGATGACGATGGTTTCTACTTCAGGATGCGAGTTGATGAATGCCTTGATCCCAAATGGATCAGGATTGTTGAACTCCATCATCGCACTGTTGTAGGTAGAACCAGACAGGTCTAGGACATAGAAGTCCTTCCTGTTGGCAATGCTCGTAGCACCTTGAGGGTCGAACTGAATGATTGCCTTAGTGCCTGGAGCAGTAGCAGCTAGTGTCGTCTTACCACATCCACTGGCACCCCATACCAGTAGGAAGATACGAGTGAACTCGAAGTCTGGTCTTACGAATGTTGGCTTGGGTGGTGCTGCCATCAGCATTCCTCCTCTCTCATCTCATCCAACATATCCATCATACCATTAATTAATTGTAATGTCAACAGCAAGGCTCGCTTAGTCTTCTCATCCTCCACTCCAACAGCAGCATCACATGCTGTGTTATACATACCCTTGAACTCAATCTCATCCATGGCTATCCTCCAATAAGTTATTCGCTTCCTACTCCTTCTAGTATCCCTCTCTCCAAGGGACTCCATACCTGCACCTCCATTTCACTAAGCACACGGTTCTGCTCATCATCATCACCATAGCAAAATGGTATGAGCGGACAAGGCCGGAAGTATCTGTTACATGAGTGTGTATACTTAGGCGCATTCACTGGATCATTCTCATACTGCTTCGCGATACGCAGTGTGTGAACAATCCAATCTACCCACCGCTGCAAGTGGTGAGCTTCTCGATCCATGGACTCAGTAGCGAAACCGCCAAGATCGTAGCTGCGTGGTTGAGGTATTGCAAGCCCTAATACTGTAGCTCGTGACACTACATCCTGTGTGAAGTGGCTCGCAGCGACACAATATCCAGTATACTGATGACTGGTCATTTGGCTCATGGTCCAGGCATCACTCAGTCTCGATGCAGTCTTGTTGTCGTGGATAGTTAGCCTTCTATTCGCATCGTAATGGATACCATCCACACGACCCACAAAGCGAAAAGCAAAGTTGTCCAAGCCAGTAACCTGGGCACGGAACTCAAAGGGTATTTCGATGCCAACGTCACTAGTAGGATCATCATGATCGCGCATCCAAACAGGATGATCCCAACGCCAACGATTGATGTAGGCATAGCACGCCTCTTCTAGATTGCTGAGTGTCCTTCGTTTGTCTCTAGGATCATCATAGAAGCCGCTCGTATCGAGGACGGCTATAGCTCCACGTTTGCACACGTCTGGTAGGTCTGTAGCGATACTGATCTTCTCGCTGATATGTTCTAGTCGTTCATGGCCGAATAGGCGGGTGCCATGGAACTGGAACAGGGCTTTAGCAAAGGCACTGGTGCTTGGTACTGTTACCGCGTCCACCAGTGTAGCCAGACGGACCCACGAGAACACTTCATGCATGGCGTGGCCTGCTTCCAGTGCCATAGCTCTAGCACCTCCAGGCTCTTTCAGGTTCATTTGGTAGCGTGTGATGCCCCAGGTCGGACAGGTATTGATTGCTGACCACTTGGTGTAGTCGAATGCTTCTAGTAGTTCACGATCTCCAAACAGTGTGTCCTGTATAGACAGCGTGTGGTTGGTGCCTTCAACTAGAGTGATCAAGGTCATCTCCTTGTGCCTGGACACGCTTCAAGGACACAATGGTCTGCTTCATGTGCTCACTGACACGCATCATGATGCTAAGCTGATCGATGGCTTGGTCCACCAGCTTAGTCAACTCACGCACATGGTGACGATCACTCATGTGCTCACCAATCATGCGTTCCAGTGTATAGATGATGCCTTCCTCTGTGCCCATCTCCTTGATGTTAGCTCGTAGGTCACGCTCCTTGATGGGTGCCATCTTGATTGCTGTCATCGCCATAGACTTCTTCTCCTACTTCTAGTTCTGCTGCCATAGCCAACAGTCTAGCCTTATGGACCACGCTCTCTGTTCTAGTCATTAGGGCATCGAGCCGTTCGATGGCTCGCTTGGCGCGTGTATACTGCGCTTCGAACTTGAGGAACAGGGTCAGCCTGACCTCATCGGCCTTCACTCTAGCAGCCTTTTCAAGCACTTGCACGGTCTTCAGACGCCGTTCTCTGATTACTTCCAGCATCTGGTCCAATTGGTCCACCGACAGCCTGTTGATGGCTATGCGCTCAGTCGGTGTGTCCATAACTTCTAGATAGTTAGGCTGTTGCTCATCATCAGCTAGCATCGTCCTCACCCCACACGCGCTGGAACTTATCGATCTTACGCTTGGCACCTCGTGACGCTGCATCCAGTGTTGCTGCATCACCTACGAACACATACTTCTTCGTCACCACTGCACGCCACACCCACTTCTTACCATCAGGTGCATTGGGATCGTAGGTCAGATGGTAGTAGTGGCCATTGTGCTGACGTGTTTCGGACTTAGGCGTTACCTTACTAGGCACGCTCATTGGAATGACACTCATGGTTGGGGATTCCTACAAATAGAAATGGGCACCATGCATTACACATGGTGCCCATTGCAGTTAAGACATACTAGGCTCAGCCCTGTTGTCTGTGTAGCTTGGCTCCTTCTCTATTAGCACACTACTGAACTTGTGTGCAGCAGCATTCTTCACTGTGTGCCTATGCACGATGTCACCTAGGTCGTGCTCACCTATGTAGCCACCATCCACCAGTGCCTGTCGCACACGGTCCCACTTCACTGAACTGGTTGGCTGGTTCACTGATACACTGATGGCTACCATGTCATCAGAGTAGACTTGTTTCACTGTGCCACCTGGGAGTGGCTCCTCCTTGTGGTCGAAGATAACACCTGTGCGGATGGCTTCCTTGGTTACAGTTCGCAGCTTACCATCCACTTGCTTAGACAGCCAGTTGTAGAGCCAATACTGCAATGCAACTGCACCAGTGTTGGACTTAGCACTAGGCAGCATTGTCTCCAATGCAAGCAGTTGTCTATCTAGTGCAGACAGTAGGCGATTAACTTCGTTGGTTGTCATCGTCATCGTGACATACTCCTTTGATTTAACAAGTATAGTATAGCACACCACTGTGCTATGTCAACTCCATCTCCTTCCACTCAGGTGTTGCGGTCCACTTCACTACGTCCAACTCATGACGTAGCATGGTAGATGCTAGGCTGTCAGCTTCCTCTACTGACTTGCGTAGTGTGAACATGCCTTCAGGATGTGATGCGTAATACGTCAAGGTCGAGTAGACAGCCCACAGGTTGTTGCCACGTGTCTCACGCTCACGTAGGAACTGGTCACTGAGGCCGTCGTATATCTTCTCACTCGATGCAATGGCCTTGAACAGAGCCATAGCCTTCTCGTGCTTCACTGGCTTCTTGCTCCACTGATCCCACTCATCGAGTGCAATGGTGTATTCAGCCAGTGCGGCGTTCACTGTAGGCACTAGGTTGCCTACCACTACCTGTGAGGTGTGGCGTCGATACGTAGCCATGTATTCACCGCGCACCATTCCATTGGTGCAGAAGAAATCGATGGCACCAGCGTGTATTCGTAGTGCAGAACCTCCGTAGCCATTCTGAACGATGATACGGAAGCCGATGTCACCTACAGTGTTGACTAGGCGACGACGGATGGATGGGAACACGTATTCACGGAAGCAGACCTTGCCCCAACCGCTTACCTTGTCCTTGACTTGCACGTCCTCGATCTGATCGTAGGGCACTACACTGAGGATGGCATCTTCTACTGCTGTGAACAGTTCACGGTTGTGGATCAGCTTGTAACGTCTGCCTACCACATCCAGTAGGATGGCATTGTCACCCTTCTCATTGAGACGGATGATTGCCTTGTGGGCTGGTGTCTCCATGTAGGAGCCATCACGCTTCTGCCAGCCGATCTTACGTTCACCAACTGGGAACAAGATCTTGCTCTCAGGTGTGTTGAACTTATCGAATGGATTGGTTGGCTTACCACCCTGGATTACATCTAGTGGCATCTATATCTCCCTTGCTGATTTACCACTTATTATTGCATGACCGACTCGTTGTGTCAACTTGTGCTTACCACGCTTGTGGTCTGCGGCTACGAACTCCTTAGCTACCTTCCTAGTTGGTTTACCTTTGCCTGGTGGTATGTTCCCAGAGGCGATACCATGCATGAGCTTCTGTTGTTGTCTCGACACGGACGGCATCTCGTGATTCCTTTCTGGTGCTCTG
>Ga0065712_10067903_pt1 | contig 21845 bp, 11 predicted proteins | sample MisRhiReplicate1_FD_59099 | JGI IMG/M metagenome (GOLD analysis project Ga0065712, IMG submission 59099) | Miscanthus rhizosphere microbial communities from Kellogg Biological Station, MSU, sample Rhizosphere Soil Replicate 1: eDNA_1 v3... | ecosystem: Host-associated > Plants > Roots >...
CAGCGCTGCAGTGGACGGTGCGCAACCCGGTGGCGGGTGAAAGCGGTACGCTGGAACCCGGTAACGTGCCTGGCCATGATTGCAGCTACGTCGCGGCGGCAGGAGTGCCGGACAAGACGTATGTGATCGATGAACTGCAGGTCAGCAGCGCAGGTGAGACGCGCTCTGCCTGGGTGCTGGTCAGGCAGAGGGTGTCACCGTTGACCGTCAGACCGTTCCCGGACGCCAACCTGTCCGTCGGGCAGATACGTCTGCGAGCCTTCTTCGACAGCGACGAGGCCACGCCCGTCTCATGGCGGCTGCCGCTGGAAGGCCCGGGCGCTCTCGATGCAGAGGGCGTCTATACCGCACCTCAAGGTACCGATGACCGGTTTGTCCTGATATTTGCCTCGTATGACGATGCATTTCTTGGCGACATCGAAGGCCACATCATCTTGCCTCTTCCGCTGGAAGACTTCCCTGACGAGCTGGGGTTGTTGAGCGTGCGCGTTGAAGAGCAGGGAATGGGTCAGAAATCGCTGCTCAATGATCCTTCCCTCGAGGGGCTCGTGCAATGGATGGCCAATCCCGACAACAACGTCATGTGGGGATGGGGCGCCATCTGTGCCATGGCACGGGGCAGGATCAACGATCTGTTATCACAGGAATATACCGCCCGTTTCGACAGCGGTACTTACCTGCCCCCCATCAGCGGTGAAGTGTCGACAGTGGCCGGGGTGTGGAAGGAAAGCATTCACGATTTCATCCTCGATGCACCACGTCTGGCCTTTACCAATGATGACCTTGGTCGCTCACGCGCGACCTTGAAATGTTCCATTTACAGCGGAACGCAGTTCACGCTTCACAACAACGTCGATGTCTGGCAGGTCGAAAAAGCGGTGTACATCGACCCGCTGCAGGGGCCTGAGTTGACGCTTGACCTGCAACTCGATCAGGTTCCGGGTGTTGTCGAAAGTGACGGTCGGGTGCGACTGGACCTCAAGGACAGTGACAATTTCACGCTGTCGTTTGCAGACACCGAATATGAGCGAAAGCTGGGCGGTGATTTTTTCAGCGAGCTTTTCAACAATTTGCCCGACTCACAGCGGATCTGGACACTGGGTGTCATTCAGAAGAACAGCAACCCGTTGCTGGTGCCGGCGTCGTTCAAGCTGCGTACGCAGTCCGATCCCATGGCTGCGCGCGATGGCCGTGCGGCGAGCTTTGGTGACGGGGCTCTTCTGGTGTTCATACGGATGGAGGGCAGCTCGGAGGGCGGAGATATTCCGGTCGAGTATGCGTATCTGATCCCGAATGATCAGGACAAGGACTATTCAGCCACCGTCCTGCTCGAAGCTGAGCGAGCCTTTGACGCCGCGCGTTTCGTTGAAACGGTGGCAGAGGCCATCAAGGCGCGCTTCGAGGCCGCCAAGTTTGACTATAAGCAAAACGCTGACGGCGTCGTGATCAATGCTACTGCAACCAGTGGTTTGCTGAATTTTCCGACCTCCAGTCAGGATCTTCTCCCAAGCAGGGTCGACGGTGTTTTGGTGACTCCCCACATTTACTGGAACGGTGCGCAGGTTGATATTGCGCGATCGCAGCCGATGGTTCTGGAGCTGGCCGGACGTAACCGTGTTCTGCTGAAGTGGAAGGACAGCCTCACGATTGCCAATATGCTTGAGCTGAAAGGCATACAGTTTCCGCCGATTGTGTTCGCGGAAAAAATCTCGATTGACGTGACTGTCCAGTACAGTTTCAACGATGAAACCGGCGAATTGATCCTCAAGCCCGAGCTCAACCTGGACGTAAGCAGTTCAGACCAGGATATCGGCATCGAACCCGGTGCCCCGACCCCTTCTCTCGCGCTTATGACTTTGATTATGGCAGCAGGTTATGCTGCCTCGACCAGCAGCCGGGCGCTGTTCATCACAAGGATTACGGACATCCTGGAAAGCACGTTCAATGCGAGTGTGCAAGTCAGCGGGTTCATCCGTGAAAGCGTCCAGCTCAATTTCAATCGCGCCATCACCAGCGATGTGTTGCGTGCACCTCGGGATTTCCTCTCGGTCGGTCGTGTGGCTGCGGTGGCAGACGATTTTGTCGTGACGCCTCAGGAGCATCTGATGGCGGCTGACAGCTCCATGAAGTTCACGACCGATCCACCCGAGGTGGATGTGCAATGGAGTATCGAAAATCTGTACGGAGAGTCCGAAGATTTTGGTGCGATCAGTGGGGTGGGCAAGTATTACGCGCCGGAAGCCAGCTCGCTTGAAAAGTCGTTCACCCGGATCAGGGTCACCGCCACGGATCCGGCCACCGGGCATGCCAGCTCGGCGCTGGTTACCGTGCTGGCCAATGCGCTGACCGTCAACCCGCTTATTCAGGTCTGCGATGCCCTGGCTAGCGTGGAATTGGCTGCCGGTGCCCTTGGCGGCGGTGATCTGGAATGGCGCATTGACAATTTTGTCGAAGGCGAAAGTGGAGAGCTGCAATTCAGCGAGCAACCAGGCAGTGATCACAACGGCAATCGCGCCTATCTCGCGGCGCCGGCCGTACGAGGTAAAACCTACGTACTGGATGAGGTTGTCGTGACAGGCGTCGACGGCTGCGTATCGGCCTGGGTGCTGGTGCAACAGAAGCCGCCAGGCCTGGTGATCAAACATGAAGAGGCGGGGCTTACCGCAGACAGCATCCATTTGTTGGCGTTCGCCAATGGCAAACCCTTGCCGCCCGATCAGGTCGTTAACTGGTCAATCGGGGCGCACGGGCCCGGGTCAATCAGCGAAACCGGCACCTACCTCAGTGATCCGCAATCCAGCGAACGATTTGTTCTGATTTTCGCAAGGTGGGAGCACCTGATCCTGGGGGCGTTCGAGGGGCATATCATTCTGCCGTTGCCTTTGTGTGAACGCTAAAGTGGGTCAAGGCTGCCTTCACGATTCGCAATGTATTCAGCAAAGCAATTGACGGTAGTTTGTAAACAAGATGCACACGGATATCACAGGAGGTGATGTCATGGCGGGTTATTCAATGGACAGTCTGTTGGTGTGGTTGAGGGACACGACCCGGTTGAGAGGTTGGGATAATGTGATAGCGCTGGATACTCGACAGGTCAGTGAGGGCCTGAAGGGCATTTACCAGCTCAACCTCGAGAATGGCGTGACGCCAACCGTACCCGACGGAAGCGTCTCCATCCTCGACACCAACATCTCGCACTTTTTCTCGGGATTCGTATCAGGGCCGCCAGGCCTTTCACTCAGGCAGGCCTCGCTTGAACATGCACCACTGGCATGGCGAGTGTCGATGGTCGGTGGCCTGCATACTGTTCTGGCCCGAGAGTATGGTCAGAACGAGGTACTGCGGATATCGGCCTATGAGCCGCTTAACAGTCCGGCGCTTGATATGGATCTGGCGCTGGCCAGCGAATCCAATACCCTTTCTGTGGATCTGGCGCTTGGCGAGGGCCCGGAGCTGACGATTGCCGGCACTGAGACTGAGCAGCGCGAGGCGGGCAAATTTTTTCACAGTTGGTTGCAAAGCCTTTCCGACTCTGCGCGCGTGTTTCCGATCGTCGAATTCAGCGCCACGGACAACCCGTTGTTGAAGGTGCGCAGGATCGAGGCAAGAGCCCAGCTCGAGAACGCTCAAGGTGTTTCTCGACAAACCGCAGAGGCGCAGGGCAAGGGAGCGTTGCTGCTGTTTGTCACGCTTGATTATGGCGTGACGGGTGGGCTGCCGGATGACAGCTCGGATTTCCGTTATCTGATTCCCAATGACGCAGGCGCTGACTATTCGGCGGCGATGGTGTTTTCCTCTCACGCGCTCCACAGGGCTGCGCTTGGCCATGCCGTGATAGAAATGCTGAATAGCCCCGAATTCCTTTTCGAAATGCCTGACAAGGAACCGCTGAGATCGATGGTCGCCCGGTCGGGCACGTTCGACGTGGCGGGCGACAGTTACCAGAGCGCCGACTTTGTTTTCGAGTCTTCCGCATTCAGTGTGCAGGCCTCTGACACGCACCAGCCACTGACGGTTGATTTCGATTACGGCAACGCTGTTCACAGTTGGGGTTTTCCCTGCACGCTCAACTTTCGGTACAGGGCGCTGAACAGTAGCGAGTGGCAGCCGTATCAGGAGGCAACGTTCAACGTCACCCTCAAGCATGAGTTTCACCTGACGCCTGGCGAATTCGACAACGATGTGATCGAGGGCCATTTCTATTGCCCTTATAACCATGATGCGCAGGTCACCCCTGTGGCAGGTCATTTGGCAGACATTTCGCCCGCAGACCTGCAACAGATCACTGGCTTCGTTGCCTACACGGCCAAACATGGTCTGCTCAAGGGACTGGCCCCGCATTTTCGTGCCGATGGCAGTGATACCTACCTGTCGGGTCTGAAACTGTGCGGCAGGCACGCATTGCAAGCTCTGGCAAAGAGGCTGCCTCACGATCTGGCAGTGTTCGGCCGAATGGGGCCTGACTCCTCGACGCTAAGGATTGTCGCGCCCCAGGGCGTGGTTGTGGCTGGCTCAAGCCTGCAGTTGAGGACTGAGCCCATCTGCGAAGGCTTGCGATGGTCTGTCACTCTGCCTGATGGCAGTCATGGCGCCCCGGGGACGATCAGTGCCCAAGGCCTGTATCAGGCCCCTGATACCGAGGCGATGGGGCAGCGGTTTCATCAGGTGTTGATCAGCGCAGAGAACGCTGTCGGCAACGAGCGCGCTACAACGCTGATTGCCGTCCAGTTTCATGGCGTCAGCCTGAACCCTCTGATCGAAGTCTGCAATCACAGCGAGTCGGTAAGGCTGTCGGCCAGAAGTGTCAGTGGCGCAGATCTTGTCTGGAAGAAAAAGGACACGGCCAGTGGAGGTAGCCTCGGGCCTGACGAGAGTGATCCGGCAGGCGGCCAGATCTATACCGCCGGGCCCAGGGTGGCAGATAAAACCTACGTGCTGGATGAAGTGACGGTCAGCGATGGCAATGACACCCGTTCGGCGTGGATCCTTGTGAAGCAGATGCCGCCGTCGCTCGCGATCAGGCCTGTCGAGGATGCAACGCTTCCCGAAGGGCAAATTCGCCTGGATGTCTTGAGCGGCGTCGATACAACGAGCTTGAAAAAGGGAGAACGCATTCCGGCAAAGACTTCCGACGAGGAAGGGTTCGTGTGGTCATTGCCTGCCGGTGGCCCCGGCTCTATTGATCAGAACGGTATCTACACCAGCGCTTCCAATGCCTGCGACAGTTTCGTCCTGATTTATGCCACCTGGGAAGACGATTTCCTCGGAGAGTTGGCAGGGCACATCATTCTGCCCCTGCCGCTCAAACAGGCTGCGGCCGTAGTCAAGGCGCTTTCGATCAAACCCGATGACCAGGCGCAGCCTTTTGTGCCCGGAGTGTGAATCATGTCAATTTCCCTCAGGTATCTGAAACACCGGTTGCAGACTTCCGACAACGGTTCGGTCACTCAAGGCTGGGGCGCTGTTCTGGCCATCAGCTTCTCCGAGCTCAACGAACAATTGCTCGTTCAGTATCTGGAGCGCCATGCGCGGTTGAGTTTTCTTCCATCGTTTTCCGGTGACATCAACTCGACAGACAAGACCCTGAACATTCATCTGTCTCGCATCGAGTTGGGTGTACCGGTTCTGTCCATCTCAAGTGCGTCTGCATACAAACAGTTCGTGCAGGTGACGATGGGGGTGGTGTCAGGTACTTGCCGAATATCGCGCTGCCCGCAAGGCAGCGCCACCACAGTGTCACAGGATGTACGCATCACTGAGGCCATGGGTTTCAGCCTGCAGGCAGTTGCTGAACTGCAGCTTGATGATGGCCTTGGCGTGACACTGGATCTGGCAAAAGCATTCGACTTCACCTGCAACGTGGCAGGGGCTGACGAAGTCTCCAGTGCGCTTGTTGCCGAATTTATCGAGCAGAAGTTCAACAATCTGCGTCTGCATCAGAGTTCATTTTTTCTTGTGCAGAAGTTACCTCCACAGGTGCTTTCGGGCAGCAGGCTTTTCATTCAGCCAGCGCCTGGATCGCACGTGCGGGGGGCCAGAAACTTCGGTGCGGGTGCTCTGGTGGTATTCATGCGATTGAGGGGGCGTCCTGAGTCCGGACGTTTCCCGCCCACCAGTGATTTTCCATTCCTGATTCCTGACGCCCCCGGCGCGGACAAACGTGCGGGGTTCGGGGTGACGCTGGCACTTTCGCGCGACGCACGAGGCATGACTGCCGAGGGGCTTGCGATGATCATTGACAGCCTGCGCTTCGCTGGGCAGAGCAGGTTTGTCGAGGTGGAACGCGATGTGTCGAGCGATCTGGTGCTGTTCGGTACGCTCGCGTCGCCGCAGGCTGCTATCAGCCCATCGACGACCAGGCTGTATGCCGGGGAGCAGCGGCAGTTTGTGCTGCATGATGCTGACGGTAAGGAATTGAACGTCGACAAGTGGGAGGTGCGGGGCCTGGAAAGCCATACGCTTGAAAGCCAGGGCAAGATCAATCCACTTGGCGTTTACACGGCAGCCCGCGTGGACCTGCTGGGCCACGAATCCCTCCGTGTCGCGATCATCGCGACTTACGGTGGTGCCAGACCTCTCATCGCTTCGGCGCTGGTGACGGTCGTGTACGAGAAACTGGAACTCGGGCCACGCCTGGCGCTCGTCGCAGGTGGAACACGCCCTGAATCTGTGACACTGAAGGCATCCGATTCCGAAGGTGCCGTAACGCTCTGGGCGTTACCCAGCCCTGAGTACGGCGTACTGAGTGAGGTCGAAGGTGGTGCACTGTTCACCCCCGATGAGCGATCTGCAAACAAGGCACTGATCGCCCAGCAGATCGAGGCAGGGGGGGCGGACGGGAAAGTTGCCACGGTTTTGATAGCCAATGGGCAACCCATGTTGCGAATCGATCCCGTCTTTGTAGCGCGGGCGCGACAATCGACTCCCGTCAAGCTGACCGACGACGCCACGATGCTTCCGGGCTTTCAGCGCCGCTGGCACGTGATCAGTGGCGCTGGCAGCGTCAACGACCAGGGTGAGTTCAGCCCGCCTCTGGAGAATACCGGGTCGAACAGCGTGGTCAGATGTGAGATCGTCCGCGAGGGTATGGTGCTGGCCTGTGGCTATAGCGTTATCGAGGTGTCGGATCTGATCGATGAGCCGACGTGGAGTGAGCTGAGTGTTTTCAAGGTGGTGGTGCCAAGCGTATATAACGTTCATGCCGGAAAGTTGCTTCCGAACGGTCGCCAGCAACTCGCGTTCCGGGTCGAGACGCAAACCATGGACGTCAGCGGTGTGAATTATCCGTTGAGCCCGGCAGAAATGGCTTCGATGCGACTGGTCGATAAAGCTACCAGTCAGGAGATAGCATTCCTGCTTGATGGTCAGGAGGCTATCGCTGAAGCGGCCTCACTGCAAGAGCAGCAACTGTGGGCGACCCACAGTCTCGCCAATCGTTTCGATCTCGCTACCTGGACGATGGCCAGTTCGGATGTGCCGGATACGTTCGCCGCGGCCGAGTCGTCAGTTATTAGTTCGAGCACCGTCGTCCAGCCCTTTTATCTGCAAAGTCGTGCACCTGCAGGAGCGGTCACGGAGTTTTATGCCAAGTTTCAATCTGAAACAAATGCATGGTTTGAATCGATCCAGTTTGCCGACGAGTTCAACAGGATAACGATCGAGCCGTTAGCGCTTGTTGTATTTGACACGAAAGACTATTCGTTCGAACCGCATCGGGTCGAGGGCAATGATATTCCTCCTCCCACAGCGGAACCGCCCCCGCCCGCGGCGGACGGCGACGTCACTTCAGACCCTGCATTCAATTTCGTATTTAAGTCTGTTGATTTCTGGGCGTTGAAAGTGTTGGATCCGATGACGCGTCAATGGATAAAGTTTTACACCGTTGAGTTCCTGCCTTCGGTAAACGGGAGCGATGATATCAATTGCTCGGCACTGCTTTGGGAGAGCGAACAAGCGAACGAGTCGTTTGTCAGCTGGACAGGTTATATATTTCAGGCCATCCCGGATGGCCTGAACGTTGAAAAAATTTCATTCGATCCCGGTGTTTCGGACGTTATAGGCATCGGTGAAAGTCTGGATAAGGGCGGGGTGCTGCCTGGATTTGAAGTGGGTTCGCTGGTCATCAGCCTGCACCGCTCCTGGAGAATACCCTACCGTCCCTCAGGCGATGCGGTGCGCGATCGTTTGTACCGTCCGCTGGCGGTCATGTTGATTGATCAGAAAGGAAGCGTTCACCGAAGATACATCGACTTTAGACCCAGCGGTGTCGGAAGACGAAATCGTCTGATTCATAGTTTGTATACCACCTTTTAAACCTTAGGATATTAAACGACAGGAAGTCAGAGTCATGAATATAAGGAATGGTTTTTTTGCGTGCCTGCTGGTGGCAGGCTTGACGAGTTTGCAAGGATTCGGCTCTGACAGGCAGCCGGTAGCGCTCGAAGGCGATACATCGCGCTCCATAAATTTTGCAGAAAAATTTGAAAATGAAAAGCCTGACGGCGATCAGTGCTCGGTCCCCGTGAGTTCGTCCTCTGCGACCTGGAGTTTCGACGCTGATAAGCCCTGTAAGAATGATCAGATGAGTTACTTTCAGCTGGATAATGTTCGTTCGGCCACGGGCATCGAATTGGAGTCGAGGCACTGTGACGATTCCGGTGGGTGGGTGTTTGGTTTAAAGACGTACATTGATCCGGTCAGTACGGGCTGGATAAGCATCGAGGGTCTGAAAGGCAAAGCGCCTGGTTATATCGTTCAGGAGGGCGTTTATCTCGAGTGGAAAAGAAATGAAAACGACGATCAGATACAAGGAAAACTGTCCTGTGTCAGGGTGAGAACCTCTGATTGACGGTGAGCGCATGGGTTTCGTTGCAAGGGAACGATGAGGCCTGTCTTCCCTTGCGAAAAAGACTGGGAGAATTACGCAATGACGCTTTCAACTTCCGTGCATTCCAACGCTTTCAATTTCATGAGTTTCGTCCAAAGTGGCGTAGACCCACGTACCGGTCAGTACACCGTTTCCATTACATTGCCGGATGTAAAAACCAATGGGCTTCGCGGTCCGGGTTTTCCATTGGCATTGAACTATAACCCGCTCAATACCCAAGACAGTGGTTTTGGCCTGGGCTGGAATCTGGCGTTGTCGCAATACACACCGGGTAATCAGATACTTGCCTTGAGCACCGGCGAGACGTTCAAGGTGGATGACAGTAACGGCGATCAGTTACTGATGTCGGAAAAGAAGATCGACAGTTTCCACTTTTACAAACAGGTCGACTCGAGGTACCGGGTCGTGCACAAGTCCGGACAGGTAGAGATACTTGAGGTTGTCGGGAGTCGGGAGAATCCCGTTGCGCTGCCCGTGCAACTGTTTGCCCCCGAAGGGCACAGTTTGAAACTGACCTACACGTCTTTCGACAATACCCATCAGTTGCTCAGCGAAGTCATCGATGATGCAGGCCATACCTTGCTGAGCCTCTGTCGAGACGATTTGTCCGTCAGTCTCCGGATGAGTGCGGGGGAGGGGCCGGATGTCGAGTTCTTAATGAGACTGGGCGGTTCGGATCATCGTGTCCAGCGGATTGAACTTCCTACCGAGAATGCCGCATCCTGGCGTTTTGAATACGAGCTGTTTCGCGAACACCTCTGTGTCACATCACTCGACACACCTGCCGGAGGTCATGAAGATATTGCCTATCTGGATGGCGGCCATCAGTTTCCGGGGTCAGCGGGACGTCAGCCATTGCCGCGTGTGACCTGTCATCGCACCACGCCCGGTTTTGACCAGCCTGAAGTGGAGGTGCACTACACCTATCAGGACAGCGAAGGCCGTGAGCATAATTTCCTCGGTGCCGGCCTCGAGATTGATTGGGCGGACGACGGCCTCGACAATCTCTACAAATACGGGGGGGCGCAAGCGTATAACTATGTCACGACCGAAACCCTGTGCGTCGAGGATCAGGACGCACGCACGCACGATCGAGCGTGTGTTCAATCAGTTCCACCTGCTCACCCTGGAAACCACCCGCCAGAACAACAATGTCAAGGAAGTGCAGACCCTCTACTACGTTGATCCGGACAAGCCCTTCGACCAGCAGCCCAACTATTGTCAGCTTCCCAAGGAGGTCAGGACAGTATGGAGACAACTGGAAAGTGGGCGTGTGCCGCGCAGTGAAATCGTCAGCACCCGCTATGACACGCATGGCAACCTGCTCAGTCAGACCGACGCAAACGGGTTGGTTGAAACCAGTGTGTGGTACGAGGCCGAAGGAGAAGACGGTTGCCCGCCCGATCCGGAAGGGTTTGTTCGTAACATCAAGAGCCGCACTGTCGAGCCTGCGGCTTCGGAGTACGGTCAGGCGCCGACCCTTGTTACACGCTACCGTTACACGTCGCTTGACCCGATAGCGGACAGCGAACTCGACAACTGGCTGGCTGTGCAGAGCGAAACGCAGGCGCAGATTGATACAGGGACCCAACACAAGCTGCAAGCGAGTCTGGACAAAATGGCTGCGGCTGTACATTCAAAACAGGCCCCTCTCTTTCAACGCACTGCGCGCAAGCTCATCGAGTCTATCAGGAAGAAAGTCGCACAAAGCGAGCAGCCGCTGCAGAGCATTGTCTACGACTATATTGACGTGCCCACCGATGCATTTCGGCATGGGCGCATCGGGCGACAGATCGTGACACTGGACGGCCAGGACACCACAACCGCTTTCGCCTATGACATGTTGCAAAGTCCCGTCTTTGGCGAAAGTGTGCAGCGCACGGTTCAGACGGTCACCGGCTTTGATGGCGAACAGAAAGTCATGACGTTTGAGCACTCTCTGCTCATGGGTGAGCCTTTACTCAATCGCGATGACAACGATGTGGAAATCCGCTATGCATACGACTCGCTCAGACGCGTCCTTAAGGAGACCGTTGCGCCCGGTACGGCGTATGAGGCTTTCCGGTTCTACAACTATATTCTTTGCGCCGATGACGGCGATCAGGCCGAGCAATGGGTGTTCGACGTCAACAGCGTGAAAACCATCAGCTACATGGATGGCCTGCATCGGGTGATCCGCGAGGAGCGTGACGATGCTGACAACCCAAGCCCGTTCGGTACCCGTGTTACTCGTCCAACCTATGCGGCCCACTATGATCCATGGGGGCGGCTGGCGTGGGAGTGCGAGTACGACTGGCTTGATGCGCGTGCTCTGGCGTTGACCGGCAGATTCGAGTACGACGACTGGGGACAACAACGCTGCGTGACGGGCCCGGACGGTGTCAGGAATTTTGAAGAAACCGACCCTATGGGTACCGATGAGTCCAAAGGACCTGTCCGGCGCAGCTGGAGCGAAGGAACCGACGAAAACGGTATCATCGTGAAAACCGGCGTCACCGAAACCTGGCTCAATCTGTTTGAAAAACCCACCCTTGTCGTTCGGTTTGACCGTGACGGTAAAAAAGTCAGCCAGACGCAGAACCACTGCGATGGCCTGGGGCGTACCGTGGAGGAGATCGTCGGACTGGAGTCACCGTTCAGGGAAACGACGTTTTCCTATGATGCCTTTGGCCGGGCTGTCAGAACCACCTTGCCGGATAACGCCATCGTGCACCGTACCTTTGCGCGCCACAGCAGCGAAGACCTGCCTGTCTCCATCAGCGTCGAAGATGCCGGCAAGACATTCCCCCTGGGCGAACAGGTGTTCGATGGCCTTGATCGCATCTGGAAAACCGTCACGGGTGGACGAGAGCGCGTATTGAAGTATGAGCCGGGAATGTTGCAACCCCAGTCGGTCACCACGCCCAGCGGAGAAACTGTGGGGTATACCTACGAGCCTCGGCTGGGCTCCGATCCGTTGCAACGGACGCTGGAGGGCGTGACGTCTGATTACACCTATGATCCGAAAAATGCACGTCTGCTTCACTCCCAGGAGCAGGGCGAGCGTCTGGAGCGCAATTATTACAGCACCGGAGAGTTGAAAAGCGAGCAGCGGCTCTCCGATGGAAATCTTTACTCAATGCAGTATCGCTACAGTCGGCTTGGCCGACTGCTGGGCTATACCGATGTGCTCAAACAGGAGCAAACCTTCCTGTACGATGACTACGGACGTTTGAGGCACACCTCGCTGGATACTACATCCACGGATTTCACCTACGATGCACTGGGTCGCACGCGCAGCATCACGACGACTGACACCGGAAATCAGCAACGTGTCGCGGTCGGTCTGGAGTACGACGATTTTGGTCGCGAGATCCTGCGCACTTTTGATCTGGCCGGCGTCAGGCAGCGAATGGAACAGGAGTACGATCATGTTGATGACATGACCAGGCGTCTGCTGACTGAGGGAAGCACAGTCATTCGTGACGAGGCTTACAGTTATGACCAGCGTGGACGTCTGACCCGATACACTTGTGAAGGCACTCACTGTCCGGTGGACCCCTACGGCAAGACCGTCTCCAGACAACTGTTCAGTTTCGACAGTCTGGACAACCTGAAACTGGTCCAGACCAGCTTCGGTAACGAAAGTAATATCGCCAGCTATCTTTACGAAAACCCCGACCCTGTACAATTGAGCGCCGTCATGAATACGCATGCGGATTACCCGGCCAGAATCGATCTGACCTATGATCCGGACGGCAATCTGATTCGTGATGAATGCAACCGCACGCTTAGATACGACGCCCTTGGCCGTCTGATCGAGGTCAGCAGTCCGGGCGTGACGATTGACAGGCCCCACGACCCTGCCGATCCCTTGGCGGTCGCAAGCTCTGAGGATACGCCAGTCAGGCGTTGAGGCGTTGCTTGTGGAAGGCCGGCCAAGAATGCTTTGTATCCTGGCCGGCTTTTTTATGAGGGATTGAAAAGCATTCAAGCAGCTGTCTACCTGGAAAGTAACATGCCTTGATTGATGGCGATGACCAGCGCCGCTCTTATCGAGCTGACCCCGAATTTGCGACGAATATTGCCCAGGTGAAAGTTGATCGCCGCTTCGCTGCAATCCTGTATGCGCGAGGTTTCCCACGCAGTCTTGCCGAGCATGGCCCAGTGCAGGGCCTCCTGTTCCTTGGGGGTCAAGCGTACAGGCGCTTCATGGGCGCGATAATAGCGTTCTACAGTGTTCATGGCCGGTTCCTCATCCTTGAAAACCAGCCATTAACTTAGCGCGTCAGTGAGCGCTTGAAACCTGACAGAAATGTCATTTCTTCGCTTCAGGTTCGCCAACCGGCCTGATGTTCTTAGCGCGAGCGTTTTTTAGCGCCAAATCCCGAATTTTACGGTTTCTTTATGCGGGTTCTGCCGCCTCGCCCTCGTTCCTTTACGCCCCAGGTCACGACAATGCCATTACGCGGCCATCGCCGTATTCGATGTGGCCTGATCATGGGGAAATTGCAATGAGCGTTATGGATGGTATCTCTCTGTTGATGGGAGTCGGGCTGTTCATCTATCTGTTGGTGGCGCTGTTGCGCGCCGACCAGAACTAGGAGCGGCCATGCACAGTTATGACTATCTGTTGATCCTGGCCTTTCTGGTGCTGCTGCTGTTGCCGGCACCCTGGCTTGGGCGTTTTTACTATCGAGTGATGGAAGGCGAGCGTACCTGGCTGACGCCTGTGCTGGGGCCGGTGGAGCGGGCCTGTTACCGGATAGCCGGCGTCGATCCGTTGGTGGAGCAGTCCTGGAAACAGTACGCCTGGGCCTTGCTGGCCTTCAATCTGGCGGGCTTTGTCGTGCTGTTCGCCATTCTGCTGCTGCAGGGCGTGCTGCCACTCAACCCGCAGCAGTTGCCTGGCATGGAGTGGTCGCTGGCGTTCAACACCACGATGAGTTTTATTACCAACACCAATTGGCAGGCCTACAGCGGCGAAGCGTCGCTCAGCTACCTGAGCCAGATGGTCGGCCTGACCGTGCAGAACTTCGTCAGCGCCGCCACCGGCCTCGCCGTGCTGGTCGCGTTGTGCCGAGGTATCAGCCGTCGCTCCTCCAACAGCCTGGGTAACTTCTGGGCGGACATGACTCGCGCTACACTGTACGGCCTTCTACCGATCAGCATCGTGCTGGCGGTGTTTCTGGTCTGGCAGGGCGTGCCGCAGAGCTTCGCTCATTACATCGACGCGCTGACCCTGCAAGGCACTGATCAAAGCCTGCCGATGGGTCCGGCTGCGAGCCAGATTGCAATCAAACAACTGGGCACCAACGGCGGCGGCTTTTTCGGCGTCAACTCGGCGCACCCGTTCGAGAACCCGACGGCCTGGAGCAACTTGTTCGAGCTGGTTTCCATCCTGCTGATTCCTGCAGCACTGGTGTTCACCTTCGGTCATTACGTCAAGGACATGCGCCAGAGCCGCGCGATTCTCGGCTGCATGCTGGCGTTGCTGCTGATTGGCGGGGCGGTGTCACTGTGGGCCGAGTACCAGCCCAACCCGATGCTGAATCTGGCAGGCGTCGAACAGACCGCACCGCTGGAAGGCAAGGAAACCCGCTTCGGCACCACCGGCACCGTGCTCTGGTCGGTGGCCACGACCGCGGCTTCCAATGGTTCGGTCAATGGCATGCATGACAGCCTCAATCCGCTGACGGGCATGGTGGCGCTGGTCAACATGATGGTCGGCGAAGTGATCTTCGGCGGCGTTGGTGTCGGCCTCAACGGCATGCTGCTGAACGTGCTGATTGCGGTATTTCTCGCAGGTTTGATGATCGGTCGTACACCGGAATACCTGGGCAAGAAACTCCAGGCTCAGGAAGTGCGGTTGCTGGTTGCGACGCTGTTGGTGATGCCGGTCGGCGTGCTGGTACTGGGCGCCATCGCGGCCAGTCTGCCAGGCCCTGCGGGAGCTATCAGCAACCCCGGTCCGCATGGTTTCAGTCAGTTGCTTTACGCCTACACCTCAGCCACGGCCAACAACGGCTCGGCGTTCGGCGGGTTCAGTGCCAACACCGTCTTCCACAACCTGATGCTCAGTCTGGCGATCTTCATCGGCCGTTTCGGCTACATCCTGCCGGTCCTGGCGCTGGCGGGCAGCCTGGCGATGAAGAAAAGCCTGCCGCAGGGGCAGGACAGTTTCCCGACCCACGGGCTGCTGTTTGTCACTTTGTTGACCGTGACCATTCTGCTGGTCGGCGGGCTGACCTTTTTGCCGACGCTGGCACTGGGTCCGATTGCCGAACACTTGAGCCTGGGTTTCTGAGGAACCGACCATGAATATGCCTATTTCTTCTGCCAAACAGGCCGAATCCCAAACCGCTCAGACTTCTGCCAAAACCGGCATGTCGGCCTTGTGGCGTCCGGCGCTCGTGCAAGCCTTCGTCAAGCTGGACCCGCGCCTGCTCAAGCGTTCGCCGGTGATGCTGGTGGTGGAACTGACCGCCATCCTGACCACCGTGCTGTGCTTCATTCCCGATCCGCAGGTCTCGACCTCGGTCGCGTTGCAGATTGCGCTGTGGTTGTGGTTCACCGTGCTGTTCGCCAACTTCGCCGAAGCGTTGGCCGAAGGTCGTGGCAAGGCGCGGGCCGACAGCCTCAAGGCGGGCAGCGAAGGGCTGAAAGCCCGTATCCGTGACGAGAACGGCAGCCTGCGCACCATTAGTGCCAGCGAACTGCGCAAGGGCGATGTGGTACGCGTCGAAGCCGGGGAGATGATTCCCGGTGACGGCGAGGTCATCGAAGGCATTGCGGCGGTCAACGAGGCAGCGATTACTGGTGAGTCCGCCCCCGTGATCCGCGAGTCCGGCGGCGATCGCTCCGCCGTGACCGGCAACACGCGTCTGGTCTCCGACTGGCTGCTGGTGCGCATCAGTGCCAACCCCGGTGAGTCGACGCTGGACCGCATGATCGCGCTGGTGGAAGGTGCCAAGCGTCAGAAGACGCCCAACGAAGTGGCGCTGGATATCCTGCTGATCGGCCTGACCCTGATTTTCCTGCTGGTGGTCATCACCCTGCAGCCGTTTGCCCATTTTGCCGGTGGCAGCCTGCCGCTGGTGTTTCTGGTGGCACTGCTGGTGACGCTGATTCCGACCACCATCGGTGGGCTACTGTCGGCCATCGGTATCGCCGGTATGGACCGACTGGTGCGCCTCAACGTGATCGCCAAGTCCGGTCGCGCCGTGGAAGCGGCGGGTGACGTGCACGTATTGCTGCTCGACAAGACGGGCACCATCACCTTCGGCAACCGTCGTTGCGCTGCTGTTTACGCAGCACCCGGCGTCACACCGAAAGAGCTGGGCGAGGGCGCCTTGCTCGCTTCGCTGGCCGATGAAACCGCCGAAGGTAAATCCATCGTCGAATTCCTGCGCAACCTGCACCCGATGAACGAGCCGACGCTGAGCTCGGTGACCGCCGTGCCGTTCAGTGCTGACACGCGACTGTCCGGTGTGGACTACCAGGGCCATGTGTATCGCAAGGGTGCCGTGGATTCGCTGCTGGCGTTCATCAACCTGCAGCGCAGCGACCTGCCTGCACCGCTGGCACGTGAGGTCGACAAGATCGCCAAGACCGGTGGTACGCCGCTGCTGGTCTGCGCCAATGGTCGCCTGCTGGGCGCGATTCACCTCAAGGACGTGGTGAAGCCGGGCATCCGCGAACGTTTCGAAGAGCTGCGCAAGCTGGGCATCCGCACCGTGATGGTGACCGGCGACAACCCCCTGACTGCGGCGGCGATTGCGGCGGAAGCAGGCGTGGATGATGTGCTGGCCGAAGCCACGCCCGAGAAGAAACTGGAACGGATTCGTCAGGAACAGGGTGAGGGTCGTCTGGTCGCCATGTGCGGCGACGGCGCCAACGACGCCCCGGCGCTGGCGCAGGCCGACGTCGGCATGGCCATGAACGACGGTACTCAGGCGGCTCGTGAAGCGGCCAATATGGTCGATCTGGACAGCGACCCCACCAAGCTGCTGGACGTGGTGCACATCGGCAAGCAGTTGCTGGTGACGCGTGGCGCGCTGACCACGTTTTCCATCGCCAACGACGTGGCCAAGTACTTCGCCGTGCTGCCCGCGCTGTTCGCTGCGATCTATCCGCAACTGGGCGTGCTCAACGTCATGCAACTGGCCAGCCCGCAGAGCGCGATTCTGTCGGCGATTATCTTCAACGCGTTGATCATCGTGGTGCTGATTCCGCTGGCCCTGCGTGGCGTGCGGGTTCAGGCAGCGAGCGCTGCGCACCTGCTGCGTCGCAACCTGCTGATCTACGGCGTGGGTGGCATCTTCGTGCCGTTCGTGGGGATCAAGCTGATCGACATGCTGCTGGTGGCCCTGGGTCTGGTTTGAATCGTTGCCTGAGCTGCGCGCCGGTCGGCGCGCAACTTCTCCTGATTGAGGATGTGGAAATGTCGAATGTAGTGCGTCCGGCCCTGAGCCTGATTGTGTTGATGAGTCTGATTACCGGCGTTGCCTATCCGCTGGTGGTGACCGGTGTTGCGCAAGTGGCGTTCCCGGCGCAAGCCAATGGCAGTCTGCTGTATGACAACGAGGGCAAGGTACGCGGTTCGGAACTGATCGCCCAGGCGTTTACTGGTGATGAGTGGTTCCAGCCGCGCCCTTCGGCCGGTGCTTTCGCAACGGTTGCCAGTGGTGCCAGCAACTTTGCGCCGAGCAACCCGGCACTGAAGACCCGTGTTGCTGAAGACGCCGCAAAACTGGCTGTTCCCGGTCAGGGCCCGGTGCCGCTGGCGTTGCTGACCACGTCCGGCAGCGGGCTTGATCCGCACCTGTCGCCGGAAGCGGCAGACTGGCAGGCCGCACGTGTGGCCAATGCGCGGAAGTTGCCGCTGGACAGGGTCCAGACGTTGATTGAAGCCAACACACGGCGTCCATTGATCGGCCCGCCAGTGGTCAACGTATTGACCTTGAATATGAGCCTGAATCAGATAACGTCTGCACAACGCAACGCGCAGCTGTAACATTCGCTGACAAAGCGCTGTTTCGCAACACTGCACGTAGTGTGGGAGGCGGCTTGCCGGCGATCGACGAGGACACTTTTCGTCTGACACACCGCGCTGGTTTCATCGCCGGCAAGCCGCCTCCCACGTTCAGGTGTCTGCTGTGAAACAGCGGTGTCAGAGAGAACGGCATTTTTCCGGCTGCCATGATAGTCAACGGCGCCCAGGCCACACCGAAAGAGAGTGATACCCAACGTGAGTGATTCCGGTCGAGCAGACGCATTACTGGCTCAATTGCCCCGCGACGGCCGAGGGCGGCTGAAGGTTTTTCTGGGGGCAGCGCCGGGCGTGGGTAAAACCTATGCCATGCTGCAGGCCGCTCACAAACAGCTGCGTCAGGGCGTTAATGTCATGGCAGGCGTCGTGGAGACCCACGGACGTGCGGAAACCGAAGCCCTGCTCAATGGCCTGCCGCAACAGCCGCTGCTTCGCAGCGAATACCGCGGCATGACCCTGGAAGAAATGGACCTGGACGCGCTGCTCAAGGCCGCGCCGAGTCTGGTGCTGGTCGATGAACTGGCGCACAGCAACGCGCCTGGCAGTCGTCACGCCAAGCGCTGGCAGGACATTCAGGAGCTGCTGGCTGCGGGTATCGACGTCTACACCACAGTCAACGTTCAGCACCTTGAAAGCCTGAACGATCAGGTGCGTGGCATCACCGGCGTGCAGGTGCGCGAAACACTGCCGGACTGGGTGCTGCAGGAAGCGTTTGATCTTATCCTGATCGACCTGCCGCCCCGCGAGCTGCTGGAGCGGTTGCGCGAAGGTAAGGTCTATGTGCCGGAACAGGCGCGCGCCGCCATCGACGCCTTCTTCACGCCCACCAACCTCAGCGCACTGCGTGAACTGGCCATGCAGACGGCGGCGACCCAGGTCGACAACGATCTGGCGCAGGGCTATCGGCAGTTGGGGCAGGCTGCTCCGGCAGTGCGCGGGCGTTTGTTGGTGGGGATTGACGGCGACGTGCAGGCCGAACGTCTGGTGCGTCATGCCAGCCGGGTCGCCCAGCGTCGTCACTTGCCATGGAGTGCGGTGCATGTAGACGATGGTCAGACGCTGGACGAACAGTCCCGGGCGCGGTTGCAAGGTGCCCAGCAGTTGGCCGAGCGTCTGGGCGGCGAAGTGGTCTCCCTGCGCGCCGGAGAAGTGGCCAGAACCCTGATTCAACATGCGGTGGAGCGTCGTGCCAATGTGGTGCTGGTCGGCCAGTCGCACCGACACTGGCACCGGCGTATTGTCGGCGGCGGTGTCGCTGCACGGCTGCTGCGCGAAGGGCACGGTCTGGAGGTCTGTGTGCTCGACGACAGCGAGCAGCAACCCGACCAGCCGCCACGCGCCCGCCCGTTGCGTGACGTAGTGTGGTTCGATTATGGCCTGGCGCTGTTTGCAACAGTGGTCGCCAGTCTGGTGGCTTGGGGCGTGGCGGGCGTGCTGGCGTTGCCCAACATCTCGCTGATTTTTCTCGCAGCCGTGTTGCTGGTGGCGGTGCGCAGCAGCATGGGGCCGGCACTGGCCTGTGCCGGACTGTCATTTCTGGCTTACGACTTTCTGTTCATTCCCCCCAGCTTCTCGCTGAGCATTCAGCGCAATGAAGACGTGTTGACCCTGATGTTTTTCCTGCTCATGTCGGCACTGACGGGCAAGCTGGCGGCACGTCAGCGCCGGCAGTTGCAGGCATTGCGCGACACGCAGGAGCAGACCAGCGAGTTGCTGGACCTGTCACGCAAGATGACCGCCGCGGCCGACAGCAAGGCGGTGTTTCATGCCGCTGAACAGCACTTCAGTGGCTGGAAGGAATTGAAGCTCTGCCTGCTGGATCGCGACAAGCAGGGCGGCTGGACCGTCGAGAGCGGCGGACCGCTGACCTTCACCGAGGCCGAGCGCGCTGCAGCCGACTGGGCCTGGCAGCATGAACAGCCTGCGGGCAGCGGCACCGGCACCTTGCCATCGGGGCAATGGTGGTGGTGGCCGATCACCGCCGAAGAAGGGCCGTTGGCGCTGCTCGGCGTTACGGCACGCAAGGGTCAGTCGTTCACGGCGCAGCATCGGCGCCTGCTGGCGGCGCTGACTCAGCCGTTGGCTCAAGCCTTGGCGCGTGCACAGTTGGCCGAAGAGCTGGAAGCCGCGCGTCTGCACGGTGAAACCGAGCAATTGCGCAGCGCCCTGCTGGCGTCCGTCTCCCATGACCTGCGCACGCCACTGACCTCCATGCGCGGCAGCATCGACAGTCTGTTGGCGCTGGGCGAGGCGATTCCACTGGAGGATCGTCGTGAACTGCTTGAAGGCACTCGCGACGAAGCCGAACGTCTGGATCGCTATATCCAGAACCTGCTGGACATGACCCGGCTCGGCCATGGCGCGTTGAAGCTGGCCCGCGACTGGGTGTCACCCGCTGATATCGTCGGCAGTGCGCTCAACCGGCTGCGTGTAGTCATGACGCCGTTACAGGTGAGCACCGAGGTGGCCGACGCGTTGCCACTGCTGTATGTGCATGCCGCATTGATCGAACAGGCGCTGGTGAACGTGCTGGAAAACGCTGCACGCTTCTCGCCGCCGGAAGGGCGCCTGCAGGTGGCGGCGGGCGTGGTCGACAGTGAACTGTTTTTCTCGGTCAGCGATGAGGGGCCGGGAATCCCCGAAGAGGAGCGTGCGAAAATTTTCGACATGTTCTACACCGCTGCACGTGGTGACCGGGGCGGGCAGGGCACGGGGTTGGGGCTTGCGATCTGTCAGGGCATGGTCGGCGCGCATGGCGGTCGTCTGAGCGTCGGCGAAGGCATCGACGGTCTGGGCACGCGCATTACCCTGTTTCTGCCGTTGCAGGCTCAGCCCGATGCTGAAACGGAGGAGCCGGCTTGAGTCGATCCTGGGTTACGCTTGTGTTCACTTCCCGCATTGAAACGGCAGCGCACCGATGAGTCAGACGGCAACCATTCTGGTGATCGACGACGAGCCGCAGATTCGCAAATTCCTGCGCATCAGCCTCGTGTCCCAAGGCTATAAGGTGTTGGAAGCGGCCACCGGCGCGGAGGGTCTGACTCAGGCGGCGCTGAACAAACCTGATCTGCTGGTGCTCGATCTGGGGCTGCCTGACATGGATGGCCAGCAAGTGCTGAGCGAATTTCGGGAATGGTCGGCGGTGCCGGTTCTGGTGCTGTCGGTTCGCGCCAGCGAAGCACAAAAGGTTCAGGCGCTGGACGCCGGGGCCAACGATTACGTGACCAAACCCTTCGGCATTCAAGAGTTTCTGGCCAGAATCAGGTCACTGCTGCGCCAGTCCTCCGGCATTGAAAAACCCGACGCCGCTTTGATCGTCGGCCCGCTGACGGTGGACCTGGCGTATCGCCGTGTGCTGCTGGACGGCAACGAAGTCGCACTGACCCGCAAGGAGTACGCAGTGCTGGCGCTACTGGCGCGCCATCCCGGACGCGTCATCACCCAGCAGCAACTGCTCAAGGATATCTGGGGGCCGACCCACACGGAAGACAGCCACTACTTGCGCATTGTGGTGGGGCACCTGCGCCAGAAACTGGGCGACGACCCGACCGCGCCGAGGTTCATTCTGACCGAGGCGGGTGTGGGGTACCGGTTGCTGGCCAGGGATTGAGCGCAGTGCCCGCAAATGTGCCACTCTGCGCCACATGACGGCCGGACGCGGAGCCTCCGGAGAGGCGTTACCACGCTGGAGCGTGGTAACGATCAGAGGTCTCAAGCACACCAATCACGCCTACTCCAGCGCTCATGGTTATTCACAAGTCACCTGGCTATCCAGGGAGGCAGCAGCACTGATGCGCTTTTCTAACGCGATGGTAAGAACACCGCAGAACGCGACGTGGGTGAAGGCTGAGTCCTGGCGCTGATTCGGGGGGCAATCGGCATGGATGCCGATTGAGCTGCACTGGGCCATGGATGGCCCATTTGCAG
>Ga0065712_10067904_pt1 | contig 21821 bp, 18 predicted proteins | sample MisRhiReplicate1_FD_59099 | JGI IMG/M metagenome (GOLD analysis project Ga0065712, IMG submission 59099) | Miscanthus rhizosphere microbial communities from Kellogg Biological Station, MSU, sample Rhizosphere Soil Replicate 1: eDNA_1 v3... | ecosystem: Host-associated > Plants > Roots >...
CCGATGATCAGGCAACCGACGATGTTGACCGCCAGCGTCGCCGTATAAAAATAGCGCGGCCAATGGGCAGTTACCCAGGTACCTGCCGCGAAGCGCAATAATGTACCAGCGATACCGGCAATCGACACCGCAAGAATGGTCTGAATCACTGCTTTCTCCGCTTGCGAGGGCTGGCTTCATCCAGCGCGTTAAGGTGCCTGAGCTTTTCGCCGATCTTGAGTTCAAGTCCCCGAGGAACCGGCTGATAATACTGGCGCGGTTCAAGCTCGTCAGGAAAGTAATCTTCGCCTGCGGCGTAGGCATCGGGCTCGTCATGGGCGTATCGGTATTCTTCGCCATAGCCGAGTTGTTTCATCAGCTTGGTCGGTGCATTGCGCAGGTGCAACGGAACCTCGAGCGACCCGTGCTCGGACGCTTCGCGCATGGCGCTCTTGAACGCCATGTACACCGCGTTGCTTTTAGGCGCGCAGGCCAGATAGACAATGGCCTGAGCGACCGCCAGCTCGCCTTCCGGACTGCCGAGGCGCTCCTGAACATCCCAGGCCGACATGCACAGCGGCAAGGCGCGTGGATCGGCGTTGCCGATATCCTCACTGGCCATGCGCACGACTCGGCGCGCCAGGTACAACGGGTCACAGCCGCCGTCGATCATACGCGCGAACCAGTACAGGGCAGCATCCGGGTTGGACCCGCGAATCGACTTGTGCAGCGCGGATATCTGGTCGTAGAACGCTTCACCGCCCTTGTCGAAACGACGTCGACTGTCGCCGAGCAGGCTTTGCAGCAGTTCGGTGCCGATCTCGCTGCCGTCTTCGGCCAGATCAGAGGCATTCTCGAGCAGGTTGAGCATGCGACGCCCGTCACCGTCGGCGGCCGCCATGAGAATCGCAAAGCCTTCATCGCTCAAGGTCAGCTGACGTTGACCCAAGCCGCGATCCTCGGTCAGCGCACGATGAACCAGCTTGCGCAGTGCGGTTTCGTCGAGGCTCTTGAGCACATAGACCCGTGCCCGTGACAGCAAGGCGTTGTTGAGTTCGAAGGACGGGTTCTCGGTGGTCGCACCGATGAAAATCAGGGTGCCGTCTTCGACATACGGCAGAAACGCGTCCTGCTGTGACTTGTTGAAGCGGTGCACTTCGTCCACGAACAGAATCGTACGTCGACCGTACTGACCTGCCTGCTGCTTGGCGACCTCGACGGCCTGGCGAATTTCCTTTACCCCGGCCAATACGGCAGAAACCGTTTCGAAGTGGGCATCCGACACCTTGGCCAGCAGCCGGGCGAGCGTGGTCTTGCCCACGCCCGGCGGCCCCCAGAAGATCATGGAGTGCAGCGCGCCCTGCTCCAGTGCCTCGCGCAAAGGCTTGCCATGAGCCAGCACGTGCTCCTGACCGACGTATTCGTCCAGGTTGGTCGCACGCAGACGTGCGGCCAGTGGCTGGGCGATGGGTTCACGGCTAAACAGGTCCATGGTTCGGAATCAGGCCTTCTTACTCTTGAATGACATCAGCACCCTTGGGAATCTGGAACTGAAACTTGCTGGCGGCGATCGGTTCGTTGGCCTTGACGCCGGTGAACAGAATATTGGTGCGCTGGCCGACGCTGTCGACCAACTGCATGTCGTTGATGATGCCGTTACGGAACGACAGGCGCAGGCTGTCGAACAGGGTGTCCTTGGTCTTGGGCTTGAGCACGAAGTCAATCACGCCACCCGCTTCCTTGGCGGTGATGTCGAAGCTTTCGCTGATCTTCGACACGTCACCGGACAGCAGCAGCGCCGGGGTCTGGGTCAGGCGTTGATCGAGGGTCTTGATGGTGACCTGCTCCAGATCCGGGTCCCACAGCGAGACTTTCTTGCCGTCGGACACCATCAGTTGTTCCTGAGGTGCGTCAGTGTGCCAATTGAACAGGCCGGGGCGTTGCAGCGCCATTTCACCCGTGGTTTCCTGCAATTGGGTGCCGCCACCATCCAGCGTCAACTGGGAGAAGCGTGCGGTCAGGGTGCGGGAGTTTTCCAGCAACTGGGTCAGGCGTGTCACGTCCTTGCTGTCTGCATGGGCGGGGATCACGGAAAAAGTCAGTGCGGTTGCCAGCAGCATGCGGATAAGACGCATGGAATTCCTCTTTGCAGTCATTGGATGTCACGACAGCTAGCAAGGCTCGCTGTCGACGCAGTTTTGCAATCAGTCACGCATCGGGCCGGGCGCAATGACTTCACGGGAGCCATTGGTGTTCATGGACGTCACGACACCCGCCATCTCCATCGCCTCGATCATGCGCGCCGCGCGGTTGTAGCCAATCTTGAGCTTGCGCTGCACAGCGGAAATCGACGCACGACGACTCTCGAGTACGAATTTGACGGCTTCGTCGTAGAGCGCATCGCTTTCGCTGTCCTCACCGCCTTCACCGCCACCGCCATCGAAGCCGCTGCCGGCCTCTTCGACGCCAGCCAGAATATCGTCGTTGTAGTCAGGGGTGCCGCGCAGTTTCCAGGCCTCCACCACGCGATGCACCTCTTCGTCGGAAACGAACGCACCGTGCACACGAATCGGCAGGCTGGTGCCCGGAGGCATGTACAGCATGTCACCGTGGCCCAGCAGTTGCTCGGCGCCGCCCTGATCGATGATGGTCCGTGAGTCGATCTTGCTCGACACCTGGAACGCCATGCGCGTCGGGATGTTGGCCTTGATCAGACCGGTGATCACATCCACCGACGGCCGCTGGGTCGCCAGAATCAGGTGAATACCCGCAGCACGGGCTTTCTGAGCGATACGGGCAATGAGCTCTTCAACCTTCTTGCCGACGATCATCATCATGTCGGCGAATTCGTCCACCACAACCACGATGGTTGGCAACTTGGTCAGCAGCGGCGCTTCGTCATGGATGCTTTCACGCTTGTACAGCGGATCTGCCAGCGGCTCGCCGGCGTCCTGGGCGTCCTTGACCTTTTGGTTGAAGCCCGACAGGTTACGCACGCCCATCTTGGCCATCAGCTTGTAGCGACGCTCCATCTCGGCCACGCTCCAGCGCAACGCGTTGGCAGCGTCCTTCATGTCGGTCACCACCGGACACAGCAGGTGCGGAATGCCTTCGTAGATCGACAATTCCAGCATCTTCGGGTCGATCATGATCAGCTTGGCGTCATCCGGGCCGGACTTGAACAGGATCGACAGAATCATCGCGTTCACACCCACCGACTTACCGGAACCGGTGGTACCCGCCACCAGCAGGTGCGGCATCTTGGCCAGATCGGTAATCACCGGCTTGCCGCCGATGTCGTGGCCGAGCGCCAGGGTCACAGGGGACTTGGCGTTGTCGTATTCCGGCGTCGAAAGAACCTCGGAGAAACGCACGATCTGGCGGTCCTCGTTGGGAATCTCGATACCCACGGTGGTCTTGCCGGGGATGACCTCGACCACACGTACGCTGGTCACTGCCAGCGAGCGTGCAAGGTCCTTGGCCAGGTTGGAAATACGGCTAACCTTGACGCCCGCAGCCGGCTGTATCTCGTAGCGAGTGATGACAGGACCCGGATGAATCGAATCCACCGTGACCTCGACACCGAACTCCTTGAGCTTGATTTCCAGCAGATGCCCCACGGCCGCCAGGGACTCGGGAGAATAATTGAGCTGCTTCTTCTCCGCCGGATCAAGAATCGAGATCGGTGGCAGGGTGCCTTCGACTGCGCTGTCAACGAACAGCGGGGCCTGCTTTTCCTTCTGCACGCGCTTGCTGGGCTCGGGCGGACGCGAAGGTGCAGGAGCAATGACGGCAGGCACATGCTTTTCACGCTCGGTCATGTGCTTGCTCAGGGACACTTCACGCTCGATGATCCGCTCGCGGGCCTTGGCCTGCTCACGGCGATCGGACGCCGCAGGCGCGACCACGTCGTTGACCTGCATATCGACTTCACGCAATTGCGCGACCATTTGCTTGCGCTCGACACGGGCAGCCCACCAGCGATTGGCGGCGCCCTGGAACAGCTCGAACAGGTCCAGGGTGATCTTGCCGGTCACGTCCATGACCTTGAACCAGGACAGGTCGGTGAATACGGTCAGACCAAACAGGAACAGCGCGATGAACAGCAAGGTGCTGCCCTGGATGTTCAGTGCCTTCTTGGCCAGGTCGCCCAGGACTTCACCCAGCACGCCACCGGCAGAACCCGGAAAGCCTGCTGCGAAGTGAAAATGGATGTGCGCCAGCGCAGCACCTGCCAGCACCAGAAACACCAGACCGATCAGGCGCCAGGAGAACAGCCAGCCGCTCCACTGCCAGGGTTCGTGACGATGACGGAATACCTGCCAGGCCTTGATGGCCAGCAACAGCGGAAAGATATAGGCGAAATAGCCCAGCACCATGAACAGGATGTCGGCACAGAACGCACCGGCACGGCCTGCGGCATTTTGGACCTGCGGGGCGCTGCTGGTGTGGCTCCAGCCGGGATCGCTCTGATCGTAGGTCAATAACGCCATCATCAGGTACAGGCACAGGGCACCGAAGGCGATCAAAGCACCTTCCTTGAGCCGGTAATGCAGTTGCTGTCGCCAAAGCGGAACAGCGCTGGGTGCGGGTGTGGATTTCTTCAAAACGCTTTAATTCCTGCGCTGGAGCGCGAACATCTCGTTGATTGACGTTGAACGGCTGTCGCCGGCACCGACTGCACCCTGATAAAAAAGGCCACAGCCCGCTGTGAGGCCTGATCGAGAACCGTTTGAATGATAATGCGCAAAGCCGGCATTGTAAGGCCTTAGAGGCCTTGAGGTCTTTACGAAAACTCGCTTGACCGGTTTCATGCCTGATAAAAAAGCCTGCGTAGAGGTCGACAATCTTCATGCACCGCCGACAGTGATCAATTTGAGCACGCATTTTCTTTTGTGACAAAGGGTTATGACAGGATTCTGCCAACAGCCCGCAACACTGAGTCCATGCCCCTGCCATCCTATCTGCGCCCTACCGCAAGCGGTGGACAAGCGCCATAATGACGACCGCTTGTGACCGCGTTTGCCGCAAGGAGTTGCAAACACGCACCGCATGCGCCCTCCCCTTCCGCAAAGTCGTGATGCCCATGCTGACCTGGTTACAACGCAACAGCCTCGATTTTCCGCCACTGGACAAGGCCCTTCGCGAGCCAAACGGACTGCTCGCAGCTGGCGGCGACCTTTCTGCCAACCGCCTGATTCGCGCCTACCGTCACGGCTGCTTTCCGTGGTTTCAGGACGGCCAGCCCATCCTGTGGTGGTCGCCCGACCCGAGAACCGTGCTGCTGCCAGAAGAACTGCACGTCTCGCGCAGTCTCGGCAAGGTTCTGCGCCAGGCTCGCTACACCGTCACCTTCGACCAGGACTTCGCCGCCGTCATCCAGGCCTGCGCTGCGCCTCGCAGTTACGCCAATGAAACCTGGATAACCCGTTCGATGCAGGACGCCTACCTTGAGCTGCATCGTCGCGGACACGCCCACAGCGTCGAGGTCTGGGAAAACGACGTCCTGGTCGGTGGCCTTTATGGCCTGGCGATGGGGCAACTGTTTTTCGGGGAGTCCATGTTCAGTCGCGCAGACAACGCTTCCAAGGTCGGATTCGCCACGCTGGTGGAACGCCTCCACGCCTGGGGCTTCGTTCTGATCGACTGCCAGATGCCGACCCAGCACTTGCACAGCTTTGGCGCCCGCTCGATCCCGCGCCAGGCCTTTGCCGATTATTTGAACCGTCATCTGGATCAACCGACTAACGCAGACTGGTTGCCTAGGCGAGTTTGATAGGCTGGCATACACTCATGATTAAAGGTTTTTCGACAAGGGGGCGATCATGACGGAGCTGGCGCGGCTTAAGTTTTATGCCACTCAACCCCACACCTGCAGTTACTTGCCTGAAGAGCAGGCGACGACGCTGTTTCTGGACCCCAGCCAACCCATGGATGTTCAGGTTTATGCCGACCTGTCCGATATGGGTTTTCGGCGTAGCGGCGATCACCTTTACCGCCCTCACTGCCAGAACTGCAGTGCCTGCGTGCCTGCACGCATCCCCGTGAATCTGTTCGTGCCCGACCGCCAGCAAAAACGTATTCTCAAGCGTAACGCCGATATCCAGGTGCGCAGTACCAAGCCGGTTTTTACTCAGGAATACTTCGATCTCTACCAGCGCTATATCGAACAGCGGCATGCCGATGGCGACATGTTTCCACCGAGTCGCGATCAATTTTCGACATTTCTGGTGCGTGACCTGCCGTTCTCACGCTTTTATGAGTTCCGTCTCGAGGGTCGTCTTCTCGCAGTGGCGGTGACTGACCTGCTGCCCAACGGTCTTTCTGCGGTCTATACCTTCTACGAACCCGAAGAAGAACGCCGCAGCCTGGGCCGTTATGCAATCTTGTGGCAGATCGCTGAAGCCGCGAGGTTGCAGTTGCATGCGGTGTACCTGGGCTACTGGATAAAGAACTGCAAAAAGATGAATTACAAGACCCAATATCGCCCCATCGAGCTGCTTACCAATCAAAGATGGGTCACTCTGTATTGAACCCCTTGGCTTAAACAGGTTTTTTCGGGCACAATGCACGCCGCTTTTGCCTGGCGCCACTTGCACCGGGCCACTCATTTGTATACCGAGGGCTTTACTGCATGTCGAAAGAAGACAGCTTCGAAATGGAAGGCACTGTCGTCGACACCCTGCCCAACACCATGTTTCGTGTGGAGTTGGAAAACGGGCACGTCGTAACCGCGCATATCTCCGGCAAGATGCGCAAGAATTACATCCGTATTCTGACCGGTGACAAGGTGCGTGTAGAGTTGACGCCCTATGACTTGAGCAAAGGGCGTATCACCTACCGCGCTCGTTAATCAGGCATCAACAAAAACGCCCGGCATATGCCGGGCGTTTTTGTTTCTGACAATTGCGGACAATCCGAACAGATCCGGGACTGCGCCCGTTTCCGGGCGCACCCCCTACTGCATCACGCCATCTCTGCCGTGGTTTCGTAGTCGAACGTGATCTCGCCGTCCTTGATGTCGATGTGAACCACACCGCCGTGCTCTGACAATTCGCCGAACAGAATCTCTTCAGCCAGTGGCCGCTTGATCTTGTCCTGAATCAGACGAGCCATTGGTCGAGCACCCATCGCCGCATCGTAGCCACCCTGCGCCAGCCAGCTTCTGGCCGCGTCGGAGACTTCGAGCAGTACACGCTTGTCTTCCAGCTGCGCCTGAAGCTCGGTGAGGAACTTGTCCACCACGCTCTTGATGACTTCGTGGCTGAGACGGCCAAACTGGATGATCGTGTCGAGACGGTTGCGGAATTCCGGCGTGAAGCTCTTCTTGATCACTTCCATTGCATCGGAAGAGTGATCCTGATGAGTGAAACCGATCGAGGCCCTCGCAGCCGATTCAGCACCGGCGTTGGTGGTCATGATCACGATCACGTTGCGGAAATCGGCCTTGCGCCCGTTGTTGTCAGTCAGCGTACCGTGGTCCATGACCTGCAGCAGCAGGTTGAAGACTTCCGGATGCGCCTTCTCGATTTCATCGAGCAACAGCACGCAATGCGGCTGACGCGTGATGGCCTCGGTCAGCAGACCGCCCTGATCGAACCCGACGTAACCCGGAGGCGCGCCGATGAGACGTGAAACGGTGTGCCGCTCCATATACTCGGACATGTCGAAACGAATCAGCTCGACGCCCAGCGCCTTGGCCAGCTGGCGAGCCGCCTCGGTCTTGCCGACACCGGTCGGGCCTGCGAACAGGAACGACCCGACTGGCTTGTCCGGCGACTTGAGGCCTGCACGGGACAGCTTGATCGCGGTGGACAGCGAATCGATCGCTGCATCCTGACCGAACACGGTGAGTTTGAGATCACGCTCCAGATTACGCAGCAATTCCTTGTCGGAACTGTTGACGTGTTTCGGAGGAATACGCGCGATCTTGGCGACAATGTCCTCGACCTGAGGCACGTCGATACGCTTCACTCGCTGCTCCACCGGCTGCAGACGCTGGTAGGCGCCCGCCTCATCGATCACGTCGATAGCCTTGTCAGGCATATGACGATCGTTGATGTAGCGCGATGCAAGCTCTGCAGCGGCGCGCAGCGCCTCATCACTGTACTCGATGCTGTGATGCTGCTCGAAACGCCCCTTGAGGCCTCTCAGGATGCCAATGGTGTCTTCCACCGAAGGTTCGGACACGTCGACTTTCTGGAAGCGGCGTGCCAACGCACGGTCCTTCTCGAAAATCCCGCGAAATTCCTGGAAGGTGGTCGAGCCGATGCAACGGATATCACCCGATGACAGCAATGGCTTGAGCAGATTCGACGCGTCCATGACGCCGCCGGATGCCGCACCCGCACCAATGATGGTATGGATTTCGTCGATAAACAGGATCGCATGCGGACGCTTGCGCAATTCATTGAGCAGCGCCTTGAAGCGCTTCTCGAAATCGCCGCGGTATTTGGTACCGGCCAGCAATGCACCCAGGTCGAGCGAGTAGACGACACTGCTGGCAAGCAGGTCAGGAACCTGATTGTCGACAATGCGCTTGGCCAGACCTTCGGCAATCGCCGTCTTGCCGACACCCGCTTCACCGACCAGCAGGGGGTTGTTCTTGCGACGACGCGCCAGGATCTGTGCGACACGCTCGACTTCGCTTTCGCGGCCGACCAGCGGATCGATGCGCCCCTGACGGGCCAGTTCGTTCAGATTGCTGGCATAGGCATCCAGAGGATTGCCAGAGGAAGATGCTTCACCGCCCTCGTCGTCCTGCATATCTTGCTCACCTTCAGAAGAGTGTTCGCCATGCCCTGGAACCTTGGAGATACCGTGGGCGATGTAATTGACGACATCAATCCGGGCAACGCTCTGCTGCTTGAGCAGAAACACGGCCTGGCTTTCCTGCTCACTGAAAATCGCAACCAGCACATTGGCACCGGTCACTTCACGCTTGCCGGAGCTCTGTACGTGGAAGACTGCGCGCTGCAGGACGCGCTGAAAACCCAACGTCGGCTGGGTTTCGCGATCCTCGTCGTGGACGGGGATCAGTGGAGTGGTGGAGTCGATAAACTCCTGCAGATCATGCTTGAGCTTATCGAGGTTTGCGCCGCAGGCACGCAAGACAGTGGCTGCAGCCTCATTATCCAATAAGGCCAGCAGGAGGTGCTCGACCGTCATGAACTCATGACGTTTTGAACGAGCTTCCTTGAAGGCCAGATTGAGGGTGACTTCGAGCTCACGGTTTAACATAGCTTCACCTCATACCCAAGTGGTCGGCGATTAACCGTCCTTCTCGATCTCACAGAGTAGTGGATGCTGGCTCTCCCTGGCGTATTGATTGACCTGCATTGCCTTGGTCTCGGCGATGTCGCGGGTAAACAATCCGCAGACTGCCCGTCCCTCTGTATGGACGGCCAGCATGACCTTGGTAGCCAGCTCACGATTCAGGTTAAAAAACACCTCGAGCACTTCAACGACGAAATCCATCGGGGTGTAGTCATCGTTAAATAAAACCACCTTGTACATCGGTGGCGCCTGCAGGGTCGGCTTGGCGTCCTGCACTGCAATGCCAGCCGAGTCGTCCTCGTGTGATTGCGGACCATCCTGATTGAATGTTAGTCGAATCTTGCTGAATGCATGCATGGAAAGAAACGTTCGTGGTAAAGGGCGGATTGAGCCTGAGTCGCGATCTGACCAGTTTTGAATTGGACTGCCGCATGACCTTGACTATCAGCTAAACGGTGTTACAAACAATAGAGCCCACATTGGGTAAAAAGGGTCCGCGCAGTCAACCAAAATTTTTTAGGTCAGGCGGATTGAGGTGGATGATACTCCAGACGGAGTCCTTTGCAGAGGGATATGGCTATGCTCAGTGGTAAAGTCAAGTGGTTCAATAATGCAAAAGGCTATGGATTTATCCTTGCCGACGGCAGGGATGAAGATCTGTTCGCTCATTATTCGGCTATCCACATGGATGGATACAAAACACTCAAGGCGGGCCAGCCGGTCAGCTTTGAGATTATCCAGGGCCCGAAGGGTTTGCATGCAGTCAATATAACCACGGTCACGGCAGGCGTCAGCGCTGCGACCGAGGGTTCGAATGCAACCCAGAAAGCTTCAAATGTGCCAGCCTAGGGCGAACCACCACAAACGCCAGCCATAGGAGGCAGCCGGTTCTGAAGTGATTGAACCGGCTGTTTCTGATAGCTGGGGCGGTTTACATGTGCTCAATGAGCGCATCGCCGAACGCTGAGGAGGACAACAACGTTGCGCCCTCCATCAACTGCTCAAAGTCATAGGTCACCGTTTTAGCGGAGATTGCGCCGTTGGTGCCTTTGATGATCCCCCCGCCTCCACACATCCATATTTCGGCGATAGAACTACCGACCCCGGATTGACCTGGTCCTTGCCCTCCTGCCCGGGAGCAGTACCCCGCGCGACCTCGAACATCGCAACGGTGTGCGACAGACTGGTGCCCGGCGCAACTCAACATTGGGCGAGCGTATGCCGCCGCCGACAAGCGTGGTCAGCGATCCCTTGTGGATACAACGCATTCCCTGACCGTGTCGAGGACTTCATCAGACAGACAGGTGTAAGGACCATAGACCTGGGTCGCCTTCTCTCCTGCATAGACTTTCATCCAGGCAATCCTGCGCTCGCCGTCGTACGTTTTCTCAACGGCCGCGTCCACGCCCCTGATCATCACCGGACTGATGTGCACGCCGATGCCATCGCCCTCTATATAAGGAATGATCGGTTTGTCGGGTACGCTCAGGGAGTGGTCGGGATTGACCGTTATCTTTTCGCCATCTCTGGAATGCTTACTCTCTGGTATTCCATGACTGACTCCGCCTTCGGGTCTGATTGGACTGCGTGACAGGCATTCAGCGTAGCCACGTCGACTGTCAACCGCCAACCGAAGCGCCCTGTGTGAACACCATAAAACACCCGTAAACATTGACCCAGAGCGGTCTCGTTCGACCAACGGCGAATATTCATTATTCGATAGCACGCATAGCATTAATGCTTGGCGCCAAGGGTTTGATATACTGCGCGCCGTGACCGCAGAGTCATAAAGGCTGACCCGTCTGAACCAGACCTCTCAGCCTTACAGATGCGCCGGACTGAAGCTCGGCCCGGCAGCTTGACGCTCGACTGATGCACCCAACATCACCGCGAATAAACCTCGACCCAGGCTCATGACTGAACTGTGAGCAGAGTGCATACCCTGCGCGTATCGAGATTTTGTGCATGCTCAGCAAAACAGAGAGTTAATACGAATGTCCAACCGCTCGAAGATCATCTATACCTTCACCGACGAAGCTCCGGCCCTCGCCACCTATTCGCTGCTGCCCATTATCGAAGCGTTCACCGCCTCCTCCGATATCGACGTGGAAACGCGTGATATCTCCCTGGCAGGCCGCGTTCTTTCCAGCTTCCCGGAGTCGCTTGGCGCCGATCAACAAGTGCCGGATCATCTCGCCGAGCTCGGCAAACTGGCCACCACGCCAGAAGCCAACATCATCAAATTGCCCAACATCAGTGCTTCGGTTCCGCAGCTGAAAGCGACCATCAAGGAGCTTCAGGATCAGGGTTTCAAGATTCCCGACTACCCTGAAGCACCGACCACTGATGCCGAAAAAGAAACCCGCGCCCGCTACGACAAGATCAAGGGCAGTGCTGTAAACCCGGTTCTGCGTGAAGGCAACTCCGACCGTCGCGCGCCACTGTCGGTCAAGAACTACGCTCGCAAGCACCCGCACAAGATGGGCATCTGGTCTTCCGACTCCAAGGCCCACGTTGCCCACATGAGCAACGGCGACTTCTACGGCAGCGAAAAAGCCGCCCAGATCGAAGCGGACAACACCGTCAAGATCGAATTGGTTGCTCAGGATGGCACCACCACCGTCCTGAAAGAAAAAACCGCCGTGAAAGCGGGCGAGATCGTCGATTGCTCGGTCATGAGCGCCAAGGCACTGCGCAGCTTCATCGCCGCTGAAATCGAAGACGCCAAGAAGCAGGGCGTACTGTTCTCGGTGCACCTGAAAGCCACCATGATGAAGATCTCCGATCCGATCATGTTCGGCCAGATCGTCGACGAGTTCTACAAGGATGCGCTGACCAAGCACGCTGACACGTTGAAGCAGATCGGCTTCAACCTGAACAACGGCATCGGCGACCTGTACGACCGCATCAGCGCACTGCCCGCCGACAAGCAGGCCGAAATCAAGGCTGACATCGACGCGGTCTACGCCGTTCGTCCGCAACTGGCGATGGTCAACTCCGACAAGGGCATCACCAACCTGCACGTACCGAGCGACGTGATCGTCGATGCGTCCATGCCTGCCATGATCCGTGACTCCGGCAAGATGTGGGGCACCGATGGCCAGTTGCACGATGCCAAGGCCGTGATCCCGGACCGCTGCTACGCCACCATCTATCAGGCAGTCATCGAAGACTGCAAGAAGAACGGCGCATTCGATCCGACCACCATGGGCAGCGTACCGAACGTCGGCCTGATGGCTCAGAAAGCCGAAGAGTACGGTTCGCACGACAAGACCTTCCAGATCAATACCGACGGCGTGGTCCGCGTGACCGACAGCCAGGGCAATCTGCTCATGGAGCAGAAAGTCGAGACCGGCGATATCTGGCGCATGTGCCAGGCCAAGGACGCACCGATCCAGGACTGGGTCAAACTGGCCGTCAACCGCGCTCGCGCAAGCAACACTCCAGCCATTTTCTGGCTCGACGCCTCCCGTGCGCACGACAGCGTGATGATCGAGAAAGTACGCCAGTACCTGCGTGACCACGACACTTCGGGCCTGGACATCCAGATCCTGTCGCCGGTCGAGGCCATGAAGCTGACCCTGGAACGCACCCGCGCCGGCAAGGACACCATTTCGGTAACCGGTAACGTATTGCGCGACTACCTGACCGACCTGTTCCCGATCATGGAACTGGGCACCAGCGCCAAGATGCTGTCTATCGTCCCGCTGATGAATGGCGGCGGCCTGTTCGAAACCGGCGCTGGCGGCTCGGCACCGAAGCACGTTCAGCAGTTCGTGGAAGAAAACTTCCTGCGCTGGGATTCGCTGGGTGAGTTCCTCGCCCTGGCTGCTTCCCTGGAGCATCTGGGCAACGCCTACAACAACCCGAAAGCACTGGTTCTGTCCAAGACGCTTGACCAGGCCACTGGCGAGTTCCTGGACCGCAACAAGTCGCCTTCGCGTAAGGTCGGCGGCATCGACAACCGTGGCAGCCACTTCTACCTGACCCTGTTCTGGGCACAGGCGCTGGCCGCTCAGAATGACGATGCAGCCCTCAAGGCGCAGTTCGCTCCGCTGGCCAAGACCCTGACCGACAACGAAGAAAAAATCGTTGCCGAGCTCAATGCGGTTCAAGGCAAGCCAGTGGAAATCGGTGGCTACTACTACGCCAACGCCGAGAAGACCAGCAAAGCCATGCGCCCAAGCGCAACCTTGAACGCAGCCATCGCCGCGTTGTAAGAGGCAACCCGGGCGACGCCATCCGGCGTCGCCCCCTGAAAGCCCCGGCCATGCGCCGGGGCTTTTTCGTTCAAGCGAAGAGCAGGCTCCAGCCCCTATACTTCGCGCTTCATTCCTCTCTTGAAGGAGCCCTGTATGGATTGGCAAGCCCACGTTACCGTCGCCACGATTGTCGAGGATCAGGGGCGATTTCTGTTCGTCGAAGAGATCAAGGGCGGTCGCAAGGTGCTGAATCAGCCCGCCGGCCATCTTGACCCGAACGAAAGCCTGCAGCGCGCAGCTGTTCGCGAAACGCTGGAAGAGACCGGCTGGGATGTCGAACTGAGCAGCGTGGTGGGGATTTACCTCTATACCGCGCCCAGCAACGGCGTGACCTATCAGCGTATCTGCTTTGCCGCCAAAGCTTTGCGCCATCATCCCGACTACGCGCTCGATGACGGCATCGTCGGCCCGATCTGGCTCACTCGCGACGAACTGCTTGCCGAGCAGGACCGCTGGCGCAGCGAACTGGTACTGCGCTGCGTGGACGACTATTTGAATGCCGAACGATTCAGTCTCGACCTGCTGCGCGACAAGGCGTGAGACTGGACGCCCTCAGCCTGATAGAATCGCGTCCTTTTCAAGGCCACCCATTGAATCCCTATGCGTGATCCAGCTCCCTCCAACTCAGAAATGAAGCGCGTGATCGTCGGCATGTCCGGCGGCGTGGACTCTTCCGTTTCCGCCGTACTGCTCATGGAGCAGGGTTATCAGGTGGAAGGCTTGTTCATGAAGAACTGGGAAGAAGACGACGGAACGGAATATTGCACCGCCCGCGAAGACCTGGCCGACGCACAGGCTGTGTGCGACAAGATCGGCATCAAGCTGCACACCGCCAACTTTGCCGCCGAGTACTGGGACAATGTGTTCGAACACTTCCTGGACGAATACAAGGCCGGGCGCACCCCCAACCCGGACATCCTCTGCAACCGGGAAATCAAGTTCAAGGCCTTCCTCGACTACGCCCTGATGCTGGGTGCCGACCTGATTGCCACCGGCCATTATGTGCGCCGCCGCGATATCGATGGCCGCACCGAACTGCTCAAGGGGCTGGACCCGAACAAGGATCAGAGCTATTTCCTGCATGCCGTGGGTGGCGAACAGATCGCCAGAACGCTGTTCCCGGTCGGTGAACTGGAAAAGCCGGAAGTGCGCGCCATCGCTGAAAAGCATGGCCTGGCGACCGCCAAGAAAAAGGATTCCACCGGGATCTGCTTCATCGGCGAGCGTCGCTTCACGGATTTCCTGCGCCAGTACCTGCCCGCCCAGCCCGGCGAGATCAAGACCACCGACGGTGAAGTGATCGGTCGCCACAGCGGCCTGATGTACCACACCATCGGCCAGCGCCAGGGCCTGGGCATCGGAGGCCTGAAAGACGCCAGCGATGATCCGTGGTACGTGCTGGTCAAGGACCTGGAACATAACGAGCTTATCGTGGGCCAGGGCAATGATCATCCATGGCTGTTCTCCCGGGCGCTGGTCTCTTCGGAGATCTATTGGGTCAACCCCATCGACCTGAGCAGCCCGCGCAAGCTGACCGCCAAGGTCCGCTATCGCCAGGGCGACCAGCATTGCACGCTGGAAAAGACCGCTGATGGCTATCGCGCCACGTTCGACGAGCCGCAACGTGCGGTCACACCCGGCCAGTCCGTCGTGTTCTACGAGGGTGAAATCTGTCTGGGCGGTGGCGTAATCGAAGTCGCCGAACCCTGGACCAGCAAGGACAAGCGTTGATGACCCCGACTCAGGAACAACTGACCGCCCTGGGTGGCGTGTTCCAGGCCGCCGTACTGGTCGACCGGATCGCCAAGACCGGTCAGGTCAGCGAAGCGGCGATGAGCTGCATGATCGGTAGCCTGCTGGTGATCGACCCCAAGGACACGCTGGACGTGTACGGCGGCGACGATCTGAACCTGCATGAAGGCTATCGCGCCATGGTCAGCGCTCTGGAACGCGACCCCGCGACACTGCAACGCGAGCCGTTGCGCTACGCCTTGGCCATGCTGGGCCTGGAACGCCAACTGGCCAAGCGTGACGACATGCTGGAAGTGATCGGTAAGCGGATTCCGGTGATTCAGTCTCAGGCCGAGCACTTTGGCGTGGCCCACGAGAACGTGGTCGCTGCTACCGGCGCTCTGTATCAGGACACGCTGAGCACATTGCGCCAGCGTATTCAGGTGCACGGCGATATGCGCAACCTGCAGCAACCCAACAACGCATCGAAGATTCGCGCCCTGCTGCTGGCCGGGATTCGCTCGGCGCGGCTGTGGCGGCAGGTTGGCGGTCATCGCTGGCAACTGGTCTTCAATCGACGCAAGCTATTGAAAGAACTTTACCCATTGCTGCACGGCTGACCGCTGCGCTGCAATGACCCTCACTACCACCACAGGCATGGTGCGATCTACGCTGGTCAGTCCGCCTCAGTCGGACTGATTTTTCATGTATGATACGCGCCCTTTTCGTTGCCCGACTGTCCGAGAGCACCCCATGCAGCTTTCTTCGCTCACCGCGGTTTCCCCTGTTGATGGCCGCTACGCCGGCAAAACCCAGGCTTTGCGCCCTATTTTCAGCGAATACGGCCTGATCCGTTTTCGCGTGATGGTCGAAGTGCGCTGGCTTCAGCGCCTGGCGGCTCATCCGCAGGTCACTGAAGTGCCGGCATTCTCCGCGCAGGCCAACGCCATCCTCAACACGCTGGCCGAAGACTTCTCCGTGGAACACGCCGAGCGCGTGAAAGAGATCGAGCGCACCACCAACCACGACGTGAAAGCCGTGGAATACCTGCTCAAGGAACAGGCCGCCAAGCTGCCCGAACTGGAAAACGTCAGCGAGTTCATCCATTTCGCCTGCACCAGCGAGGACATCAACAACCTGTCCCACGCCCTGATGCTGCGCGAAGGCCGCGACACCGTCATGCTGCCGCTGATGCGCCAGATCGCCGATTCCATCCGTGAACTGGCCATCCGTTTCGCCGACGTGCCAATGCTGTCGCGCACCCACGGCCAGCCAGCCTCCCCGACCACCCTGGGCAAGGAACTGGCCAACGTCGTCTACCGACTGGAGCGCCAGATCGCACAGATCGCGGCAGTGCCATTGCTGGGCAAGATCAACGGTGCAGTGGGCAACTACAACGCTCACCTGTCGGCCTATGCCGATATCGATTGGGAAGCGAACGCGCGCGCGTTCATCGAAGACGAACTGGGTCTGGGCTTCAACCCCTACACCACTCAGATCGAGCCGCATGACTACATCGCCGAACTGTTCGATGCCGTCGCGCGCTTCAACACCATTCTGATCGACTTCGACCGCGACATCTGGGGCTACATCTCCCTGGGTTATTTCAAGCAGCGAACCATCGCGGGCGAGATCGGCTCTTCGACCATGCCGCACAAGGTCAACCCGATCGACTTCGAGAACTCCGAAGGCAACCTGGGCATCGCCAACGCACTGTTCCAGCATCTGGCCAGCAAATTGCCAATCTCCCGCTGGCAGCGCGACCTGACCGACTCCACCGTGCTGCGCAATCTGGGCGTAGGTTTTGCCCACAGCGTGATTGCCTATGAAGCCAGCCTCAAGGGCATTGGCAAGCTGGAACTGAACGAACAGCGCATCGCGGCTGATCTGGACGCCTGCTGGGAAGTCCTGGCCGAGCCGATCCAGACGGTCATGCGTCGCTATAACATCGAAAACCCGTACGAAAAGCTGAAAGAACTGACACGCGGCAAGGGCATCAGCCCCGAAGCGTTGCAAACTTTCATCGACGGCCTGGACATGCCTGCCGAAGCGAAGGCCGAGCTGAAAAAGCTCACCCCCGCCAATTACATCGGCAACGCGGCAGCTCAAGCCAAGCGCATCTGACACGCAAGACAATTTGCACACGCCCGGCTGTGCCGGGCGTTTTCATTTCAAGGGCTTACACATGAATCCTGATATTCCTCTTCAACTTCTGGGCGGCATCAGCGCGCGCGTCTTCATGCGTGATTACTGGCAGAAAAAGCCATTGCTGATCCGTCAAGCATTGCCGGACTTCCAGAGTCCGATCGATGCAGACGAGCTGGCCGGTCTGGCCCTGGAAGAAGAGGTCGAGTCGCGACTGGTCATCGAAAAAGGCGAGCGTCCCTGGGAGCTGCGTCGCGGCCCGTTCGCCGAAGACGAATTCAGCAAACTGCCTGAGCGTGAGTGGACGCTGCTGGTCCAGGCAGTGGATCAGTTCGTTCCGGAAGTCAGCGAACTGCTGGAGCACTTCCGGTTCCTGCCAAGCTGGCGTATCGACGATGTGATGATCAGCTACGCCGCACCCGGCGGCAGCGTCGGCCCGCATTTCGACAATTACGACGTGTTCCTGCTTCAGGGCCACGGCAAGCGGCACTGGCAGATCGGCCAGATGTGCGACTCCGACAGCCCTCTGCTGCAGCATGCAGACCTGCGCATTCTTGCCGACTTCGAAGCGACCGAAGAATGGACGCTGGAGCCGGGCGACATGCTTTACCTGCCGCCACGTCTGGCCCACTGCGGCGTGGCCGTGGACGACTGCCTGACCTACTCGGTCGGCTTCCGCGCCCCTGGGGCAGCCGAAGTGCTGACCCACTTCACTGACTTCCTCAGCCAATTCATCACTGATGAAGAGCGCTATACCGACGCCGACGCACAGCCGGTCAGTGATCCTCATCAGATCCAGCATGACGCACTCGACCGTCTCAAGGCTTTGCTGGCCGAGCACATGGGCGACGAGCGCCTGCTGCTGACCTGGTTCGGCCAGTTCATGACCGAACCACGCTATCCTGAACTGGTGACCGGCCCGGAACTGGCCGAAGAAGACCTGCTCGACAGCCTGGAACAGGGCGCAGTGCTCATTCGCAACCCGAGCGCACGCCTGGCCTGGTCGGAAGTGGACGATGATCTGCTACTGTTTGCCAGTGGCCAGAGCCGCCTGTTGCCGGGCAACCTGCGCGAACTGCTCAAACTGATCTGCGCTGCCGATGCACTGCACAGCGAAAACCTTGGCCAATGGTTGGCCGATGACGAAGGACGCAATCTGCTTTGCGAACTCGTAAAACAAGGAAGCCTGGGATTTGCCGATGAATAAAGTCACCGTATCTGTTGCAGACTGGCAGAGAAAAAACGCCGATATCAGGCGCATCCGCGATGCGGTCTTCATCGCCGAGCAATCGGTTCCGCCGGAGCTCGAGTGGGACTCGGAAGACATGGACGCCGTGCACTTCCTGGCATCAGAGGGCGATTACCCGATCGGCACTGCCCGCCTCCTGCAGGATGGTGAAATTGGTCGGCTGTCTGTGCTCAAGGACTGGCGAGGCCTGAAAGTCGGCGAAGCGTTGCTGACCGCTGCGATCAATGAGGCCGAGAAGCGCGGCCTGAAGGAGCAGAAACTCAGCGCTCAGGTTCAAGCCATCGCGTTTTACGAGCGCTTTGGCTTCACCGTGGTCAGTGACGAGTTTCTCGAAGCAGGACTGCCACACGTGAACATGGTACGCCAGGCCTGAGCACCAAGGTATGTAGGCGTTAAAAAGCGCACTACAAAAACATGACGCCCCGATTTTTATGCGCCAGCCGGACTATGCTGGAACTCAAATGTCGGGGCGTTTTGCCATCTGGACATTCAGCTTGCCCGCCACGGGCCGACAACATGGCACACTCATGCTTTACGCAATCATTGCGGAGACTGGACATGTCAGGACGTACCCTACTCGCCTCGCTGCTGATCCTATTCAGCACCTGCACACTCGCGGCGACGGAAGTCGTGCCGCTCAATTACCGGACCAGCGCCGATCTGCTGCCCGTCGCCAAGTCTTTTCTGGGCCAGGACGGCACGGTCAGCGCCTATGGAAACCAGCTTGTCGTCAACGCTGATTCGCGCAAGATCGAAGAACTTCGCACCTTGATTTCGCAGCTCGATACCGCACCAAAGCGCTTGCTGATCAGCGTGGACACCAGCGAAAACGCCTCGCGCAGCGCCAATGGGTCCCGGGTCATCAACTACGGCACAGTCAGTCGTGAAGGCGGGGTGCAACAGATACAGGCCACCGAGGGTGCGCCAGCGCTCATTCAGGTCGGACAAAGCGTGCCCTTGACCACCTCGTCAACCGACTCCTATGGCTACGCGCAGAGCAATACCGAATACCGCAACGTGACTCAGGGGTTTTACGTCACCGCCAGCGTCACAGGCGAGACGGTGCACCTGAACATCAGCACCAACCGCGACCGGATGAGCCAGGAGCGGCCTGATGCCATCAAGGTACAAAGCACTGACAGCCAGGTCAGCGGTCGCCTCGGCGAGTGGATCACGCTGGCCAGCAGCAGCGACCAGTCGATGGCCGATCAGAACGGCGTCGCTCAACGCTATTCGACCCAGGGTCGGGACGACATGGTACTGCGCGTCATGGTGCAAACCCTCGAATAGCCTGCGCATGCCTGAAACCCAGCACCTGCGGGGCTTTTAATGACCAGTCGGTCGCTTTCAAGCAGATATGTAGTGATTATTAAAAAGCACTACAAATTGTTTGACGGGTCAAAAATCGCGAGGCATGATTGCCTCGCTCCCGCTGATCAGAGGCCCTGAACAGGCTTTCGAATCGCCGCTCTGACTCACCCACTAGAGCCGATTCGTGTCCGCACCGCCCACAAGGCAGTTTGACGAGGTTGCGACTGGAACGAAGTTGTCCCGAGGGACGGAAGCGTAAACGGTAACCCGGCAAGGCTTTTTGGTGACGCACAACGGCATCCACGAGCCAGACTGTCCACTTGACTGAGTCATGCCCGGCACCCTGCTCTCTCCTCGAGCCATCGTTCACCCATCGCAATCCGTTAACCGGCGGCCCGATCCAGGGTTTCCTGTCAGCGAGCAGCCATCTACCGTGCCTTCGATAAACAAGGCGTTTTGGCGGAGCAGGACTTTCCAACAAGACCTACTTCTAGAGGTTTATCTCCATGGCACTGACACGCGAACAACAAATAGCGGCTCTCGAGAAAGACTGGGCTGAAAATCCGCGCTGGAAACACGTGACCCGTACCTATTCCGCCGCCGATGTGGTCCGCTTGCGTGGCTCGGTTCAACCGGAACACACCCTCGCAAAAATGGGCGCTGACAAGCTCTGGAATCTGGTCACGCAAGGTGCCAGGCCATCCTTCCGGCCTGACAAGGACTTCGTCAACTGCATGGGCGCGCTGACCGGCGGTCAGGCGGTTCAACAGGTCAAGGCCGGCATTCAAGCGATCTACCTCTCCGGCTGGCAGGTTGCCGCCGACAACAACTCCGCCGAATCCATGTACCCGGACCAGTCGCTGTACCCGGTTGACTCAGTCCCGACCGTGGTCAAGCGCATCAACAACTCGTTCCGCCGTGCCGACCAGATCCAGTGGAAAGCCGGCAAGAACCCGGGCGATGAAGGCTATATCGACTACTTCGCGCCGATCGTGGCAGACGCCGAAGCCGGCTTCGGTGGCGTGCTGAACGCCTACGAACTGATGAAAAGCATGATCGAGGCCGGCGCTGCCGGCGTTCACTTCGAGGACCAGTTGGCCTCAGTGAAGAAATGCGGCCACATGGGCGGCAAGGTACTGGTGCCTACCCAGGAAGCCATTCAGAAGCTGGTGGCTGCCCGCCTGGCTGCTGACGTCGCAGGTGTGCCGACCATCATCCTGGCCCGCACGGATGCCAACGCGGCAGATCTGCTGACCTCGGACTGCGACCCTTACGACAAGCAGTTCGTGACCGGCCAGCGCACGCCGGAAGGTTTCTACAAGGTACGTGCCGGCCTGGATCAGGCGATCTCCCGCGGCTTGGCCTACGCGCCATACGCCGATCTGATCTGGTGCGAGACTGCCAAACCGGATCTGGACGAAGCACGTCGCTTCGCCGAGGCGATCAAGAAGGAATACCCGGACCAGTTGCTGTCCTATAACTGCTCGCCTTCCTTCAACTGGAAGAAGAACCTGGACGACGCGACCATCGCGAAATTCCAGCGCGAGCTGTCGGCAATGGGCTACAAGCACCAGTTCATCACGCTGGCGGGCATCCACAATATGTGGCACAGCATGTTCAACCTGGCGCATGACTACGCCCGCAACGACATGACCGCCTACGTAAAACTGCAGGAGCAGGAGTTCGCTGACGCCGCCAAGGGCTACACCTTCGTGGCCCACCAGCAGGAAGTGGGCACCGGCTACTTCGACGACATGACTACCGTGATCCAGGGCGGCGTGTCATCGGTCACCGCCCTGACCGGCTCGACTGAAGAAGAACAGTTCCACTGATCCACCCGGCAACGCGCTCGATGAAAAAACCGCCCC
>Ga0065712_10000209_pt1 | contig 21743 bp, 21 predicted proteins | sample MisRhiReplicate1_FD_59099 | JGI IMG/M metagenome (GOLD analysis project Ga0065712, IMG submission 59099) | Miscanthus rhizosphere microbial communities from Kellogg Biological Station, MSU, sample Rhizosphere Soil Replicate 1: eDNA_1 v3... | ecosystem: Host-associated > Plants > Roots >...
GGCGCCGCGGCTGAAGGCTTTGGATTTGATGCGGGGGGCGGTCCCGCAGGTGATCCCTCGGGCGGTCCCGGCGATTTCGGCGGCCTGGGTGGCGCACAGGGCAACCCCGGCGGCTGGGGCGGCAATTTCGGTGGCGATCCAGGCGGCGGCCTCGGTGGTCCCGGCGTTGGCGGCAGTCCGGGCACTGGTGCTGCGAGTGGCGTTGGCTTCGGCGGCTTCGGTGGTGCCGAAGGCCAGACCGGCGAAACCGCTGGCACCATGGGCGGCACCGAAGGCGTTGGGTTTGGTCAAGCTGGTGTCGGCCTCGGTGGCTTTGGCACGGGTGGCTTTGGCAGTGTTGGCGGGCTCGGCGACATCGGCACCGGCAATTTCGGCATTGGCAACGTCGGCGGCCCGGGCGGCTGGGCGGATGGCAGTTTCGGCAGCACCGGCCTGGGTGGCGGGATTGGCGGCTTTGGCGGCACGGGCGGCTTTGGCGGTGCAGCCGGCGCCACCGGCGCTGGCTTTGGCTTCGGAGGTGATTTCGGTGCTGGCACAGAAGGCGCCTTTGGCGGCTTTGGCGGCCAAGCGGGGATCGGTGGCGGGCCTGGTCAGGCTGGCGGCCCCGGTAATGTGGGCTCTGCAGAGGGTGCCCAAGGATTAGGGGTTGGCCAGACCGGGAATACTGGCACGACCGGCGATCCCGGCGGCCTCGAGGGTGCTACGACCGGCGAAACTGGCGAAACTGGCGGCAAGGGCGGCTCGCAGAGCGGGCTTGGCGGCTTCGGGTTAGGCATTGGCGCCGCGAACGCGGGTAATTTTGGTGCCATTGGTGGCGTAGAGGGCCTGACCGGCGCTCCGACCGCGGCCGAGGCGGTGGCGGCTGCACATGATGCCGCTTTCGGCGTGACCGGCGATCCGACCGGCTTGGCAACGGGGCTTGCGGCCGCCGCAAACTACGGCGGCCAACAAGGTTTTGATGCTGCCTTTGGCTATACTGGAGGTCCAGGCAATACCGGCAACGTCGGCGCTGCCTATGGCGGCATGTTCGGTGACATGGGTGCCCCAGCCGGCTCTTTTGGCAATTTCGGCGCCGGCCAGGCTGGCAACCAAGGCGGCGCTGGCAATGCTTCGGCTGGCGTTGGCGGCGGTATCGGCGTTGGTGGTGGCCCCGGCCAAGGCGGTCAGGGCGCCATGGGCGGCGGTGCCCAAGGTGGTGGGATTGGTGTTGGCGGTGGTCCGGGTGCAGGCGGCCAAGGTGGCATGGGCGGCGGCGCAGAGGGCGATGGAAACTTTGGTGTCGGTGCCGGCCTCGGTGAAACGGCAGGCGTCAGCGGCTATGGCCTGGGCACTGCCGGCCTTGGTGGCTGGGCCGGCTATGGCGATGTCGGCGCATCCCCGGGATGGGGCGTTGGTGGACTGAGCGGCGGCCCGGGTTGGGCTGGTGGTCAGTTTGGCGCCTATGGCGGCTTTGAGGGCGATAATGGTGCCTTCGGCAATTTCGGTGCGGGCATGGCTGGCCCCGGAGCCGTTGGCACTGGTTATGGTGAATTGGGTGACAGTCAGACCGGGCAAACCGGGCAGACCGGCTACGAGGGCGGCAACGTCGGCATCGGTGCTGCCCACGCCGCGGCGGCTGAAGCCTCGCCCGGTTATGGCCTTGGTAATCCCGGCTGGGCATCGGGTGAGATTGGCGACCTTGGCGTGACCGGTACCCCGGGCGGTTGGGCCGGCAATTACGGAAACCCTTCTGCCGTTGGCGCGCTCGGCTTTGCCGGCTTGGATAGTCTGGCGGCGACGGAAGCTGCTGGTAAGGGCGCTGCCGAAAGCACGCACGGCCAGACCGGCACGCAAGGCAGCGGCAAGGGCGGGCAAACCGGCTATGAGGGCGGCAACGTCGGCATCACCGGCGCCGTCGATGACGCTATGTCGATGAACGAGGCGCAGACCATGGCGGCGATCGCCGCGCAGCAAGAAGCCTTGGGGCAACTTGGTTTCCCGGCGGCACCGGCGGCGCCCTACGGCGGCAAATCTGGCGATCCGTTCGGCAAGGACAGCGAGCCGGCCTACACCGGCAAGGGCGCGCAGACGCAGACCGGCCCAGAGGACACCCCATCCAAGGGGCTCGACCTGTCGCAATTGTCGATGGAGTACGGCAACCCCAATCTCGGCATCCTCGGCGCACTATCACCGGCAGAGAACACCGGCCAGACCATGGGCGGGGAAACCCCGCGCCAGCCGGTCTTCAATCCGCGCACCCAGCAATGGGTTGACCCGATAACCGGCAAGCCAGCGGACCCGCCAACCCCGGAGCCGCAGTCGCTGCTGTCCATGTGGAGAGGCTAATGAAACGCCTACGCCCGCTGACCGGGCCGATCGAGAAGCGCAAAGGCAAGATGCAGTTTCACCCGGATGAGGTGCGAGCCAAAATTCAGGCGCAGCGGCTGGTGACGATCCTGCAGTCGTTTATTTTCGGTGATGTGGATAAAAACGGTCACAAGATCGCGGATTTGTCCATGCCACAGGTGCGCGCGATCGACGTGCTGCTCAAGAAGGTGGTGCCCGATCTAACCCGCACACTGATCTCAGCGGATGTGAATGTGCGCTATGTTGCAGAATTGCCCAAGGTGCTGACCAAGGAGGAGTGGGTCAGGAAGTACGGAGTTCCTGACGCACTTGAACTGACGGCCCTGCCGTCGCCGAATTCGGTGACGGACAAACCGAATTCGGTTAGTGGCAACGGCAATGGATCAGCACATTAAAACCTATCATGCCGCAACAGTGTTGCTGGAATGGATCGCGGCAGAAGGCTTGACCTTGGAACGCTGGTGCTACCGCGACCCTAGCGTCCACCATTTTATCTTCGGGATCGGGGTGGAAGCCCGCAATGCTGCTGGGGAAATAGTCCACAACGCTGTCGTGATCAGGTGATGGACGCCCAAACTGACCAAGTCAAAACGATCTGGAGCCCAGGCGGGAATTTCGCCCAGTGGGCGCTGCTGGAATGTCCGGTATTCGAGGTGTTCTTCGGCGGCGCCCGCGGTGGCGGCAAATCCGATGGCGTGCTGGGCGAGTGGATGTCCCACGCCAACGAATACGGCATCAATGCTTCCGGGCTGATGCTGCGGCGAACCCGCACCGAATTGATGGACACGGTCGAGCGCAGCCGGATGATCTTCGGGCCGCTCAAGTGGCAATACAACGAGCAGGAGAAGACATGGCGAGACCCCAACGGCGCACGCCTCAAGTTCAGCTATTTGGAGCGCGACGCCGACGCCGAGCTTTATCAGGGCCACAGTTACAGCAGGCTTTATATAGAGGAAGCGGGGAACTTTCCGAGCCCGGCCCCGATCTTCAAGCTGTTCGCGACGCTACGATCCGGTTCTGGCGTGCCTGTGGGTATCCGGCTCACGGGCAATCCGGGTGGCCCGGGGCACCAGTGGATAAAAGCGCGCTACATTGATCCGGCGCCGCTCGGCAACAAGGTCATAAAGGACGCCAATACCGGGCTGGAGCGCATCTTCATCCCGTCGAAAGTCGGCAACAATCAATTCATCGACGTGGAAGCGTACAAGGCGCGGCTACGGTCGTCGGGATCGAAGGAATTGGTGCAGGCGTGGCTCGACGGCGATTGGTCGGTCACGCTGGGCGCGTTCTTCGACTGCTGGGATACTTCGCGGCACGTCATCGCGCCGTTCGAAATACCAAAGGAGTGGATGCGGTTTCGCTCGATGGATTGGGGCAGCGCCTCGCCGTTTTCAGTCGGCTGGTGGGCAATTGCCGGCGACGATTGGCAAGTTCACGGCCGCGTGATCCCGCGCGGCGCCATGGTGCGCTACCGGGAATGGTACGGCATGCGGCCCAACGAGCCCAACGTCGGGCTCAAGCTGCACGCCGGCGAGGTCGGCAAAGGAATTTTGTCGAGGGAAAAGGACGAGGAAATATCCTATGGCGTGCTCGATCCCTCGGCGTTCGCCGAGGACGGCGGGCCGTCGATCGCCGAGCGCATGGGGACAGAAACCGGCGGCAAGATTTGGTTTCGCAAGGCCGACAACATCCGGGTGCGGATGTTCGGCCATCTTGGCGGTTGGGATCAGATGCGGGCGCGGCTGGTCGGCAACGACGACGGCCTGCCAATGCTGGTGGTGTTCTCAACCTGCACCGATTTCATTAGGACCGTGCCGTTCCTGCAACACGATCCTGATCGGCATGAGGATGTCTGCACCGACAGCGAGGACCACGCGGCGGACGAATGCCGCTATGCCTGCATGTCGCGGCCGTGGATCGCGGTGAAGGAAACGCCAAAGCCCGAGGATGTGTCGGGCTATCAGGTGTACCGCAAGACCACCGCGGCTGAAGATTGGAAGCAATTTTAGTTGCCCTACGCAACAGTCGAAAAAATCGACATTCCCTGAAAACAGGAAACAGCCATGTCTGTCATGGAGAAGTTTGCCGCGTTTATCGGCTCGCTGACGCCTGCGGAGCAGGGGGAAGTGATGCCGCTGATGATTTCCTTCATGCAGGGTAGCAACGGCGTTGGCATGACCGGCCCAACCACAGGGGCCGATCAACCGATGCCGTCTCCCCCGCCTGGAGCCGACTCGGGTGCGCCGCCTGTCCCCCCAGGAGCGGCATCACCCGAGCCGGCACCGTTGCCGCCGCCCGTGCCCGGCCTGCAGCCCGGCGGGCTGATGGGGCGGCCGCCGTTACCGCCGACGCAAATCGGATCAAAAAGTTATTGACCATGGCACCGACAACACGGTTGCGCGAAGTTTTGAGCTATGACCCGGAAACGGGAAATCTGACCCGCCTCGCCGGCAAAGGTCCGCGCGCCATCACTGGCACAAATGCCCGCGGGTACATTCAGTTACAGGTGGACGGGCAGTTTTATTACGGCCACCGGCTCGCATGGTGGTTCGTTCACGATGAATGGCCAAAGCAACTGGATCACATCAACGGTGATCCTTCGGACAATCGAATTGCAAATCTGCGGCTGGCTTCTCCCGCGCAAAATGCCGCCAACATGAGAAGAAAACGTGTCGGCCTCAAAGGTGCGTTTCGGAAACGACAGAAGTGGATTTCGCAAATCATGGCGAACGGCAAATTGCATCGGCTTGGCGTGTTCAAGGACGAGCAAAGCGCACATGCCGCCTATTGCGAAGCTGCCGAGCGCCTGCACGCTGAATTCGCTCGGTTCGATTAGGGGGGCCTGACATGGCAGTCGGCAATGTTGTCAATTTTACCGGCTACAGCAGCACCACCCGCTCGGGCTCGGCCGGTCGCCAGACAGCGACCGACGATCCGCGCGCGCAGGAAGACGATCAGGGTTTTTGGCCGCTCGACAAGCTGGTGAACGCCTACACCACTTACCTCGACAGCAAGATGCTGGAGATACAGGAGCAGCAGACGGCGCGACGCTATCGCCACGGCGCGCAGTGGACGAGCGACCAGATCAAGACATTCAATGACCGGCGCCAACCGGTGGTGACCTACAATAAGATCGGCCAGAAAATCGATGGCATCGTCGGCACGGTCGAACGCCTCAAGCAAGACCCCAAAGCGTTCCCCAGGACGCCCGAGCACCAGGCCGGCGCCGATCTAGCCACCGCGGTGCTGCGCTATTTGCTCGACAACAACAATTGGAATGCAGTGGCGCCGATCGCCACCGAGGCGGCCGCAGTAGACGGCCTGGCCGGCGTTGAGCTCGATCTGCGGAAAATTCCGCCCAAGGCAAAAGATCAGGGCGGCATACCACCGCCAGACAACAAGCCGGACTACGACATCACATTTGAACCCGTCGACAACGACGGGTTTTTTTATGATCCGAGAAGCTACAAGAATGATTTTTCCGATGCGCGCTACATGGGGATGGGCAAATTCGTTGACGAGGAGCAACTGATCGAATTGTTGCCGGGCATGGAGGAAGACATTGCCGGCGCGGTCGACAGCACCAGCGAGTTGATGTCCAATTCCGATCGCGACAACAGATGGTTTGCAACTCGTGGCGATTTCAAACAGGTTCGGCTGGTTGATATTTGGTACAAATCGCGTGGCGGCTGGAAGTGGGCACTGTACACGGGTTCGAAGATACTTATGCAGGGTATCTCGCCGTTTGCGGACGAGAATGACCAGCAGATTTGCAAGTACATCATGTTTTCTGCCGCGGTCGATCACGACGGTGATCGCTATGGTTTTCCGCGCAATCTCATGTCCCCGCAGGACGAAGTTAACCAGCGCCGGTCGAAGGGGCTACATGAGCTAAACAACCGGCGCATCATCGCCACCAAGGCGGCGATCGCGGACACCAACGTTGAGGCAATCCGGCGCGAGGCGGCGCGCGCCGATGGCATCGTGTTGGTCAACACCTCGATGCAAGATATTCAGTTCGATGACGCCGCCAAGCAGGCGGCCGTCATGGGGCAACTCGAATTCATGAAAAGCGCGGCGGCGGAAATTGAGAATTTCGGCCCCAACTCGGCAATGATCGGCGGCGATGCGACCTCTGGCGGCGGTTCGTCCGGCCGTGCCATTGCGCTGCTGCAGCAGGCCGGCCTGGCCGGCTTGGGGCCGTATATGTTCAACCTGCGCGGTTGGAAGGTGCGGCTGTATCGCGCGCTGTTCAACGCGGCGCAGAAATACTGGAACAACCAACGTTGGATCAGGGTAACCGACGCGGAGGGCGAGCCGCAATTCGTGCAGATCAATGAAAAGATCAACGGGCCGGACGGTCAGCCGATGCTGGCCTGGGACGGCAATCAGATGATGCGGAATGCGATCGGCGAGTTGGATGTCGACATCATCTTGGACGAGGGGCCGGACACCATCACGCTGATGCAGGACACGTACGAGGCGATTTCGCAGGCGCTGCCGTCAGTGGCGCCGATGCTCTCGCCCGGCCAGGCTACCGCGGTGATGCAAGTGTTGATCGAGACATCGCCGCTGCCGGCCGACGTGAAGAAGAAGTTTCGCGACGCTGGTGAGCAAGAGGCATCGCAGCCCGATCCGAAGCAGAAGGAGGCCGAGGCCAAGCTGGCGTTGCAGCAGCAGGAGGCGGCCGCGCGCATTGCCAACGATCAGCAGACCGCGCAATCGCAATTGCAGATCAAGCGCGAGGCGGCGGCACTGGAGTTGCAGCTAGAGCGCGAGAAGGCCGCCAATCAAATTCAGATCGAGCGCGACAAGGCGCAGAACAACATGCAGCTCGACATGTTCCGCGCGCAGAAAGAGGCGCAGGCGCGCCAGCAAGAGGCGGCGCTAGAGGTGGTCACCGGCCACAACATCACGGCTTCGTAGACCGGCGACGATACAGCCGGGCGCTCGGACAGCGCGCGTCATGTCCGTTCCGCATCGTCCAAGCGACATTGGGCGTCACGTAGCGCGGCCACGATACGGCCGAAGGATGAACCATGAGCACAGAACCAGTAGGAGGTACGATCAGTGGCAATAGTTCGGATATCAACACCGTCACCGATCGGCAGCTATTCGACCACGCGGTAAACTCCCCTGATCCGACGCCGGCGCCGTCTTCGCCGCCGTCTTCGGAGCCGTCGTCGCCGCCGTCATCGGGCGCATCGTCCGATCAGCCGGCATCGACGCGGCCTGACCTGCAACAACAGCCGGGCCAGCCGCGCGATCCGCAAGGAAAATTCGCGCCAAAGCCGCAAGGGCAGCAGGCACAGCAGGATCACCGCGTACCGTTGCGCGAGCTAATGGAGGAGCGCGACCGCCGGCAACGGCTGGAAGCGCACACGCAACAGCTAACGCAGGCCGTCCTGGCACTGCAGCAGCAATTGCTCCCCCAAGGGCAACCGCAACAACGACCGCAAGGACCGGAAACCATCTTTGATGATCCGCAGGCGTACTTGGATCAGCGGGTTGTGAACCCTCTCCGTCAGGAGGGGCAAGTTTACATGATGCAAATCAAAGACGGTCTAAGCCGGGAAATGGCCAACACTCAATTCGGCGCACAAGAGGTGAACGTCGCGTTGAATGCCATTGGCCAAATTCGCAACACCCCGCAGGGTCATTTTGTCTTCAATCAGATCATGCAGAGTGGGCATCCTTACGGTCAATTGGTTCAATGGCATCGCCAGGCGCGCGCGCAAGCGGCGATTGGCTCCAATCCTCAAGCCTGGTTACGGCAGCAGCAGCAAGCCTGGGCCGATAATCCCAAGGTGCAAGACTATGTGATGCAGCGGCGTGCTGCCCGCAGCGGTGCTCAATCTCGTCCGCCCAACGTTCAACTGCCACCGTCGCTGTCGTCGGTCCGGTCGTCATCCGGCCGGGTGGACAATGGCGGCGATCTGAGCAGTGCGAGCCTCTACGATTTCGCCACCAAGTAAACCGGCCGATCGTCCGACACGAAACACCCGCCGCTGGCGGGTTTTTTGTTGGGTGAATGGCCATAGCCAGCGAAAGGGCGTTCACGCCCGTCTTCGCGATATAGAAAGGATCAACAGCCATGGCTGTTTCCGACATCCAACCCAACAATAAACTGATCCGCTTCACGCAGCAGATCAATCGCGAGTGGGTACGGGAGAACATGTTCAGCCCGTACATGAGCGATGAGGTTAACGCCATCATTCGTCGCCGCATGGAATTGAAAGCCGGTGGCGAAGTGATGAACATTCCGCTGGTCACCCGCCTGCAGGGCGTTGGTGTTTCCACCGGACCACTGGTCGGCAACGAAGACAAGATCGACGATTACGGATATCGAATTTGGTTGGAATGGTGCCGCAATGCGGTGGTCACCACCAAATCCGAAATGCAGAAAGACAGTGCGGACATCTTCGGCGAGGCAAAGCCGTTGCTGTCGGATTGGATCAACGAGGTGACCCGCGACGAAATCATCGCGGCATTCATGGCGCTGCCAACGGAGAGCCAGCCGGCGCCCGGCGTTCGCGTCAATGGCATCCAGTACGATCTGTCAACGGCGGCGCAGCGCAATACCTGGCGGCTCGATAACGTCGATCGCATTCTCTACGGTGCGGCGACATCTAACTCGGCCACCGACCATGCAACGTCGCTGGCCAACGTGGACGCCACTGCCGACAAGTTCACGGGACCAAACCTTGCGCTGCTCAAGCGTGTTGCGATGGGAGCCAACCCGCGCATTCGACCCTACAAAACACGAAACGGTTACGAATATTACGTCGTGTTTGCGGGATTAAATACGTTCCGCGATCTGAAGATGGACCCGACCATTCTCTCGGCCAACACCAACGCGCGTGCGCGTGAAGGCCGCGAGCTAAACGGCGGACCCGATAACCCCATCTTCCAAGACGGTGATATTCTCTGGGACGGCTGCATCGTGCGGCTGGTGCCGGAGATTTCGCTGTTCGTGAGCAACATCTGGACATCGCTGAAGACTGCCGGCAACGGCACGACGCGCGTTGAGCCAGTGTTTCTGTGCGGCCAGCAAGCGGCGGCGATTGCGTACGGTCAGATGGCCAAGCCCACCTTCCGAAAAGAAGATGACTATGGCTTTATCACCGGCACAGGAATCGAGGCTGCGTTTGGCATTGGAAAAATCTTCAAGAAGCATCCCAAGTCAGGCACTGCGCTCAAGCAGTGGGGCGTCGCAACCGGGTTCTTCAACTCGGCTTCGGACTAATCAACGCTTAACCGAAACACCCGAATAGGAGAACGCAATGGTTGCTAACCTAATGACCAACGTTGCGGCGCGCGACGCCTTCACCAATGCGGTACAGTCCATCGCCGGCCGCATCACTGCGGTGTCAGGCGCGGGAGCTACGCAAAGCGTCCAGATCGGCACGCTGCCGGTTGGCGCCACCATCCTCGGTATCAACACCAACGTGGAAACAGCAATCACGCCGGGTACGGCGACATTCAATCTCGGCACTACTGCTGCCGGTGTTGATATTGCCGCTGGTATTGCACTAGCGGCGGGAACGGTGACCACGCCGCCGTTGGCGGCGTTGGTGATGCCGTTGGCGGCGGAAACCCAGGTGTGGGCCAACCTCGCCGTATCCCCAACCGCCGGCGATGCCTATGTCACCGTGCAGTTCATCAAGCCGACATCGTAAAGCGTCATGGCCAAAATCACCTGGCTTGGAAGCACCGAAGGTTATCGGGAGGGGGAAACCCCTCTCGATAGCTGCGTGTGGAATGGCGTCTTGTTCACCGCCGGCGACAAGGTCGAAATCACCGACGAGTGGATGATCAACAAGGCACGCGGAAATCGGTTCTTCCGGGTGGACGAGGAGCTGGCTAAAAAACCCGAGCCCGAGCAGTCGATGCCGATCGGCTTGATCGGACCGGAAACATGGACGAACACGCCCGACGTGGCGACGTGGACCACTCCGCATCCGTATCCCGCGCCGCCGCTGGATTATCCGCCCGAGGATGACCCGGATCGGCCCAAACGCCGCGGGCGACCGCCACGCATAAGGGAAAACAGCGATGGCGATTAGCAATTACGGCGAGTTGAAATCCACCGTCAGCACGCACCTGTTTCACCAGCGGTTTGTCGGCGAATATGACAACGCCACCATCAAGTTCGAAGCCGCGGCCAACCGCCGGCTGCGGGTGCGGCCGATGGAAACATTCATCGAGTTCAACACGGTCGACGGCGCCGCACCGCTGCCGCCCGATTATCTACTCTGGCGCACGGTGCTGTGGTTGGGCCGCACGCCCAATCCCGAATTGGACTATGTCCACCCCGCCTATATCTCGCAGGCATTCGAGGGGCGAGTGGGGCCGAAGCTGTTCACCATCGAGGGTGAGGTCATCTACATCTTTCCGAAGGACGACAACGTCAACGCCTACGAGCTCGACTACTACCAGAAAATCCCCACGCTGGTCGGCAACGACCTCAATACCAATTGGTTGATCGACGCCAATCCCGATGTCTACGTCGAGGGTGTGCTGACCGAGCTTGGCGTGCTCGGGCGCAACATGGAGCAGGCGCAATTGCACAAGGCGCGGCGCGACGAGCTATTCCAAGAGATCATTCAGCTATACGCGCTCACCACCGGCGCATCGAGCCCGAGCGTGCGGACAGCGGAGTATTTCTGATGCCGATGATTTTCGACGGTGACGGCAACGAAATCGCCGACATTCCGCTGTCGGACAAACAGCAGGCCGTGCTCGATTGCAACGAGGAGATCATCGTCATCTATCACACTCCGCAATTGCTGCGTTTTATGCTGGGCGAGCAGGCGGGATCGTTTGCGCTGGTCAAGCGTAATGATCGCCTCACCGCGATCGACGCCGGCGGCCTGCGCGCCTACGCCGCTCTGCAGAAGCGTATTCGGACGGCCTGGCAGGAGCGGCTCAATGGCAAAACCTGACAAGGCCGTGCAATTCGGGGATTGGAAGCCCGACATTGCGCTGGTCGATAATCAGTTCGCGGCCATTGCCGAGAATGTCTATCCGGCCGCCAACTCGTATGTGCCGTGGGAAAAATTGGCGCCGATCACCACCGCGCAACTGCCGGCTAAATGTCTCGGGCTGACATTCGCGCGCACGCTGACCGGCAGCTACTTGATTTTTGCCGGCACGGCGACGAACCTCTATCGCTGGTCCGGCTCGGCGTGGGTAGATATCAGCCGCACCACCGGCGGCGCCTACAGCGTGGCGCCAGGCGACAGATGGACCTGGGCGCAATTTGGCCAGAACCTCGTGGCGGTGCAGATCGGTGACGCACCACAGACGATAAACGTGGATAGCGGCGCCAATTTTGCCAACCTCGGCGGCTCGCCGCCCAAGGCCACCAGCGTTTGCGTGATCGGCGATTTTCTGGTGCTGGCGGGATTGGTGCAAGCAACCGGGTTCAGCAATCGCCGCATGATCCAATGGTCGGCGATCAACGATATCACCGGCTGGACGATCGGGACTAATTTGTCGGACATTCAGGAGATGCCGGACGGCGGCCCGGTGATCGGCGTTGCCGGCGGCGAGGTGGGTTTCGTCGTGCAGGATCGCTCGATCCGCAGCATGCAATTCTTGCCGGGCGACAACCTCATCATCTTCTCGTTCTCGCGGGTGGAGCGCGAGAAGGGATGTATGGCGAAATACGGCTTCATCTACACCCGCGGCATTCTGTTCTTCGTGGCAGAGGACGGCTTCTATGCACTCGGTGCGCCGCAGCCGCCGATCGGCGCCAATGCCGTCAACGATTGGTTCCGCGATAATTCTGATCCCAAGCGGCGCGATCAAACCTACGCCTATGCCGATCCGCGCAAGCCGCGGGTGCTGTGGGCGTTCTATTCGTCGGACACCTCGACCGACTATGATCGGGTGATCGCGTTCGATTGGTCACTCAACAAGTGGAGCTATGGCCGGCCAACGGCGCAACAATGGGGCACACTCGCAGCGCAAGGCGTGGACCTCGATACCGACATCCCCGGCGATCCAATTGATCACCCGCTCGACAGCGCGGCGCCGTCGCTCGACAGCACGGCTTATTTTGGTGGCCGGCCGGTGGTTGCGGCGATCGACATCAACGGCATTTTGTGTTTTCAGGACGGTTCGCCGCTGGCCGCCACCATCGACACCGCCGAGAGCCATCTGTCGCCCGGCATGCGCTCGTTCGTGAGTGCGGCCTACCCGTTGATCGATGCGGCCGGCGATGCTCTGACGGTGGCGGTGGGTGAGCGCGAGCGGCTGCAAGACCCGCAATCCTACGGCGCTCCGCAGCCGGTCGGCAGCACCGGCTCGGCGCCGGTGTACTCGTCATCGCGATTGCATCGCTTCCGGGTGTTCGTGCCCGAGGCGGTGCAGTGGACCCACGCGCAGGGCGTACAGGTGGAGGCCCAGCCTGACGGCGAGGGATACTGATGTCGGATTGGTGGTCGTCCCCCAGACAGCCACCGGGCGCCATACCGTTTCGCAGCAAGTTCGACGCCGCCCGCGATCCGCTCACGGCGCGCAACGCCATCGGCGCGGTGGATGCTCAATTCGTGCTGGATGCCATTGCGGCCGCGGGAGGAGGTGGTGGTGGCGGTGCGCCGCTCAATGCCCAGTACGTCACCGCGGCCGCTGACGCCACGCTGACTGCCGAGCGGGTGCTCACCAACACCGCAACGGTAACGTGGGATTTTACTACGGCGGGACAGGCCAAGGCGACCGCAGTGGGCGGCGGCGGCGGCTCGTTTCAGCCGCTCGACGACGACCTGACCACGATCTCGGGGCTGACCGGGGCCAATACGATCTACTACCGCTCCGGTCCTGGTGCCTGGACCCCGGTGGTGGTTGGCACCGGGTTGACGTTCACCGGCGGTACTCTCACCGCAACCGGCGGTGCCGGCACCGTCAAGTACACGGCATCGACCACGGCACCAGTGGCGCCCAACGCTGGTGATCTTTGGTACGATCTGACGACCGGCGTGCTGTCAGTTTTCGTGAATGACGGGAACAGCTCGGCCTGGGTGCAGATATCGCCGCCCGGTGGCGGCACGCAGGGTGCGGCCCCGGTTGGCTCGATGAGCATGTTTGCTGGCGCCGTGGCGCCAGCCGGCTGGCTCCTGTGCAACGGCCAGGCGGTGAGCCGCACGACCTTTGCGGCGCTGTTTGCGGTGTGCGGCACGGCCTACGGTGCGGGCAACGGCTCAACCACGTTCAATGTGCCAAATCTGGTGGATCGCTTTCCGCTCGGAGTTGGTGCCGCCGCCATGGGCGCCATTGGCGGCAGCAGTCAGTTGCAGCAGCATAACCACGGTGTCACTGATCCGACCCACGTTCACACCGTCTTAGACCCTGGTCACTTTCACAGTTACTACTACCCGTTTGATCAAGCTATCGGTGGTGCTGGTGAGCAGACCGCTGCTATTGGCGGCAACATCACCAACACCGATCAGCGTACGACCGGCGTTTATCTGCAATACGCCGCCACCGGCATCACCATTCAGAACGCTGGCACTGGCAACGCACAGAACATGCCGCCGTATCAGGTGGTGAACTACATCATTTTTGCGGGGGCATGATGTGGCGATAGATTTTCCCGCCAGCCCCACGATCGGTCAAACCTATCTCTACAATGGAGTGACCTACACCTATTCGTCGCAGGGCGTGTGGCTGGCGACATCTGGCGTTGGCCCGCAGGGGCCGGTCGGCCCGCAAGGCCCCACGGGGGCAACGGGACCGACAGGGCCGACCGGCAGCACCGGCGCGCAGGGACCGCAGGGCAATCCCGGCCCCACCGGATCAACGGGTGCCACCGGCGCCACCGGCCCCCCCGGCCCGGGCACTATATCGGCCGAATACATCACGGCATCGGCTGATGCCACGCTAACCAATGAACGGGTGCTGACCAACACGGCGACAGTAACGTGGGATTTTGCCACGGCCGGACAGGCTAAGGCCACCGCTGCGCTTGCTTCGGGCGGCAGCTTGCTGGCGCAGAAGGTGTTCACTGCCAGCGGCACCTACACCCCGACCGCCGGCATGACGCGATGCGTCATCGAATGCGTGGGCGGCGGCAGTGGTGGCAATGGACTGGCAGGGACCGCGGGCGTGCTGATGGCGTCAGGGGGCGGCGGCTCGGGCGGCTATTCGCGCAAGTATGCAACTGCTGCCGACATCGGCGCCTCCAAGCCGGTCACGATTGGTGCTGGTGGTGCAGGCGGCCCTCCTTCACAGAACGTAGGCAGTGCGGGTGGCGACACCAGTGTGGGCACGCTGTGTATCGCCAAGGGCGCGACCCCGGCGGCGGCCGGCCAATGGCACCAGGGAGGGTTCGGCGGCGTCCCTGGCACCGGCGATGTTGTCGCGGCTGGCAATCCCGGGCAGGGGGGGCTGTATATGCTGACCTCTAGCAGCTCAAATGCCTTCGGCGGCGCCGGCGCCGGCAGTTATTTCGGCGGCGGCGCGCCCGCAACTCCTTGGACTGCGGGGCTTGTTGCGGCTGGCGTTGCGGGCAATTACGGCGCTGGCGGTGCTGGCCCAACTATACTCAACAACGGCGCCGCAATTGGCGGCAGCGTAGGCTCTGCCGGCATCGTCATCATCACGGAATATGCCTGATGTTTTACGTCAAGGTTACCGGCGACCTCGTCACCGATCGCACCGTGTTCAATGAGCCGATGCCGGTCGGCTGGCCGGACTATGCGTCGTGGCACCAGAACGACGAGGCGCAGATCGGCTGGAGCTATGACGGCGAATTCCACCCGCCGGCGGCGCCGCGCATTTTCAACGACGCCCCGATCATGGGTGGCACTATTCGTGAACTCATCACAGGGGGAGCCTGACATGGCGGCAGTCGACCAAATCGCCACGGCGCGCAGCGAGGAGTTTTCCGCGCGGGTTTTGTTTCTCGCCACGCTGACGGCACAGAACGTTGCCGCCGAAGATGTTGCAACTCCCGACCATGAAGTGCGCGTGCATTATTCTGGCCGGGTTATCCGCGGCACCGACAATCCCAAAATGATCGCCACGCATGTCATTGCGAGCAATCCCACCATCCAGGCAACCATTGCTGACGATCCTGCGGCGCTCGGCAGCAACGTGTCGGACAGTGATATCGAATTCGCGTTGGCTTCGATCTGGACCGCGCGCGCATATGCCTTCGAAGGCGTCGCAGGCTAAAGGATTAGAACATGCCCGGTGAAAACATCTACGATTGGTCAACGACGGCGGCCAACAACGACACCGCCGACGCGCTGATAAATTGGCGAGAAGGGATGGCACGCGCCGCCGTGAACGACAGTGCCAGAAGTTTGATGGCGGCGGTGGCTAAGAACCGCGATCTGGTGAGCGGCTCGATCACCACTGGCGGCACCGTCAACGCGCAGACATTCGTGTCGGGTTATAACTTCGCCAGCATTCCGACCATCCCCGCCGGCATCCGCGTCGTTCTCAAGATCGGCGCCGGCCTGACCAACACCGGCGCCACCTCGCTCAACATGGACAATCTCGGCGCCATTCCGATCAAGAGCGAAACCGGCAACGACCTCGTCGCCAGCATGCTTGTGGGCGGCGGCTATGCTGAATTTCGCTATGACGGCACCAATTGGATACTGCTCGGGTTTTCCGGCACGCTGCCGGCGACCACCATCAATGGCGATCTGACTGTCAACGGCAACGAAACTGTCAGCGGCACGCTCGGTGTTACCGGCAAGGTGACCGCCAGCGGCGGCCTGGCCGTTACCGGCAACGAAACTGTCAGCGGTACGCTCGGCGTTGCCGGCGCGGTGACGGCTGCGGGGCTTACTTCCACCGGCGATGCAACCATTGCCGGCAACGAATTTATTCGTGGGGCGGTGCGGTTGGACAATGCAGCCGGCGGCACGCCGCCATCCGGCTACAACGGGGCATTTAACATCACCGCGCGCGGTGACGGCCTGCAATATGGCATTGTCATGCGGCTAATGCTCGATAACGGCTACGACATGGTGTTCACCAATTCTGTCGATACCGTTATCGGCGGCATCTATAACAACAGCGGGTCGACCACCTCATTCATCGAAACATCTGATGGTGACCTGAAGACCGATATTGAGGATTTGCCGGCGCCGGGCAGCATCATCGACCGGCTGCGGCCGATCAAATTCAAGTGGCGCAAGCATCCCGAGGAAGGGGAGCGATCCGGGTTTATCGCACAGGATGTTTATCCGTTGGTGCCGCAGGCTGTGGTGCCGGCGAACGAGGGCATACCCTGGATGATGGATCATTCCAAGTTGGTGCCGATCTTGGTGGCGGAACTGAAATCCTTGCGCGCGCGTGTCGCTGAGTTGGAGGCGCGGTGAGATTAGTCGCTGTCGGGTTAACCGATAAGGATATTGCTGACACGGTTCAGCATTGGTTGCCGTTCCTGCCGATGATCGCACGCCGATCGAAAGAAACGGTGCGTGCGCTGTACGATCAGGTTGTCAACAAACAGATACGGCTCGCTCTGGTGTGGGACGACGACATCAATCGCGCCGTCGCGCTGGTTGGCGTGCGAACGCATATGCGCGGCGACGACATGATCGGCGAGTGGCTGTGGATGGCCGGCTTCGGCCGCAAGCAGTGGGAGCACCTGCTGCCCGAGCTTGAGGACATGCTTCGCAAAGCAGGATGTACCGAGTGCCGGCCGCTGTGCCGCCCAGGCTGGGCGCGGGCCGTGCTGCAGAAACACGGCTACAAGATCACGCATATTCAGATGGAAAAATCACTGAGGTAATCCCATGGGCGGCTCATCTAGTCAGGCGCCGACGCAGACATCACAAGCGACCGCCGATCCTTGGTCGGGGGTGCAGCCGGCGCTATCAACGCTCTACAGCAACACGCTGGGGCAGTTCACCAATGATGTTGGCTATCACCCCTACGGCGGCAATCTGCAGGCGCCGCTCAATAGCGCGCTCAATACCGGACTGGCCTCGGAATACAATCTCGGCATTGCCAATCAGTACGGCACACCCGGTGTTAATGACGCGCGCGCGCTCGGCGACAGCCTGCTGAAATCCGGTGGCCTTAACGCCGGTCAGCAGGGCGTGGCCGCCAATTACGGTCAGGTGTTTGCCCAAAATGCCGGCGAGCAAAATCCCTATTTGCTGGACACGATCGCGGCTCAGAACCGGAAAATTGCCGACAAGGTGAATTCCAGCATGAGTGGCGCCGGCCGCTACGGCTCGGGCGCCCACACCGATGTGCTCGGTCGATCGCTGGCGGAAGCCGCTGACCCGATCCTGGCGCAAGACTATGCCCAGCGGCAGCAAACGTCACTGGCGGCGCTGCAAGGGCAGGGCAACATCTATAACCAAGGGCAGGACACTGCCGGCAAGTGGGCGCAAATCATGCCCGCCTTGGACGAGGCGCAATATGCGCCCGCCTATCACATGCAAAACTACGGCAAGTTTTTTCAGGATCGGGCGCAGCAGGATGTTGCTAACCAAGTTGCAACATGGAACGCGCAAGAGGCGCGAACGTGGGAGCAGGCGGCTCGACTCGCGAACATTCTGTCAGGTGCTGGCGGTTTGGGAGGAACGAAAGTTACCACCCAGAACGCCTACCAGCCGACGACACTGCAGAAGATTGGCGGCGGTGCTATTGCGGGTGCTGGGCTGGGCTCGATGTTCGGGCCGGTGGGTGCCGGCGTCGGTGCTGCGGGCGGCGGATTGCTCGGATTATTATAGGAGTGATCCATGCCGCTTTACCGGGGCAGTTGGTACTCGCAAGCACCGGCCTTTGGCTGGTTCGATAAAGAGGACAGGCCGGGATCGAATGCGCTCGGCGTGCCGGATTGGCAGCAAGGCATTGCACTGCCGTCCCGCTCGACACTGGGGCAATGGTACAACGTGACGCCGCCGGGTGGCGGCATTCCCTATCCGTTGCAGCAGACTGACATTGGTCCGGCCAAGTGGACCGGACGCGGCGTTGATATCAGCGCCGCCGCCGGTCACCAAATGGGCTACACGCCGCAGAATTTTCCCACTGATGCAGAGTGGAAGATTGAACCGCGCGATGAGCCGCGGGGCTTAGGGTCACCGGCTGGGATGCCGGTGCAGGCCGGCGATTTGCCCGACAATTCCCCCGACACTGCTTATGCGGGCGGACCATCACCAAACAGGGGCCGCAAAATGCCGACGAGCCTGATGGACATGTTTCAGCCGACCGACGCCGGCGGCGAGCCGGTCGATTTCGGCAAGGCACTGGCCAGCCGCAGCAACAGCCTGATCGGGCTTGGGCTCGGGCTGATGCGCGGCCCGGGTTGGGGGCAAGCCTTGGAAGGCTACCAAACCGGCTCCAGCCAGGACGCAGCACAAAACTACCGGCAGCAGCAACTGGCACATCAGAAGCTGCAAGAAGCCCGGCAGGCGCGGCAGGATGCTTTGCAGGCATCGCAGTGGAAGCAACAATTTGCCGAAAACCAAATGACCGAGGCGGAAAAGCTGGCGCGTGCCTCTGGAATTGCACCCGGAACACCGGAGCACACCGCCTTTATCCAGAAGGCAATCCAATCGAAGACCGAGGGCGATTGGAAGGTGGTGGAAATACCGCACCCGGATTTTCCCGACCAGAAAATTCCGGTTTGGGCCAATGCGCGCACGCGCGAATATGCTCCATTCGGGCAAGGCGTGCCGCCCAGCACCGGCGTGGCCGCCAATCCCGATGTCTTCACCAGAGGCACGGCACCGGTCTATGGCCAAGGCGGTGCCGGCGATTATGCCGCCAGCGGTGCGGCTGCACTGCCGCCGTCTGGCAGTGGCATTCCAACGCCGGCGCCTGCCGCCGCTCCGGGCCGAGCCTTCCCGCCACCCTCCCCCGGCATGAATACAAAAACCTACGCCGAGGAGCAGACCAAGCTGGCTGTCAAGCAGCAGGCGGCGCAAGCCGACAAGGCCAAGCGTGCCCAGATGATCGATCCGGTGGGTCAAGACATCGAGCGCGCCATTAATGCGGTCATTGCCAATCCTGGCCGCACCACCGGCTGGGGCGGCGCCATCATGCAGCATGTGCCGGAAAGCAAGGCCGGCGACGTGGCGGGGTTGGTTGCCACCATCAAGGGCGCCTCCTCGCTGGAGGCGATGAAGGAATTGCGGGCGAATTCGCCCACCGGCTCGACCGGTCTGGGCGCTGTCACCAAGGATGAGCACAAGCGGTTAGAGGACGCCATCGGCGAATTGGATCAGTCGCGCAGCAAGGAGCAGTTTCTTGCCAACCTCGACCGGGTGCGGCGCATACGGATGGAATTAATCCACGGCCCCGGTGCCGGCGGCGAGCCGCGCTATCTGCCGCCCGCCGAGCAGCGCGCGCCATCGGCGCGGCAGACCGGCGGTGGCGGAACAGGACCAAATGCCGATGCTGTTCGGTTTCTCAAGAACAACCCGCAACGGCGCGACGAATTCGATGCCAAGTACGGTGAAGGTGCCGCCATGCGGTATTTAACTGGGAAATAGCCGATGGCGAACGTTTTTGACCAGTTTGATCCGCCGGCTGGCGCCGCCCCAAAAGGCGGCAATATTTTTGACCAATTCGACCCGCCGGACGAGCCTGGCGTGGCGGAAGATGTGGCCAAATCCGCCGCCATCGGCCTGCCCAAAGGCGTGATGAAACTCGCCGGCACGCCTGGCGATATCCGCGACATGATGGCGAGCGGCGCTAGCGGCCTAGCCAGCCAATTCGGCTACGACGTGTCCCCGGAGACAATCTCCAAGTACGCGCGGCGGGTGCCGATCCCTCTATTGCAGGGGCCGACATCGAAGGAAATCCGCGGCACCGTCGAGAAGGCAACCGGGCCGTTGTACGAGCCCAAGACTGTTCCCGGCGAATATGCCCAGACCGTCACCGAAATGGTCCCCGCGGCGCTGGCCGGCCCGGGCGGCTGGGCGCGCCGCATCATACAGGGTGCCGTCACCCCCGGGATCGGCAGCGAAACACTGGGCCAGATCACTAAGGATAGCTCGATCGAGCCGTACGCCCGGATGGTCGGTGCGGTCGGGCCGCAACTTGCCGCGCAGGGCGCGCGCGGCCTGCTGGTGTCACCGCGGGGCGGGGCGGTGAAGTCGGCCGATGCGGCGTTGCTTGAGCGTGAGGGGGTGCGCGATATTTCTGCCGGGCAGAAAACCGGCAGCACGCCGCTGCAGTATCTGGAGCAAAGCCTTGGCGATGTGACCGGCGCCGGCACCCGCATGACCGAGCGCGGCAAGGAGCAATTCACCAAGGCGGTATTGAAACGGGCCGGCATCGACGCCGAGCGTGCCACGCCCGAGGTGATGGACGACGCCTTTAAGCGCATCGGTAATCAGTTCGATCGGCTGGCGGCCAACAACACTCTACATCCCGACCAGGCCATGGGGCCGCAAATCCGCCAGGCGGTGGATCATTACAATGGCAATGTGTCGCCGCCTATGCGCGCGCCGGTCATCCAGAATTTTCAGGAAGAGATTGCGCAGGCGCTGGGGGGCAACAATGGTGTCATCCCTGGGCCTGCCTATGCTTCGCTGCGCTCACGCATGGAGGCTGCAGCCCGCAGCGCCCCGCCCGAGGTGGCTGACACGCTGCGCGGGATTAAAAACGCCCTTGATCACGCCATGGAGCGACACCTACAGCGCATTGGCTCGTCCGATCTGGGGGCGTGGCAGCAGGTACGTCGCGAATATCGCAATATTCTGCCGATCGAACGGGCGATCACGGGCGGTGGTGGTGCGGAGGGGTTGATCTCCCCGTCTGCATTGCGGGCGGCCATGGTGAACCAAAGCCGGCGCGGCTATGCCCGCGGCACCGGCGATCTGTCCCGGCTGGCCAAGGCCGGCGAGAACGTGATGAAGCCGCTGCCGCAATCCGGCACCGCGCCGCGTGCTTACATGATGTCGCTGCCGGCGAGTGTGGGCGCGATTGGCGGCGGCCTGATGACCGGCAATCCGCTGCTGTTGGGCGGTGGTCTGCTGGGGGCGCTTGGGCCACCAATCGGGGGGCGGGCGCTGATGTCGCGGCCGGTACAGAATTTCTTCGCCAATCCGCGGCCGTTCAACTACGCGCCGGTGATCAACACCATACCCGGCATGGCTGGGGGCGGTCGGCCGACCGGCCCAACGATCGTCGGCGAGGACGGCCCCGAGGTGTTTGTGCCCGATCGGCCTGGCACGATCGTGCCGGGGCCAAACGGGCCGATGCCGAGTCGGGAGGAAATCCAGCAATATCTCCGCTCGACGACGCAGGATTATCCCAAGTTCGGCCCCGGCGGCATTCCGGTCAATCCAGAGGCATTCGCGGGCGCGCTCCAGGGTTTCCCCGAGAGCGGCAACGTCGAGGATCGGCGCCCCGAGCGCGCCGCGGCCGAGGCCCAGGCGGCTCGCGAGGCCGCGGCCGCCAGGACGGGCCGC
>Ga0065712_10067907_pt1 | contig 21730 bp, 15 predicted proteins | sample MisRhiReplicate1_FD_59099 | JGI IMG/M metagenome (GOLD analysis project Ga0065712, IMG submission 59099) | Miscanthus rhizosphere microbial communities from Kellogg Biological Station, MSU, sample Rhizosphere Soil Replicate 1: eDNA_1 v3... | ecosystem: Host-associated > Plants > Roots >...
GGACGTAGCCGCTGTGGCCCGACAGGGTCAGCAGCGCCTGGCCGGTCGCCGGGTCGTAGCACTTCAGCAGCATCCCGGCGACTGCCAGTGACTTGCCGTCCGGCGAAAACGCCAGGGAAGGCTGCCAGCTGTGCCCGAGGATGGTAGGCTGTGGCCGCCAGTCGTCTCCTTCCCGCGCCCAGACTTTCACGGAGCCTTCGTCGCAGTAGGCGGCGACCGTCCGGCCGTTCGGAGCGATGGCCGGCTTGTGATAACAGCGGCTCCCACTCGCGACGACCGAAGTCTGCTGTCCGGTGGTCAGGTCCCAGAGGGAGAGATTCGTTGGACCGCCCAGGAGAAGTGTATTGCCGTCCCCGGCGACGGCGAACGGAGCTTCGCCAATGGAAGCGCGGCCGGTCGTCAGCATGGTGCGCTCCTTGCCACTGGCCAGGTCCCACGTGCGAATCGTTTCCGTGTCACTCGATACGAGTGTCTTGCCGTCAGGCGTCCACGCCACTTGCTCGAGCGCCGTGCGATGGCCGTTCAGCGCGCCCTTCTCCCGCCCGGTCAGCGTGTCCCAAAGTTTGATCGTGGTACCGAAGCCCGAGGCCAGCGTAAGGCCGTCGGGCGAAATGGCCAGCACCGTGGAGTTGTCGTGATTCACCGTCGGTAAGCGGCGCTGGCACCCGCCCTGGCAGAGCCGCCACAGGTAGTACCACTCGAAACTACGCAAGTCTTCCTCATCGACCTTAGGCCGCTGGCTTTCCAGCAGACCCAAAACACGCGAGACCTCTCCTGCCTGCCAGGCTTGCATCGCCAGGTTTATCTGAGACGCATAGAACCGCCGGCGCGCCAAAAGCGTCTGGGACTTGGCCGTTTTCTCATTCTTTTCGGCAATGCCGCGCTGCTCGGTTGCCGTCTTGGCATTCTGCTTGGCGAGCTTCTCTTGCTTCTGCGCTGCCTTGTAGTTGGTATTGGCTTTCGAGAGGGCCTCCCCCTTCTCGATGAGAGCAAATTCCTTCTGATCCTTTTCGCGGCTGATCCGCATGTTGCTAACCGCCAGGATACACAAGGACAGGAAGACCGCCAGGCCGACGATTGCCGCCGTAGCCAGCGCCACCTTGTTCCGCCGGGCGAATTTGCGGAAACGATACCACGCTGACGGCGGGCACGCCTGTACCGGTTCGTCGGCCAAATAGCACTCCACATCGGCCGCGAAAGCGCTGGCAGTCTCGTATCGACGGCTACGGTCCTTTTCCAGAGTCTTCATCACGATCCAGTCCAATTCGCCGCGCATCAGCTTCGATAGCTTGGCCGGCTCCGTGTGGCGATTGGCCGAGATCGATGCCAGCGCCTCGCCGGAATCGTTTAGTCGCGTGCTCGGCTTGGGCGGTTCCTCCTCCTTGATCATGCGGAGAATTTCGGCATAGGCAGCTTCCTTCATCCGCTTGTGGGTCAGCGGCGTGCTGCCCGTCAAGAGCTCGTACAAGAGGACGCCGAGCGAGAAAATGTCGCTGCGGGTATCAGCGCCGAGCGCGCTCATTTCGGCCTGCTCTGGGCTCATGTATTCCAGCGTGCCGACCATCGTGCCGTACTGCGTGAATAGCGTCCGCTCCGTCAGCTTTTGTTCGGTCGCCTTGGCCACGCCGAAGTCGATTACCTTGGGCACCGGCTGGCCGTCGTAGAGTGTGACCATCACGTTGGACGGCTTGATGTCGCGGTGGATGATCCCCTTCTGGTGGGCGTGTTGGATGGCCTGGCAGACCGGTACGAACAGTTCCAGACGCTCGCGCGGCGTCAGGTGGTTGTCGTCGCAGTACTTGGTGATGGGCACGCCGTGGACCAGCTCCATAACGAAGTAGGGCCGGCCGGATTCCGTGGCCCCCGCGTCCAGGACACGGGCGATGTTGACATGGTCCATCATTGCTAATGCCTGCCGCTCCGCTTCGAAGCGGGCAATCACCTGCCGGCTGTCCATGCCCGCCTTGATGACTTTGAGGGCGACCTTGCGCTGGACCGGATGCGTCTGCTCGGCCAGGAAGACGGTGCCCATGCCCCCTTCGCCGATCTGCTGCAGGAGCTTGTATGGGCCGATCGACGTACCCAGCCGCTCTGTCGCCTGGTCGGTCGTGGCGGCAGACGTGCTGGAGCCGCCTAGGAAATGGCCTGCCTGCTCATGCGCCGCCAGGAGTTGCTCGACCCGGGAACGCAACTGGGGATCGCTGCCGCAGGCTGCGTCCAAGTAGCGGGACCGCGCGGCGGGTGACGGCTGGTCGAGGGCCGCGAAGAAAATCGCTTTGGGGTCGGAAATTGCTGCACTCATTAAACACCTCGGGGAGCGTCGCTCCACATATCAATGCCCCGTTTGGAAGCGCGGTGCGCCGCGCCTGGGCAAGAATTCCTGAAAAAGCTGCCAGTCGCTGGCTATGGCTGGCCTTTGAGGCGGTCGAAAAGCCACGCCCGTGCGTACGCCCAGTGGCGATCGGCCGTTCGCCGGGGCATTCCCAAAGCCAGGGCCGCCTCCCCCAGCGTCAGTCCAGCGAAGAACCTCAATTGGACCAGATCGGCGCAAAGTTTGTCAGTCGCGGCAAGCTCCTGGAGCGCCTCATCCAACGCGAGCAGGTCTTCGTCCGGCGTGTCGAGCGCAATTTCGATTGTGTCCAGATCGACGCGCCGCAGACTGCCGGCGCGCTTCTGCCGGTTCTTGTCTCTGGCCCGGTTGATCAGAATCCGCCGCATCGCCTCGGCCGCCGCAGCGAAGAAGTGTCCGCGACCTTCCCATTGTGGTCCTGGCACAACGGAACCCACCAGGCGCAGATACGCCTCGTGGACCAGCGCCGTGGCCTGCAACGTTTGCCCGGCCTGCTCCTGCGAGAGTTTGTGCGCTGCCAGCTTGCGAAGCTCATCGTACAACAGCGGCAGAAGCTGGTCGGCGGCGGTGGGATCGCCCTGCTCAATCTGCGACAAAATGCGGGTAACGTCGGACACGCATCTCACAATAGCGGTCTATCGATGGCGACGCCATGAGCAAAGCGCGATGCGGGAGACGTTATTGGAAATGCAGGCAACAACTTAGCTCAAGAATCGTTCGTTGACTGGCGCTTCGCTGTAGTTCACCGCTAAGTTGACTCCAACCAGAATTCCTACCTGCATAGTCCAAAGAACTACGCATCAGCCTTGGGCCGCTTCGACGCGTCGGTCCGACCAACCGACGCAACTTGACCCGCGTCGACCGATGTGACCCCCCGCGTGGGCAGACGGAGTGTGCGAATTACAGACCTCAGCGGTAGCGGGTAAACTGTCGCGGATGATGGGATACACTCTTGTTCGTTTCACCTGGTCCATCGCCACGGCGTACATCATCGCCGTCGCCGTTTGGCCGCTGCTGAAATGCCGGGCGAAGCGCAATCTTGTGGGGGCCGGGCTGGCGATCATTGGAATCTCCTCCTGTCCTGCACTAATTCCACCCGAGAACATCATGGTCAGAGCGTTCTCCTGCCTCCTGTGCATTGATCCGCTCTTCCGTGTCTTGGATTACGCCCGCCAACTGCGGAAGGGGACCATAATTCCTGTTACGTGGCAGGCCTACTGGACGTTCCTGATTCCTTTCCCGTTTTTGCTGACGGTATTCGGAGAGAAGCAGCAGGCAAAGCATACACTCCATTTCGAGTGGAGATACGTGGCCCGACTTATGGTAGGTTTGTCCGCTTTTGCCATCGCCGTGTTCCTGTGTGTGCAAAGTCACCAGGTTGCAGCCTTGCGCGAATCATTTCTGCTGGATCATTTGACGAAATTGCTTCTATTTACCATCGCCGTTGAAATGGTATCGCAAGCCCAGATTGCCTTTGAGCGCCTCAGCGGCTTTTATGCCGTTCCGATCATCAATCATGCCTACTTGGCTCGGACGCCGGCTGAATTCTGGTTCAGATACAACCAACGGGTGCGGCAGTGGCTGTACGTTAACGTGTTTGTTCCCTGCGGCGGACGAAGATTGCCACTGGCAGGAATTATTGCTGTCTTCCTGGTGAGTGCGATTTTCCACGAGTTCTTCTTCGCACTCGCCACGTCCCGATTGGATGGATACCAGTTCGCATTCTTCATGTTGCAGGCACCGGCGGTGATCCTCTCACCTCGACTGGAGCGACTGGCCGAGCGAGGAATTGGCGGCCGACTCGCCGCACACGGGTTGACGTGGCTCTGGTTCGCAGGAACGTCGCCCTTGTTTTTTCATGGACTGGATTCTGTCTTCCCGTTCTTCTATGCGAGTCAGTCGTGGTTGCCATGACGCAGCAAAGTGATTCCGCCTGGGTAGGCTGCAGTTAGCGTGGAGGGGTTTCACTGGGGGCGACAGATCTGAGCTGTGGCATGCATCGGTCCGACACAACCGAAGCCGACAAGTGCGACACGCGTTGGTCGATGAAACGTCGATGTGACCGACGCGCGACTCTGCCAGCTTGAAATCGCTAATCGACAGCCCGGCGGACCGAGATCATTGCCATCTGTAATTTGACGGCCACTGGAAGAATGAGAGGACGGGACAGAGATCAAGAACTGCTAGCGACCCCCCCCAGGGAAGTATTAGGATAGCTCCGCGACTAGACCGCGTACATCCGACGCGACGGGACGGTCGCCATCGAACCAAAGGCCCCGACTCGCGCGAGTTGGGGGCCGTTCATCAATGGTCGTGCAACGGTCCACTATGGGGGAGGTGAAATCGCAGACTACGATCATTGGGGTTTTATAGACGCCACCGGGAAACTCGTGATTCCTCCAGTCTTTCGGTCTGCCCAACCCTTCGCTGATGGGCTCGCGCTTGTTTCTATGGGCACCGAGCGCGACTCCCCTTTCTACATTGATAAGTCGGGGAAAGTCTCGCTTGGCGCCGGACCTGGTAGAAAGACGGCGATTGAGGCCAAGTCTTTTTCTGAGGGGCTTGCTGCCGCGAAGTGGTATAGGATCGATGGGCACGTGTGGGGTTTCATTGATACGAGGGCAAGCAGGCATTCGCGAATGTGTTTGCCGACGCTAATTCCTTTTCCGAAGGACTTGCTGCAGTAAGTGACGCGAGCGGAAGATGGGGATACATCGACAAAGCGGGTGAGATCGTCATCGACTACAAATTCAACTCTGCGGACGAATTCTCCGATGGGCTGACAGTTGTTCGTATTGGCGGAAAGACAGCCTTTATTGATAAGACAGGGGATTTCACCATGGAGCCGCAGCAAATCGATGGCTTTGTCAGTGCGTTTTCTGGGGGCATAGTGCAAAATGATGCCGAGGGTCTGGCCAGCAATCGCTATCTCGATCGGATGGGCAAAACTGTTTGGCCAAAAGACTGAAGTGCGACGCTAGTCGCTCTCGGTTGCTCGTGCCATCTGCTTGAAGAGGAGCTTCCGCTTCACGTTCAGATGGTCAGGGTTGTCGAAGTATTTGTCGACCCAAGAGCCGTCCTCCGCGAGGAACGGGTTGAACTCTTTCTCGTTGCCGCTTAGCCATTCACGGAAGGCAAAATGGTCGAACAACCGGACATACTCCGTGAAATAAATGTCAGCGACGCGATCATCCCCCTTGATCACGAGCGTGTTCTCATCGTTCATTGAAGTGGAGTTCACGCTGTAGTTCGCGGACCCGGAAACGACGATGGGCATTTCGCCCAAAGGGTCGATGAGGATGAGCTTGTTGTGCAGAAAGTTCACGCCGCTTTTGATCAGCTTGCCGGCACTGGTTTCGGCGGCCCATTGATCGAGGTCTGACTGGATGTAAGCGCCGGCCACGACTTCCACGTCACGGTCGTTGGTCTTGAACGTGTTGAATGCCTTGCGGGCGTCGAGCAGGATGTAGCGCAGGTAAGGCTTGTCGTTGCCAAAGACCTTCTGAAATCGTTTGTCGATATTGAATGGGTAGATGCAGCAGACCATTTCGCTCGCACTTTCGACCAGATCAGCGTAGTTCTGCAGCATCGTGTTGTTGCGGCGGGGGCTGAAGAATACCGTGATGCCATTGGGGATTTCATCCGGAGTCTTGTCGTCGCCGTCTTCCAGCGCCATCACCGCCTCGCGGTAGGTGTCGCGGTCCAGGTTCTTGTAAACGAGTTTCCAATAGGCAAAGTATTTGGCGACCACCTTCTTGTCGGTAATGATGTGGCCCGTGTTGCAGTGGCCGAAAATCCCCTTTTCTGAAATGTTAGTCGATCCCGTCCACACTTTTAGAGGCTTCTCGTCTTTGTCGAGCAGGATGAAAAACTTATTGTGTGCCTGTGTCACCTCTTTGTCACGTACATGCTTCACCAGCGAAGTCGCACCCGCTTCTACGAGCGCTTCGTGGTTTTCGTCTCCGTAGTTCTTGGCGTCGTAGACGACGTTTACATCGACACCATTCTTCTTGGCTTGCTTTAATGCTGCGATCGTCCCCAGGTGCTGGAATTCGTAGCAGGCGCCCCGCAGCTTTTGCCCTTCCTTGGCGCTCTCGATGAATTCGATGAGCCCTTCGTATAGGCCGCGGGATAGCCAGCGGTAGGCTCTGGCTTTCTCAACTTCGTCCTCCATTGAGTCGGGACGCCGATTGCTAAACTGCTCGGCGTACGATTGGCTACCTGACACACCCCGATTAAAAAAGATGCCATGTGTGCCCTTGATGTGCGGCTCACTCCTAATCGTGATTGATTCCTTGAGAAAGACTTGCAGATTTTCAGGCGTTCCCTTGTACGCCGTGACGATGTACGTGTATTCGGTGTCGGGTTCGACAATGAAGTCCTTCCAGAGAAAGCCCTGGACCGGATGCAGGTGCGTCGGGTATTTCTGTCCTTTGACCTTGCCGAGATCCTTTTTGGCAATGGGTATTACGGAATGGAAGAACTTTTGCCCATAAAGCCAGATCCGCTTCTGCGACTTGGTTTCGACGCGCTCAAACCCGAATCCGTGAAGGCCATCCGGCTTCTCCTTCATATCCAGCGACAGCACGACCGTATTAGTCCCGGAAACAGCATACAACTCGAGCCCGGAAGTGGTCTTCTTACGTCGCATTTTGGCTGTTCTCTCAGGATGGCGAATGGTTGGTAGGACAGGCGGCGATCCTGGAATATGGCGGCCGCCAAGACCATTAGAGAGGTCGGGCCATCGACAAACAAGCGCCATCGACAAACAAGCAACGTCGAGCAATAAGCTATTGGGAATCCCCGTCAGCGACGACAGTCTAGTGACCCAAGCCATGCGACAGATTCACAATCGGGACAGTGCAAGGCTCATGGTTTCTCTATCGCCGCGGTCAGCCAGAGGAATGACTCAAGTGCACGCTTCATGGAATCGTCCTCCTGTTAGTTGCCTTCGCTAATGACTCTGCAAAGCCGCGATGCCCTCGCGCAACGATGATTGATAGAGCCACAAGTCGCCTCCGTAGGCGAGCATGCGAAATCCCTGCTCAAGCAACTTCCTGCCGGCCGGAATGTCACTGGCCAAAAATCCCGGTACTTTACGGTGGCGCTCGCAGGCCGCCAGCACCTGCCCGAGTGCGTCCACAAACAAGGGGTGATCGAACTGGCCGGGAATGCCGAGCGAGTTGGACAGGTCAAAATGCCCGATCCAGAGCACGTCGATCCCCTCGACCGCTGCGATCTCGTTGACGCTCGCAAGACCGGCGGCTGTTTCGATTTGGGCGATCAGCAGCGTCTCACGGTTGGCCGTGTCCATCTTGTCGACGATGCTGCCACCCGTGTAATCATCATGAGCGACCGTGAAGGCTGCTCCGCGGCGACCGACCGGCGGGTACTTCGCCGAGGCCACAAGCGTTCTTGCCTGCGCGGCACTTTCGCACATCGGGGTCATGATTCCCATGGCGCCCATATCGAGCACCCGCGAGATGAAGTCGTAGTCCGTCGCAGGAATGCGCACGAGCGGAACCGCCTCGGTCGCGCGCGTGGTCGCAATCAGCATGCGAATCGTTTCGACGCTCCAGCCCGTGTGTTCCATGTCGTATACGATGAACTCGGCCCCGGCCTGAGCGGCCAGCCGGCCAATGCCGGTCGTGTCAAACTCGAACACGAACGTGCCGATGGACCTGCTGCCGCTGAGGACCTTGTGTTTGACAGGATTGTGTCTCATCGGGTTCCTGGCGGCCTTGTTCGGGTGTCTAGTTCCTGGTTTGGGCGAATCGCTTGAGCTTTGTCAGCATGCCAGGCCGCTCCAGGACATCGCGATTCACAACGTCCTGTGGGAGGCGCCCGGCTGCTACGTCGACGATGCTCTGGCAAGCCGCTCGTCCATTACCACGAAACAGCTCGTCGGACCAACAGATTGCATGCGGGGAAACGATCACGTTGTCGAGCTTCAGCAGCGGATCATCGACGTCGATCGGTTCTTTCTCAAATACGTCGAGCGCTGCCCCGGCGATGCCCCCTTCCTTTAAGTGAATTGTCAATGCTGCCTGATCAATAATGGGACCGCGGGCCACATTGATCAGAAATGCAGTCGGTTTCATTAGCCCCAGACGCTGGGCATCGAGCATGTGATGCGTCTGGGGGGTGAGGGCGCAGCAAACGCACGCGAAATCGGACTCTGCCAACAGCGCTTCTAGGCCCATTAGCTCCACGCCCATCGCGCCAGCGACTTCTGGTGAGACAAACGGGTCGTACGCGACATGCCGCATCTCCAGCGGGGCCGCAATCCGCAAAATCTCTCGCCCAATATTTCCCAGTCCGATCAAGCCGAGCGTCCGCCCCGTCAAGCCGACACCCATGTGCTGCAGCTTTTCATGCCAACGTCCCTGGCGGGTGAGCTGGTCCTTGATCACCAGCTTGTGGGACAGCGCGAGCAGCAGCGCCAGGGCCGACACCGCCACGGGCCGTCGCACTCCCGCAGGCGTGATCGTGAGCAGGACCTCGTTTCGGGTACAGGCGGCCACATCAATGTTGTCGTAACCGACTCCGAAGCGAGCAACGATAGCCAGCCGCTGACTCCCCTCGAGCGTCGTGGTCGTCACCCTGGGAGCCAGCACGAGCAGCGCGTCATACTCGTTGGCAACCCGCGCTGGCAACTCCCCGCCATAATCCGGGAGGAAGTCAACTTGAATCTGGGCATCGCCGGAAAGTATGTCCAGCCCGATGTCTCCAAACCCCAGCGTCCCGTCGGGTTTTAGAAAATCGCTGGTGATTCCCACACGAAACGGCTGAACCATAAGCTAAGAACTCGCTGAAAACTGGTTTGTGCGTTGCCTGCGGCTTAATCACATGGTTCCCCCGATGATGCGCGAAATACTCCACCCTGCAAAGCACTCCTCGAAACTCTCGCATACGAGACAGCGCAAGACGTCTTCACCCGAGACGCTGTGTCCGCCGGCGTTTCGGTACGAGAAACCACGAAGAGGTGATGACTCCGGGCCAGCGTCAAGTTCCGTTTATTCGTCTGGGCGCGTGTCGCAAATCGACAAAAGATTTACGCATTAGTGCCTCGTTCGCAAGCGAGACGCTGCTAGAATCGACTCAAAGAGCCCTCATCGGAAACGCGCAGTACGAGTGCATTTTTGGTCCTGGGAGACCCGCGTGAGACTGCAAGTTGGCTATCTGTTGCTGATTGCAAGCCCAGTGCTACTGTGCGCGCCCTCTGGGGCCGCGGCTGAGCCCCCTGTGTTCTATCGAGGCATCAATCTTAATGGCCCGGCAGTAGTTATCGACGGCCAGAAATGGGACGGCAATGACGCGGCCAACTATCGCTGCAACGGTAACTCGTTTGAGAATCAGTCCGTTCCCCTCAGGCCGGAAACGGATCGTGATCGAGCACTGATGATTCGCAGCAGCCGTTGGGGGGGCCAAATCGACGTGGATTTGCTGGAAGTGCCCGCCGGGGAGTATCAAGTTTGTCTGTACGTTTGGGAGGATAACGACTCCACCACCTTTTCGCTCAGTGTCAACGACCGCCAGGTGGTCAAGAAATACTCTAGCGGGTCAGCGGGGACATGGCGGCGACTGGGACCGTGGCCCACCAAGGTGACTGGGAGTGTGATTCGCGTCTCGGCGCGCGGCGGCGATGCGAATCTCTCCGGTCTGGAGGTCTGGCGAGGAAGTGGCGAAATCCCTACCCAAGGCGACTCCGGGTTTGTCAAAGAGCCGACCGCCGAGCAGCTTGCGTTTTTCGAAAGCCGCATTCGCCCCTTGCTGGCCACGCATTGTTATGAGTGCCATAGCCAGGCGGCGAAAGAGTTGGGAGGGAACCTGCTCCTCGATTCGCGCCCCGGAATTCTGAAGGGGGGTGACACGAAGCCGCCGATCGTTCCTGGCGATCCGGACGCCAGTCTGCTCATCAAAGCGGTGCGCAAGAAGGATGCCGAGTTGCAAATGCCCCCCGATTCCAAGTTGTCCGATACGGAAGTAGCCGATCTGGAGCGCTGGGTGAAGATGCGGGCTCCCGATCCGCGGACCACGGATACCATTGCCGCCATCAAAGCCAAGAGCGCGATCAATTGGGACAAGGCCAGCGACTTCTGGTCGCTGAGGCCGCTCTCAGCACCGAGTATCCCTCCGGTAAATGACGGTTCGTGGCCCAGCAATGATATCGACCGGTTCGTGCTGGCTCGGCTGGAGGCGGCCGGTATCAAACCCGCAGCCGACGCCAATAAGCCTGCACTGCTCCGCCGAGTGACGTTCGACTTGATCGGCTTGCCCCCTTCTCCGGGCGAAATCGCAGCGTTTGAGGCGGACAAGTCGCCTGAAGCGTTTACGAGGGTGGTCGAACGGCTCTTGGATTCGCCGCAGTACGGCGAGCGCTGGGGTCGCCATTGGCTGGATGTCGTGCGGTACGCCGATACGGCCGGCGACAACTCCGATTTTCCCATCCCGCAGATGTACCGCTATCGCAACTGGGTGATTGCGGCCTTCAACCGAGATCTGCCGTACGACCAGTTCGTCCGCGAGCAACTGGCCGGGGACCTGCTGGGAGGCGATACGCCTGAGCAGGCGCAGGAGCGGCTGGTCGCAACGGGTTACATTGCGAACGCTCGCAGGTTTGGCTCACGGGTTACGGACTATCCGCAGCACCTCACGATTGAAGATACGATCGACAATCTCGGTCGCACCTTTCTGGGGACCACCATCAACTGCGCCCGCTGCCATAACCACAAGTTCGATCCGATCACTACCGAAGATTACTACGGGCTGTACGGCATCTTTCACAGCACCCGCTATCCCTGGCCCGGGATCGAGCTCGAGCAGAAGCAGCGAGATCTGGTCCCCCTGGTGCCGACCGACGAAGCACAGCGGCTGCTGGAGCAGCGCAAGCGGCGTCAGGATGAGCTCGAAGGGAAAGTCCGCGAATTGGAGAAACAGCGCAACGCGGCGCAAGGGGAATCGCGAAAATCTCTGGAGAAGCAAGTCGCAGATGCCAAGCAAGAAGCCGCTCGGCTCGCTAGCGAGACACTGCCGTTCGAGCAGGCATATGCCGTCGCGGAAGGCGCGAAGCGGGAAGATGTAGCCGTTCAGCAGAAAGGGGATCCGGCGAAGCCCGGCCCAATGGTCCCTCGCCATTTTTTGACAGTCCTGGGGGGAGCGGCGTTGCCTGCAACCGATCAGTCCAGTGGGAGGCTGCAATTGGCAAGCTGGATTGTCGATCCCAGCAATCCGCTTGCAGCGCGCGTCATGGCGAACCGCATTTGGCTCTATCATTTTGGCCAAGGGTTGTCGACTACCCCGAATGACTTCGGCCGGCAGGGGAAGCCCCCGACGCATCCGGAGCTGCTCGATCATTTGGCGACGCAGTTCATCAAGTCGGGCTGGTCGATCAAGGCCCTGCATCGCCAGATCCTGTTGTCGCATACTTATCGCCTAGCCAGTAGTCGCGACGAGGCTGCCACTGCCCAGGATCCGGCCAACGAGTTGCTCTCAGGCCATCCGCGGCGCCGGCTGGATGCCGAAGCCCTCCGCGACACGCTGCTCTTGCTCGGCGATCACTTGGACCCGTCCCCCGGCGGACCGCATCCTTTTCCGCCGCAAACCGAGTGGAAATTCACGCAGCACAATCCGTTCAAGGCGGTCTACGACACCAACCGCCGCAGCGTTTACTTGATGACGCAGCGGATCCAGCGGCATCCCTACCTGGCGATTTTCGACGGTCCCGATCCCGCCGCCAGCACGCCGCAACGTCAGGCAAGTACAACGCCGCTACAGGCTTTGTATCTTCTCAACGACGCTTTCGTGCATGAGCAGGCCGGCGGACTGGCGAAGCGGCTGCTCGCCGAACGGGACACTGACCCCGCCCGCGTCGAGCTGGCCTATTTGCTCGTCCTGGGCAGGAAGCCGGCTGGCGACGAGGCGAGCAGTGCGCTTGAATTCCTGCGCGGCGTGCGAGCCAAATTGGGCTCGGCGTCAATTCCACCCGACCAGCTCGACCAGCAAAGCTGGCAGGCCTTGGCGCGGACGATGTTTCGGTTGAATGAGTTTGTCTACATCGATTAGAGGTCCCACGTATGGATTCATCCTCCGCGTTCACAGGTCGCCGAGCCGTCGTGCAAAGCCTTGCGGCCGGATCGCTACTGATGCCTGGTTTGCTCTCCGAGCTGCTGGCCGACTCGTCTGCGAGCGATCCCCTCTCCCCCAAACAGCCGCACCATCCGGCCAAAGCGAAGCGGGTGATCTTCATCTTCTCGAATGGCGGCGTGTCGCATATGGACACGTTCGACCACAAGCCCAAGTTGTTTGCCGCCGACGGCAAAGTAACCGGCATTGGCGGCGGCCTGTCGAATCAACAGCGCGTACTGCTCAGGCCGCTTTGGGAGTTCCGGCCTGGGGGGAAGTGCGGCACGCTCGTGAGCGACTTGTTTCCCCATCTCCGCGAGCGGATGGACGATGTCTGTCTGATTAAGTCGATGAAGTCCGACGACAACGAACACTACCAGGCCACGCTGGCAATCCACACGGGCTCGTTCTTCTTCTCGCGGCCCAGCATTGGCGCTTGGGTGAGCTATGGCCTGGGAACGATGAACGGCAATCTGCCCTCGTTCATGGTGCTCGCCCAGCATTTGCCGTACGCGGGCACGCAGGTCTTCGCCAACGATTTTCTGCCGGCCTATCATCAAGGTGTGCGGGTCGTACCCGGACCCGTGCCGATCGCGGACCTGGATCGCCGCACTCCCCAACGCGAGGTGCAGGAGATGGAGCTCGGATTGGCCGGCGCGCTCAACCGACGGCATCTGGCCGACCGCGGCAACGATCAAGAATTAGCGGCCCGCATTCGGACGTTTGAAACCGCGTTTCATATGCAGACCGAAGCCCGCGAAGCGTTTGAAGTCGGTCGCGAGTCTCGTCCCACGCTGGATTTGTATGGCCTGAAAGAAGGACAGGCGGACGGCTTCGGCTGGAAGTGCCTGGTCGCCCGGCGGCTGGCGGAGCGGGGGGTGCGCTTTATCGAGCTCATCGATGGCAGTTCAAGTCATAACTGGGACCAGCACGGAAACATGGCAGAGCACGCCGACCACGCGAAGGCCATTGATCGCCCGATTGCCGGATTGCTGCAGGACCTAAAGCAGCGCGGCATGCTCGACGAGACGCTGGTGGTATGGACCACGGAGTTCGGCCGCACCCCTGGGGTCGATGGCGACAAGGGTCGGGGCCATCACAGCGCGTGCTTTTCCTCTTGGCTAGCCGGCGGGGGAGCTAAAGGGGGAATTAGTTACGGGAGCACTGACGAAATCGGGGCAACGGTCGCGGAGAAACGCGTGCATGTTCACGATTTTCACGCCACGATCCTGCACTTGCTCGGCATCGACCACACGCGGCTCACCTATCGTCACGCCGGACGTGACTATCGCTTGACGGATGTTGCGGGAAAGGTCGTTCAAGAGATTCTTGCGTAGGCACTAGTAACGCATCACGCTTAAGTCTGCCTTCATGGCCGAAGCCGGAACCGCCGGCGGAAAGCCGACGGCGTGATTCCCGTCGCCCGGCGAAACAGGATGGAAAGCTGTCTACCATCGGGCAAGCCTGCCATGCTCGCCACGGAGGCCATGGGGAGATCGGTGGTTAGAAGCAATTGCTTGCTCCGTTCAATGTGTGCGCGGCGAATCTCGTCGGCGATGCTACGCTGCAGCCACTTTCGAAAGCGGCGTTCGAGCGCGCGACGGGCGATTGCCACCTCGCGCAAGACGTCCTTCACATGGATCTCGAAGTGTGCATGCTCCCGTATGAATCGCACCGCCGTACTCACATAGGGATCGGGTACGGCCAGGAGGTCGGACGACTGCCGGACCACCACTCCGGCTGGAGGTAGAGTCACCACGGTTTTTCTGGGGAGCGAGCCCCGCAGCCACTTGTCCAGCAACAAAGCGGCCTCGTAGCCAATTCGCTCGCCGGGGAGTGCGATGCTGGAAAGCGAAGGGCGAGAAAGCTCGCATAGCAGGTCATCATCGTCCACGCCGACAATCGCAACTTGGTCCGGAACGAGCAGCCTAAGTTGCCGGCAGTACTCGGAAACCTGCGCGCCTTGAACGTCATTGCTGGCCAGAATTCCGACCGGCTTGGGGAGCGCGCCGAGCCAGTTGATCAGAGGTTGGTTCCAAATCCACAGGCCAGTCGGTTCTTGCGCACTTTGCGTCCGTTCGTGAAACGTAGTGACGCCGTAGCCCGAGGCCTCAACCTCTTCGCGAAATCCACTTTCACGCTGTACCGAGAACTCGTGTCTTGAGTATCCGACAAATCCGAATTGCCGCACTCCCCGCTCGAGCATGTGCCGCGCCGCCAGACGACCGACCTCGGCATGATCCACCACCACCCGCGGCAGCGGCAATTCGGGTAAAACGCCCGCCACGTTGACGACCGGCTTGCGCAGGGCCAGCAGCACTTTGGCGAGCGGACGCGTGAATACATGCGCGAGATAACCATCACAACGCAGCGGGCGAGCCAGCTCAATGGCTCGGGATTCAGGCGCGATAGGAGTAAACACCCAGTCGGGCCGCTCGACAGCAAACGTTTTCACCCCGCGCAAGATATCGCGATAGAAGTCCAGCGAATGCGCCATAACCAGTCCGACTCGGACGATTGTCTTGGGCATTGAATCTAAACACAAAAAAAACGTAGTGTCGCAAACCGACAAATAATTTACGCATTTTCGCATCGCTCATTACCTACGTCAATGATTCAATCGCAAGGAGTGAACATGGACGACGATGCAAATCCATTTAAGTGGCTGACAGCTAGGTTGATTTGTCGTTAAGTTCGGCGTTGCGCGATGCCTTGTTGGGCGCGCATACATGAGGTGGAGGCCCCGGAAGAGGCTGCGACCTCCAGGCATGACTGACTTGCAGGAGACTGATTTCATGACGATGGAGCAGCGACGTCACCTCGCAATCGGCACGAACTTCATGTTCGTCTCATTGCTGTACTTTGTCTTGGCAAGCAATGGTCAGTCCAACGACGATGGTTTCCCCAGTCCAGCCGATCTTCCCGCGCAGCCTGGTTTACCCGATCCGCTCGTCATGCTCGATGGCCGGAAGAGTCGGGGTGACAGGATTTGAACTTGCGACCTCTTGGTCCCGAATAAGGCGGGCAACTGCTCGGAAATGTGAAACTAGGTGAATTCCGGCTGAAAATGAAGCAAACGAATCGCATAGATTCTACAAATTACAGCTTCAATGTCCATAGTTGGCACGGATTCCATCGAGTTCCGTGCCATTCCGTGCCACGTTGTGAACCATGGAAAACATGAAATTAGGAACACTGATCGCCGGAAACTGGCTAGAATTTTTCCCATTCGCGCCGCGGAAGCAAACGCGTCGCTCGCCATTGATGCCCAGTAAGAACGGGCTATTTATCGGTGCTGCAGGCGGGAAGCTCATGCGTTAAATGCCGAGTATCGTGGCGAGAGCACAAGTCGTGATTTGACATCGAGCACGATGTTTAAAACGGAAGTACGAACACATCTCAAGCGAGCGCATGCTTTCGACTCGCACCGCCATCGGGTAGCATCTATTTTTCGGATCCGCAGTTGACCCAATATCGTTAATGACCTCCATAGGTCGCGCATCCTCGGACATTCGGGGCAAATGAGCGAAACGACGATTTTTCTGAAAAACCGTCTCGAGCGCCTCCAACGGGGCGACTTGCGCGCCCGCGATGAGCTCATAGCCAAGGTTTCACACAGGCTTACCATCCTCGCGGAGCGAATGTTGCGCGATTACCCGCGGGTTGCCCGCTGGGAGCAAGCCGACGATATTTGTCAGCAAGCCGCCATTCGCCTTCATCGATGTTTGGCCGAAATAGTCCCGCCGACGCCCGAGGACTTTCTGCGGCTGGCGGCGTTGCAACTGCGACGCGAGCTTAAAGATTTGGCCCGCCACTACTTTGGTCCCGAAGGCCAAGGGGCCAATCATGCTAGTACCGCTCCTAAAAGTGGAAAGTCAACCTTGGAGCCGCTCAATCACGAACAGGGTGACACAACCTGTAATCCTGAAAAACTAGCGATTTGGACTGAGTTTCATGCCGCCGTCGAAACGCTGCCAGAAATCGAACAGAAAGTGTTTGATCTGCTTTGGTATCACGAATTGCCGCAAGCTGAAGCGGCAGAAATCCTGCAGGTATCCGAAAGGCAAGTTCGCAGGTACTGGCAATCTGCCCGACTATCGCTGCAACGCAAGATCGGTAGTTTCTCCCAATTTCATCAGCAGTCGGGCGTAGATGAGTCATGAACTCGCAATTGAAATCTGCCGACGAAGACCTGCTGGCAGACTGGCTCCTGGAGTGGGAAGACTCTCAATCGACTTCAACGCCAAAGAGCCCGGAAATAATTGCGGCCGGGCGACCGGACCTGTTGGCCGAGTTGAGGGCTCGAATCGCGGCACTCGCCGAGATTAACCGGCTGATATTGGCACCGAATGACCGTGCTATGTCTGGAGATTCACAGCCTTCTGACTCAGGTCCAAAGACCCGTCATGATGCGCTATTTGGGAGACTGGCCGTCCTCACTGGCTTTGTCGAGCAATTGGCGCTCGACGATGCGGTCAGCCAGCAGAGAACAGCCCCGTTCCAATCGCTCGCCGACATTCTGGTGCAGCGAGGAACGATTTCCGAGAAGACTCGACAGATCCTTGAAATGCTTCTCGATGAGTACGCTGCCAAACCTAGCCCGTCTCCTTTGCCCGCCTCGGCGACCGAATCCCAAGGTTGCAAGAATACAGACGACACAGTGAATAATGTGCCGAATCCGGTCGAGAAGAAACTCTCACACAAACGGTTCGGAGAGTACGAGCTTCTCGCGGAGATTGCCCGTGGCGGCATGGGGGTGGTCTACAAAGCCCGGCAAAATAAGCTTAACCGGCTCGTCGCCCTCAAGATGATTCGCTCGGGGGAACTTGCCGACGAGGGGCAAGTCAAACGGTTCTATTCTGAAGCTGAAGCGGCTGCGAAGCTAGACCATCCAGGCATTGTGCCGGTCTATGAAGTCGGCGAGGCGAACGGCCAGCACTTTTTTTCGATGGCGCTGGTTGTCGGCGCCAGTCTGAACGAACTGGTGAAAAACGATGGACCGCTCGCTCCCAAAAAGGCGGCTCATTTGCTGAGGCAGGTCGTCGAGTCCGTCGAGTATGCTCACGGTAAGGGAATTATCCACCGGGACATTAAGCCCCAGAACATTCTGATTGATGAGGCCGGCCAGCCGCGATTGACCGACTTCGGCCTGGCTAAGCAGGTCATGGGCCAGAGCGATCTGACAGCCACGGGCCAGGTCATGGGGACGCCCAGCTACATGCCGCCCGAGCAGGCTACCGGGAAGCTAGACGAAATTGGCCCCGCATCGGATGTGTATTCGTTGGGAGCAACTCTGTACTTTGTCTTAACGGGCCGCCCTCCGTTCCAGACCGCTTCTACGATGGAAACCATCCGCCAGGTGCTCAACTCTGAACCAGTTAGTTTGCGGCGACTTAACCCGGCTCTTCCCCGTGATCTCGAAACGATTTGCCTCAAGTGCCTGCGAAAGGAAACGGCCAAGCGGTATGCGACCGCAGGTGAACTCGCCGCCGATTTAGGGTGTTGGCTAGAGAACATGCCGATCACGGCCCGTCCAGTCGGCCCGGCCGAACGAGCCTGGCTTTGGTGCAAGCGACGGCCCACGTTAGTGCTGATGTCGCTGTTGCTCGTCGTACTCGCTTTGGCTGGCACGTTTCTGGCCTTAGAGCGGCAGAACGCGACCCGTGCACGTGCGAGAGTCGAAGCTTTACTGGTCGCACCGCCTCAGGGCGTGCCCCACGCGGTTGAAGACCTCACGTCGGTGCAGTGGCACTCGCTGCCAATCTTGCGGCAGCGACTTGCGGAAGAAACCAGGGATGCGTCTCAGCGATTGCACGCTGCGGTGGCACTCGCCAGTTTTGGCGAAGTGGATGTCCCGTTCCTGGTCGCCAGCATCCCTCAGGCCCAAGCCGGGGAGTGTACCAACATCGTCACTGCCTTACGTGGTGATCTTGCGGGCGCCATTATTCAATTAAGGGCTCAATTTGCAGCGGCGACAAAGTCAAACGATCGGCTCCGTCTGGCAGTCGTGCTCTTGCAGCTCGGTGAGGTAGAGCCGTCACAAAAATTTCTCACTCTGGCCTCTGACCCTAGCCAGCGGACCCTGTTCATCCACCACCTCCACGAGTGGCGGGGCAATTTGGCGGATTATGCCCCGTTACTGAAAGAATCGGATGACGCAGATTTTCAGTCGGGCCTTTGCCAGGCGATTGGGCAGATTCCCGTCACCGACCTGAGTGTTGACGAGCGGCAAGCCCTGGACCCGATCCTGAAAAGCTTGTTCGCCAGTTCACCCCATGGCTCCGTGCACTCGGCTGCAAGATGGACATTGCAGCAATGGAAGTTGGAACTGCCGAAACTAACTGCTGCTGATCCGGCGAAGTCGGGAGGGAATTGGTACGTCAATCCTCTCGGGATGACGTTTCTGAAAATCCCCTCCGGTAGTTTTGAACGCCAAGCGGAGGACGGAAGCGGCAAAAAAACGACCGTGACTTTGTCACGGGCTTTCTGGCTGGGAGACTGTGAAGTGTCCAGGAAGCAGTTTGAAGCGTTCGTGGCCGATCCCAACTACCCTCTCGCGGAAAAGCCGGAGGACCGGAAAATCACGATACCGCCTTCAGCGCCGCCCGCAATTCCGGCCGCAGGATGGCCCACACCTAGAGGTTTTCCCAAAACTATACAAATACCTACTCCGAGGCTAGAACCAGGAAAGGAAGGTTCTCTCGTCCTTAGTCCCAACACCGATTATCCGGTGAATCGCTACTGGTTCGACGCTTGTCTATTTTGTAACTGGCTAAGTCACCGGGAGGGGCTTAGTCCGTCATACGAGAGAACAGGAGATACTGGGAAGATCGGCAACGGATTTGATTGGGACGTGTGGCGCATTGTGTCGGAGGCTACTGGCTATCGACTACCCACCAAGGCGGAATGGGAGTACGCCTGCCGGGCCAAGTCGGCGACGAACTATTGTTTCGGCGACGACGAGTCGTTGCTTGGCCATTACGCAATTTACTTTACGGACAGGACACAACCCGTTTCGAGTCGGCAACCGAACGGCTGGGGACTGTTCGATATGCACGGCAATGTCTGGGAGTGGAATGATGATTGGGACGGACCACTAGCGTCGAAACCCAACCCAGGACAAAACTATGTGTTGCGTGGCGGCTCGTTCGCCGATCCTGCGCCGAACGTGCGTTCCGCCTACCGTGTCAACTACCAGCCGACGTACAGTATCGAATTCCTTGGTTTCCGTGTGGCGAGGGCCTTACCACCTGTCCCCCTTACGGCATTACCACCTACCGCCGATGGCGGTCGAAATCCGAGCGTCAAGAAGATAGAAGGGCGTAAAGATCGCGAATTTCCCCCGCGATTGAGCGATAATCTAGCGTTCAAGCCAACGACCAGCCTGTTTCCCAAAGCCACCGCATCGCATACCTCCCAGTACGACAAGCAGGAGCGAGTGAATGATGGCATCATCAATTACAAAAAAGAAGCGTTCAATCGGTGGACATCGTATGAATCGACGAATCCCACCGATTGGCTAGAAATTGAATTTGCACAAGCAACCGCATTCAGCCGAGTCCAACTCGCCATTTATGACGAGGGACCGCAGGGAGGTGTGCAACCCCCCCTCAGTTACACAGTTGAAATCTGGAATGGCGAGGAATGGCTGGCAATCCCAGATCAGAAGCGACTGCCCGAGAAACCCACGGGGAATGATTGGAACGAAGTTCGCTTCAAGAACGTAACTGCCAAAAAGGTTCGTGTTGTCTTCACACACAATGGGGTCGCTCGAAGTGGCATTACGGAAATCGCCATTTGGCCGTAAACAACGCATACCGCGGTGACATACTCGTCATGCGCGTCTCGTCGCTCCCCTTGGGACCGCAACTAGATCGGACGCCCAGCCTGTTAATCAACAGACGAGATAGCTGGCAGTTCCACTAGGGACTTGGCGGCTAACGTCCTATCCGGTCACTTCTATCTGGGACTTGATGGTTCAGAAGAAGAATTCCATGACCGCGTTGTCGTCGCAGTTAGCAGCGGTTCAATGCTCCGGCGCATGCGGCATGGCGCAGGATCTCGCGAAACCGTGCCGGCATATTAAACGCCGCGCCCGTTGGCAGCCGTGTTTACGCACAGTGGCGGGATGTGTCGCGGACCGTCGCTCGTATCGTCGGTGATAAATCCGCAGAGAGTCAGGTAAAGGCGTCACCTTGGAAAACTAACGTGAATCGTAAGCCCTTAGAGCCAATGCCTTTAGAACAGGTTTCGCCCCCGGCGGCAATAATCGAAACGGATTCTTTGTCCTCTAAGAATCAACACTCCCGCTGGAATGATAGAAGTCAGTCAATCTTCAATCTTCACCGAAAGGGACGATCCCATGAAAGCCATACTCCTCGCCTTTGTCTTGATCGCCGGTCTCGCCACGGCCGCCGCCATTGTCGCACCGCAAGTCGCCTATGGGTGTGATCTCAGCGATCCGAGCTGCTCTCCTTAAAACCATTTCGCTACGACCTACCTTCGTTGGAGTTTCTAACATGAAAGCTGTTTTCACGTCCGTTGTCCTGTTTTTCAGTTTGGCCCTCGTCGGTGCCGTTGCAGACGAGCCGAAGGATGCAAATGCCGATGCAGGCGATATTCCCAAGACCATGGAAGAGGCACTTGTCCGTTTGGAAACGGTGCTGGGGCGCTATAATGTCGACAATCAGCAGGAGTGGTTCGTTCCCGTCCAGTTCGAGAGCAAGCAACGCCCTGAAGAGTCGAAGCCCGAAATCCTTATGGTCCGAAAAGGGACAACGATTGTCGGTCACCCATTCCGAGAATCGGATTTGATCAGTTTTGACGAGGTCTCCAACTGGCAGCGCCACGTTTATGACTTGGGGAAAGACGGAGAGAAAACTCTGACTCGCACCCAGGTTTCCCATTCCGTGATTCGCTACACCATTGGCTTGACCGGGGGGCAGTGGCTGATCAACGGCACCATCCTCAGCAACGGCGTTCACGGCAGCCTGGGACGACCTGCATACCAGGGTGTCGTAAAATGGCACCCGGACGGATTCGAGCTGATCTGTTCAACCGGCGCAGGCAGATATTACGCGGCGGGCGGCAAGTACATCCTGGGAACGACCTATGGCAGCACGCGCTATTTTCAACGGAAGGGCCGACTCGTGGTCAAAACCCACCACCAACCGTATTACCTCGCCACCGACGCCGACGGTAATCCGATCATGGCCCCCGACTTCAAGAGACCATTCGGCTCAGCTTTTGACTTTG
>Ga0065712_10000369_pt1 | contig 21661 bp, 12 predicted proteins | sample MisRhiReplicate1_FD_59099 | JGI IMG/M metagenome (GOLD analysis project Ga0065712, IMG submission 59099) | Miscanthus rhizosphere microbial communities from Kellogg Biological Station, MSU, sample Rhizosphere Soil Replicate 1: eDNA_1 v3... | ecosystem: Host-associated > Plants > Roots >...
GGCACGTGGCGCAACTTCCCCTCGAGTTCCAGTTTCTCAGCGCATCGCTCGGCAAGCTCGAGCAGTTCTTCGGAGGTCGGCATCTCTCTATGTTATGCCCCGGGGCTGGTTGGTGGTGGTTGGTAGTTGGTGGTTGGTGGTTGGTGGTTCGTGGTTCGTGGTTCGTGGTTCGTGGTTCGTGGTTCGTGGTTCGTGGTTCGTGGTGAGAGGTGGATGGGTCCTGGTGGGTAGTTCATGACGATGTTGTGGCGAATGTTCCGCGGCGGAACGCGATTGTTCGTGGGTGACTCGTTGGACACCTGTGTAAAACGTCGAAATTCAGGCTCATTTTGTGCTGGCGCTAGCGAAACGCTGGCGGCGTGTGTCTTGCTTTGAGTCTGGGCACTACCAAGACGGAAGCTGACAACACGATTTCTAAAGGGAACTACCGCTATGCACGCGCGCGCACTTGTCGATCGAGTCCGGGGGGAATTCAACGAGATGCCGGGCCTTCAGCTCACCATCCCACAGGCCGCCAGGCTCCTCGGAATAGAACATGAAACGTGCCGCGATGTGATCGAAACGTTAGTGGCTTCCTCATTCCTGCGGCGTACGTCGTCCGGATCCGTTGTCCGGACCGATCGTTAGTCTGTCGCGAACCGCTCAAACGCGGCTACCTACGTTTCGCGCGCAGGATTTCGCGGGCGCGTTCAGCAGCTTCGCGCACAAGGAACCCCATCTTCGGGTGCGTTGGCTCCATGTCGGGCGCGATCCCCTGCTCCCGCATCTCTTCTGACGTCGTCGGACCGATCGACGCGACCACGCACGTCGCGAGACCGCGTCGGACGGCGTCGCGCATCCCCATCGAGTCGGCCACCTTCAGCAGATGCACAACCTGGGTTGCCGTCGTGAACAGCGCCACGTCAATGTGGCCGTCGGCAATGGCTCGTACTGCGGCTTCGAGCGGGGCGAGGTCTTCCGGCAGCGCCCACTGATAGACGGGCACCCGCGTCACCTGCGCGCCTCGCGTCTCGAGACCTGCGAGCAGATCCGGGTTCGAGGCCCCGTACTCCTGCACGGCGACGCGCTTACCCGACAGCGGGAACTCCTGCTGTTTGCCGTCGAGCGAGGCCAGCACTTCACGCCAGGTGTTGGGCTCGGGCGCAATGAGCCACGGCGTGAGCGCGATTTCGCGAAGCACCGCGACCGGCTTCGGTCCTCGCGCCAAGACTTGTGTTCGACCCAGCGCACTCACGAATGCGTCACGAGTGCCCTTGACTTCCTGGACGACCGCGAGAAGCGCGCGTGTACCGACGCCAGTCAGCAGGACGACGAGATCGAACTCGCCACGTTCGAGCGCATCGGCAAACGCGATGGCGTCTGAGTTTGAGTCGAGCGGCACCTCGCGCATGGACGGTGCCGAAACGGGTTGGCCGCCGTACGAGGAGATGATCGAAGCCATCTCCTTCGCGCGGCGGCTTTCCAGACTCAGTACACGGAGGTTGTCAAAAGAGGGGGCCATTTGATGATCGGTGATTGTCGATTATTGATTAGTTGTTGATTGCTGATTCTCGATTGCTGATTCGCCGGCCGGCACGTCCGAGGGACGTGCCCCCCATCAACAATCTCCAATCCTCAATCACCAATTCACTCAAAAATCACCAATCCCCAATCACCAATGGTGTTATTCGGTCATGTTTAAGTACGCTTCTTCGCCGTGCATCGAGACGTCCATGCCGGTGGCCTCATCGGACTGGGTCGCACGCAGCGGGATGAAGAGACCGATCAACTTCAGCAGGATGAAGCTCATGCCGCCGCTGAACACAATCGCGGTTCCGACCGCCAATGCCTGGATACCGACCTGGCCGGGGTTGCCGCCCATCAGTCCGTCGAACACGCCGTTGATGCTCTTCTCGGCGAAGACACCGGTCAGGATCGCGCCTACCGTTCCGCCGACGCCGTGCGCGGCGACCACGTCGAGCGAGTCGTCCAATGAGGTCTTTGCGCGGATGATCAGCGCGAGGTAGCTCGGGACCGCAGCGATTGCGCCCAGCGCGATAGCGCTCATCGGGCTGATGAAACCGGCTGCCGGCGTGATCGCCACCAGGCCGACGACGATCGCAGTGGCGCATCCGACCGCCGTCGGCTTCCCAGACCGCATCATGTCCAGGAACGTCCAGACGACCAGCGTGGCGGCGGGGGCGAGCATCGTCGTCACGAAGGCCAGTCCGGCGATGGGGCTGGCGGCGACCGCGCTACCAGCGTTGAAACCGAACCACCCGAACCAGAGCAAGCCAGCGCCGAGCAGCACCGTCGGAATGTTGTGCGGCAGGATGGAGGCGTGGCCGTAATCCGACCGCTTACCGACGACCATCGCTGCGACTAGCGCCGCAGCACCGGCATTGACGTGAACGACCGTGCCGCCCGCGAAGTCCCAGGCTCCCATATCGGCGAGCCACCCTCCGCCCCACACCCAATGCGCCATCGGCGCGTAGACGACAACCGACCACAGCGAGATGAAGAGCAGATACGCGGAGAACCGCATACGCTCGACGATGGCTCCCGAGATCAGCGCTGCAGTGATGATGCAGAACGTCGCCTGGAAGGCCATGTAGAGCATGTGGGGAATGGTGAGCGGCACGACGGCGTCCTTCGCCTCGAGTCCAACACCGTTGAGGAACGCGAAGCGCAGGTCACCGAGCCAATCGCTGCCGCCGGGACTGAGCGCGAGGGAGTAGCCAACCAACGCCCAGAGGATGCCCACGAACCCCAGGGAGATGAAACTCATCATCATTGTGTTCAGGGCGTTCTTGCTGCGCACCAGCCCGCCATAGAAGAACGCCAGGGCCGGCGTCATCAGAAGCACCAGTGCGGTTGAAATCAGCATCCACGCGGTATCAGCTTGGTTCATTCCCTCACCTCGAAAGGACGCGCCTCACCTGTGAGGCGCGTAGAGCCGACTCAAGCGCACAGCAAGCGAAGTGCCACGGCTACCATCAGAAGTGTCGGGAAATCGAAGGATCAGAGAGGGTGCGCTTGGCGCGAGGCCATCGACAGAGACATTCTTGTAGATTAAAAGAATCTAACGACATAAATGTCCGAAGAAGTTCGCGGACCCGAGTCGCGAGTCTCTCGATCGGCTGAACCGCGCCCAGCGAGACGGTAACGCGGTGGCGACGTCGCCAGACATTTTTGTCGAATGTCTAAGTTTGTCGATCAATTCTGTCGCTATGTGGGGTTCGACCTTACCGCGCTGTCGGAGTCGCAGGCGCCGCGGAGGCAAACATCGCGGGAATATGCACTGGATCGTCGTCAGCCCACGGCATCCGGCACGCCTGGCGACGTTCGTAGAGACGGAGGTTTGCGGTCATGCGGCGCACGTCCTGCGCAGCGCCGCCCTGTTGCGCCGCGGCAATCACGCTCTTCTGGACATCCACCGCATCGCTGAATTGTCCGAGCTCCGCCATCGCCATGGCCATCGTCTCGCCGATGACGGTGGTCTTGTTGGCTTTCATGAGTTCCTGGACCAGTGCCATCGCGCGCGCGCCGTCGCGAACGCTGTCGTCCGGTGACGCCGCAAGGATCCGCGCCAGCGCGTGCGACAGCTCGGGGGAATCGGGCAGGATGCGGGCACTGTCCTCGAGCCACGCCTTTGCGTCGCGATAGCGGCGAAGACGGACAAGCGCCATGGCGTAGGCGAACCGCGCCTCAACCGACCTCGGATTGATGCGGACGACCTCGGCGTACGGCTTCAAGGAGGCGTCGATGCGTCCGGTGCTGCGGAGGGTGTCGGCGAGCGCCATCCACGCCTCGGTGTAATTCGGGTTGTACTTGACGGCCGTGTTCAGCCGCTGAATCGCCTCGTTCTTTTGTCCAGAGCCGGCCAGGATGACACCGAGACTGTAGTTGGCCTTGGCGGAGGCCTCGTCGTACCCGTCGGGCGGCGCCATCTTGACCACTTCCTCGAAGCGGGCCACGGCTCCCTCAACATCGCCCTGCAGCACCAGCGCGGTGCCCAACTTATGCCGCAGCGATCGACCGAGCGCGCCGGTCGCCGGGGTGAGCTGAACGCCTTTGCGGAAGGCCTCTTCAGCGGCCTTGAAGTCGCGCGCTTCGAGTGCACGGACGCCGCGCAGCTCATACGACAGCCCGCTCTCGATCGACATGTCGAGATCGGCTCGCAATCGATCAGGCACAACGAGATCGGTGTTCCGCCACAACTTGAGATGCTCTTCGGCCTTGGCCGTGTCGCCCAGGCCTCGATACGCGTTCGCCAGTGGGGAATGAATGCTGGCGGCACTCGGATCGAAGGCCAGCGCCTCCTCGAGCACGGTGACCGCGCGCTGGTAGTCGCGCCGCGCGAGCGCGGCCTGGCCAAGACCCGCCATCACCGCGACGTTGCGCGGTGGCAGTTGCGACGCGCGCTCGAACAATGGCTCGGCAACGTCGGGCTTTCCTTGCTCGAGATACAGGCGTCCGAGCCAGGTCAACGTCGCGATCTCCGAGGGACTGCGCTGCAGCGCGCGCTCGAACGACTGGATCGACTTCTCCGTCTGGCCGATGCTCTTGTACAGGTGACCGAGGTAATAAGGCCACCGCACATCTCCGGGCATCAGATCCTGCGCATTGAGATACGCGGGCTCGGCGGCCTCGTAGTACTCCGCCGCCTGCAGCAACATCGCGTACTCGCCATAGGCGGTGCCGAGCTCGTCACCCGATGCGCCCGCCTTCTTCTTCTCCATCAGCGTCGCGTACCGCTGCTTCACCTGCGCCTGCACCGGAGGATCCATGCGGGTGAGATCGGGCAGCATCACCTCGCGAGACGCGGGCGGAGGTCCTGCCGGCGTAGACGGTTTCGACGAACCGCATGCCGCGACGGACAGCAACAGCAGCACCAGGGGAAGACGCGTCATTACTTCGCGGTGCCTTCAGTCACTGTGGTCCAGCGATCGACGGGAACGTCGCCGAACTCCTCGGCCTTGCCGCTGGGCCAACTCACCTTCAGACGCACGGGATCGGTCGACGAGCCGAGGCCAACGAGCACACGTGGATCGTTCGCCGAGGCGTAGCTGCCATCCGAACGCGCACGTCGCCACAATGGTCCACCGGTCTTGCGGACGATCTCGACGCGGGCGCCGATCTGATCGCGCACCTTCCCTGTCCCCACCGGCGCCACCAGGCGCAATCCGACCCAGTGGTTCTTGTTCCCGATGTTATTGATAAGCAGACGCGTCGGACCGGCGGCCGTTCCGATGACGACATCGTCATCGCCGTCGTTGTCGATGTCGCCAAACGCCGCACCACGGCTGACATCGTTCAAAGTGAACGCCTTTCCCGCCTTCGCTGATACATCTTCAAACCGCCCGTTGCCCTGGTTGCGATAGAGCTGATTGAGCATCTTGAGCGGGAACGGATCATTGACCCGCGCCTGCGCTTCGATGATCGAAACGCTGCCATTCGCCGTCACCAGGTCGAGCCAGGAATCGTTGTCGTAATCGAACCAGGCGGTACCGAAACCGGTCTTGGCGAGACTCGGCGGCCCAAGGCCAGACGCCGCTTTGCGATCCTCGAAGACCCCACCGCCCATGTTGACGTAGAGGATGTTCATCTGCGCCAGCCAGTTGGTGATGAAGATGTCCTCGTCGCCGTCGTTGTCGAAATCGCCGGCGTCGACGCCCATGCTCGCTTCGGAGTTGCCCTGTCCGTTCACCGCCGCGCCAGAGATGAATGCGGTGTCTTTGAAGCTCCCGTTCTTCTGGTTGATCCACAGCTGATTCGGTTGACCATCGTTGCCGACGTAGATGTCGATCCAGCCATCACCGTTGAAGTCTGCGGTGGAGATACCGAGCGCAGGACCATCCGCGCCGCCGACGAGCGCACGCGAGGTCACGTCCTCGAAGGTGCCATTGCCGCGATTGTGATAGAGCCGATCCGGCTGCGCGCGATAGCTGTTTGGCGGGCAGTAATCATGCTGCCCGGTCACTGATAGGCAATCAAGGTCGCCGGCGATGCTGTAAAGCAAGTAGTTGCCGACGTAGAGATCGACCCAGCCGTCACGATCGTAGTCAAGGAACGCTGCGGATACGCCCCACCCGTTTGGATTGCCGACACCGGTCTTCGCGGTGACATCAGTGAACGTCCCGTTGCCGTTGTTGTGCAGCAAGACCGAACCTGAGAGCCCGGTGCGATAGATATCGACGAAGCCGTCGTTGTCATAGTCGGCCGCCGCGACGCCCATGCCGTACGACGTGACGTTGATGCCGCTCTGCGCCGTCACATCAGTGAAGTGCAGCGTTCGCTTCCCGTCCGCGCCAACGACGAGATCGTTTCGGAAGAGGCGATCCCCGAGTGGACCTGCTGGAGGAAACGTGGCCTCCTTCAGCGTCTTCTTACCGAGCATCGCGCCCTGGACGAGGTACACATCAAGGTCGCCGTCGTTGTCGTAGTCGAACAACGCGACACCGGGCGCCATGATCTCGGGGTAATACTGTTCACCCGACATGCCGTTGAAGTGGACGAAGTCGAGGCCCGTTTCCTTGGCGCGCTCGACAAACCATTCCTCCGCCGGAGCTGATGCCGCAGTAGACGGGACGGGGTTCTTGTCGCCTCCGCACGAAACCAGGGCAAGGGCAGCCAGCACTGCCACCAGGAACTTCATCAGATTCGCTCAGCGTACAAGAAAATCGGCCGCCCCCCAAAAGCGAGGCAGCCGTAGGCCGGGTCTTGCTTTGTAGACCCGGCGACCGGACAATCGGTCGAACCGCGCTCGAATGAGTCACAGAACAGCCTCGACGCTGCTCACGCTGGTCGTGGGCGCGGCCACCCTCACCGCTCAGAGCCCAGAGCCCAAAGCCACCTTCCTCCAGGCTGTGGGCCAGTTCAGCCTCGCACTCGATGGTGCGTACGGAGACGAAGGCCTCCGTGTGCGCTCGAGTCTCGACGCGATGTCGCGAGCGCTCGCCGAATGGGATGCGGTGCTCCGAAAGTACGAAGCCGCGATGGCGGCCGATATCCGTAGCGCTGATCCCGCGCTCGCACTCAAAATGCATCTCGCGATTGGCGGGCTGTATCTCGATCGAGCACGCTCCACCGACGGCCTGCGTGAACTCGCCGCGGCGCGACAACTCGACAACACGCGTGCTGACGTGCCGGTCTTCGAAGCGCTCGCACACAGCCAACTCGAGGGCAACGACACGGCGGCCACGACGTCGCTTCGGCAAGCGTCAACGCTCAACCCGAACGACGGGATCACCGCGTATGTGCTGGCGCGTCATCTTTCGCGCAGCGGTGCCGCGGAAGACGCGGGCCGCGCCTATGACAGATTCGTCGCCGCTGAGGCCACTCGTCTCACAGGGAACCAACAGCAGCCGTCCGCACCGTTCATCGATCTTCGTCTCTTTCATGAAACGCCAGGCGTCGAGCCGTTCTTTGCGCCGGCACTCTACGTCGATGGCTTTGCGGAACTGCAGCGCGGCAACCTGCCGCGCGCGATCGAACTGTTCCGCCAAAGCCTGACGCGCGATGCACTCGTCGCGGAGAGCGGGGTTGAATCTGGCGCGTTAGGACAGGCAGCCACAGCGCTTCGCGACGGAACGCTCCAGAGCGCCGCCGAACACATCGCCGTCGCCATCGAACTGGCACCTGACCGCGCAGAACCGCATCGCATCGAGGGACTCATCTACCTGGCCAATCGTCAGCCCGATGCCGCCGCGAAAGCGCTCCGCACGGCGATCATGCTGAACCCGCGCGACGAGCGTTCACGTCTCGCACTGGCCGACGCGCTCGTCGTCAGCGGAGATCTTCCGGCCGCACGAGCGTCACTGCAGGACCTGCTCACGCTGTTTCCCTCGTCTGGCCGCGCGCGATACACGCTCAGCCTCGTGTATCAGCGTCAAGGTCTGTATGCCGATGCCATTCGCGAGCTGACAGCGGCGGCAGCACTGAAACCACTGCTCGGTCTCAACAGCGTGTATCAGACGATTGGCGCACTGGCCCGTTCGCAGCAGCAATACGACGCGGCGATTGCTGCCTTCTCGCAGCGCGTCGATCTCATTCCCAACGACGCAGAGGCACATCACGAGCTGGGCGAGATGTACTTCCGGCAGAGCCGGCAAAGCGAGGCCCTCGCGGAATTCACGGCGGCCGTCATGCTGAATCCGACACGCGCCGACTCTCACGCCGCGATGGGTCAGGTGTATCTGCGGGGGGGCAACTATGCCGACGCTGTGGCGTCGGCACGACGCGCCGTCGCGTTGGACAGCTCGCACAAAGAGGCTCGGTACGTTCTGGCAACATCGCTCGTCCGCATGGGCAACGTCGACGAAGGCAAGCGCGAGCTCGACGTCTATCAACGCCTGCAAGCCGAAGAGACCGCTGCCCGATCGCGCCAGCTCGAAATCGAAGGACTCAGACGCGATGCGTCGGTAAGCATCCTGAACGGTGAGTCCGCGAAAGCGGTGGCTCTCCTGCGCCAAGCGCTCGAACGCGATCCCGAGTCAGCGCAGTTGCGTCTCGATCTCGGCCTGGCATTGCTCAAAGCCGGTCAGCCCGCAGAGGCGATCGAACCGTTGACGGCTGCCGCGGCGAAGGAAAACAGCGAGGACGCACACGTCTATCTCGCCGAGGCCTACGCCGCACTCGGACGCAACAGCGACGCCGAACGCGAGCGCGCCCTCGCCTCGCGACTGCGTCAAGAGTCACTGCGTCGCGCAGGAGCTGTCCGTTGAGACGGTTTGCCATCGCCATGGCGATTGCGATCGCCTTCACCCATATCGGCACGTCGCAAACACCGGCCACTGTGCAGTTCACGAACGTGGCGACACAGAGCGGCATTGATTTTCAGCACGTGAACGGCGCCAGCCCCGATCGACATCTCTACGAAATCATGAGCGGCGGCGGTCTGTTCTTCGATTACGACAACGACGGCTGGCTCGACGTCTTCCTCGTTGACGGCGGATCGCTGACCAATCCGGCGACCGACAAAACCGCGCGGCATCGCCTCTATCACAATCGAGGCAACGGAACCTTCCAGGACGTGAGCGCGCAATCAGGAATCACGCACAACGCATACGGCATGGGGGCCTGCGCTGCGGACGTCAACAACGACGGATGGCTCGATCTCTACGTCACCAGCGTTGGTGTGAACGCGCTCTACCAGAACAACGCGGGCAAAGGTTTCATTGACGTCACAAAAGCCGCAGGCGTGGGCGGCGCGCCGATGTTCAGCGCGAGCTGCGCGTTTGCGGACGTCGATCGCGACGGCGACGTCGATCTCTTTGTTGTCAACTACGTCGACGCTCGCGTCGACAACAACACCTTCTGTGGTGACGTCGGTCGCAAATACCGCATCTATTGCCATCCGCTCACGTTCCAGGCACTCCGCAACACGCTCTATCGCAACAACGGCAGCGGTGTGTTCACCGATGTCAGCAAGGAGACCGGCATCCTCGATCATCGCGGCAATGGTCTGGGCGTCGTGTTCGGCGATTACGACGATGACGGGTGGGTGGACGGCTTCGTGGCGAACGATTCGACGCCAAACTTCCTGTTTCACAACGACGCAGGAAGGCGCTTCACGGAGACGGCGCTGCTCGCGGGCGTATCAGTGGCCAGTGATGGCATGCCTCGCGCCGGCATGGGCACCGATTTCGGCGACTATGACGGGGACGGAGATCTCGATCTGTTTGTCAGCAACCACGAACTCGAGGCGCACACGCTGTTCCGCAATCTCGGCAAGGGCCTCTTCGAAGACGCGACATTCCCGAGTGGCGTCGGCCCGGCAACACTCCCCTACGTCGGCTTCGGCGCGGCGTTCGTCGATTACGACAACGACGCCGACCTCGATCTCGGCATCGTCAACGGCCATGTGATGAACAGTCCCGGTCACGTGCGACCAGGAGCAACAGAAGCACAGCGGAAGCTCCTGCTGCGAAACGCCGGCGGAGGACGGCTCACCGATGTCGGCCGTCAATCGGGCACAGGTTTCGCGTCAGAGAAAGTCGGACGGACGCTCGTCGCCGGCGATATCGATAACGACGGCGATCTCGACTTCCTGATCACGAACAACGGGGGCGCGGCCGAGTTGCTGCGCAACGAAGGTGGCACCGGCAACAACTCGGTGCTCATTCATCTGGCCGGGACGAAGAGCAATCGCAGTGCGGTTGGCGCGCGTGTGCGACTCACGGCCGGAGGCACGACGCAGGTCCGCGAGGTCAAAGCCGGATCAAGCTATCTGGGACAAAACGATCTGCGGGTGCACGTCGGCCTCGGCAAAGCCGCGAAAATCGATCGACTCGAAGTGCGCTGGCCCAACGGTCAGAACGAGGTGATCGAGAGCGCGGCCGTGAATCAGATCCTCACGGTGACCGAAGGCAAAGGCATCACGGCGCGCACGCCATTCGTGAGGAAATAAAAAGGCGGGTCCCAAGAACAGGACCCGCCTTGTGGTCTTTCGGCTTTGGGCTTTGGACTTTAGGCTTTAGGCAAGAGCCGAAAGCCCAGAGCCTAGAGCCTAAAAGTCAAACGTCACGTTGAAGCGCGCGAACCGCGGATTCAGGACTGCCGTCGGGCGCAGCCACAGCGCGCCGTCGGTGCCGAAGCCCTGGTTGAACGCGGTTCCCACGTTCGAGTTCAACAGGTTGTAGAGGTCGATCGCCACGTTCGTGCGCGTACGCCCGAACCGCAGGATCTTGCCGAACCGCATGTCAACCGAGTTGACCCGATCGCCGAACAGCGTTGACGGGGTCACCATATTGACCGTCTGGGTGGTCACACCAGGCGCAAACGGCGTCTGATTGTTGGCCGCCAGAACCGCCGGCGTCACGGTGTAGTTCGCCGCGAGCCCGACACCGTTGGTGGCCACACCCGTTTCGATCGTCAACGGCTCAGTGTTGGCCTGCGAACGCAGAATGCCGCTGATGAGCACATCGACTCTCGGGATTGTGTAGGTGACCAGACCGCGCCAGTTCATCTGCCAGTCTTCCTCGATGCGGCAGGCGCTCACCTGGTTTGCACCCACGAGCTCCGGCAGTGCCGCCCAGATGTCGCAGAGGTCCCGAGTCCCTCCGCCCGTGCTGAAGCCGCCCTGCAGGACCAGGCCGTTTCTCATCCGCGAGTTCGCGGTGAAGTCGATGCCCTGCCACGAGTAGTTCTCGTCGCCGAAGTCGCGCTGGAACGTCCGGTAGTTGCTCGTCGCGCCAACCGGATTGTTGGCGTTCCGTTTCAGGAACGTGAGCGGCTGCCCAGCCGTGGGCAGCGGCGCGCCGACAGAGGTCGGTCCGGTGATCGTGAAGCGGTCGAAGTCGCTCGGCCCAAGCGCCTGGTTGTCGGTGACGTAGAAGTTGCTCCACCACCGGCGGTTGAACGCGATGTCCACCGAGAGGCGCGGCAGAATTTCCTGCTGCAGCGCCACACCCCACTGCCAGTCGAACGGACGGTTGCCCCACCCGTGCATGATGTCGGGATTCACGCGCGTGGTGTTGAACGGGTTGCCGAAGTTCAGGTTCTGCCACGGACCGCACTCACCATTCGCCGCCGGATCCGTCAGGACGCAATCGGGAGCGAAGTTGCCGTTCGCATCGCCCCACGTGCGGTTGGTGGTCGTCTGCAGCGTCACGCCCGGGTTGGCCTGAATGAAGTTGCTCTCATTGTTGGCCGGCTGCAGATACTTGCTGTAGTTCACCTTGATCGCCGTCTTGCCGTTGCCGAAGACGTCATAGGCCGCACCCATGCGTGGCGTGATGTCGTTGTAACCCGTCACGCCTTCGGAGCGCGGGAAGATGAACGGCTGCGGCATGAACCGGGATCCGGTCAGCGCGCCATTCTCGCCGTCCGGGTACCAGCTCCATGCGTGCTCATAGCGCAGACCCCCCTGCAGCGTCAGTCGGCCGACCGTCCACTGATCCTGCGCGTAGAACGCATCGAACCGCGTGCGGTTGCTGAACTGGCTGGGGATGTACTGCGTGAGCGAATTCGGCACGCCTCCGAAGAAGGTGTAGCTGATCATGTTCGGGTTGCCGATCGTGAACTGCTTCTGCACCTGGTAAGCAGCCTGATAGCCGAACTTCGCGCTGTGCGCACCGGTCACATACGACATCGACGCGCGCCACACGTTGTGCTGTTGATCGTTGCCCAGCGGGTTGGCCGTCGAGCGATACGTGAAGAACGGCACCGGAATGCCGGTACCCACGGCTGAGAGCTCAGTGATCGAGACGATGCTCTGATCGGCACCTGCGCCGGGATAGAGACCCCAGCGGCTGTTGAACGACGACAGGCCGGCTTCAAGCAGCAGCTTGTTCGTTACCGGGGAACTCCACGTCGCCTGGACGATCTTCTCGCGGTCGTCCCATACCTGGTTGCCGGCCTCGGGCGAGTTCGATCCGAATCCACCGATCGCACCAAGCGCCACCCAATCGTCGCCGCGCTGGCGGCACTGGTCGCCGTCCTGAGTGAACGATGAGCCGCTGCAGTTCTTCTGGTAATCGAAGTAGAACTGGAGCTTGTTCCTCTGCGTCAGCTGATTGGTCAGGCGGATCGCGCCGATCTTCTTGTCATTAGCGTTGCGGGCCTTGATGCTGGTGTCGGGCGCGTAGGTGAACGCATTCGGATTGCCTGCGTTCCGGTTGCCGTACAGCCCAGGCACGTCGCTCGCCGATCCGAAGCTGCGCACGTTGCCAAAGAACCAGAGGCGATCGCGCTTGATGGGCCCGCCCAAGGCGAAGTTCGTATCCCAGTTCTTGATCAATCCGGGCACCTCGGTGATGCCGAAGCTTTTCAGCTGGTCATCGAGGTTGTTGCCCTGCGCCCATTCACCGGCGTAGCTGAGGAAGTAGGTCCCACTGAAGTTGTTGCCGCCAGTGCGGGGAATCATGTTGAAGGCCGGGCCGCCGCGGTCAGTCTCGCCGAGACCGCCGGCGATCGTCACCTGGATTTCCGACGCGTTCGCGGTGTCATATCCGAAGCCGGCGACACCGCCGCCGTTGAACGCCGAACCAACGTTCATGCCGTCAATCTGAATCGTGCCTTCATTGCCGCGTCCGCCGCGCGCGGTGAAGAAGTTCATCACCGGGTTCGCGCCGGAGTTGAGACCGGTCGCCTGGATCCCCGGAACGGTCGCGAGAATGTTGCCGTAGCCGCGCGAGGCCGGCAGCACCGACACCACTTCGTTGTCGATCACCTTCTGCGTACGGGCCGCGGTGTGCACGTCCACAACCGGCGTCTCGCCCGTCACGGTGATCGTTTCCTGCACGCCGCCAACACGGAGGTCGGCGTTAATCGTGATGACCTGGGCGCCGCTGACTTCCACCCCTTCACGCCGGACGACTGTGAAGCCGGAAAGCGTGAATGTCACGGTGTACACGCCGGGCGTCAGGTTCACGATGCTGTACGTCCCGGTGCCATCTGTCGTGGCGGTTCGCACTTTCTCGATCAAGACCGGGCTGGCCGCTTCGACGGTGACGCCCGGCAGCACTGCGCCTGACGCGTCGCGAGCGATACCAGCCAACGCCTGTGCACTGGCCAAGGTGGGTAGCAGAACGACGGCCGTGACGAGAACGGCCTTCGTGAAGAATCGCATCAATGTCCTCCCATTCACTGATTGGTTCCTGAGCAAATGCATCCGTTCCCCGCTAGACGGAAATTTGCAGGCGCAATATAGCAGGTTCATATTAGAAACCCGCTGTAAAACTATTCCGTTCATCTATGCACGAACGGAATAAGACAAACTGATTTGCCGGGCTTTTCTGGAAGACGAACAGGGGCGGGCCCTCGCATCAATGCCCGCCCCTGCTACCCGCGACTCGAGTTCGGCCGCCCGAAGGCGGCTCCTACGCTAGAAATTCACCGTGACGTTGAACCGCGCGAACCGCGGATTCAGGATCGACGTTGGCCGTGCCCAGGTGTTCACCGCTGTCGGATCGGGATTGAACACCTGCTGGAATGCGGTGCCGGTGTTGGCGTTCAACAAGTTGTAGAAGTCGAAGCCAACGTTGGTGGACGTACGGCCGAAGTGCAGCACCTTGGCAACGCGGAGGTCCACCGAGTTCACGCGATCGGGATACACGTCGCCAGGCAGCGTCAGATCGACGGTCTGGAACGCGAGACCGGGCGTCAGCGGACGCGCCAAATTGGACGCCTGCAGGATCGCGCTGTTCACGTTGTAGTTCGCCGCCAGCGATGCGCCGTTGGTCGCCACGAACGTGTTGATGGTCGAGGGTTGCACGTTGGGCGTTGACCGGATCGACCCGGCCAGCAGCACGTCGATCTTCGGTAGCGTGTACGACACCGAGCTGCGATACGTCGTCAACCACGGTTCCGTGACCGCGCACGCCGCGGACTGCGCATTCGCAAGCACCGAGCCCACCGTCACGAAGAGTTCCGGCAGCGCATTGGTGATGTTGCAGTAGTCGCGGACGCCGCGTCCCGTGCTCGTGCCACCCTGGAAGGTGATGCCGTTCCTGGTGCGTGCGTTCACCGTGAAGTCGACGCCGTGCCAGTACGTCGTGACATCGCCGAAGTCGTCGGCGAACGTGTAGTAGTTGTCCGTTGCACCGATTGGCGAACGCGCATTGCGCGTGACGAAGGTCACCGGATATCCGCCGCCGTTGGGCAGACCAGGATTGCTCGGCGCGGTAATCGTTGCCGTGTCGAAGTCGGCCGGCGTCAGCGCGCGGTTATCGGTGAAGAAGTGATTCCCCCACCACCGGCGGCTGTACTGCACGTCGACCGCCACGCGCGTGTAGACCTCGTGCTGCACGCCAACGCTGAACTGCCAGTCGTACGGCCGGACTCCCCAGCCATGCAGCACATCGGGGTTCACCGTGGTCGTGCCGAACGCGTTGCCGAAGTTCAGGTTCTGCCACGCTCCACAGACGTCGCCGCCAGTCGCGGCATTGTTTTCACCGAGCCGATTCATCACGTTGCAGTCCACGACCTTGTTGCCATTCGTGTCGGTCCACGACACGTTCGTCGTCTGCTGGAACGTAGTCGCCGGGTTGGCGATCGTGTACTGCGCGTCGTTGTTGGCCGCCTGCAGATACTTGCTGAAGTTCACCTTCAGCGAGGTCTTGCCGTTACCGAAGACATCGTAGGCAGCGCCCATACGCGGTGTGATGTCGTGATACCCGGTCACGCCGTCCTTCTCGGGGAAGAGGAAGCGAGTGCCGTAGGCGTTGTCGGCGACGACGCCGTTTTCGCCCTCGGGAAACCAGCTCCATGCGTGCTCGTAGCGTAGGCCACCCTGCAGCGTGAGACGTCCGCGTGTGTACTGGTCCTGCACGTAGAACGCGTCGAAACGCGTGCGATTGCTCGACCAGAACGGCGCATCACGCAGCGTGAACTGAATCGGCCGTCTGCTGTTGAACACGTAACTCAATTGGCTGCCGACGTTCTGGAAATTCTTCTGCACCTGGAACGCCGCCTGATACCCGACCTTCATGCTGTGCGCGCCGGTGACGTAGCTCGCCGACGCACGCCACACGTTGTGGAATTGCTCGTTGGATCCAGCGGAGGCCCAGCCGCGATACGTGAAGTTGCCAACCGGTGTGCCCGTGAAGTTCGGACTCGTGGGATCGAGATTCGAAACCTGCTCCTGTACAGGGATGAAGTTGGTCAGCGCACCCCCCGGAATCGATCCGCCGAAGCGGCTGGCGAACTGCGAGAAGCCGGCCTCGAGCAGCAACTTGTTGGTGAACGGCGACGTCCACGAGAACTGCGTGATCTTCTCGCGATCGTCCCAGACGTTGCCGGACTCCGGCGCGAGCGCGCCAAAGAAACCCGCGCCGACGCTGCCCAGTGCAACCCAGTCTTCGCCGCGATCGCGACACTGCGCCGCGCCGCGCTCGAACGCCGAGCCATTGCAGACCTTCTGATAATCGAGATAGAAGCCGACCTTGTGTCGGACGGTCGGCTGTCCGGTCAGCCGGATCGCTTCGATCATCTTTGCGGCCGCTCCGCGCGCCGGCAGGCTGTCATCGCGATCGAAGTTCCACGACGCCTGGTTGCCCGCATTGCGATTGCCGAAGAGGCCCGGGATTTCCTGGTGGTTGCCGTAGCTGCGGACGTTGTTGAAGAACCACAACCGGTCCTTGATGATCGGACCACCCAACGCGAAGTTCGTATCCCAGTTCTTGATCAGCGCGGGAACGTTGGTCAGCCCGAAGCTGCGTAACTCGTCGGTCAGGTTGTCGCCCTGCGACCACTTGCCCGCGGTGCTGAGAAACGCGGTGCCGCGGAAGTCGTTTCCGCCTGTCTTTGGAATGAGGTTGAAGGCTGGCCCGCCGCGATCGGTCTCGCCGAGACCGCCGGAGATCGTCACTTGAATCTCTGACGATTCGCCAATCGGATAACCAAAGCCGGCAACACCACCGCCGTTGAACGCCGAGCCGACGTTCATGCCATCGATCTGAATCGTGCCTTCGTTGCCGCGTCCGCCGCGCGCGGTGAAGAAGTTCGTCGAGACGCCGGAGCTGACGTCAAGTCCGGTCGCTTGAATCCCGGGAACCGTCGCGAGCAGGTTGCCGTAGCCGCGCGACGCGGGGATCGATTGAATGGTGTCGTTCGACAGCACCATCTGACGCCGGGTGCTCGTCTGTGTATCCACTACCGGCGACTCGCCAGTGACGGTGATCAGATCCGAAATGCCGCCGACCTGCATATCCGCACTGATGGTGATGACGCCGGAGCCGCTGACCGCAATGTCGGGGCGTTTGACGGTCGTGAATCCCTGCAGGCTGAAGGTGACGACGTAGGTGCCCGGCGGCAGATTCTCAATTCGATACTGGCCGGTCCCGTCGGTCGTCGCGGTCCGAACTTTCTCGATCAGCACAGGGCTGGCTGCCTCGACGGTCACGCCGGGCAACACGCCGCCTGATGCATCGCGCACGGTTCCCGCCAGAGACTGTGCGTGGGAGAGAGCGGGGAACAAAACGACGGCCGCGAGGAGCACGGCCTTCGCGAAGTAACGCATGTTCAATCCTCCACAACGGGGTGTTGGATAGCCGGCGGCGTCGATGCACGCCAGCGATACGCGAACGGCATAGCCGCACGCCAACCATTCGCGTGACGCGTTACGAGGAAGCAAATCGCGGCGCCAACACCTCATGTGATGCCGGCGTGTGTTTTCAGTGATTTAAAGGCTGAGGCTGGCCCCGGCATCCAAAACGGCGGATACAGGGTTTTCGGGATATTGGATTTGAACTAGTTGGTGGTTAGTAGTTGGTGGTGGGTGGTTGTTCGCGGTTCGTGGCGGGTTCATGGTTCAAGTGCGTGGCAGTGGTTGGCGGTTCTTCACCACCAACCACCAACCACTCACCACGAACCAGCTAAGCCCAGCGGAAGCCGTGCTTCGAGAGCGGCAGTGACCGCACCCGCGTACCCGACGCGGCGAAGATCGCGTTCGCAACTGCCGGCAAGATCGGCGGCAGCGACGGCTCACCGAGACCGGTCGGCGAGTTGTTCGACTTGATCCAGTGCACCTCGATGACGGGTGGTGCCTGAGCCATGCGAAGGATGGGCACCTGGTGGAAGTTGCTCTGCTCCACCTGACCGCCCTTCACCGTGATCTCCTGCATCATGTGGCTGATGCCTTCGATCACACCGCCCTGCACCAGGTTCTCGGCGTGCATCGGGTTGATGATCTGACTCCCGATGTCGCCTCCGACCCACACCTTGTTCACCTTGATGCGCTTGTTCGAATCGACCGAAACCTCGGCGACTTCAGCGAAGTAGCCGCGGTGGCTGTACTGGAAGGCGATGCCCATGCCGGTGCCCTGTGGCAGCTTCTTCGTACCCCATCCCGACTTCTCGGCAATCATCTTCACGACGGCCGCCATGCGCGCCGCATCGAATCCATCGCCGCCACGTTCAGGCGCCTGATAGACCTTGTTGGCGAGCAGGTCGAGACGGAACTGCACCGGATCCTTCCCCGCCGCGTGCGCCAGTTCGTCGATGAACGACTGGAACACGAACGAGAAGGCGTGACTGCCTGGTGCGCGCAGTGCTCCGGTTGGTACGCCGAGCGGAATCTTCGAGTCGCCGAAGTCGAAGTTCTCGACGAACAGCGCCGGGAACTGAATGCCGGCGATGTTGGCCGACGGCGCATAGCGCTCGCCCTCACCGAACGTGACGAAGTGATTGCGCCACGCGGTGAGCTTGCCCGACGAATCAACCGCGCCCTTGAGGTAATGGAAACCGGCCGGGCGGAACATGTCGTGACCCATGTCGTCTTCGCGGGTCCACAACAACTTCACCGGCGCGTTGATCTGCTTGGAGATCCACGCAGACTCCACCACGTAGTCGTTGGTGAGCCGGCGTCCGAAGCCACCGCCGGTCTTCATCAGGTGCATCGTGATGTCGGACTGCTGGATGCCGAGTGTCTGCGCGCAGATCGCGAGACCAGCCGCAGGCGTCTGACTCGGTGCCCACAGTTCGAGCTTGCCGTTCTGCCACGACGCGACGCAGTTCTGCGGCTCGAGCGGCGCGTGCGGAATGAACGGATACATGTACGCGCCTTCGACAACCTTCGCGCCCGGAGCCGCGAACGCCTTCTCGACGTCGCCGTCGGTGCGCAGCTTCGTCGCATACGCGCCCTTGCCGAGTGAGTCGGCCTTGAGCTGATACGACTCGCTGGTCTGCGCCGACGTCGGATGCTCGGCCCATACCACCTTCAGAGCCTTGCGCGCCTGATTGGCCTGATACCAACTGTCGGCGACGATCGCGACGCCGGGCATCAGTCCCTGCAGGTTGGTCGTGCCCTCGACGACAAACGCGTGCTTCACGCCGGGCATCGTCTTGATCTGATCGAGATTGGACGAAGCGACCTTCGCGCCGAAGACCGGCGACTTCTGATACACGGCCCACAGCATCCCGGGCACAGTGAAGTCGATGCTGAACACCGGCTTGCCAGTCGTGATCGCGGCAGTGTCGACGCCGCGCATCGGCTTGCCGATGATCTTGTAGTCCTTCGGATCCTTCAGCGGCACCATGCTCAGCGTCGGCACCGGCTTGGCCGCAGCGGCTGTCGCCAGCTCGCCGTACCCAACCGAGCGCTTCGATGACGCATGCATCACGCGGCCCGACGAGGTCGTCAGTTCGGTGACCGGCACGCTCCACTTGTCCGCGGCAGCGGCGAGCACCATCTGACGGATCGCCGATCCGACCTGGCGCATCGGATCCCAGTTCGTCGGCGTCGCCGTGCTGCCACCCGCGACCTGCGCGCCGTACTTCGACTGATCGACGTCGGCCTGCACGACCTTGACGCTGCTCCAGTCGACGTCGAGTTCGTCGGCGATGATCATCGGCAGCATGTTCTTGATGCCCTGACCGATCTCCGGGTTCTTCGACGTGATCGTGACAAGACCATCCGGCGCGATTTTCACGAAGGCCATCGCGTCGTAGCGCACAGCCGGTCCTCCCGGAGGTCCCTGGGCGAGGAGCTCGGCGGGATCGAGATGAAGCGCGATCAGCATGCCGCCACCGGCAGCGGCACTGACCTGCATGAAGGAGCGACGAGTAATGAGATTTTTCGTCATGGCTCCTCCTCTACTCTGCACCGGCGCCCTGCGCCGTTGATGTCGAACGGTTGGTGCCGAGTGACGCCGCGCGGTGTACGGCCTCGCGAATGCGCGTATAAGTGCCGCACCGGCACAGGTTGCCGGTCATCGCGGTGTTGATGTCCGCGTCGGTGGGACGCGGCTTCGTCGACAACAGTGCCGCGGCCGTCATGATCTGACCCGCCTGGCAGTACCCGCACTGCGGCACGTCGAGCTCCTGCCATGCCTGCTGCAACGGATGCGAACCATCGGGTGAGAGTCCTTCGATCGTCGTAATGGCCGCACCGGCCGCAGCCGATACTGGTGTCTGACAGGCTCGCTGCGCGCGCCCTCGCACGTGCACAGTGCACGCGCCACACTGGCCGATACCGCAGCCGAACTTTGTCCCCTTGAGATTCATGACGTCTCTGAGTACCCAGAGCAGCGGCATGTCTCCCGGGACGTCGACCGTCGTGGTCTTCCCGTTGACGTTCAATGTAAAAGGCATAAGGTGGCTCTCTCGGAAAAGTGATCGTGTGGGTACCGAAAGATCTGCGACGGTAATTAGACGGGACTCCCTGCAACAAAAGCAAGCACTGTAAAGCAAGCAAGGTCAATGCAGCCAAAGTCCGGCATAATGAATGTGTTCCACGGAAATACGATGCGCTGGCTGACTCTGTTGACGGCGTTCGCCCTCCTCGTGACCGCGCCACAGGTATCCACCCAGACCACGACTGCGGACCAGACGACACCAGGAGTGCTGGCCACCGGTATATCAGTGCCCACTGTCACCGTTGATGCCCCGAAGAGCTTCGATGACTGGCTGGCCGACCTGCGGACCGAAGCGCTGAGCAAAGGTTTCAGCGACGGGCTGATCGAAGAAACGCTGACTGGACTCACCCCGCTCGAACGTGTCATCCAGCGCGACCGTAGCCAGGCCGAGCTCAACCCCGGCTTCTCGCGATATGCGAACGCTCGGATCACGAAGGCGATGGTCACCCGCGGTAAGGACATGCTGGCCGAGAACAAGGCCCTGCTGCACCGCGCCGAACAGGAATTCGGGGTGCCCGCCCGCGTCCTGGTCGCCTTCTGGGGCATCGAGTCCCGGTTCGGTCGCATCCAGGGATCAACGCCGGTTTTCCAGGCGCTCGCCACCCTCGCGTGGGAACCGCGACGCGCCACGTACTTCCGCAATGAGCTCTTCGACGCCCTGACGATGGTGCAGCGCGGACACATTGACGCGGGCACGATGACGGGATCGTGGGCCGGCGCCATGGGTCAGACGCAGTTCATGCCATCGAGCTATCTCAAATTCGCGGTGGATTTCGATGGCGACGATCGTCGCGATATCTGGAAGTCAACACCCGACACGCTGGCGTCGATGGCCAACTACCTCAAAGGATTCGGGTGGAAGCGCGATGAGACGTGGGGGCGCGAGGTAAAGGTCAGCGCCGATGCTGCCCGCGCGATCGCCACAATACCGAAGCGCACCGACGGCTGCTACGCGCAGCGCAACATGACCGAGCGTCGTCCGCTGACGCAATGGCAGAAGCTCGGCGTGCGACGTGCCGATGGTGGATCGCTGCCGAAGGCGAACGTGCAAGCCGGACTCGTGGACGTCGGCGATCGCAAGTTCCTCGTCTACTCAAACTACGACGCGATGATCGCCTACAACTGCGCCCACTACTACGCGCTCACCGTCGGATTGCTGTCCGATCGGTTGAAGTAGGGATCGATTGTTGATTGGGCGATCTTTGATTGGTGATTGGTTGGTGATTGGAGATTGATGGATTGTTGAATGGTCGGTGCCACGATCTGCTCCCGCTCTCAATCGACAATCACCAATAACCAATCAACAACGAATCAAGAATCAAAGATCCACAATCCAAAATCATCACACGCCCGCACTCGATTTGCCGGTCAGATAGAACGCGCCTGTTGGCGCAGTCACACCACCAGCGGGCTCGATCGTCACTGCCACAGTGACAGGTCCAGTGACATCAACAGGCGTGCGGAAGATTCCTACACTGCGTCCACTTTCATCAGGCGCAATGAGACCTGCACTGACTGGCGGTCCGCCGGCGACAAGCCAAATCTGATAGATCCGTCCTGCCGGCAGCGCCGGCAGATTGCTCGCGGCGAACACCAGGCCACTC
>Ga0065712_10067909_pt1 | contig 21602 bp, 15 predicted proteins | sample MisRhiReplicate1_FD_59099 | JGI IMG/M metagenome (GOLD analysis project Ga0065712, IMG submission 59099) | Miscanthus rhizosphere microbial communities from Kellogg Biological Station, MSU, sample Rhizosphere Soil Replicate 1: eDNA_1 v3... | ecosystem: Host-associated > Plants > Roots >...
CGATGGCAACGGGGGATTGAGCGGGAGCCACTACAACCTGAACATCCTTGGCAAGGACAACTGCGCCGGTGACGACCTCGAAGGTTCGAACCGGCACACCATTCAGGTGCTCCTGAATTTCAAGGATGCGACACCGACCGACCTGAGCACCGCTACGCTCGACAAGCGGAACAAGATCTTTTTGCAAGAAGGTGACTTCCAGGTGATCGATGGGAACGCGTGCGACAACGATGGGGCGCTGTTCCAGTTGCCGGCGAATCCGTTCACCTGCCCCACCGACGATCCTGAGTGTCTGAACACCGACCCGACGTTTCAGGAATATACGGTGTGGGCACGCGCGCGAAGTGGCGGCGGGTCAGCCACGATCACAACATGCCGCCAGGATAAGGTGACTGGGGAATTCCAGTGTTCCACCGAGAACACCCTGGACGTGCTCACGCGGACGAAGGGCAAGAACACGAACAACTTCACCAACGTGACCAAGGCACTGACGACGGCCTGTCTCGACACGGACGCCGATGGTTCGTGCGACCTCCGTACCGGCATCTTCTCCGAGGATGCGTTTACGTACTTCTGGGATTACGACAACAGCGGCCTGCGTCTCGCGCAGTTGCGCTTCTATCCAATTCCTGACTAACGAAGGATGAAGGGCCTCGGCCTCATAATCTGTCTCGTCGCCGCGGCCACTTCCGCCGGAATCGCTCGCGCCCCGCAAGTCGTTGTCGCTGATAGTGACTTCGACTTCGGGCGCGTGTTGTCCGGCACGCTCGTCGAACACCAGTTCGTGGTGAAAAACGAGCGCGATGTTCCCCTGGTCATCGACGAAGTACGTCTGACACCACCGCTGACGCTGGTTGGTGCGCCAAGCTCGGTTGCGGCCGGCGCCCACGGCGTCGTAAGCGTCCGCCTAGATACTTCCAAAGCCACCGGTTTGTTCGAAGGCCGCATCGTGCTCTCGATGGCTGACCCTGATGAACCCAACATCAATCTAGCGGTCACGGGCACTGTCTATCAGACGGTCGAGGTCGTGCCACGTCCGGCGTTCTTCGTGGTCACCGAACGCGGACAGACGCAGGAACAATCCATTGAACTGATCAACCACGAGTCCAACCCGCTCGAGATCAAGAGCGTGGATTATCCACAGGGTCATTTCGCGACGCGGCTGGAAACAATTGAAGCCGGCAAGCGGTATCGGTTGACCCTGAGACTCGATGGCACCGGAGAAAGCGGACGACGAACGGACCCTATCGTCGTGACGACGACGAGCCGGACGACACCGGTGGTCAAGATCGCGGCGAATACGTTCGTACGCGAACGCGTCTACACATTCCCCGATTCAGTGGACCTGGGAAGCTTCCCACTGAACGCCATTGACGCCGATCCTGCCTGGCTCGAAAAGCTCGCGCAGACGTTGATGGTGTACCGCAAGAGCGCCGCCGGATTCGACGTCAAAGTGACAACTGATGTCGAGGGACTCGACATCCGCGCCGCGCGCGGCCCGCAGGGTGATCGCTGGCAACTGACGATCACCCTGAAGCGCGAGTCGCTGAAACCTGGCCGTATCACCGGATCGATTTTCATCGAGACGAACGACCCTGAGTTTCCGAAGCTGCGCGTTCCCGTCTCCGGACTCGTCATCGCGAAGCTGTAGTTCCGATTTCAATGGTGTCATCCACGGCGGAGGCACTCGTGTCCGCGCACGTGTCCGAGGACACCCGCTATCGCTGAAAGGCTCGATTAGCGGCGCGATTTGCCGATGGTCGAGCTGGAGTCCGCGACGGCATCGGGTATGAATCTTCGCGTTCCCACACACATGTGGGAAGTTCGCGAACCGCAGTCCATCATCCAGGCGGCCGAAAGAGCCGCAGCCGCCGGGAGCTTCGGCTCTGCGGAAAAACTGCTGCGTGAGGCCGCTCGCCTGCAAGAGGCGAGCCTTGGGCCACGCCATCCTGACCTTGCCAACACGCTGAACAATCTCGGCATCGTGTGCGAGATGACTCGCAAATTCGACGACGCCGAGCAGTACTTCAGACGCGCCGTCAGTATCGCAAGGACCTCACTGCCTCCGGAGCATCCGTTCGTGACCACCAGTCACAACAATCTTCGTGACTTCTGTGAAGCGAGAGGCAAAACGGTCGAACCGCCGGCGCCAGTGCCACCTCCCGAGCCGCCGCCAGAAGCGATCCCTCCGGTCGTGGAAGCAGAGTCTTCGGCACCAGAAGTCATACCGCGAGTCGAAGAAGAAACGCCCCCGGTGCCCGAAGCAGAGTCCGCGGCGCCAGAAGTGTCACCGGAGGAACCTGCGGCCCCAGAAGCATCAGACGCTGGGCCTGAAGCCAAACCAGCGGCAGCACAAACAGCGACCGACCCGGCTCTCGAGGATCCGGTCCTGACATCGAAGAAGTTCTTCTATCGTGTGGCGCTCGGCGCGCTTGGACCAATCGCCATGCTGATGGTGGTGTTGGCCATAGGCTTGCCGCGTCTCGGAGCGCCGGAGCTGGCCGTGCCTTCACGAGCGGTCGCAGCTGACGCGCCGCCGACCACTGCTCCGACGCAGCCCATTGCTCCGACTCAGCCCGCTGCTCCGACGCAACAGGCTCGACCGACGACGCCTGCTGTTGAATCGCCCGCGGCAATCGACACAGCGCGACCCATCGTCATCAGAGCGGGTCTCTGCGGCGAGCTCGATGCCTGGTCGTGCGATCCAGCCGATCGTCCGGTTCCGCCAGGTCCGCTGTTCTTCTACACACAGATCAAATCGACGAGTGCCACAACGATTCAGCATCGTTGGTATCAGGACAATCGGTTACGCCAATCCGTGGACCTTCGCATCGAGGCCAATCAAACAGCCGGCTACCGCACGTTTAGTCGGTATCTCATGCAGATCGATAGTGGAGGCAACTGGAGAGTCGAAGTCAGAAGCCAGGACGGCGTTCTGCTGGACGAAGAGCGCTTCGAGGTTCGCTGATCGCCTACGGCGACCCAGCGGTCACGGAGATGCTTCTCGTGCGGGTGTTGTTGGTTTCAGTTATCTCCGCGATCGAGTCGTTCCCATCACTCTTCGCAAAGATGATGTAGGTACCAGCGGCAGTCGATGCAGGAATCGCCACCGAGACAGTCCCTGCCTGGCTGCTTCCTGGCACCAACGATGGAATCGTCCGTGTGCCGAGCAGCGTGTCACTCGCGTCGAGGGTCCCGTTTGAAGAGAGGTAGTACGCGGTCCCCGATGCCGGGACGGTGTCTCCTCCCTGATTCAACGTCGTATCGGTCACGCTGATCGTCGCCCCGGCAACGGCCGTTGTTGGCGCCGTGAGGGCGCTGACAATCAGATCAGGTCCGACCTTAAATGAGTTCGCGCGGGTGTTATTCGTCTCACTGCTCTCGGTAATTGCGGTTCCCAAATCCGCGACAGCGATGACCCAATACGTCCCTGGCGATGTCCCCGCTGGAACCGTGAGCGGCGTCGACGCCGTGCTGATTGCCGCTGTACCGAGCGCAGGCACGACGCGGCTACCGAGGAAGACATCACTCGCATCGAGCGTCGAATTGACCGAGAAATAGAATCCGGTCTCGGACTGCGAGATGCCGGCCCCTTGATTCTTTGTCGAGTCAGTAACTGTCAGAGGCCCGTTCGCGGCGCCTCCTCCCGCGATCGTCAGGCTCGTGACCTGCAGGTCTCCGCCAACGGGCAGCGTGCCGCTTCGAGAGTTATTGGTCTCTGCGGTTTCCCCGACGATCCCGTTCCAGTCGGCAATGGCGAAGACGTAATAGGTCCCGGCCGCAACGTCTCCGGGAATCTGCACCATCGTCGTCAACGCGGATGTCGCACCGCCTGCAAGGTCAGCGACCGATCTGCTGCCGAGAAATCGATCGGCCGTATCGAACACTGAATTGGTGGACAGATAGAAGCCTGTTGCCGAAGCGGCCGCGGGCCCTGCCCCCTGATTCGCGGTGGTATCGCCAACGCTGACTGACATGCCGGCAGCAGCAACAGCGGGAAGGCTGATGGACGTGACGACGAGATCAGGACCGATCTTGAGGGCGGCACTCGTTCGCGTGTTGTTCGTCTCTAGCGATTCACCGATCGCGTTCGGCGCATCGGCGCAAGCGAGGATGTAATACGTGCCGGTTGCAGTTTCACTGGGCACTGTCACGGCCGTCGCTGCGGTGGATAAGGCACCGCCAGCGAGGAGCGGAACGGCTCGCGTCCCAAGCACGACATCAGCAGCGTCGAGCGTGGTATTCGTGGACAAATAGAACCGTGTCGTCGAAGCCTCCGCACTGCCGCCGCCATCGTTCTTCGTCGTGTCCGACAGGTTGATGGCGCCGCCCGGAGCGGCCGCGGCCGGAGCTGTCAATGCAGACACGACCAGGTCTGGGCCGACCTTCACCACACTGCTCGCTCTCGTGTTGTTGGTCTCGATACTTTCACGAACGGCATCGTCCCAGTCGGCCTTCGCGAGCACGTAATAAGAGCCGGCAACGGTCGTCGGTGGTATCCGTACGGTGGTTGAGGCTGTTTCGTTGGTGGCGGCGGAAAGGATCGACACCGTTCGAGATCCAAGGCTGACGTCCGCGGCATCCCACGTTGTGTTCGTGGAGAGATAGAGTCCTGTCGAAGACGCGAGCGAGCGACCGGTGCCCTGATTCCGCGTGGTATCGGTCACCACGATGTCCGTACCGGCGCCCGCCGTCAGCGGGACGTTGACCGCAGTGACAGTCAAATCGGGTGGAAGGTCGTCACTGATCACGGTGACCGTCGCCGCACTCGGCGAGACGATGCCGTATGCCGCATCCGCAGCAAGCGTCAGAATCACCGACTCGTTACTCTCGTACGTCGCGTCGTCGATCGGGATTACTGATGCGATCGCCGTTGACGATCCGGTCTCAATCGTGACGCTGCCGGAAAGGGCCAGGTAATCGGCACCGGCAACCGCGGTTCCATCGACGGTGTAACGCACCGTCAGCGGTGCGGTGACATCGCCAGTACGGGTGACGGTGAATACGCCAGCGACGGTATTCGCCTCGGTGGCCTGAGGTGTAGACGCGGTCACCGAGACCTGATTCGCGGGGCCGACGGTGACGACCACGGTGTCCGTATCGCTCGCGCCATCATCGTCGGTCACTTCGAGCGTCAACGTGTGGATGCCAATCGACAGCCAGACATCAACCGTCGCCCCGGTCCCGATCGACGTGCTGCCTTCGCGCCATCCATACGTGACGATGCTGCCATCGCGGTCGGATGACGCCGCACCATCGAGCGTCACCAGTTCCACGCCATCTCTGTTGTTGTCCGCGATCGTCCGATCGACGCCGGCATCAGCAGTCGGCGGAAGGTTGCTGAGTCCATAGCTCACCGCGTTGTGAAGATTGAGACCGCCATGGATGGTCCAGGAGTCGAGTCGTTCTGGAGCGACACCTCTCCCGTCAGCGCTGTTGAGGAGAATGTCCACGACCTGGCTATTGCTGGTGACGTCGCCTCGCGACCACACTAGCGCCGCCGCGCCGGCGACGTGCGGCGTTGCCATCGACGTGCCGGAATTCCACGTGTAGCACCCCGTCTCGCCTCCGAGCGTCGAGGTGTCGCACGTCGACATCGGATACGCGGAAAAGATGTAGCTGCCCGGGGCGGCGATATCCACCCAGTGTCCGTAGTTCGAGAAGTAGGGGCGTTCGTGGTACTCGTCAAAGGCCGCCACTGAGATCACGTGGTCGAAGGCTGCCGGGTAGAAGGGATCCGTCGTCCCGTTGTTCCCCGCACCAGCGACGATGACGAGGCCGGCGTTCCAGGCGTCCTGAACCGCTTCGTCGAGCGATTGCGAGTACACCGTGTCGCCGAGACTCATATTGATGATGTTGGCGCCGTCGGTAATCGCTCGCGCGATGGCCTGCTGAATCGCGAAGTCGTCGCAGGTGCCGTCGGCGCGACAGACTTTGTACGCTCGGATGCGCGCGTGTGGAGCCACGCCGACGACGCCCTCCGGTCGTGGCGGAGTGCCGGTGAGATTCCCCGTCGCAGCGGCGATGGTTCCCGCGACGTGCGTGCCGTGGCCGTTGTCGTCCATCGGATCGCCATCGAAAAACACGAAGTCGTCGCCGCCCGCGTAGTTCGGCGCGATATCCGGGTGTGTGTAGTCGACACCGGAATCGATTACCGCCACCGTGACGGTGGAGTTACCCTCGAAGACGGCCCATGCTTCCGGAGCGTCGATGTCGGCGTTTGGTGTGCCGTTGGCGAGACAGAAGTCCAACCACGGAATGCAGTAGAAACCCTGACCGATGTTGTCGAGTGCCCATTGCTCGTGGAAATAGGCATCACCGGGCACCACTTCGGAACCACCTGGATGCGTCAGCAGCACGGGAATGCTGCGCACGTAGTTGGGTTCCGCGAGGAGAACGTTGGGATTGCGCTGGTACCGCGCGATCGTGTCAAGTTCCTCGCCGGCCGGTACGCGCACTCGCTGGACTCGTGTGCGTTCGATTTCGCCATCGGCGAGTCCGCGCGCGACGCGATGTGCCTCCGCTCGTGCGTTCGCGTTGGCGCCCGGCCTGAACTTCACCAGTACCTCTCCAACGACGAATCGGCGCGGTCCCGGCGTCTGCGCAGATGACCGGACAGTCAACGCGACGATGACGAGTGTGATGGAGATGACAGCGACGCTAAGGCGAGTGCCCATCGGCGAGGGCGGAGTTTAACGGCAAAAAGATGCCCGTTGAGCACACCCTTGCACTGTTTCGTCGCGTCTGGCGGAAGCCGACTTAAAGTCTCCTGCCGGCGCTACTTCTTCATAAGTGCAGCGAGATTCGCGGCTGGGTGTCGCGGAAGGACTTCGAGCTCGAACCGTCCTCGCGCGACCAACCGTCGCACTTGATCGCTGCTGCGGAATTCTTCTATCAGGGTGCGGCGCCCGCTCGTGTAAGCCTGGTCCATCACATACGTGAGCACCGTGTCCATCACGGTGCCCTCTTCGGTGTTGGTGTCTCTGAAGCGCTGGCGGAATTCGCCCAGCACGCGCGCGAAGGTTGGATCGTCCCAGCGCTCCGGGCCGGCATCGAGACGCATGAAGTCATTCAATACAGCCAGGTACGATGCCGGTGCCGGCCGGCGCCAGAACGCGATGTCGGCGCCGAATTCGCTGACGTAAGTCGGGAGATATAACGCCGACTGCGCGGGCACGCGATCGCGGAGCGCCGGATTGAAACGTCGCACTTCGTTTACAGGCAGACCCGTGCGCTTCACGATCTCGGCGACCGTGATCGCGCGCGGCGTGCGCATCGCGTATATAGGCTCCTGGGCCGTCGCCGTCATCAGCGTGTTCACGATGAACGTATTGCCGAACACCATCTCGGCGTACAGATACGAGCGAGGACCGTAGCTGCCGTAGATGTCCTCGTAGGTCTTTCCCGGTAGTTCTCGCAGATCACGCGCCAACTGCGATCCAAGGAAGTACTTCGCGCGCACGTCGGTCGCGCCCATGCGCTCGCCGTTGATCAGCGTGCGACCGACGTTGGTCCCGCCAGCGTTGTGCTCGGAGAGCGCCGGGATGAAGGACCCATATTTTGTGGCGAGCACTGAGAGATACGCAGCGCAGTAGGGCGCTTGCGTCGTCTGGTTCTTGCCTTCGATCGGTGTCGGCGAGAAGTGGTTCAGGCGTTTCCAGTTCTTTTGCAACCACTGGCAGAAGCCGATGGCGTTCGCTTCCGAGCGTCGCTGTGCGCTCAGTCCCGATTCGAGGATCACCTGTGCGAGGCCGATGTCGGACGGGACCCCGAAGCGTTCGTAGATCGCGCCCCATTCGCCAAGAAATGCGCCGTAGCGACGGGCGTTTGGCAACAGCGCATCACCGCGCGTCGAGTTGTGAATGACCGGCCCCGAGGCGCGCTCGAGAAGCTCCGCCACCTGGTCACGACGCTCGCCGACCTTGCGCGCGAGCTGCTGACCATCAAGGACGTGCGCGAGCGACGGGTCCTTCCACGTCGCGTGACGCGTCCACTCCCCTTTGGTTGGAAACAGCGCGAGCAGACGTCCATCAGTCGCGCTCCCGAACGCCACTGATTGATCGGGCAACGTGAAGACGTGCTGCCAGAACGGATAGCCCGGCCGATATTCCTGCATCGCGGCGAAGTCGTCGCGCCGCCGCGCCGCCGCAACGTCGGCGGCGGTGAGCGGCGTCGAATCGACACGTGTCGTGACGTCTGCCGCAACATCGCGACCGCTGACCACTTTTGACGCCGCGGCAGGAATCGACGCGGCCACTGCGACGGCGAGTACCAGGATTGCCCTGGCTTTCATCGAGCCCATGCGTGTCTCGCCGAAGCCATGAGGGCGAAGGCGGATCGGCTCGAGTAGGCTGCAAGCGAGACGCCTGTGCAGCGCAGTGCGATTCCGTTCTCTTTGGCGACGACTTTGAAGCCGGAATCGCGAATCTGTGAGTTCGACTCGTGTTGTCTTATCGCGCGACAGGGTGTGGCAGATGCGCGATGTCGTCTCCCCTGGCTGTGAGCTGCAGCGACCGCTTCATCTTCGACGCCGCCTTATTCCGGTACATCCGTCGATCGGCCCGTGCCAGCAGCCGTTCGTACGTATCACCGTCCTCCGGAAAGACGCTGGCACCGGCGCTCACTCGCAGTTCGATGCGACGGCCGTCATCTGCGTGCAACGAGATGCCCGCGACCGCGGCTTGCAACTGACGACGGCGTTCGTCGGCTTCATCGCCTCCGCACGCTGACAGCAACACCACGAATTCATCGCCGCCGTACCTGATGCAGGTGTCGTAGGGCCGGGTCGTCTCCTGCAGCGCTTTGGCCACGTCCTGCAGCGCTCGATCACCGGCGAGATGACCGTGCTCATCGTTGATGGTCTTGAAGTCGTCGAGATCCAACAGCAACAGCGAGAATTGCGACGAGGTTCGACGCGCGCGTCCCACCTCGCGCGCCACCTGGAACTGCAGCGCACGTGGATTCGCGAGCCCGGTCAGCGCATCCTTGAACGCTTGTTCCTGCGTGCGCTCGAACACCAGGGCGTTGTGGACGACAGGCGCTGCCTGATGTGCCACTTGATCGAGCACGCGCCGATGGTCTTCTGTGTACGACTCGCGGTCGTGATGGAACACCGCGATGGTACCGATGACCTCATCGCCGACGATCAGCGGACAGACCAACGCTGACTGCAAGGTGATGTCGCCCGACGAGCCGGCTGCAGCGAACTCCACCATCGGCAGGCCGTTCACCAACGGGCGACGATGGCGCATCACCCAACCACTGAGTCCGTCGCCCTCGGCAATCGATGTCGCCTCCAGCAGATCCGCATGCACGCCGATGGCGAATCGACAGAGCAGATCGGTGTCTCCACGTCGCACGAATAGCGCGCATGTTGAGCACGGCACGAGCGCCGGAAGCTTGGACGTGACAAACGTCATGGTGTCCGCAAGGCCGATACTGCGGCCCATCGACTGGGCGATCTCATACAGCGCGTAGGTCTCACGGTTGGCGGACGCGATTTCGGCAAACGCATCGGCATTGATCCGCTCGCGATCGCCGATCACACGGTGATCACCCTCCGATTCCGTCGAGCGACGAATGCGTCGTGGGAACCTGTCGGTCGTGGGAGGCGTGAGCTGCGGCACCAACCCAGTGAACGCTTCGACGATCGCCCGATCGAATGCCTTGCCCGCTCCGTCCTGCAGGACGCGGACTGCGGCCTCCGTTGACATCGCGGTTCGATACGGACGCGCAGAGGTAAGCGCGTCGAAGCAATCAACGACCGACAACACTCTCGCCCCTATCGGGATCTGCTCACCACGTAGCTGCGCGGGATAACCCCTACCATCCCAGCGCTCGTGATGACTGCGAATGAGCGGCGCGACCGGGAACGGGAACCGAACGGCGCTGACGATCTCCGCACCGATCTCGGCGTGCATCTGCATCTTCTTTCGCTCATCCATCGTCAACGGGCCTGGCTTCGAGAGGATGTGCTCGGGCACTGCCAATTTCCCGATGTCGTGGAGCAACGCGGCAATCTCGATCGCCTGCCGCTCGGAGTCGGGCAGGTCAAGCCGCTGCGCGAGTGCTGCCGCGTAGTACTGCACGCGCTCGACGTGAGAACTGCCGCCCTCATCCTTGGCTTGAATCGCGCGGGCAAGCACCTCGGTGCTGTCGCGGTGAAGCTGCGTCCATTCAGCAGTCCGCTGCTGCTCATCAGCAATGCGTCTGAGGTAAATGCGATAGGTCCGATAGGTCAGGGCCAGTGGAATGAACGCGAGGGCAGTCCACCACTGGCCTGCACTGTGAGAGAGTTCGACAGCGATACCTGCTGCGACGGCTCCGACGACATAGCTGCTGATCGTCCACAGGAAGTTGTCATGCCAGATGCGGAACACGCTGCGGCCGGTCGAGAGTCCGAAGGCGCCGGCGACCGCCAATGAATTGACCAGAAAGTAGATCATCGCTGCCGCCATCAGCGACTGCAGCGGCGCCGCCGGCAGCCTGCCGTACGAACCACCAAACGCCGCATACGTCGCTCCTGCCGCAGCCACACTGATCACCAGCGCTGCCATGCTGAATAGCGTCTTGTATGCCGGGTTCCGTTCACTCATCCGGAACGTCGCCTGCGACCACGCGCTGGACATCACGATCAGCATCGTCGGGGCGGGCCCGAGGAAGAGCAACGCGGTGAAGTCCACCGCGTACGAGAGCGAGATACAGGAGCTTCCCGCTCCCAGTGGCATGTCGACCTTCAACGCCGAACTGAGGATCGACAGCACCAGAAACGCTGCGAAGAGCCCTGGCCGCGGGAGCTGCAGCGTCATCATGGCGCTCGCCATCACGACCGCTCCGAGCGCGATCACGGCATAGACGTAAATCTGCCCGCGAGGAGGACGCATCACTGAAACACCCCCGCTGCTTGCATATGTGTTGACGGATGTCACCGGCGCGGACACGTGACTACGGCAACGTCAGGACCGAGCCAACCGATTCGGCACGACCGTCGAGTGTTCCCCATGAGACAGACGTTCCATCCGAGGCCGCAATCAAGGAGCTCCCCCAGATGATGTTGTCGTCCCACACGATGTTGCTGCCCCAGATGATGTTGCTACCCCAGATGATGTTGTTGCCCCAGACAATGTTGCTGCCCCAGATGATGTTCTGGGTCCACGCGAGCTCGTTGTAATACAGCGCTGGGCCGTCGCTGAGCGCCTCGCCCCACGCGACGGTCTGCGCCCAGGGCAGGGTGTGGCCGTCGACGACAGTCCACTCGTCGACACGGGTAGTGAGCCACCACGATCCCAGCGGCATCGATGGATCGATGTGCTTCGCCAGATCGATCGCTCCAGCAGGATTGACGCTGCCGGCACCCTGAGTCAGATAGTCGTACGCGGTCCCCTGTTCGTCGCGTACTGGGAGTGCCGTGTACTGAAGAATGCCCTTCACGGCATTGGGTCCCAACGGCGCGTTCGGAAACACCGCTCGATTGGCCTCGATGATCAACGCGACCGTTCCGCTGACGACTCCAGCCGCCATGCTCGTTCCGCTCAATCGCAGATAGTCATCGCCGACTCTGAGCGCAGGATTGTTGATGTAGAGGCTGCCGGACTTGGCACCTGCCGCAACGAGACCGTGACCGGGCGCGACGAGATCCGGCTTGGCGCCGCCGTCGTACCACGTCGGCCCGCGCGAGCTATATGCCGCGACACGATCGTCGTTGCGTGTGTTCGTCTCAAACGACCTGACCGATCCGACGGTGATGGCTGAAGGGGCATTGGCTGGCGACAAGATGCCTGCGTACCCGGGCAGTCCGCTCACCGACGAGACTCCGTAGTTCCCAGCCGACACGACGACGATGAGTCCGGCGCGGGCGGCTGCTTCGACCGCTTGCACCAGCGGGTCTGTGGCCACGGGTTCGTAAATGGGGTGGCCGAGAGACAAGTTGATGACGTCCACCCCCAGCCGATCCTTATTCGCGGTCGCGAATTCGATCGCGCTAATCACGTCGCTCGTCGTACCCGCGCCGTTCTGATCGAGAACCTTGAGCGCGACAATCCGCGCCTTCGGCGCGACACCGCGATAACGCTTACCCGACGACAGATCACCACTTCCGGCGATAAGTCCCGCGACGTGAGTGCCATGCCCGTAGTCATCGGTGGGTGAAGCCGCTGTCCCGCCGTGCATGAAATCGTAGAAGCCGGCGATCCGATCACCGAACTCCGGCCCTGGCTCGAGCCCGGAGTCAATCACGGCCACACCGACGCGATTGCCGGCCGGAGCCTGCACAGGCAGAGCGAGTGTTCCGCGAAGCGTCGAATCGTCCGACATCGTCTGGTCTGCGATGACGACCGCATCAATCGAGATGGACTCGACGAACGGAAGACGAGCGAGACCTTCGAGTGCTGCGACAGCCACGCGTGCCGTCAGCGCATTGATGATTCGATGACGACGGAGCACCGCATGCCCACCGCGCTCCAACGCATTCGTTAACCCGGGAATTCCCTCCAAGGTGGAGCGGATGATGACCTGCTCAGTGATGGAGTCGCGGTCTCGGACCAGGGCTGCGAGTCGTTTGTCCAGTTTGGATACGACGCGGTCCGGGGGCTGCGCATGCGCGGCAATCGCCGGCATCGCAAGCGTGAGAAGGAGAATTACGGTCGCATGGGAGCGGGGAACCTTGAGGAGCATCGAGACACGGGTAAGGCAACCGCGAAGCCAAGCGCAGCAACGGGCATGCAGTCGGCGACGAGCTCGTGCTAAGCGCTATGTGGGTGAGTGACTTAAATTGATGTGCTTGTGTGCAGTGCCGTGCCGTTCAGTTGAGCTTTGTACACACGGCAGCGTTCCATGTTGCAACACGTTTTTACAGTTTTGCGGCTGAGTTCTCGCGGCGTCCAGAGTCGGCGCGTCGCGTCACCTCATGACCCAAGATACATCCCACCATTCACGCCAATCGTCTGCCCCGTGATGTAGGCATTGCCCGCCAGCAGCACCGCAACGTCGGCGCATTCCTCCACACTGCCGAAGCGGCCGACCGGAATCATGTCGGGCTTCACATGCGGATTCGACGCCACCATCTCCGTGCCGATCAGCGCCGGCGAAATCGCGTTGACGGTGACGCCTTCTTTCGCCAGCAGCCGAGCGTAGCTCTTGGTCGCTGCGATGACGCCGGCCTTGGCCGCCGAATAGTGCACCGCCATCACGCTGCCCGCTTGCCCCGCAACAGATGTCAGGTTGATGATGCGTCCCCATTTCCGCGCGCGCATTCCTGGCAAGACAGCCTGCGTCATCAGGAACACCGACGACAGATTGACCTGCATGATGGCGTTCCAACTGGCTTCAGACATCTGCTCGATGCTCTCGAACATCGCGCGGCCGGCGTTGTTGACAAGAATGTCCACTGGTCCAAGACCAGATTCGACCGCGGCGACAAGCGCAGTGACATCGCCGCTGATCGAGACATCCCCTTTGGCGACGAGCGAGCGCCGACCCATCGCCGTGATCGCTTCGGCGGTCGTACGCGCATCAGCCTCGCGACTGACGTAGTTCACCGCGACGTCGCAACCTGCCGCCGCCAGCGCCAGTGCGATCGCCTTTCCAATCCCGCGTCCGCCACCGGTGACGAGCGCGATCCTGCCGGACAACAATGTGTGAGTCATGCGAACGGGAATGCTACATCGGGCATTTGGCTCTGGGGCGTTCGGCTCCAGGCTTGCGGCTGACGTAGCCAAGAGCCCAAGGACTAAAGCCCAAAGCCGCGCAGGGCAACGTCCCGTATAATTAGATCATTCACGTCACACACGCACATCACTCACAGTGGAGTAATGGACAGGCATGGACAACGAGTTCGGACTATTGTGGATCCCTATCGGTTTCCTTGTAATTTTCGTCTCCGTCGCGGCGCTCTTCCTGACGGTTCTTCCCGCATAACTCTTCAGGTCGTCCCGGCGAAGCTGCGCACAGCGTCAGCTTCGTCGTCGAAGATCTCGAACACCGTGGCCAGTCGCGTGATGTCCATCAGGTGATCGCTGCGGCGCGTCAGGTGGAGCAGCTTGATGTTGCCGCCGCTTTTCTGTGTGGACAGATATTTGCTCACGAGCATTCCGATGCCGGCACTGTCGATCCGTGAGACGCCCTTGAGATCGAGCAGGATTTTCAGTCGCCCCTCGCCGACGAGCCGGTTCACATAGTCGCGAAAGACGAGATCGCCTTCCTCGAGTTCGAGGCGGCCGCCGAGCCGCAGGATCGTGACGTCACCCACCTGCACTTCGTTGATCGTGAAACGCGCTGCCACAACGTACTCCGGCTACTCGAGATACTTCACGAAGATCACTTCGTTCCGCGCCTCGTTATAAATCAGCTCGTCGACGAGCGACCGCGTCATCGCGAGACCGAAGCCACCCGGTCGAAGCCCTTTCTCTTCTCGCACGACGAGATGACGAATCGGATCGTGTTCGGGATTCGAGATCGCCGCATGACGCAGGCCGTCGATGTCGAATCCCTCGCCGGGATCGGCAATACGGTATAGCAGCATTCGCTTCGTTCTGACGCACGCGATGCGCACTTTTCGCGTCGGATCGAGCTTGCCTCCCCACTCGACGGCATTCATTAACAATTCACGAAATGCCTGGGCCAGGGCTTCACGAATATCTTCTGGCAGCTTGGCTTCGAGGTGCATCACGAAGGAGTGGATCCGCTCGGCCATCTCGATCGTGCACGGCGCGACGAACTCGAGCCACTCCGGCCGCGCCGAGACGACTTCAAACGAGAGGGCGGCCGCCGGGGCGATCGCCTCATTGACGACGTCCACGATGGTATTCGGCGGGAACGGCTTGTGGATGTACCGATAGGCCTGTCGCCTGACCGCCTCGAGCACCGACTCCGACGTGTCGTCGGCCGTCATCATGATGACGCGCGGCGGCGTCGCCAGGTCAGACAGACGTGCGAGGACGTCGAGTCCGCTCATGCTCGGCAGACCGATATCGAGCAGAACGATATCGAATGGATGATTGTGCAGAAGCGCCAGCGCCTCGGGTCCGTCACCGACAGATTCGATATGATGTCCGGCCGCGGTCAGCAGTGCAGACAGGGCATGACGCAGCGCCCGGTCGTCATCGACGATGAGGACGGCTCGGCTCGGCGTCGATTCGGCACCCATGACGAACTCCTTCGACGGCAGAATACGTGTCGGGAACTGCGACCGCGACGGTAGTGTACTGCCGCAGGCGTGTTGAAGGATGACTCCGATGCAACTCAGCCCGCAACAGCTGGTGCTCTACGAAACCGCCCGTGCGCTGGTGGAGTCACCAACGCTCGAAGAGGCCTCGCCGCGCATGGTGGCCGCGGTCTGCCAGGCGTTCGGGTGGCAGTGCGGCGCGATCTGGCAGGCGAACCGTGCACGGAAAGTGATGCGATGCGTCGGCACGTGGCACACGCCGGGTCTGGCGATCGAGGACTTCACCGCCGCCACCCGGGCGTCGGTGTTTGAGCGTGGCGTGGGTCTGCCCGGGCGGGTCTGGTCCAGTCGCGAGCCGGCATGGATTCCAGACGTCACCGCCGACGCCAACTTCCCGCGCTCAGACGTCGCCGAACGCGTCGGTCTTCACGCCGCATTCGCGCTGCCGATCATGCAGGGCCGGCGAGTGCAGGGAGTCATGGAGTTCTTCAGTCAGCAGATCCTGCAGCCATCCACGGAACTGCTGAACACCATGACCACGATCTGCAATCAGATCGCGATCTACATCGAGCGGCTGTGGGCGAGCGAGGATTTCGATCGCTTCTTCACGCTCTCACTCGATCTGTTCTGTGTCGTCACGTTCGAAGGCTATTTCCTCCGCCTGAACCCGGCATGGGAAACGGTGCTGGGGTACTCGCGCGATGAGCTGCGCTCGGCTCCGTTCGTCGATTTCTTGCATCCTGACGACCGCGACGCGAGCATGCACGAGCTGTCCAAAGCGACCAGCGGTGAGCACGTCATCAACTTCGAGAACCGGTATCGCACCAAGGACGGCTCTTACAAATGGGTGCAGTGGTTCGCGACCCCCTTCATCACGCAAGGACTGGTCTACGCCGCGGGGCGCGATGTCACAGAACGCAAAGCGAACGAAGAGGCGCTGCGTCGCAACGCGCAGGAGCTCGAGATTGCGCGCCGGCGTGCCGAAGCCGCGACCATCGCCAAGGGCGAGTTCCTTGCCAACATGAGCCACGAGATCCGGACGCCGATGAACGCCATCATCGGCATGTCCGATCTGGCGCTGCAGACGAAACTCACCATGCAGCAGCGCGAGTACATCACGACTGCTCGCGAGTCGGCGGAAGCGTTGATGACGATCATCAACGACATCCTCGACGTCTCGAAGATCGAAGCCCGTCGTCTCACGCTTGACCGCGTGCCCTTCATCGTTCGCGACACGATCGAGGACAGCGTCAAGCTGTTTGCGCCGCGCGCCGATGAGAAAGGGCTCGAACTGTCCTGCCGCATTGCGCCGGATGTGCCCGCGGCGGTCGTCGGCGATCCGGGTCGTCTGCGACAGATCATCCTGAATCTGGTCAGCAACGCCGTGAAGTTCACCGACACCGGTGAAGTGGGTGTCGAGATCCTCGTCTCGGAACGAACCGAGAACGATGTGATCTTGAAGTGCACGGTCCGCGATACGGGGATCGGTATTCCCGAGAGCAAACGTTGGGAGATCTTCGGCGCGTTCGTGCAAGCCGATGCATCGACTACGCGCAGGTACGGCGGAACAGGGTTGGGCCTGACGATCTCCTCGCAGTTGGTAGAGATGATGGGCGGCCGGCTCTGGCTGGAGAGCGAACCGGGCAAAGGCAGCAAATTCCACTTCGTCGCACGGTTCAACCTGTTTGAAGGAGAGACGGCCCCGACGCCATCGTTGGATCTGCGATCGCTGCGCGTGCTCGTCGTGGACGACAACGCCACCAATCGCGCCATCCTGACGGAGATCCTCGAGAGTTGGCAGATGTCGGCGGCGGCGGCCGACAGTGCGCACACCGCGCTTGCGATGCTGCATCAGGCGGCGCAGCGAGGTCAGCCGTTTCAACTGGTGCTGACGGATGCGGCGATGCCCGACGTCGATGGATTCTCGCTCGCAGAACAGATTGCGTCTGTCTATCGCGCGGGGATGCCGAAAGTGATTCTCCTGACATCAGCCGGCGCGCCGGCGCTGCGCGGTCGTCGAATCAAGCTCTTCGCGGCGACGCTGATTAAGCCAGTCAAGCAGTCCGATCTGCTCGACGCGATCGTGACCGTATTCGCCGGGCCGACGCAGTCGCGGCGCGAGCGTGAGGAGGCGCCAGCACGCCGAACGAGCACCACCAGAACGGGGCTGCGTGTGCTCGTCGCTGAAGACAACGCAACGAATCAGAAGCTCGTGTTCGCCATGCTCGATCTGCACGGCCACGCGGTCACGCTCGTCAGCAACGGCACGCAAGCGGTGGAGCGCGCCAGCGCGGAACCGTTCGACGTGGTGCTCATGGACGTGCAGATGCCCGAGATGAGCGGGCTCGAGGCCACCGTTGCGATTCGCAAACAGGAGGCGGGCACGGGCCGTCATCTGCCAATCGTGGCGCTGACCGCGCGCGCAATGGCCGGCGATCGCGAACAGTGCTTCGCGGCGGGCATGGATGCCTACGTCGCCAAGCCGGTCAAAGCCGCCGAGTTGTTCTCGGCGATCGATGCGGTCCTGGCCGGAACGCCCTCGTCTCCACCTCCTCTGGAGTCGCCAGGCATGCCGCTCAACTCGGTGAACGTCTCGGGACTCCTGTCCGGTTTCGGTGGCCGCGCGGATCTCGTCGCCGAAGTCATCGACGTCTTCCTGGCGGATACACCGGCGATGATGGCGCGGCTGCGACGCGCCGCTTCAGCGTCTGATGCCGGCGAGATCGCGGCGGCGGCGCATGCGATCAAGGGGTCTGCTGGTCTCTTCTCGCAGGGCGACGCGTACGAGCACGCACGCGCGCTCGAGATGCGTGCGCGGTCGGGGGACGCGAGCAACGCCGTGGCCGCGTGCGATGAAATCGACGCGAGCGTCTCGCGCCTCGTGTCAGAGCTCCGCGGCATTCGCGAGCGCCTGGCCAGGCCGTGACCTGCGGTGTCACGCGAGGGATCAAGACTGGTTGGTGGTTGGTGGTTGGTGGTTCGTGGTTCGTGGTTCGTGGTTCGTGGTTCGTGGTTGGTAGTTCGTGGCACCGACCAACTTCGCCTGCGCTGTTCCCAGCAGCGGGAGACGGAGAAGCATGGATCTTGATCTGTTTCAAACGTACGGACTGTCGGGACTGCTGATCGGCGGGGTGCTGCTGCTGATCTATCGGCTGATCGAGCGCGGGTTTTCGTTCCGCGTACCCTCGCGCGGCCGCGAGCGCAAGCGGCCGTAAGGGGCGCTCCGCCTCTACGGTCGTATACACTCGAAATATGAAACGTCTCGTTCTTCCGATTTTTCTACTCATGCTCGCCGCCGCCTGCGGCGGCGACGACAACAGTGGTCCGAGTTTCACGCCGACCACCAGTGCTCCTTACTCGCAAACGGATCTCGTCGTCGGTACTGGTGCTCTGGCGGGCCCGGGAAGCGTTGTGACAGTTGCCTATACCGGATGGCTTCATGACTCGAGCCGACCGGAAGCAAAGGGCAGGCAGTTCGATTCGAACACGGCCTTTCAGTTTCGTCTCGGAACCGGAGCGGTGATCAGAGGGTGGGATCAGGGTGTGTCGGGCATGCGGGTCGGTGGTCAGCGTCGCCTGGTGATTCCCCCGGACCTGGCCTATGGGAATCAGAGTCCGCCGGGATCGATCATTCCGCCGAACGCCACGCTGGTGTTCGACATCACGATGAACAACGTCCAGTGAGACGGCCGGTCCCGAAGGACCGGCCCTACGTTCATAGCCCCGCGTTCACGGCCGGTCCGACGACCGGCCCTAGGTTCAGGGTTCGAGCACCCGCGGGCGAACGATCACCGCTGGGTTCACCACGTCACCAGGCAGTGCGCGCAACGGCGCTGGGGGAGGCGGCGGCACCACCACCCCCGTGACGAAGGAGGCGCCCGCGAACATGGCGTTGGCCTTCACCAGCGGCCGCCGTTGCAGCGCCGCGTCGAAGTTCTCGCGCTCTTCATCGCTCAGCACGTCCTTCAACTGACGAAGCAGCACGGCGCGATCGCGGTCGGCCGGACGGATGCGCACCTTGAACCCATCGAGCGCGGCCAGCGCCAGAGAGGTGCGCTCGGGTGGTAATCCAAAGCCGTTGATCATCTGCGCGAGATCGGGACCGAATCTGGGGGCGTTCATCTTGACCGTCGAGCCGTCAGCTCGCCTGACCACCATGAGTCCGTTGCTTCCTGACATCTGACGCTCGAGCATCGCCGTGAAGTTACGAAGCTGGTTCTCCCCGACCAGGTCTTCGAGTTCCCTCACGAGCACCGCTTCCGCGTCGGCCTCGAGACGATCCATGAATGGCCGGACGATCGCCAGCGCCTGCTGTTGCTGGATCGAAGTCAGCTTCAGGTCGTCGAGCGCGCCTTCCACATGCGAACGCGTCGAGAGACTGACCTGGTCGCCGAACGTATAACTGCCACCGCCACCGCCCCTGAATCCTGTCACCGTCGCTGCGGCGACGGGCGCAGGAGGTGCTGGCCTGGCCATGGCAAGGATCTCATCGCGGTCGAGCGCCTGATCGCCACTCGAATCACCGGCGAGCAGGTTCTGCATGCGCTCTGGCAGCTCGCTCTTCACGAGACGCCCGTCGTTGTCGCGATCGAACGTCATCAGCCGCGCGATGACGATGGCGGGACTGGTCGGAGGGTCGACGGTCGAGCCGAAGATCGCTGGCTGCCCGAGCTGCTTGAAAGGCGTCACCGCCTGCGCAGACGCCATCTGCGGCGCCGCCATCGCCGCGATCGCCATCAGCACCAGGAGAAACACAGGGTCGCGCCGCATGATGCACTCCTTCACTTGAACGGATCTGAGAACCTGGGGTCAGTGAGAAACGCCTGGTCGGTCAGGGTTTTGAGAAACGCGACCAGCGCCAGTTTTTCCGAGGCCGTGAAATGCAGCGGCTGCACACGGACATCCTTGTTTGGATGATTCTTGCCGCCGTTGCTGTAGTGGTCGAGGACCGCATCGAGCGTCGCGAATCGCCCATCGTGCATGTAGGGCGCGGTGACTTCGACGTTACGCAGCGACGGCGACTTGAAACGGCCGATGTCCTGCGGCTTGAGTGTGATGTCGCCGACGCCGCCGTCGGTGCGAGCGGTGTCTTCGTCGAGGCCGGTGTTCACCGGCTCCGTCATCACGAAGTGCGCGTCCTGATCGGGAAGATGACAGAGCGCGCAGTTGCGGACGAACAGCGCCTTGCCGCGGTTCTCCTCGAGCGTGAAGTTGGGGAAATCGTCGTGCGACGATCGGACCTGCAGCCGGCCGTCGTCGTACTTCGATTGATACGAGACCATCGAGCGCAGGAACTGCGCCAGCGATCGCGCAACGCGCTCGTTGGTGATCTCCGGATCGCCGAAGGCTCGACGAAACAGTTCCGCGTACTGCGGCTCGGCGCCGAGGATGCCAGGGAGCTTCGACAGGTCCTGTCCCATCTCGAGCCGGTTCTCCACGGGCATGAGAACCATCGCCTCGAGATTGCCACTGCGCTCATCCCAGAAGAAGCGTGCACGCGGATGGAACCTCAGGTTGACGAGATTCATCGCATGACGATCGGTCAGGCCACCTTTGAACCCCTTGCTGAACCGATTCGGATCGACGAACGCGTGCGACTGCACGTGGCACGAGCCGCAGGACACGGTGTTGTTGGCCGACAAATGCGTGTCGTAGAACAGCACTCGGCCGAGCGTCGCGCCGGCGTCGGTGACGGGATTGTCGGCCGGGGTGTTGTCGAATTTCTGTGCCGCTGCGTCGTTGAAGTGACTCGGCAGATCCAGATAGGCGTACGTGTATGGGGTGTCAGGCAGGTGCAGAGTGCGCTCGGCAGCAGGCATGGCGATCGCCGAAACCACCCATATAAACACGCCGGTGATGAGGCACGCCTTCATAGCGCCTGAGGAGTCGCCTGCGAGGCGACCTACTTCCTTGCCGCTTTAGACACCGAAGGGGCTTGAACGGTTGGAGTCTAGATCAAAGGCTCGCGTATTCGATCACCTCCTGGCCCATCAGCACGCACTCGTTCGGGATACGGGCGTAGATAAGGCGCAAGCGGTACTGACCCTTGTAAATGCGGCCCCAGACCTCGAGCACATCGAAGCGCTGCAGACGATTGGCCGGATTACGCATCGGCAGCAGGGTTCTCACTGATTTGTCGATCTGGATGCGATCGTCCCCACCGGCATGAAACGCCAACAGCTTCTGCGCCTGCTCGCGCGCGGCAGGCGCGCAGCGATGTGCGCCTTGCGCCCACGCGGGGTTCGATACAGAACTCGCGAGCCCGAGTACAGCAGTCACACAGCCAATAGAAACGGCCCTCGCGATCGACATGAGCAGAGTCTACGCCCTCAGAGCCAGACGGCTTTTGTCAGTCGCAGCCACTCCATCCGATCGCTCAGCCCGATGAGCCCGCCGTTGATCGCGCGCGTCACACGCTGCACGTTGTCCTGATCGGCGAGCG
>Ga0065712_10067912_pt1 | contig 21528 bp, 20 predicted proteins | sample MisRhiReplicate1_FD_59099 | JGI IMG/M metagenome (GOLD analysis project Ga0065712, IMG submission 59099) | Miscanthus rhizosphere microbial communities from Kellogg Biological Station, MSU, sample Rhizosphere Soil Replicate 1: eDNA_1 v3... | ecosystem: Host-associated > Plants > Roots >...
TCCGCGGCCTCTGCGTTGAAAGAGCCTTTAACGCAGAGGCCGCGGAGATACGCAGAGGACCGCGGAGAAAACTCTTCAAATTAGGACACCGCCCCAGGTCCCCTCTGCTTGACGACCTGGAAATGCGTTTGCTATAAAACTCGGTTTCTGATTACGGCAAGATTACAGACCGTTTGATGCCGGGAACGCCGGTAACGAAACCTAAAAAGTATTCTGGAGGTTGAAAAAATGGCCAAACGTTGCGAAGTCTGCGGTAAAGGACCTCAATTCGGCAACAATGTCTCGCACGCGAACAATCGCACACCGCGACGATTTGATCCGAATCTACAGTCGATTCGCGTGCAGCAACCACAGGGTGGCGCGCGCCGGATGAAAGTCTGCACAACCTGCATCAAGGCGGGCAAAGTCTCCAAGGCCGCTTGAGCCTTTCACCCCAATTCTTTTGTCAACCTCCAACCGGCGCCTCTCAAGAGGGCCGGTTGTTTTATTCTAAAACCAGCGCTACCGCTTCAATCTCAACTCGTGCATCTCGCGGCAAACCAGCCGCCGCAACTGTCGCTCGCGCCGGTGGTGGTCCGGTGAAGAACGTTCCGTAGACCTCGTTCATTCCGGAAAACTCTTTCATGTCGGCCAGGAAAACGGTGGTTTTCAAAACCTGATCCAGACTACTGCCGGCCGCTTCGAGAATGGCGGCCACGTTCTTCAAAACCTGACGAGTTTGCTCACTGATTCCGCCGGCAACAAACTCGCCGGTTTTGGGATTGATCGGAAGCTGACCAGAGACGAACACGAGCCCACCGGCTTTAATCGCCTGCGAATAGGGACCAATCGCAGCCGGAGCTTTTTCAGTCTGGATTTTCTCTCTCATGAAAACAAAGGCGGGATTCTAACAGAATTAACCACCAAGGCACAAAGACACTAATTAACTCTCATTTTGTGCCTTCGTGTCTTTGTGGTTGAGGTCTTTTTTCACGCAACGCCTTGCATTCGCTCGACGTCGAGGACGCCGGGAACGCCTTTAATCGATCCGATCACGCGGTCGAGGTGTTTGACGTCAAATACTTCAACCGTCACTTCGATATGGCCGCGCTCGTCCGACGCGACTGAAGCGCGCGCGTCGCGAATGCCGGTCTTCATGTCGGAAATGGCGCCCGTGATGCCGGCGATCATGCCGGTGCGGTTTTCAGTAATAGCCAAAAGCTTAACGGCATACGCGGTCTTCTCCGGCCGCCCCGCCCACTCGACGTCCACAATTCTTTCTCGATTGACCATCAACTGCATTACGTTCTTGCAGCGGGTGGTATGAACGGCGACGCCTTTGCCGCGCGTCACATAACCAATAATCTCTTCACCATGAAGCGGGTTGCAGCAACGCGCGCGCGTCACCATCAAGTCGTCGATGCCGCGAACAACAATCGAGTCGTCGCCTAAACGAATGAGACGTTTGACCGCGCGGACGCCACTTCTGAGACGCGACTCTTTCTGTTTGTCGAGCTGCTCGAATTGTTCGGGCCCGAGGTATTTGGCGATCACATTTCGCGGCACCAGTTTGCCGTAACCAATTCCGGCAAGCAGATCGTCAACGCGGCCATAACCATAGTCGCTGGCGACGCGTTTCATGTCTTTGTCGGTATCGCTCAACAGTTTCTTTGGCGACAGTTGGAAACGCGAAGCTTCCTTCTCGAAAAGTTTTCGTCCGATCTCGATCGATTCGGCGCGCTGTTGTTCGGCCACCCAGTGACGAACACGATTGCGTGCTCGCGACGTGACGATGAAGTTCAACCAGTCGCGCGAAGGATGCGAATTGGCGCTGGTGATGATCTCGACAACGTCGCCGTTTTGAATCTGGCTGCGCAGCGGCACTATACGCCCATTGATACGAGCGCCCGTGCAGGTGTTACCCACCTCGGAGTGAATCATGTAGGCAAAATCGACCGGAGTCGCGCCGCGCGGCAGTTGGATGACCTTGCCCATCGGCGTGAAGGCATAAACGTCCTTCGGATAAAGATCCAGTTTTAACGAGTCGAGAAAGTCCTTCGAATCCTTAACTTCCTGGGTCCACTCCACCAGAGACCGCAATGCCTGCAAAGCCTGATCGTCATCGCGCGCGCCGCGTTTGCCTTCCTTGTATTTCCAGTGAGCGGCGACTCCTTCTTCGGCGATGTGATGCATCTCCTCGGTGCGGATCTGAACTTCGAATGATTGCACGTTCGACCCGATAACAGAGGTATGCAACGACTGGTAGAGGTTATCGCGAGGCGTGGCGATCCAGTCTTTGATGCGGCCCGGAACCGGTTTCCAGTTGTTATGGACCACGCCCAAAGCTGCATAGCAATGACGCACTTCGTTTGGAGTAATGATTCTCGCCGCGACCAAGTCGTAAACCTGGTCCAAACTGATCTTCTGCCGCCGCAGTTTTTTCCAGATCGAATACAGGCGCTTGACGCGTCCTTCGACTAAGACAAACGGCACCTCGGCTTCGTTCATCTTTTCTTCGATACGCGCCGTGACACTCTTGAGGAAGGCCTCGTTCTCAGGACGACGTTTCTCGAGTTGTTCCGCAAGCTCGCGATAGTCTTCCGGGTGTAAATGACGAAACGCCAGATCCTCGAGTTCGCCTCGCAACTTACCCATGCCCAGGCGGTGCGCGATAGGAGCGAAGATCTCCATCGTCTCTTCGGCGATCCGCTTGCGCTTTTCCGGACTGAGGTACTGGAGCGTGCGCATGTTGTGCAAACGATCGGCAAGCTTAACGAGCACGACGCGAACGTCGTCTATCATCGCCAGCAGCATTTTGCGGACGTTCTCAGCCTGTTGCTCCTCGCGCGAGATGTTGCTGATTTGCGCGATCTTGGTGAGTCCATCGACGAGGTGGGTTATCTCTTCACCGAAGTAACGACGAATCGTGTCGAGGTCTACGAGGGTGTCTTCCACGACGTCGTGCAAGAGTCCCGTAGCCACTGAGACTTCGTCGAGTTTCATATCGGCGAGGATATTCGCGACTTCGAGCGGATGGACGAGGTACGACTCGCCCGACGCGCGTTTTTGTCCCTTGTGCTCTTTCGCGGAAAAGAGGTACGCGCGACGCAGCAGATCGAGATCTGCCTGCGCGTGGTTACTGGCAACTTTCTCGACGATGTCTTCGATGCGGATCATTTAGCCTGGCAAAAATTATAACAAAAAAGGAAAGAGCCGCAGATCTACGCAGATAAACGCTGATCTGAATCAGATCAGCGTTTATCTGCGTAGATCTGCGGCTGCTTAGTTAACCGTTTAGCCCTTTGGTGGTGAAGCCGAGTGTTTCGCTTCTTCCTCTTTCCGTTTCTGGTTCGCCACGCTCAGCTCGGTCGTGCGCTTCAGAGCGGCTTCGTAATCTTTTTGATACTGCGCCTTCTGCTCCGTCTGTCCATCCATCTCCGCGAGCTTGGAGGCTTCGAGCAGCAAGTTTGTCTTGTAAGACCACGCTGATTCATTATTCGGATCAAACTTGATGGCGTTCTCCGCCTCGACCAATCCTTGCTTCACGCACATCTGAGCAGTTTCAAACTCTTTCTGATCCTTTGGCTTCTTGTAAGACACAGTGGCCTTATTGTTAGACGGATCGATGGTGGTGGTTTTGTTTGCAGGCAGCTCTGTGATCTTGAAAGAGCAGTCCCAATCCTTACTGGCGAGCACAACGTAGGCTTCGGCCCGTTTCTCCGGCGCGGCCGACTCGTTGGCGGCGCGCGTTGAGATCCACTGTCTCAACTTGTCGTCTTCTTTAATGGCCCCGTAGAGATAAGCAATCGCTTTGTAAGCTTCTTCGTCCCCCGGATTTTTCGCGAGTAGCTGTTGATAGGCGTTGATTGCTTCCTGGGCCTTGGCAATATTTTCCGGTGTCTGGACGCCGGGACGATATTGGGCGTGAATGGTTCGGGCAATAAACATCGGGGCGGTCTTGTTATTCGGATCCAGTTGCGCAGCTTCTCGTGAGTGCTGCTCGGCTTCCGCGAATCTGCCTTCGCGATAAGCGCGCGCGGCCTCGTTCAACTGGTTCTTGGATCTAATGGAATTAACAACTCCGCACCCGGAGCTAATGGCAACAAGGATCGCCAAAACAATGGCGATCCTGGTCTGAGAGAGTTTCATTTATGCGTGACTCCGTTTTGATAAGACCGGCATCATCATCGGACCGGGCGATTTCTAAGCCGGACTTTTCTCCATTAATTAAGGAAGATCATCCACTTGCAATCCGACGGGGTTCGCGCCGGCGCCTTTGATCGCATCGATCACTTTCACCACGTCACCATATTTCGCTGCTCGCGGCGCTTTCACAAACACTGTCTTCTCGATGCGCTCGTCTTCCTTGACGTCCGATCGCGCTTCCATGCCGACTTTGTACGCGCGCTGCTCTTTCCGCTGTTGGAAAACCTGGGCCAACCTTTGCGCGAGGGGAGCAGTGTCGTTTACCGATCCCATCGCATCCTGGTTCAGCTTGATCTGGAGATCGGGCGAGATCGAAACCACCAGCGTCAGCGGGTTTGGTTTCAGCTTGCTCAGGTCTTCATTCGGATCTCGCTGCGTTGGAATGTCCGCCTGGAACCGGCTCGGCTTTAGCGGCGTAACGACCATGAAGATAATCAACAGCACCAGCAAAACGTCAATCAACGGTGTGACGTTGATATACGGTTGGGCTGTCGTACTGCCTTTTTTCGAACCACCACCCATCGCCATCTGAGTTTCTCCTGGTTTCGGAATTACGTTATCAAGCCGCGGGGACCACCGCGCCCTTCTTCTTCTTATCAGCGACCAGTCCGATCTTGTCTACTCCGAGCTTCCGGACCTCATTTATGACATTGACAACATCGCCATAGCTCACGCCAACGCCACTCTTGATGTAGACAATTCGATCCTGCTCGGTCTTGATGTTCTTGCCCTTGAGCAGGCTATCGACTTTTTCCATGAGCTGCTCTCGTGCCACCCGCTGCTTACCAAGGTAGTATTCGCCGTCGTTAGGAATAGAGATCACGATCGACGACTCCTTGATAATGTTTGGATCGACGTCCGGATTGTTCATGTTCTTCGGCAGGGCAACCGTGATGCCCTGCTGCAAGAAAGGCGTGACCACCATGAAGATGATCAGCAGCACCAGCATGATGTCAACCATCGGAGTGACGTTGATTTCGGACTGTAGGCCTTCCCCACCGCCTCCTGACATTCCCATAACAAATCTCCTTTTACTTCATCCCTGTAAACGCCTGCACGGCCACGCCGTATCACGCGCTGCGCCATCCGGCGTTTTCAATAACGTCTTCCGGCCTGGGGACTACGGCTTCAACTGCTTCGTGCGGTTCTTGATGAAGTAATCGACCAATTCCGAGGCCGAATTATCCATCTCGACGATAAAGCCATCGACCTTGCCCGTGAAGTAGTTGAAGAGCCACACCGCCGGAACTGCCACGAGCAATCCGAGCGCGGTGGTAAACAACGCTTCCGAGATACCGCCGGCGACGGCCGCGATACCAGCCGACTCTGCGTTCTTCATGCCGCGGAACGCGTTGATGATGCCGAACACAGTTCCAAACAGGCCCACGAACGGCGCGGTGGAACCGATGGTCGCGAGGCCGGAAAGGCCGCGCTTGAATTCGGCTGTCTTGATCGCGATCGCACGTTGCAGCGCGCGCTTCGAGGCTTCGATTTCATCGCCTGAAATGTCGGTCGAAGCTTCGTGCGCACGAAACTCCTGCAAGCCGCTGCTGACAACCATTGCCAGGTGCGATTTGCGGTGTTTGTCGCTGATGTTAATCGCTTCTTCGATACGATCGTTCTTCAACGCCTGCGCCACGCGCGGAGCAAACTCGCGCGACTGTTTCTTCGCCGCGGAGTAGGTCAAATAACGCTCGACCATGATCGCGATCGAGTAGACCGACATGATTAGCAGCACGATGACGACCGCGATAGCCACGCCACCCATGTTCTTGACCATCTCCGTCAGCGTAAACGTGTTTGCTGCGTTGTCTGCTGGACTGGCTGCCGCATCCTGCAACAGCAGCAAGAGACCGAGGGCCTTGGTTCCAAAAAGACTCATTAGAATTGTCACGGTGAACCCCTCCAAAAGGTTTTTATTAGATTGATAGCAAGCAGAGACGCCGGGACGACCTACGCGTTAACCGCGGCGACACGACAAAAGTCCTCCGCAGTTATTGCGCCACGAAGTTGTACTGGATCACTCCGGTAACTTTAACTGGCTGCCCCGAAAGCTTGGTTGGGGAGAATCTCGCTTGACGCGCAGCACCGACGGCAACCGCTTGTAACAACGGATGCCCGGACACGGCATGCGCCGAAACCACATTTCCGTTTTCGTCGATGAGCACCTGGACCACCACAGTGCCGGCGGCATGTGCTGCCCTGGCGATTGGCGGATACGCCGGCTTCGGTAAGCTGATGGCTTTACCGTTGAGAACGCCTCCGGAAATCGGCGCACGAGGCGGAGTCGGCTTCGCCTCAGGCGGCGGCGGCTCGTCGGCAATGTTGACCTTGGCCGGTGCCGTGGTCACTGTTCCGGTGCCCGGTCCGGCCGCAATTGGCGCTGCGGCATTGGAGTCCGCGGTTCCAACGACTGTGGTCACACCGCGCCTCACTGGCGGTACATCACTGGCCTTGGCAGAAACTTCCTTCGGCACCAGCTCGGTGCGCGTGACATCGGCAATCAGCTCTTTGCGAACGTCAACGTTCTGCTCGACCTTTTGAGGTTTCGCTTCCTGTTTCTGTTCGGGCTCTTTTTGCTGTTGCGGCACAGGCACGGGAGCAACGAGCGTGGTCAGCTCGAGCTCCATCTCGCCGAGGTGCGCGTCATACCAGTAAATACCGGCGACAAAGAAAGCTACCAACAGCACACCGTAAATCAGCGCGGTGATGCCGATGAATGAGCCTTTTCGCGCGATGTCGTCCTTGTGCGAACTGGACTCAACAAGATTATCGAACATGGATGTTGTCCTCCGACTCCGGCGCCAAATGGATCAGGGGTTACGAAAGTTTAAGCAGTGATTGCCTCGCAAACGTCGATTTAATACCGCTTGAGTTCCGTCAATAGAAGGGGATAACAGCAGCTTCTGCGATATTGAGCACACCGAATTAGATTGGAAAGCCGCTGTGCGAGAAAAAACTCGCCGGCCCGCTCAACACACCGCCGCCGCGCCCAACTCTTGCTTCACAAACACGCGGGGTCGACACTTGAGATATTTAATTGGCCAGCAACGGTCGCAGTCTAGTCCGCCTGCCGTTTCAAGTCAAGCGCAAACTAGTACACCCGTACGGGCCAAAATCATTTGTCACAAAAAAGCACAAGAAAGCACAAACGATTGATCGGGCCAGCTCACGCGCGGCCCGCTTTGCGCGCACGTGGTGTGATTGGCTCACGGCCCGTTGGCTTCGTCGAACTCCGCACACCACCCTTAATAGGTTGATTGAAACTCAAGGTCGCGGCGCGATTCGCCGCCTCGATTCGCTGCTCCCACCAGACCATGATCGGACTCGCAATCGCGACTGAAGAATAGGTTCCGAAGACCACTCCGATCAGCAGTGCCAGCGAGAAACCTCGAAGTACCTCGCCACCGAAAAGCACCATCGCCAGCACCGAAAGAAACACGAGACCACTCGTGATCACGGTGCGGGAAAGCGTCTGGTTAATCGAATCGTTCGTGATTTTGTATAGAGAGTCACGCCGGTGCAGCTTGCGGTTTTCCCGTATGCGATCGAAAACGACAATCGTGTCGTTTACCGAGAAGCCGACGAGTGTGAGCAAGGCGGCGATGACGTTAAGACTGACTTCGATCTGGAAGAGCGAGAAGAAACCCAGCGTCACGAGCACGTCGTGAAACACGGCGATTACGGCCGCCGCACCATACGTCCATTCAAAGCGGGCGCCGATGTAAATCAGAATTCCCACAAGAGCGGCGAGAGTGACGGCCACGGCCTTGTTGCGAAGCTGAGCCCCGGCGATGGCGCCAACAGCGTCCGTGCCGATGATCTTGTAAGCAGCGTTTGGATCTGACTCCAGTTCCTGCGCGGGCTGCGTCTCCGGTCCAAACGTATTCAAGGCCTCTCTGACGCGAGCTCGGCCGTCCTGTCCCTCACCTTCCAGCGGCACTTTGATCAGAACGGTGTCAGGCTTGTCGGTAATGGGCTGCACGACGGCATCGCGAATACCTTTGCTTGTAAGGGCATTTCTGATCGCATCGTCATGGGGTCGTTGCTTGAATTTCGCTGTTACTACCGTGCCGCCCTTGAAGTCAACGCCGAGATTAAAAGCCTGGCGACCGGTTGCTTGATGGATAATCGCCGCTCCCAGACCCGCCAGCATGAGCAGCACAGACACTCCGATGAACCATAAGCGATTGCCCAGCCAGTCGATATTTACGTCATGAAGGACTTGAAACATGATGATTCTCTAAATACTTAGCGACTCCACTTTCTCCTTGCGTGATAGCTCCCAGATAAAGATCGTCCGCGAAACGTAAACCGCCGAGAAGAGATTTATCAGCAGTCCGATCACCAGTGTCACGGCAAATCCTCGGATTGGTCCAGTGCCAAACACAAACAGAAACAGAGACGAGATAACGGTAGTTACGTGGGTATCAATAATCGTAACGAAGGCACGCTGGAACCCGAGATCGACTGCCGATGGAACGGTCTTGCCCGACCTCAACTCCTCGCGAATTCGTTCAAAAATCAAAACGTTAGAATCGACGGCCATGCCGATCGTAAGAATGATGCCGGCGATACCGGGCAGAGTCAGCGTTGCGCCGAACATTATCAAGCCCGCGATCATCAGGATCATATTCAGTATCAAGGCAACGACGGCGTTGACACCGGATCCGCGATAATAAAAGAGCATGAAGACTACGACGAGCGCGAGACCCACGACTGAAGCTCTCACTCCGGCGCGAATCGAATCCTGGCCCAGGCTCGGTCCAACCGTGCGCTCTTCAAGATACTCGATCGGCGCCGGCAGGGCGCCTGAGCGAAGTGTCAGGGCGAGGTCTTCCGCAGACTGTTTCGTGAAACGTCCGGTGATCTGTCCCGAGTCGAAGATCTGCGACTTGATATAGGCAATCGACTTCACTTCTCCATTCAGCACGACGCCCATGTATTCGTTGATGTGAGCGCCCGTCCAGGCGCCAAACTTGTCCGCGCCGCTCTTCTTTAATGAGAAGTTGATCTCAAAATCGGTTGACCTGCCGCCTTGTGTAGGAACAGCGGTGGCGTTTCTCAACTCGCTGCCGTCGATAATCGCAGGAGTCTCAACTACCACCCACTGCTTCGGTTTCTGCTGGTTCGGATCTTTTGAGCTGTCTGCACTCAGCTCCATTCGTTCGGCGTAAGGTAAAACCCTGCGATTCGGCGGAACGGTCCCGTTGCTACCCAGCGACGCGATTGCTTCTTGTTCGGTTGCATAAGTCGTGGCCGGCGAAGGGCTTGGTGGACCGACGACGTGTACGAGCTCGAGGCGCGATTCACCCTTCAGAATGTCTTTCACTCGCTCCGGATCCTGAACACCCGGCATCTGCAAAAGGATTTGATGTGAACTTTGCGCGCCGTGAGTTTGCAGTGTGGGCTCGGTGATGCCAAGAGCGTTGATACGGCTTTCGATGATGTTCAGCGCTTGTGTAGTGGCGTTGTCGGCGAGAGTTCGCTGCGCCGCGCCAGTCATGGTCCAACTGATTTGGTCGCCGGATGTCGAGTAAGACCAGACGGAAGTATCGCCAAGTTCAACTTTCTTCTGGACTGCGTCTTTGACTTCATTGGCCTTGGATGGATCAGCCAGTTCAAGTACGACGCGATAGGTGTTGCCGCCCGTGTCAGCGCGGCCACCCTTGAGTTCAAATCCGGCATCTTTTGCCGCATTTTGAGCGGCGATGCTGTCTTCTTCAGTCAACCGTTTCAAAAATTCCTCGGTCTTGACTCGCATCACGAGGTGCGAGCCGCCTTGAAGATCGAGTCCGAGATGAATATTGGAGGCGAGAGTCTGCTTGATGCCGGACCACGTGAAGTCTTTCAAGTGGGGCCGGTGTCGCGGGCCAATTACCAGGTAAAGACCGGTGATGGTGACCAGGGCTATGATGATGACGCGCGTGAGAAGATTCTTTTTCTTCATTGCCAAAAGATATTTAGTTAAGTGGCTGTTTCCCTTCGTCGTCGATGCCGGCCACTGCCGAACGAGCTATCTCCAGAATAGACTTATCGGCGCTGCGGATCAGGAAGCTCGTGTCCCGTACAGTGGTTATCACGCCGATGATTCCCCCAGTTGTAACTACACGATCGCCAATCTTCAGAGCGGCGATTGTTTCCTGTAACTGTCTTTGCCGCTTCTGTTGCGGTCTTATTAATAGGACATAGAAGACGGCGATGATGAGAATGATGGGCAGGAGCTGCGCAAATCCACCTAAGCCACCCTGAAAGAAAATCAAAAAAGTATGCATCGACCTCTTAGTTGTTTCGCAGGATATGACTTTCGACGTCCCAAGCTTCTGGTGTTTGTAAACAAGCGGAAGCCGCCAGCTCGCGAACTACTATTCACCATTCGCACCCAGCCGCTCGGTGAACTCACGCCGAAATGTTGGGAAATCGCCAGACCGGATAGATTGCCTCACGCTTCGCATGGTGTCAAGGAAGAAGGCCAGATTATGGTGCGACAATAGTACACTCGCCAGCATCTCGCCCGTCATATATAGATGACGAAGGTACGCACGGGAGTGCCGGCGACAGACAGAACATCCACACGATTCATCAAGCGGACGAGAATCGTTCGTCCATTGGGCGTTCTTGATGTTCAACTTGCCGCGGGACGTGAAAGCCTGGCCGGTCCGGCCGTTGCGCGTCGGCAAAACGCAGTCGAACATATCGATCCCTCGCGCGACAGCTTCGACCAGATCCTCCGGCGTGCCCACGCCCATCAGGTATCTTGGCGAGTCTTTTGGCATTCGCGGCGCAATATCGTCGATGACTTCAAACATCACCGACTTCTCTTCGCCGACGCTCAATCCACCGATGGCGTAGCCGTCAAACCCGATATCTATCGTTTTCTCGACGCTTATGCGTCTTAAATCCAAATGCCCCGCGCCCTGAATGATGCCGAACAGTGCTTGCGCCCCGCTCAGGCCGTCAGCTTCAAGACGGCCCGTGTCCGCGCCTTCCGATTGCAGTCGATCGAATGCCGCTTTTGAACGTTTTGCCCAACGGGCGGTCAAACTCATGCTCCGCTCAGTCTCTTCATGGCTTGCGTCGCCGGGCGCACACTCGTCAAAAACCATGACAATGTCAGAGCCGAGCGCTGCCTGTACTTCCATTGACACTTCAGGAGACAAGAACCTGAGGGAACCATCGACGTGAGATCGAAACTCTGTGCCTTCTTCTGTGATCTTCCGCAGTGCGCCGAGGCTCCAGACCTGGAAACCGCCGGAGTCAGTCAACAAAGCACGGTCCCAGCCGATAAACCGGTGCAGGCCTCCGGCAGACTTGATCACATCGATTCCGGGTCGCAGCCAGAGGTGATAGGTATTGCCGAGAATTATCTTGGCGTCGAGATCTTCAGATTCGAGCGCCTCGAAGCGAATGCCCTTGACTGTGCCTGCGGTGCCGACAGGCATGAAGACGGGCGTTTCGATTTGCCCGCGGCGAGTAGTCAACACACCCGCACGCGCCTCACCGTCTTGGGCTTCGATCTCGAAGCGTAGTGCAGTCGAGGTCATGGTTACCAACGAAAGATTTCTCCCGCAAAGGCGCAAAGACGCAAAGGAAAACTCAATATCCTCTTTGCGCCTTACCTTTGCGCCTTTGCGCCTTTGCGGGAAAACTTCTTATGCTTCTCAACAATCCTTAAGGGCGTGGCGAAGAAATCAAACTCCTCACGCAAGCGATTCAACAGGTATCGCTCGTACGAAAAGTGCAGCCCCGGCTTGCCACCTGACGTGAACACCACGAACGTCGGCGGCCGGATCCCCGCCTGAGTCAGATATTGAACACGCAAGCGCGAAAATCCCCCCTTCGCAGGCGATGGAGCAGTCCCCCCGCGCGGTTGCGAAATCGCCTTTTCAAAGAAGTCGTTGAGCTGCGACGTCGGAATTCTACGGCTGCGGGCTTCATCAGCTTTGATCACGAGCGGCAGAATCCTATCGACGCGTTGTCCCGTCAGCGCCGAGATGGTGATCACCGGCGCCCATTCTAAGAACTTCATCTTGTCGCGCAGACCTCGCTCAAACTCCGCGGCGGTGTTGGTCTCCTTGTCCTTCAGCACGTCCCACTTGTTCACCGCAATGATGATCGAACACCCGGCATCAAGCGCGTACCCGGCAATCGTGGCATCAAGCGCCGTAACTCCTTCGACCGCATCAACCAAAACAATCGCCACATCAGCGCGCTCGAGACTCTTACGCGCCATGATTACCGACAACTTCTCCGCCATCTCGTCAGTCTTCCCTTTTCGCCGTATTCCGGCCGTGTCAATCAGCCGGAAGTTTCGCTCGGGTGTTTGCAGCACTGTATCGATTGCGTCGCGAGTAGTACCGGCGACCGGCGAAACGATCACGCGGTCTTCACCGAGAATTTGATTGAGCAGTGACGACTTGCCGACGTTCGCCCGCCCGACTATCGCCAGTCGAAGCTCGCGCGGTTCGTCGGCGTCCTGCTCCTGATTGTCATCGCCAAGTAGTTCGACAACACCATCGAGCAGCTCACCAATACCGATTCCCTGCTCTGCCGAAATGGGAAATACGTTCTCAAATCCAAAGCGATAGAATTCCGTGCTTTCGCTCTCAAGTCTCGATGAATCCGTCTTATTGGCCGCCACAAGGACGTGTTTGCCCGTTCCGCGCAGCAGGCCGGCAAGTTCTTCGTCGAGCTGGGTCACGCCGGTGCGTGCATCGACAACCCAAATTAAAACTTGCGCCTCGTCAATCGCCATCCCCGCTTGCCTGAATATATTCGCTGGAATGACGGCATCGTCGTCAGGCACGATGCCGCCGGTGTCGATTAAGGAGAACTTGCTCCCGGCCCATTCGACCTGGCCGTAAATTCGATCGCGCGTGATTCCAGGCTCATCGCCGACGATGGCTTTCCGTTCGCCGATCAGACGGTTGAACAGCGTCGATTTCCCGACGTTCGGCCGGCCGACAATCGCGACGAGGTTTGTTGCAGGGGTGGATTTCATCAACAGTTGCTAGCTTACAGGTGCTCATGATTCTGTGTCATCCGCATTAAGTCGTGGGTTATAATCGCCCGGCCTTGAAATCGATTCGACCCGAAGGGATACCCAGTATGAAAAGGTTTTTGGCAGCAGCCATAATCACGCTTGTTTTGAGCCTTTCTCTGAGTGCGCAGGAACACACAAAGCGTCCGCCCAGCACTCCGCCGAGCACTCCCAGCAGCACGCCACCATCCGTCCCCGTGACCGACGCCAGTGGCTGGGTAAAGTTCACGTCCGAAGCCGGTCACTTCTCCGTGCTGATGCCGGAGATTCCGACTGACAAGACCGAAACAGTCAACAGCGAGCATGGGCCATACACGACTCACCTGTTCGTCGTGCGAGACACAACGAACGTCTACCTGATCGGCTGGGTTGACTATGACCCGAGTTTCAACTTCAACCGCCAAAGCGAGCTGGAAGCAAACCGCGACAACTTTGTTAAAGGCATCAACGCGAAACTGGTGAGCACCCGGACGTTCAATATCGACGGTTATCCAGCGCTCGAGTTTTCGGCAGAGACTGATGATCGAGTTTTCAAGTCGCGTGTTTATATGGTTGGTCGCCGGCCTTATCAGATCGTCATTGGCTCGCCTAAGGACTCGGAGGACACAGCGAGTCTCAATCGATTTTTCAACTCCTTCAAGGTTCGACCTTAGTAGATGAAACGTAGACAATTTCTGCAAACGACAGCCGCGGGCTGCGTCGTGGCCATTGCCAATCCTGTCTCGGCTCTGGCTATCGAAAAACGCAATTCCGAAGTATCAACCGTCCCACCTGCATTCGAGCTCGACGAAATCACGATCTCGGATCTCCAGCAAGCATTTCAATCCGGCAAATATTCTTCCCGCTCGGTCGTCGAGAAATACACCGATCGGATCGGCGAGATTGATAAGAAGGGTCCCGGCCTCTACTCGGTAATCGAGTTGAATCCGGACGCCGAGAAGATAGCGACGGCCCTCGACCGCGAACGCAAGGAGAAGGGACCACGCGGCCCGCTACACGGCATCCCGATCCTCATCAAAGACAATATCGACACCAACGATCGAATGATGACCACCGCGGGCTCGCTCGCGCTCGTAGGTGCGAAGCCGCTTCAGGATGCATCTGTGGCGCGAAAGCTCCGTGACGCGGGCGCGATCATTCTCGGCAAAACGAATCTCAGCGAGTGGGCTAACTTTCGCTCGACTAAATCGTCGAGCGGCTGGAGTGGACGCGGCGGACAGACGCGAAACCCTTACGCGCTCGAGCGTAATCCGTGCGGCTCGAGTTCGGGTTCCGGCGCGGCGGTAGCGGCAAATCTGTGCGCGGCGGCAATCGGGACGGAAACCGATGGCTCTATCGTATGTCCGTCTTCCGCTAACTCACTCGTTGGAATCAAACCGACTGTCGGCCTCGTAAGCCGCGCCGGAATAATTCCGATATCGCACAGCCAGGACACCGCTGGTCCAATGGCACGAACTGTTCGCGACGCTGCCATCCTTCTCAGTGCTTTGACAGGAGTGGATCCGCGCGACGAAGCAACCAAAGCAAGCGAGGGAAAATACGTCGCCGACTACACACAGTTTCTCGACAAAGATGGATTGAAGGGAATGCGGCTGGGCGTGGCCCGCAAACACTTCGGCTTTAATGAAGCTGTAGATAAGCTGATGGGCAATCTGTTGTCGGAGATAAAGAAGCTTGGCGCAGTGCTGGTCGATCCTGCCGACATTCCCACTTCCGGAAAATTTGACGATTCCGAGTTTGAAGTGCTGTTGTATGAGTTCAAGACTGATCTGAATGCCTATCTTGCAGGGCTTGGACCACAGGCGCCTGTTCGCTCGCTCAAAGACATCATCGCGTTCAACGAAAAGAACCGCGATCGCGAGATGCCGTACTTTGGGCAAGACATCATGTTGAAAGCCGAGGCGAAGGGACCGCTCACCAGCAAGCCATACCTTGCGGCTTTACGCAAGAACCACCTGCTCACGCGTGCGCAAGGGATCGATTTCGTGATGAAGAAGAACCGGCTTGATGCGTTGATTGCGCCGACTGGTGGACCACCATGGCCGACTGACTGGATTAATGGTGATCACTTCACGGGTGGTTACTCATCAGCATCCGCCGTCGCGGGATATCCACACATCACCGTTCCGGCGGGTTACGTTTTTGGTCTGCCGGTGGGAATTTCGTTTTTCGGCGGGGCTTTCAGCGAACCAAAGCTGATCAAGATGGCCTACGCCTTCGAACAGGCAACGAAGGCGCGCCGTGCGCCGAAGTTTTTAGAAAGCGTGGCATTTAGTTAATGACAGATTTATCTGCGTACTCCTGTAATCTGTGGATGGATTTCTTCTGAAAGGAGCTTCGACATGCCGAAGTCGATCTACAGCGTCCACCCTGGCGTCCTGATGACGCAAAAATGGATCGGCGAACTAAAACAGAAAACCGGCCGAACGCTCGAAGAGTGGCTGGCGCACATCAAGAAGGCTGGACCAAAAGACGAGAAAGCGCGGTGCGACTGGCTCAAGAAGGAACATGGTCTGGGCACGAATACCGCCTCATGGCTGGCGCAACGCGCTGAGGGAAAAGGTGAAGAGTTAGATAATCCCGATCTCTATTTGCAGTCGGCTGAACGTGACGTTGAAAAAATGTTCTCTGGAGGCAAAGCCGAGCTGCGTCCACTCTACGATGCACTGTTAAAGCTCGGACTCAAGACCGGCAAAGAAGCTAAAGCCTGTCCGTGCCAGACGATCGTGCCGCTTTATCGCAACCACGTATTCGCGCAAATCAAACCCACCACGCAAACGCGAATCGACCTTGGCTTCGCACTCGGCGACATGAAACCGAAAGGTCGTCTGATTGACACCGGGGGCTTCGCCAAGAAGGATCGCATCACTCACCGCATCCCGATCACTTCAATGAACGACATCGACGACGAGGTGAAACACTGGCTCAAGGTCGCTTACGACCGTGACGTATGATTTAACCACTAAGACACAAAAACACTAATTTATGAATTTATATTTGTGTCTTCGTGTCTTTGTGGTTAAGGTTTTTAAGATGCCATCCTCACTAGGCCAACTCGGAGAAGCTTACGCGGCTGCATACCTCGAACAAATCGGCTACCGTCTCGTCGCAGCTAACTTCACTCTGCCCGTCGGGCGAAACCTTCGCGGCGCCGTCGTAAACGCAGAGATCGATCTCGTCGCTTACGAACACAACACACTCTGCTTTGTTGAAGTGAAGACTCGCGCGTCAGATTGGTTCGCGCCGCCGCAAGTCAACGTCGATCTGCGCAAACGTCGCCAGATCACTCGCGCCGCCCGCGCCTATCGACAGATGCTCGGTATCAAAGATGAACCCTACCGCTACGACGTGATCACAGTGATTCTATCCGCGGATTCGACCCCACAGATCGAACTGCTACGAAACTTCTGGAACGAAGAATCTCTACGGAAGCGCCGCTGGGCTTCGGATCCGTATTACCTTTGATCCGTGGTCGTTTCTTTCGTCCGCGGCGGCGCGTTCTTCACGTACTTGTCAAACCAACTGATCATCTCGTACAGCACGTGCTCGATACTCTCGCGCCCGGCATATCCATGCGCTTCGTGCGGCAACATCACCAGTCTCACCGTCGCACCATTGCCCTTCAGCGCCTGGTACATACGTTCTGACTGGATCGGAAAAGTACCCGTGTTGTCATCAGCCTCGCCATGCGTCATCAGTATCGGCTCGTTGATCTTTGAAGCAAACATGAACGGCGAAACCTTCAGGTAAAGTTCGGGCGCTTCCCAAATCGTCCGCCGTTCATTCTGAAAACCAAACGGCGTCAACGTGCGATTGTAAGCACCGCTGCGAGCGATGCCGGCGCGGAAAAGATCGCTGTGGGCCAGAAGATTCATCGTCATGAAAGCGCCATAGCTGTGGCCTCCAACACCGACGCGATCCGGATCGGTTACGCCCATCTCGGTCGCCTTGTCGATCGCAGCTTTCGCGCTCATCACGATCTGTTCGATGTAAGTGTTGTTGACTGTCTCGGGCGTGCCGACTACGGGCATCGTGGCGTTGTCGAGCACGGCGTAACCTTCCATCAGGAAGAAGAGGTGCGATGGACCAATGATCGACGTCGCCCGTTGAGTCGAGCCCGTGACCTGCCCGGCAGTACTCGCGTCGTTAAACTCGATCGGGTAGGCCCAAACGATGGTGGGCAGCCGTGTGCCTTCTTTGTAATTCGGCGGCAGGTAAAGCGTGAACGAGCACTGCACGCCATCCGCGCGCTTGTAAGTCACGAGTTGTTTCTTGATACCGCGAAGCTGCGGTGTTGGATCCGGAAACTGGGTGAGCGCGCGCGTATCGTTGCTGCTTCTTATGAAGTAGTTGGGCGCCTCCGCCGGCGACTCGCGTCTCGTAACGAACTGCTTCGCGTCGTCGCTCAACAAAGCAACGAAGGTTTCGTAGCTGTTTGCGTCGCTGCGAAAGATTCGTTCTGATTTCAGTGTCTGTATATTGAAACGATCCAGGAACGGGCGGTCGCCTTCCGGTGAAGCACCGTTGCCGCTGAGATAGATCCAATCGCCGTTTTGCAGGATCGCGCGTTGTCCGCCGGTGAAGCGCGTGACGGGCGTGCCGGGATCGTTGTAGCGATCCTGCTGGTTCCTGCTCCAAACAAGTTTCGGCGCAGTTTCTGGTTTGTCCGCGTCGAAGATGAACGTCCGCACCAGGCGTTTGTCGCGCTCAAAATCAGAGAACAACATCAAGCCGGTTTTTTCGCCGAAGCTCGCGCTGGTGAAACGGTTTTCGGTCTTGAACAGTTCAACCGGCTGCGTCGTGAACGGCGCCTTGAGCATCAACACGCTGTCGCGATATGGAACTTTCTTTTTGGGATCTCCGCCGTCCAGCGCCTTCGCCCAAACCAGCGTCGCGGGCTCGTTTGGCCGCCAGCGAATGGAACGCGGGCCGGTGATCACACCATCAATCGGAACCTGATCGGCGAGCGGGAGACTGGCGACTTTGTAAACGAGTTTGCCTTTGGTGTCCCAGACTTCTATTTCCTTCGGAAACGCGAAATCGGGAAAGAGATATGAAAAAGGCTTCTGCAATCGTGTGACTAGTACGTGATGTCCATCCGGCGCAAGATCGACGTCCTCAAAGATCGCCGGCTCACCGAACTGCGTTGAGCGTCCTGTGGCGGAGTCGATAAGGGCCAACTGTGAAGTTGCGTAGTATTCAAAGAGACGTTCATCGTACGGGTTCTTCAACAAGTCTTCGTACGTTCTAACTGGTCCAGGTCTTCCCGAACTCTCCTGCGTGGTCGGTTCGTCTGGTACAGACGGCGCTGCCGGCGCGGCGGCGCGTGTGGCCGGCACGAGTTGGACCAGCAGTGTTTGATTGTCAGTCATCCACGTCAGCGGGTTGCCGATTGTCGAGTTGACTGTCACGCCTTTGAGATTGTGGATCTTTCCAGTCGCTGCATCGCCAACCCACAGTTCCACCCGGTTCGCCGTTGTATTCAAGAATGCGAAATGCTTTCCATCATCGCTCCACTCGATGCCCGTAATCTTCGCGCCCGGCGGAACGTCGATCTTGATTTCCGAGCCATCGGCAATTCGCTTCAAACTCAGAGCTACTGAATACTGGAAACGGTGTGGCGAGTTTGACGCGGGATTGATTCGCCGCCCGGCGAGTCGCAACATCGGCTGCGCCAGGTCGGCCAGTGGTGGATAACGCAGGCCCGTCGAGAGGAGAATGTTGTCGCGACTCGGACTGACCAAAGCAGTGGGAGTGACCGGCGCGTTGAGGATGTCGAGCACTTCCTTTGGCGGCTTCTTATAACCTTGCTGCGCAAAGCTGATGTCGGCAACAAGCAGCAACGCGAGAATTGCGAGCGCCTTATGGGCTTTCATGATAGGCTCCTCCGCATAACGTGGATCGACGATTTTGTGGAATGCTTCACAGGAATTTGAAGCACTCGCAACTTATTCGAGTTGAAGGTGGAAGTCAACCGAAGTGGGCAGTTGGTGGTGCCCTGGTTTCACCTCTGCGAATCTCTGCGGTCCTCTGCGCCTCTGCGGTGAATCGCACTCGACGAATAAATTCGCCGCAGAGGCGCAGAGGACCGCAGAGAAGATCTTGAAATTAGGGCACCACCGAATAGTTCGGTAAACATTCAACGAAACTACCGTTTGCCGGGACCTCCACCGACATCCACCGGCGGAATCTTACCGGGCGCGCCAAATAACCGAAGCAGTGGGCTGACGGCGCCGATAGTCTCCCGAGTATCATTGGCAACCTTAACGACCTCAAAAAGCTTCACGGCGACGTTGTAGAACCTTCTCCACCAACCTCTGGCACGCTGGTCGGCCCCGGCTTTCGCGACTGTCTCGATATTCAAATTGGCTTGGCGCCTGATCAGGGGCAGCGTCCGCTTGAGCCCTTCCGGACCTCCGATACGATACTGCTGAATCACCTGTTCTATCTCTGAAGTTAACGACAGAATCAACCGCTTCAAGGGCGGATCGATTTTTGCGCGCTTCATAGCCTCAAAGAAGGTATGCGCCTCCGTCCGGGTTTTTTTAAGAACCTCCTCATCGATCCTGGGGTCGGGCGTGTTCTTCTCCCACTGCGCCGCTATGACTCGAAGCAACGTGAGAGTTTCATCAGTTATCGGACCAGTTAGATTGGATTGATTTGTCCGGAGGTTAGATAGTGAAGTCTGAACTACCCGCCGCAAAGGCGGAAACGCTTCCCGGTAGAAATCATCAAACTGGAGTTCGTATAGGCCTGCTTCCGTTTCATTCAGCAGATCCCAGAAAGCCAGTATCTGCTGGACTACGTGAAAGAAAGATGGCCCAGTCATTTTGATGTTAAGGGGAATATCGAACGCCTGCGCCCATAACCTTGCCGGTGGTCCATTGCGTGAAGTAGAGCGAAGCCGTCTGGCAAGGTCGTACAAACGCGCTGCCGGATTATTTTGCACCTGCTTTAGCCTGCTTTCGTCTAATCAGAATTGGGTGGGTTCTGAAAAGCCGCGATAGGTACTATCCAATGGTGGCTTCAAACCTGAATGCGCTAGGCTGACCGGCGCCGTGGGGTTCGGCGTGAAGACTCTTCCGAGTGCCATAGAGCTATCATCTTCAAAACATCAGCCTTTCTCCCCGGTGACAATTCCCTGAATCTTGTCAGCAGATGAAGCTCGTCGGCTTCGTTACCACCGGGAGCAACTCCACGGACCGCTCGTGCGAGTAATTCCTCCACTGGAACGCCCAGGCCGAGGGCTAGAGCCTTGAGTCTGTCGGCGGTAGGCCTCCGCGTCGGATCAGTCTCAAGTCGATTGATGTAACTTGCTGTTATTCCTTTTCCAAATCGGGCGCTTTGCTTTGCCACATCCGCCAGCGAAAGACCTTTCTCAAGGCGCATTCGGCGAATGAAGTCCCCGATGGGTTCCGGACTCCTATTTGCCATTGGTGGGCTCCACATTCATTCAACACGGGGGGCGCGCCAAACGAGGAAACCGCGCGATCGATAAACATCACACCTCCACAGAAATCGTTTGGCGGGGGCCGTCCGCACGCCGGAAAAACCTTATTACCTTCCGGTAACAAATCATATATCATATGTAACGTCTCTACGCAATACGGTTTGTCCCTATAGACAATGGATGTGATGCCCCTGTCGTGCTATAAGTCTGTTGCGTATATGCGGTGAAGCGATTCCGATGGGCTACGACACTAAGAGGGGTGAGAAAGCTGAGTATAGATCCGCCTTACCGAATAGATCTCATCAACGCGGCCATGGGTGCTCGCCGGTTAACTAATGAGGCGGTGGCGGAAAAAGCAGGTGTCGGAGTGACGACGGTCTCGAGAATCCGAAATGGCGACCCAAAGGTTGGCTACCTGACGCTGAAAAAGGTTGTTGAGGCGGTGGGTTTAACTGTTGCTGAAGTCTCAGAGAAGAACGCCGCCTAAAACGAGTCTGTCCTCTTGCGCAATGTCTGTGTCCTCTGCGCCCCGTAGGCGGCGGTGGGTGGTGCCCTAATTTCAAGATCTTCTCTGCGGATCTCTGCGGTTCTCTGTGCCTCTGCGGTGAATTTATTCGTCAGGTGCGATTCACCGCAGAGGCGCAGAGGACCGCAGAGATTCGCAGAGGTGAAACTAGGGCACTACTCGGCGGTGGGTAGTGTCTTACTTTGAGTTTTTCTCTGCGGTTCTCTGCGTATCTCCGCGGCCTCTGCGTTGAAATAGCCTTTAACGCAGAGATCGCATCTATGAAGCGACGATCGATGTCAAGAACTTTTTTAAGCACACTTTCGTCCTGACGCCGGCGGCGCCTAT
>Ga0065712_10067913_pt1 | contig 21448 bp, 18 predicted proteins | sample MisRhiReplicate1_FD_59099 | JGI IMG/M metagenome (GOLD analysis project Ga0065712, IMG submission 59099) | Miscanthus rhizosphere microbial communities from Kellogg Biological Station, MSU, sample Rhizosphere Soil Replicate 1: eDNA_1 v3... | ecosystem: Host-associated > Plants > Roots >...
GTCTCAATGTCATCGGATTATCTCGGGCGACAGCAGGCGCGCGAATCCAATGCGCGCACGTATTCGCGGCGGCTCCCGTTCACGATTGCAAAGGCGCGCGGATGTTTCATCACGGATGTCGATGGCCGCGTTTTTCTGGATTGTCTCGCGGGCGCGGGCACGCTCGCGCTCGGGCACAATCATCCCGTCGTGGTGGAGGCAATCCGGGCGCATCTCGCGGCGGAGCTGCCGCTGCAAACGTTCGATCTGGGCAGCCCGCTGCGCGATGAATTCATCACCGAACTTTTTGCGAGCCTGCCGCCGGAACTGGCGCGCGATGCGCGGATTCAGTTCTGCGGCCCGACGGGCAGCGACGGGATTGAGGCGGCGATAAAGCTCGTGAAGATTGCGACGGGGCGCAGCGCGATGGTCGCGTTTCGCGGCGCGTATCACGGCCACACGAACGGCTCGCTGAGCCTTATGGGCAATATCGCGCCGAAGGGCGTCGCGAATTTGATGGCGGGCGTTCACTTCATGCCTTTCCCGAGCGCGTACCGTTGTCCCCTCGGTCTGCGCCCTTGCACGGATTGCCGATGCGCGGCGTTTCTCGAAACGGCGCTGACCGATCCTGAGGGCGGAATCCCTAAGGCTGCGGCCGTCGTGATGGAGATTGTACAGGGCGAATCGGGGAGCAATCCCGCGCCGGATGATTTCGTGCGGGAGGTGCGGCGGGTTACGCGGGAGCAGGAGATTCCGTTGATCGTGGATGAAGTGCAGTCGGGCTGGGGGCGGACGGGAAAACTTTATGCCATCGAGCATTCCGGCGTGGTGCCCGACCTGCTTGTTCTCTCGAAAGCGCTTGGCGGCGGGCTGCCGCTGACCGTGCTCATTTATCACAAGCGGTTTGACGTGTGGCAGCCCGGCGCGCACGCGGGCACCTTCCGCGGGAATCTGCTCGCGATGTCCACGGGCCTTGCGACGCTGCGCTTCATCCAACAGAACAACATTCCGGCGCATGCCGCGGAAATGGGCGCGCGCCTGCGTGGACACTTGTCCGAAATCCAAAAGAAACACGCGTTCATCGGCCATTTGCGAGGCCTTGGACTAATGCTCGGCGCGAAGATCGTGGACCCTGAGAAGCTGGACCGCGATGGCGTGCCGGTGCCGGATCCCGGGCGCGCGGCGCGGATTCAGCAGGAGGCGTTCAAGCGCAACCTGATCATCGAACTGGGCGGACGCGGCGGCAGCGTGCTGCGCTTTCTGCCGCCTCTCATCGTCGGCGAAAGTGAGATCGACCAGATTGCGGAAGGGATCGCCGCCGCGTGCGTCGCGGTGGGCGAAGGCTGACGCGGGGGGATGGACACGCCATTGTTCCTCACCTCTGATCCCGCGAGTCGCGCGGCGTATCGCGACGCGATTCTCCAGGCCGCCGATCTCCTCCTCGGCGCGCTGCCCGCGCAGCCGTATAGCGGTGCGGCGCCGCGGCAGCTCAACGATTTGTTTTCGCAGCCGCTCGATAACGATGGGGAATGGACGGCGGAACTTCGCGAGATCATTGCGCATTCCGTGCAGCCCGCGCATCCGCGGACGGTCGCCCATTTGCACTGCGCGCCGCTGATTCCCGCGCTTGCGGCGGAAGTGATTCTGAGCGCGTTGAATCAATCGATGGATTCGTTCGATCAAGCGCCCGCTGCCACCCTCATAGAGCAGAAAGTGCTGCGCTGGCTTTGCTCCTCGATCGGGCTGCCGTCCGCAGCGGGCGGGACATTCACGCCCGGCGGGACGGTGTCGAACTATATGGCCATGCTGCTTGCGCGCGATCATTTCGCGTTGCGAAAGTGGAACTGGCGGAGCCACGAAAAAGGTCTACCGCTGGAGGCCGAGCGCTACCGCTTCATCTGCTCCGCCGCCGCGCATTTCAGCGTCGCCAAGTCTGCGATGCAGCTTGGCCTCGGGACGGATTCGGTGATTTGGATTCCTGTCGATGACCGTAGTCGGATGCGCGTGGATGCGCTCGCGGACTGCCTCGCTGCGCTGCGGACGGCGGGCGGGCACGCCGTCGCGATCATCGGCACCGCGGGGACGACGGACTTCGGCGCGATCGATCCGCTCGCGGAGATCGCGCGGCTTGCGGAGGCCGCGGGCGCATGGTTCCACGTCGATGCGGCCTACGGCGGCGCATTGCTCCTTTCCGCGCAGCGAGATGCGTTGCGCGGGATCGAGTTGGCCGATTCCGTCGGCGTCGATTTTCACAAACTGCTGTGGATGCCCATCAGTTGCTCGGCGCTCGTCTTGCGTGACGACGCGCTCTTCGACACGATCAAACTTCAGGCCGACTACCTCAATTCCGAAGCGCACGTGGAACTCGGCATCCCTGATCTCGTCACGAAGTCCGTCCTGACCACGCGTCGCTTCGATGCGCTCAAAGTCTGGGTGTGCCTGCGTGCCATTGGCGCGCGTAGGCTCGGCGAAATGATCGACCGCTGCATGGCGCTAGCCCGCGAAGTCGCCGCGCTGCTCGCGCGCGATCCCGCATTTGAGCTGTTGCACGAGCCGGAGACGACCTGCGTCGTTTTCCGACTGCGAGGCGCCGACAGCGACGCAACCCGACACGCCATGTTCAACGCCGGCGAAGCAGTACTCGGGCACACTGTCGTCGCGGGGCGCAGCGCGTTGAAATTCACGTTGCTCAATCCCGCGGCCACGCTCGCTGACTACACCGCGCTGATCGAACGAATCAAAATCCGCGGCCACGCCTAAATGTCTTCGCGCATCTTCATCTGCCGCAGCACCGCGCTTTTTAGCAGCGCGATCGTCCCCTCCGGAAAAGCGATCATGAAGCGCCGGAACCTTTCGTAGTCGAGCGTCAGGACCGCCACCGGCCCCTTCGCCGTGACCGTGGCATTGCGCCGCTCGCCGGTGAACATGCCGTACTCTCCGAGCACCGTGCTCCGCCCCAGCGTCGCCAACGGGGGCCCATCACTCTTCACACGCACTTCAACCACGCCATCCTTCACCACATAGATTTCCGTCGCCACGTCCCCCTTCACGCACAGCACCTCGCCGTCCGCCAGATCGCGCCGGTCGAACATCGACGCGAAGAACTCGATGTCCTCCTCCGACACACCGCCGAAGACATCGCTTTTGTGCAGAGCGTCCATGCGGTTCTCCAATTCGTCCGGGGCCGCGGCCGTGCCGCTCACGCTTACGAGACTGCGAGCCTCGGCCCGCGCCCATTTTTTCTGCAACTCGTGCAGCATGATCGCCGGCAGAAAAAACGAGATGTCCGAGACAATCTTGCCGACGGCGATGCCCCAGCCCGCGCCGAAAAAGTGCGCCGCCGTGCCCATGGCCAGCGGGCGGATGAAGCCCGTATCCACGATTTCCGGCACGCCGAATTCCATCACCAGATTGCGGATCGTCTTCCCCGCGCCGCTCCATCCGTAGTTGTGCAAACGCCGCACCGCCCTCGCCCGATCCGCTATCACCTGGCGAATGATAACGACAGAAAAAAAACCGAGCGTCTCGCACACCGACGCCGCGTAGGCCGACGCCACTTCGTTCCCCCTGGTCGCGCCGTGCACCGTGAAGTATCCCCAGTAGGCCATGAGCGTCCCGGCGACCTCCGGCAGCCCATATCGCTTGATCCAGCCCAGCGCCTTGGCGCGAATCCCCGGATTCCTTTTAACCGCGACTGCCGGCGCGCCGTCGTCCGCACTCTCCGGCGCGACGAATGGGGACTGACGCATAGGTGGTGGTGTAGCGGGTGTCGCATGGTGGTGCCAGAAAAATCCGACCCAGGTGTTGGGCTTAATGCGCGGTTTTGTCGCCGTTTGCCGCAACGTTCGGAACCGCCATTAGGGAAAAATGCAAGCGATTACCACTGTTTTCCCGTTGTATTGCTACGGGAAGTGAATTCACTAACTCCCCCACTCCAGGGCTCATTTCGGCAACAAAACGGCAACTAGAGTCTTGCTACCTAGCATACCGTTGGCCTCCGGAGCCAAAGGTTGTGGGTTCGACCCCCGCCCGGCGCATGGCTTCGCCAGTGACAAACTCGTTACTCATCATTGAAATTTTTCGCTCGGCGAAAAATTTCTAAGCCAATGCTTCCAGCCGGCTGAGTAGATCCTTCTTGCTCGTAACGCCAATAACCTGATCGCGCAGTTGGCCGTTCTTGAAAAAAAGCAGCGCCGGAATCGCTCGAATGTTGTACTTCGACGAAAGACTCTGGTTGTCGTCCACGTTTACTTTCGCAACTTTGACCGCGCCCACTTTTTCACGCGCGATCTCGTCCAGCAGCGGCGCAATCATTTTGCACGGACCGCACCATTCCGCCCAAAAATCGACGATCATCGGCTTGTCGTCCTGAGTCAGTTCGCGGTCAAAGTTCGATTCGTTAAGTGTGATAGTCTCGGAATTTTCCATGGTTAGGAAAAATACGTCCAAATTTGGATAATCAAAATCAATGCGGAGATAGCGAGAAGCATCCAATACAGTCGCATCGACCTTTTCTCGACCGGTGCTACAGCGATCGGCGGATTTTGCGGAACGACCTTGGGCATCGCGATCAGGGGCTGAGTCTTTTTCTCAGAGGAGCGCAACGGTTCGGGCATCAGCGGAATGCGTACAGTCTCCTTTTGCGGTACTGAAGCGGATGGAACCGGAAGAGGACGCACTGAAGCGGATAACGGACGCGGGGCAGCCGGCGGCTTCGGCGGCGGAAAGAAATTGGTGGGAGCAACATTTTCGGGCAATGGCTGCGACGAAGAGGAAACAGGCGAAATACCGGGTTCACGGACCGGCAACTGGATCCGGACAGTCTCGTGTGGCTTCACACCTGGCTCCAGCGGTTTCGTCGGAAGTGGAACCGGCAAGTGGATGCGAACCGTCTCTTTTTTCGGTTGGTCAGGTTCCGCCATTAGCGTTGGAGAAATTGACTAGAAATCGCCGACTTGTCACTACCTAATGTCGAAAGCTTAGGAAAAATGCGTGCGTGCCTTAGGCCAGCAGATCGTAGCCGCGGCTTCCTTTAACGGTCCGCCGAATGAACTCGCCAACAGGCGCGCGCTCGGACAAAACGACTCGTGCATCGACATCCGGAGCATCGGCTTCGCTCCGGGCAACGTGCGGCTGATCGACGAGCAATTTCAGTTCATTGCCAATTTTCTCGCGAGCCAGATCATAAGCAATGGATTGCTGCATCGCCATCGCCGCTCGATAACGCGAGTTCTTTATCTTTGCGGGGACTTGCCCCCGCATACTGGCCGCGCGAGAACCCTCTTCCTGCGAATATTTGAAAATCCCAAGACGTTCGAATCGGCTACGGCGGATGAAATCCAGTAATATCTCGAATTCCGCATCGGTTTCGCCGGGGAAGCCGACAATGAAAGTAGTACGCAGGGTAACGCCCGGAATTCCAGCGCGGAGTTTGCAAACTAAGTCTTCAATATGCGAGCGCGATGTTTCACGTCGCATCCGGCCAAGCATCGATTCGTCGATGTGCTGTAGCGGAATATCGATGTAGCGCGCGACCTTATCGCATTCAGCAATGGTCTCAATCAGTTCATCGCTCCAATGCGCTGGGTGCGTATAAAGCAGACGCACCCAGAATTCGCCTTCGATCTGTTGAATCTCACGGAGAAGCGAAACCAGCGTCGGTCCGCGAGTCGAATCCACCGGCTGTCGCGGCCCGACTCTGGCCTCCCACAAATCCATTCCGTAATACGTGGTGTCCTGACTGATCAAATTGACTTCGCGCACACCTTCGCTAACGAGAGAACGGATTTCCGCCAAGACCGATTCCGGTTTGCGGCTCCGATGCTTGCCGCGCATTTGTGGGATCACGCAAAAACTGCACGGATGATTGCAGCCCTCCGCAATCTTCACGTAAGCGGAATGCGCCGGAGTAAGTCTGAAACGCGGCGTGTCGTAATCGGGAATGTACGTGGGTCGCGAGTCGGTGAACGCAATATCCAGATTCTCGGAGTCAACGCCCAACGTCCAACTGTTTGCATTGAGCGTTGGGCGTTGAGCGTTGGGCGTTGGGCGTTTGCTCAAAATTTTCTCAACAACGTCTCCAAGCTGTGTGACCTGATCGAGTCCAATAAATGCGTCCACCTCAGGCAACTCGTTACGCAGTTCTCTCGCGAACCGCTGCGACATGCAGCCGCTTACGATTAGCTTTTGGTCTGGTCGCTTATTTAACCCGCGCTGCTGGTGCGCTTCCAAAATCGCTTCGATTGATTCTTCCTTGGCTGAATCGATGAAGGCGCAAGTGTTAACCACGAGCACATCGGCCTCCTCTGCGCGCGACGTGATTTCGATCCCGCGTTGTAAAACACTTCCAAGCATGATCTCCGCGTCGACGAGATTTTTGGCGCAGCCGAGGCTGATCATGCCGATCTTCGGCTTACGAGGAGGCTCAGTAGCGTTTGTTGCCTTCATTTTCAGCTAACACACAAACCTACGGCGTTGTCATGTTGAGCGAAGCGAAACATCTCTGATTTACTTTTCGATTGGTGGATCGGCCAAGAAACTGATCCGAGATTCTTCGCTTCGCTCAGAATGACAGACTTACTTAATTAACCGTCACGTCCTGGTCGCTTTGTTGCAGCTCTTGTCCGTTCTTCGTGATCTTGATGGCTTCAGGATCCAGGACGCGAATCGCTACGTGCTTGCCGCGAAATTCAACCGGACCATCAGACGGCGAGACCCATCGTTCGAACGCGGCTTTTCCGTCGTCGCCGAGTGTTACCCTCACGTAAGTTCGTTTAAGCGGTTGGATGGCGACTCGGTTTTGATCGTTTGATTCCGGTGCAGGTGATGTGCCTCCTTCGCGGGCTTGCGCCAGTTCTTCTTTGGTTACTGGCTTCGCCTTCCGCACTTCCAGTTCGCCTGACGCTGGCGCTGTGGAATTAGTAGCCAAAGCCTTACGCGTTTCGGGCGGACCCAGTGTCGGGACAGGCGATGAGACCGGCGCACTCGTAGCAGCAGCCGCAACATTTGGCGCTGCTGCCGGGCTCGAACCGCCTGTTGCAACCGCTGGAGTAGCAGTTGCCGACGTTTGCGCGCTCGAGCCCCCTTTTCCGGGCGCGAGCCGTTGCACGTTAAGGAAAAATTTCATACCAAGGAAGCCGACTACTAAAACCACGATCCCAACAATGAGCGGCATTGGCGAAACGCGATTGCTGCCACCGGTAGCAGCGGGACGGCTCCGGCGCCGAACCACCGGTGCGGACACCGGTTTGGCGCGCTCGTTTTCCTGGAGGTACGAGTAACCATCTACGGTCACGCTCTCCGAATCCTCAAACGCATCCAGGTAAGGCGTGACGTCGACATCCAGGAATTTCCCGTAAATAAGCAGGAAACCCTTCGCGTACGCAAGGCTTGGGAACTGTGAAAAGTCGTCCGCCTCAATTTCCGCCAGCCGCTGCGGGCGAATTTTGGTCATGCGCGCGGCTTCATCCAGCGTGAGCTTCCTAGCCAGCCGTGCTTCTTGAAATTTCTTACCGAGGCCCTCTATTGTCATGAGCGAAAAAGCCGGCTAAACGGCAGCATCGAGATCGACCAAAATCTCGCGTGGTTTGGCGCCCTCGCCGGGACCCAAAATACCGCGCTGCTCCAGAATATCAACGATTCGCGCCGCGCGCGTGTAACCAAGTCGCAACCTACGCTGGAGCAATGAAGTAGACGCGCGTTTTTCCTGTCGAATGATCTCGATGCATTTTTCGACCAGCTCTTCATCTTCAGCGGTCACGTCTTCGTCCGGCGCGCTAGTGGATTGGAGCTTCTCATGCATGGCCGTATCAAACGCAGGCGGACTTTGTTTCGAGATAAATTCTACGAGCGCGTGAATCTCATTATCAGTGACCAGCACGCCTTGCGCACGGATGAGTCGTGAAGCGCTCGGCGGCAGATAAAGCATGTCGCCCTGCCCCAGCAAACGGTCCGCACCGTTTTCATCAAGAATGACGCGGCTGTCGATCTTGCTCGCGACCTGGAATGCGATGCGGCTGGGAATATTCGCCTTGATAACCCCTGTGATCACGTCCGCGCGCGGTGTTTGCGTTGCGACAATCACATGCATGCCGGCGGCACGTGCCATCTGTGTGATGCGGGCGATGGCGTTCTCTACATCCGCGGGCGCGGTTTGCATGAGATCGGCAAGCTCATCGATGATGACCAGGATATAAGGAAGCTTGTCCGGGATCTTCTCTTCTGTAGCCGGGGGCGTCGACCCCGGCGGCTCGGCGGAACCTTCCTCTTCCCCGGCGCGGTCGTCGCCCGAGGCTACAGCTTTCTTCTTCGGCCGCGAATTAAACCCGACAATGTTCCGCACGCCTACGCGGGCAAACATTTTGTAGCGGCGCTCCATCTCATCGATCACCCACCGTAATGCCAACAAAACTTTTTTTGGATCCGTCACGATCGGGAATGCGAGATGCGGCAACGATTGATACGCCTGCATTTCCACCATTTTTGGATCAATGATAACCAACCGCATCTCTTCCGGCGTGAAGCGAAAGAGCATGCTGGCAATCAGCGCGTTGATACAGACGCTCTTTCCACTGCCAGTCGTCCCCGCGACTAGCAGGTGCGGCATCTGCGCCAGGTCGGCAATGATTGTCTTGCCATAAACGTCTTTGCCGAGCGCGAGCGGAATTTTTGCGTGCTCCTTCGCAGAGTCCCAATCAGTCGATTGAAAAAGCTCGCGCAATTTCACCGTGACTTTGCGCGTATTGGCCAACTCAATTCCGACGGTGTCTTTGCCCGGAATAGGCGCGAGAATGTTGATTCGTTCGGCACTCGTCGCTCGTGCAAGGTCGCGCTCGAGACTCACAATCTTGTCCACGCGCACGCCCTTTGCCGGATAAACTTCGTACCGCGTGATGGTTGGACCCTTGGTGATGTCACCCGGTCCTACGGCGATTCCAAATTGGGCCAACGTCTCAATGAGAATTTGCTGGACCTCTTGTAGTTCAGAAGGATCGGTGGCTGTACGCGCTTCAAGACTGTGTTCCTCGAGCAGATCAAGCCCGGGCAAGACGTAATCTTCCCAGCTGGAAGTGGCACTTGTCGGACTAGGGGTCGCCTTCGATTTTTCTTCACTTGCGCGCAGTTCCGCCAGAGAAAGTCTGCGCCGACTTGCCACCCGCTCAGTCGACGGCACCGTCGTATCGACGACTTTCGGCGCGGGTCGATTCGCCAGTTCATCTGGCGAAATCATTGTCGCTGCGGGTTCAGGGACAGGAACCCCTTTCTTTTTGAGTTGTCTCTGTAGGGCTTCAAGCGATCGCCGTTGCTTTTCAGTTTTGAGTTGTTCTGTGAGATCCGACTTCCGAATTCTTCGGCGGACACGCCATTCGGCCAGTTTCGCCATGCTGCGGCGCGTAAGGTTGACCATCTCGCGAACAAGATGGATCGGGCGCAAACCCGTAACCAAAATCAGAGTGGTCAAATAAATTGCGACGACAAGAAGAACCGAACCGACCGGTCCGAGAGCGACAGGAAGCAGGCCGCGATGTTCGTCGGACAGGCGATACCCAATGAGGCCGCCCGGCCCTTGAATGTCGACCGGGACTTTCCTCCCGAGCAACTGGCTGATTCCCCAGGCTTGGTCGAGGCAAGCACCCGAGACGAGGAACAAAACGATCCACGGGATTCGGGGCGCGAAACGCAATCGAGGATAAAACAATTTTGCCGCGCCGAATCCGAGCAGAACCGCTGCCAGCAATAGCGAAGCGAAGACGCCGATTAACTGATAGCAAATGCCCGCAACGATCGCTCCAAGTGGCCCAATGAAATTTTGCGCAGGGTGATTCGCTGGTGAAACGTGACTAAACCAAAGCCACGACGGTATATCCTTCGGCGTGTAGGAAATCAGCGCAAAAAACAGCAACGTTCCGGCAAAAAGCAGAACGAGAGCGAATACTTCGTTCCACGCGCTGAGTCTTTCTGTGCGGCCCACCGCGTGTGATAGTAATCCCGCGGCTCTGTCTTTCAATCACTTACTCGTGCTCCTGCTCGTAATCGTAATCGTAATCGTAATCGAATGATTGACGTGGCACAGGCATCTTGCCTGCGCTACCAACGCGCTTTGGCCTTGCACGGGCGACAAGAGACTGATAACTGTGCCAGCGCATTATGGCTTTTTTCTTTCGTCAGGGCATCCTGACCGTTTTCTTTGCGATCGCTCTGTTTTCCACGTCTTGCGAGAAACATCCGATCGGTCAACTGCCGGACGTGCAACGTGAGCAGCCGGATCCGGCAAAAGAATGGTCGGAAGCAGCAAAAAAGGATACCGAAGTTCCACACGAATCTCGTTAGGCAAGGAGACACATGGGTAGCCACAAGTACATGACGTCACCGCCCAACCTGAGCGGGATGCCGCCAGGTGTTCCCTACATCATCGGCAACGAAGCGGCTGAGCGCTTCTCTTATTACGGCATGAAGTCGATCCTGACCGTCTTCATGGCCCGTTACATTTTGGATCGATCGGGCGTGCTCGCGCCGATGAATGACAACGAATCCTACATGTACACGCACTTGTTCGTGTTTGGGGTTTATTTTCTGCCAGTTCTCGGCGCAATTCTTGCGGACGGTTTTCTTGGCAAGTATTGGACGATCCTTTCTTTGTCCATTGCTTACTGCTTGGGCAATCTGACGCTGGCCTGTATGGCCACGTCGTGGGGAATCGCCATCGGCCAACGAGTAATGCTGCTGGTCGGCTTAATCCTGATCTGCATTGGAGCCGGCGGAATTAAGCCGTGTGTTTCGGCCAACGTCGGCGATCAGTTCGGCGACTCGAACAAGCATTTGCTCTCAAAAATGTTTGGCTGGTTCTATTTTTCCATCAATGCCGGTTCGTTTATCTCTTCGCTTCTTTGTCCATGGCTTCTTTCAAATCCGAGGTGGGGACCAGGTTGGGCATTTGGAATTCCAGGCGTCGCGATGCTGATCGCGACTTTGTTCTTTTGGGGCGGCCGCAACAAGATGGTGCACGTGCCGCCGGCGGGACTCGGATACCTGAAAGAAACCTTCAGCAAAGAAGGACTCCTCACGCTCGGGCGAATCGCAATGGTATTCCTTTTCATTCTATTTTTCTGGGGGCTCTGGGGGATGAGCAACGGCGCGGAATGGACCTTGCAGGCAGAGAAAATGAACCTGCATTGGTTCGGCATGGATTTGATCGCGGCGCAGGTCCAGACCGCAAATCCGATTCTGATTTTGATCTTTATCCCAATCGTCAATTACGCCATTTATCCGGCGATCGACAAAGTTTTCCCGCTCACACCACTGCGCAAAATCGGCATCGGACTTTTCATTACCGCGCTCTCATTTGTGGTGATCGTGTGGATTCAGGGCCAGATCGATTCTGGACTTAAACCGAGCCTCAACTGGCAGCTTCTCGCTTACGCCATCCTCACACTTGGCGAAGCCATGGTTTCGATCACTGGATTGGAATTTGCCTATACGCAGGCGCCGAATTCGATGAAGAGCTCGGTTATGGCCTTGTGGCTTCTCACGGTCGCCTCGGGCGAACTTTTCGTCGCCTTGGTTAATAAATGGATCCTGAGTGCAAGCGGGCACAAGCTTAGCGCCTACGAGTACTTTACTTTTTTCACTTGGCTGATGTTCGGAGCCGCGGTCGTTTTCACCATCATCGCGTGCTTTTACAAATACCGTACGCATCTGCAATCCCAGCTTACGCCGGATGAGATCGCGACGGAGCCGATTCTTCACGGCGGCACGCCGAGCTGAACTCGAATGAAAATCATCATTGCGGCTGCGGCCGCATTGGCGTTGTCGATTCCAAATATTTTCGCGACTTCGCAAGACGACGCGTTCCAAAAAGTTGCGCACGATTACGTCGAACAATATTTGCGGGCCAATCCCGAACAGGCGACTGAGCTCGGTGACCATCGATTTGATGGCGAATTGACCGATTATTCGGTCGGAGCCCGAGCCAGGGATCTTACCACGCAAAAAGAATTTCGCGACAAGCTGAACACCATCGATGGGTCGCAACTGACTGGCGCGAACAGCATCGATTTTCGAATTCTCAAAGAGAACATCGATTACCAAATCTTCCGGGCCGAAGAGCTGAAAGAGCCGGAGTGGAATCCTCTGGTTTACATGCAGAGCCTGGCCAACAGCCTCTACCTTTTAGTCGCGCGCGATTTCGCGCCCGCAGAAAAACGAATCCCGAGTTTGCGCCAGCGTCTGGAAAAGATTGCGGGCGTCATCGCGCAAGCGAAAGCCAATTTGCAACATCCGCCGCGCATTCATACCGAAACGGCGATTGAGCAGACGCAGGGCGCCATCAACCTCGTCCGGACAGAGCTCGCCCCTCTACTCGATCAGGCGCCAGAAATGAAGAAGGAGCTAGCCCCATTACAGGACAAAACTGCTGCGGCGTTGGAGGATTACAAAAACTGGCTCAAGAACGATCTGCTCCCCCGCTCCGACGGTGATTTCCGTCTCGGCGCCGAAAAGTATAAAAAGAAACTGCGCTTCGCGCTGGCGTCGGATTTGCCAGTGGAAGAAATCTTGAAACGGGCGAAGGCCGATCTGGAGCAGACACAAACCGCGATCTACGAAACGGCGTTGCCGCTCTACAAAAAATATTTTTCGAAGGCCGATCAACAAACTATCGCAGACAAGCATAAGGTGACGGCGGCGGTGTTGGACAAACTTGCGGAGCAACATCCCACCGACGCCACGGTGGTTGATTACGCGAAGAAAGTTGTCACAGAGGCGACAGATTTCGTGAAGCGACACGACGTGGCAGGCGTCCCAAACGTGCCGCTGGATGTCATCGCGATGCCGGAATTCAAACGCGGCATCGCCATCGCGTATTGCGATTCGCCGGGGCCGCTCGAGAAAAACGGCCAAACATTTTTCGCCGTTGCGCCTACGCCGAAGGATTGGTCCAAAGAGCGAAAGGAATCGTTCTTCCGCGAATACAACAACTATATGATTCGCGATTTGACCGTGCATGAGGCGATGCCGGGGCATTTTCTGCAACTTGCCCGCTCGAATGAATTCCGCGCGCCGACGCTGGTTCGGGCAATTTTCCAGAGCGGACCGTTCATCGAGGGTTGGGCCGTCTATTGCGAACAGGTGATGGCGGAACAAGGATACGGCGGACCCGAGGTTAAGATGCAACAATTGAAGATGCGGCTGCGCGCAATTTGCAACGCCATTCTCGATCAAAGTATCCACGCCGGAAACATGAATGAGAAGGAGGCGATGGATTTGATGACCAAAGAAGGTTACCAGCAGGAGGGCGAAGCGGTCGCCAAATGGAAACGCGCCCGGCTTACTTCCGCTCAACTCTCCACCTATTTTGTCGGCGCCACGGAGCATCTCGACTTGCGCGCTGCCGAGCAGAAAAAACTCGGCGACAAGTTCAATCTCAAAAAATACAACGACCAGGTAATCTCTTACGGCAGCCCGCCCGTGAAATACGTGCGGGAGTTGATGAGCTTGTAGGTGGAACGCGTTGTCCTCAACGCATTGACATTCTACCGCGCTTCCGAATCAATTCTTAAGATCGGCTTCGGAGAAGCCGACCCACCTTCACCTTGGATTTAACGCGACGCTTTTTGGCAGGCTTGCGCTTCAGTGGCACAGAGAGGGTTGTCTTTTTTGCAGCCACCAGCCGCACGAGCTCATCGAGATTAAACCTGCGACGACGTTTAGTTCCCACTTCTCGAAACTCGATCTCATACCAGCCGTTCATTCGATCTACCCGATAACGTTTTTGCCCAATTCGCATCGGTTCGCGCGCGATCACGCGATGGATGACTTTTTCGTATTTCGACCGTGGCCAGCGTCGCATTCGACGGCGACCCCAATCGATTCCGTGCCCGACGTCGTCATAAGCGTCAGGACGCTTTTCGAAGTCGAGAAGTGAACGCGCATCTCCGGAGAACACCGTGGCGATGTGTTCCAGTGTGCTCGAATCACTGATCTGTCGAATTCGCTGGCGAAATGGCCGCAAAGTTTCAGTCGCAATCGCACGCAGGCTTAGAGTACGCCCATCACGCAGTTTCCAAAGGGACTCGTTGATATCAGATGTGAATGGATTTCTGCCTAACGAATCAGCGGTTACGCGCCAACCGCGTCTCGACGAATGTTTACGCAGATGAAATCGCGCGATGCGAGGGAGTCCGCGCCGCGCCGATTGTCTCAGGCGAAAATCCTCCCAACGGAGCACGGTTCCCATGGCGCCCGCGATGAACGCAGTCGTCGCCAGCATCAACGCAGGGTCCGGAGTGAAATCAACTGTAACTTCGATCCGGTTTCCGCGCGGGCGCACACCGACTGCGCTACTCTGCCGGTTCGTTGCCAACAAGATTACTGGCACCGGCAGGATGTGCGCCAGCAGATAGGCAAGTTTCGTAGCGTTGCGAACCTCCGATTTCCGCGCGATCGGAAACGAAAAATTGTAGTGTGTGCTGAAGCCTTGAAGAGTGCAGTGGCACCTGTGCCGCTTCGCCCAATGATCCAGCTCCCGTCGTAAATACCGAATCTGTTCCCACAACAAACGCGTCGCGCGATAACAACACCCCGGCTCGAGTTCAACAATGGGTGTGGCGACTTCGATTACACCGGTGTCGAAATAAATTGCACCACCCGCGGGCAATTGAAACGATTTGCCAGTACGCGGAATCATTCGCCGTCGCACCAGGCGGCTGGGATCACCAAAGACTTTTTCCGGACGACGCCTGCGTCCGTTAACAAGGAGATTAAATTCCGCCTCCAACCCGATCACCGCCCGCGGCGGCGCTGCCCCAAGTGCGCGCAAGCGAAGACGATACGCGTTACGTTCTGTTAGGTGGTCCTTCATTTGCTCAAGCCAAGATTAACTCGCTTCGCTGCATTCGCGCGGAGTTAACCTCACGTATCCTAAATCGATATGGAGATGGTCGCTGGTCTGTCCTTTTTCACGTCCGAATGGCCGAACAAAAACCGCCGGACCAAGCGACGCAGCGATTGTCCGATATTTCTGAATTGATCTTGAGTCTGAAAGATAGGTGTCGCCGACCCGATAAATATTCGCCGCTGTGCCCCACGCATGAATACTTTTTGCGCCGCCAATTTGATGCGCCGGCGAGCGGTACGCGCCATTTGCGCTGATGAACACTGGCGCGTCGACTTCGCGCCGGAAGTCCTCCAAGAATCTGGCTAGCAAGAGGATTGCGCACGGCACGTAATGAGGGAACTGGCTTAGCAGCAACCTCGCCTCGCGACAGTCGACAAGCATCAATTCCGCGAGCGTGAAGTGCGGCGTGAGCCGAATTTCATGCGCTTGCTCCCAGCTCCCAATTTCATAGAAGAAACGCGGCAAAGGATGAACAGCGCCGTCGGTACCGGCCTCGCTTTCGCCCGGTCGCAATAGCCCACGGTATTCTTCGGCCAGATGTAAGCCGTCAATCGGCCGCAGAAATTCAGTCGTCATTTGATTACTGGTCCGTTCGCAGCAGCGATCGATAAATCGCTTCGGAAATCGCTGCGACCGTTTCGCGTCGCCCCTCTGTGTCCGGATCGAATTCAGTCAAAATGGCAGTGATGTACGGTTCGCGTTCGGGCAGATAGACGATTCCAATGTCATGGCAGGCAGTCGAAATCTCACCGGTCTTGTGCGCGACTGTGGCATGCGGCGGGAGCCCGGCCGGAATCATCGAGTTGAATCGTTGCTCGAGCAGAATGCGAATCACCTCTCCTTTGCTTTGAGCCGTAAGAAAATCGCTGCGGATCGCTGACAATAAACTCAATAACCCGTCGGCGGTTGCTTCATTATTTATCCCTTGTTCGTGCGCGCCGTGATCTTCTACACCGCGCCGGAGCTCAACCCCCTCAACTTGCGCCTCGCGTAAAACCGCTCGTGAATATTCGACGCCGACAAACTCGAGCAACAAATTGGTCGCCAGATTGCTGCTCCCACAGATCATTGCGTGCGCAAGCGAGGAGATCTTCGCGGTCCGTCCAATGGCCGCATAGAGCTCCGGCGTCGCGTCGCGATCCTGGCTAAGGCGAAACGGCGCTTCGTCTGCTGCGCTGAAGAAACGGTTTCGCACGTGTAACGAGTCATCGAGCCGATATCGGCCTTCATCTGCCGCTCGAAATACTGCAAGCAGCACTGCCACCTTGATCGTACTCGCAGCATGAAACCAGCGGTCGCCCCGCAATGAAAATCGCAATCCAGTCTCGAGATCGTGCAGTGCTACTCCGATAGCTCGAGCTCTGTTTCTCAAAGCCAGGGCTTCCAGTTCCTCATGTAATCCGTTGGATACATCCGCGCTCGACATCGAAGTGCTCTTTACATGGCCATTGGCAAGTCGCAAATTCGCCCATGCCAAATCTGGCTACCTGGATCCGTCAAAAAGACGCTAAGAGCTTTCGCACAATTTTTGCAAAACATCCTGACATCAAAGTTTGGAACGCGCGTACTCGAAATGTTCCGCTCCAAGAGATGGACGGCCTTCTACTTTCAGGCGGCTCAGATATTTCGCCTGAATTTTTGCGCCAGGACGTTCCGGATCCTTCGGTGTTGGATAAACAGATCGACCCGGAGCGCGACCGCTGGGAATTTCAGGCCGTCCAGAACGCGCTCTCGCGCGGCTTGCCGATTTTGGCAATTTGCAAAGGTCTTCAGGTCTTCAACGTCGCACTCGGCGGCACGCTCAAGCTCGACATCCAGGGACATAATTTGCCCGAGCAAAAGCAACGGGATGTTCAGTTGTTGCGCAGTGCGCGTGGCGTATCTCATCGGTTTTCAAAAGTGAACAGCGCGCATCACCAGGCGATCGATCAATTAGGCGACGACTTGGAAGTAGAGGCGTGGGCCGCGCACGACGGGATCATTGAGCAGGTGCGGCTGCGCAAATACCCATTCGGACTCGCTGTCCAATATCACCCGGAGCGCAGTCGAATTTACGATTCGTTGTTCGACGATTTCTTTGCACGATTGGAGACGTCGAAGCCTTCAATCGCGTCATTCCGAGCGAAATCGCCTGCCAAGCCGTAGTCCCGCGATGCGGGACGAAGGCTGGAGGAACCCCGTGGCGCGACGATAGTTTATTCTGCTGGATCCTTCGACGTCGCTTCGCTCCGCTCAGGATGACGATGTTTGCAAGGCTCTAACTCGCCCAAGTAGCATCGCAAGCAGTGCCGCAACGATCGCACATCCACCAAGCAGCGTGAATGCGGGGCCGTGCGTTCCGTAGCGATCCTTCAATGCGCCGATCATTGTGGGACCAATCAAGCCGCCCACATTCGCGATTGTCACCACCAAGGCGATCCCGGCAGCCGCAGGCGCTCCAATGAGGAACCGCGACGGCATCGACCAAAATGGACCGTACACCGCGCAATGCCCGATCGGAATCAACGCGAGAAACAACAATGCCAACGTTGGTTCGCGCAACACAGCGCAGCCAAAAAATCCGGCGCCGGAGACCAATAACGGAACGGCTACGTGCAGCGGGCGCTCGTCTGTCTGGTCAGAATGGACGCTGTTCAACATCATAGCAATGATTGTTACTGCGCTGATTGCGCCGAGTATCACGCCTATCCCAAGGTCGCTGCTTCCGGTGAGGGACTGAACCACGAGCGGCGCCCAAAACGAGTAACCATAAAAACCAATCGCAGCGAAGAGAAAGATGATTCCAAGGTGCCAAATCGTCGGGTTCGTCAATGCTGCAAAGATGCCGACCTGAGATGCTCCACGGCGCGAGGTTCGCTCGGCGGCAAGCGCGTTCACCAACCAGTCTTTTTCTGCCGAACTGAGCCAGTTCGCTGCCTCAGGCCGGTCTGTCAAATAGACGAGCACGATAATGCCCAGCAAAATCGCTGGAATTCCTTCCATCAGAAACAGCCACTGCCACCCGGCAAGGCCAAACAATCCATTCAAAGTTAAAAGCGCACCGGACAGCGGACCGCCAACAACGCCGCTCACCGGAACCGCCGTCATGAATGCTGCGATTGCGCGCGCGCGTTGCCCCTCCGGATACCAATGACTCAAATAATAGACCACGCCGGGAAAAAAACCGGCTTCGGCAGCGCCGAGCAGAAATCGCAGAACATAAAAAGTGGGCGCAGTCCGAACAAACATCATCGCCGCCGAGATGGCGCCCCAGCTGATCATGATCCGCGAGATCCAACGTCGCGCACCGACGCGATGTAGAACGAGATTACTCGGAACTTCGAACAGGCAATAACCCAGAAAGAACACGCCGGAACCGAAACCAAACGCAGCTGAACTGAATCCGAGATCGGCATTCATCTGCAGCCCTGCGAACCCGACGTTCACCCGATCGAGCCATGCGACCACGTACAGAATGAACAGAAATGGGATCAACCGGAGCGTGACTTTGCGCAGAGTTACACGGCCGGCATCGGACAGAGCTGATCGCGAGTTCATCGTGCTCCTTTCAACGCGCACGGCGATGATCGTATCCCAGAAATGACGAAGCACGAATGACCAATGGTCATCCTGAGCGGAGCGAAGCGGAGTCGAAGGAGCCCGTGGAATTACTACTCAGTTTCACTGGCGGGATCCCTCGACTTCGCTCGGGATGACAGCAGGTTGCGAATTCTCGGGGTTTCTCACCACCACCTGAAGTCTTATTTCCTGAAACTTCAGCTGGTCATGAATCAAGCCAAGCAATTCGAGCGCTCTCGCATCGGGCATGTGCGCGCAACCCAATTCGATTCGCGCTGCTTTACCGGCGAGTTCCGGATGCGCCTCCGCCATTTCGCCATCGAGCAAAAATGAAGCGTAAGCGTTGAACCGCTCCTGCAGCGCCAGCAATTGTCCGTCTGAGCCGTCCCACTCGTTAGGCTCGTTCATCACGAGAACGACTTCACCTGTTTTCGCATCGTGGGCGATCACATCAATGAGACCAGTGCGCTCTTTGATTTTGGAACCTTGTGGTTGGGTGTCCATCGAAAGGATTCGGAGTTGGACGTTCGATGTTTGACGCTCGAAGTTCAACACAACAAATCACCAACGATTTAACGGCCGAAGAGGTTCGCGCTTTGCTTAACCTGGAGCCGCACGCCACGTGCGGTTTCGTGCGCGTCACATTTATCAGCAACCAACGAATTGCGCCCGGCGGATTACCAGCACCATTTCTTGACGGTAGGCCAGCTGGCTCCGCACTCTATTTCATGGTCACGCCGGATGCACCAGTGCGACTCCATCGCATACGCAACGATCAGCTTTATCATCGTTACTGGGTGACCCGATTGAAGTTCTAATGTTACACGAAAACGGCACAAGCGAGCGCGCCATAGTCGGCCCAAATCTCGGTGCCGACCAACGCGTGCAGCTTTTGATCCCAGGCAATACATTCCACACTGCACGCGTCATCGGACAACAGCGCTGGTTCCTCGGCGCGAGCACAGAACGGCCCGGCGTGGAGAAAGTCGACGTCGAAGCGCTGGCGGCGAAATACCCGGATGTGGCCGACGATCTACGCGCGTTTCAACGAGGATAATGACGATTGCCGTCAATAGTCGTGCGGCGTTGTAGCGGTGCTTGTGTCAAGCACCGGCACAGGCGTTTGACACAAACGCCTCTACATGGGTTGACCTGAAACGGCTCCGGTAGACGTTAGTCGCCGTGGCAAAACGAAAACGTGTAGAGGAATTTAGATTACTCGGACACAGCGACGTAAAGCTTCCTGCATCCCCAGCCGAAGCGCGCCTGGAGACATTTCCAAATCCTGCTCCCCAACGAAACTACCGCATTCACTTCGAAACAGATGATTTTACTTCCGTTTGTCCGATAACCGGTCAGCCCGATTTTGCCCGGATCGATATCGATTACGTGCCCGATGGTCTTTGCATCGAGAGCAAGTCACTGAAATTCTATCTCGCCTCCTATCGCAACGAGCGCGCGTTCAATGAAGCTGTCACAAACCACATTCTCGACGATTTCGTCAAAGCCTGCTCCCCGCGCGAAGTGATTGTCACCGCGCAATTCTCCGCGCGCGGCGGAATTGCACTCACAGTCCGCGTCGAGTATCCGGATACAGCCAGAGAGCGCCGCAGGAAATGACACCCTTGTCATTCCGAGCGGAGTCGAGGAATCCCGCAGCGCTACCGTTAAGTAATTCCACGGGATCCTTCGACTTCGCTCAGGATGACGGGCTGAAATAATATGAAACGCGCAGTCGTCCTTCTAAGCGGCGGAATTGATTCGACTACCACATTGGCGATTGCGATCGGAGAAGGCTACCAAACATACGCCCTGTCATTTGATTACGGTCAGCGTCATCAGATCGAAACCGAAGCCGCTCGACGCGTCGCCAAATCGCTAGGCGCAAAAGAGCATCGCATTGCAAAGATCGACCTGCGGGTCTTCGGCGGCTCGGCGCTCACGGACGATGTCGCCGTGCCGAAGCAGCGTTCGGAAACAGAGATCGCGCAGGAAATTCCAATCACATACGTCCCTGCGCGCAACACAATCTTCCTCGCTTATGCGCTTGCTTGGGCGGAAGTGATTCCGGTCGATGACATTTTTCTCGGCGTAAACGCGATCGACTACAGCGGCTACCCCGATTGCCGTCCGGAATTCATCGAAGCGTTCGAGGACGTGGCCAATGTTGGAACCAAGGCCGGTGTCGAAGGCCGACGTTTCCAGATTCACACTCCGTTAATCAAACTTTCCAAGGCCGAGATTATTCGCAAAGCAGTCGAGCTCGGCGTCGATCTTTCGCTCACCCACAGTTGTTACGATCCGACGCTCGAAGGTCTCGCCTGCGGCGAATGCGATTCCTGTCTCCTAAGGCTCAAAGGTTTTCGTGAAGCCAAACTGAAAGACCCAATTCGCTACGCGAAAAAATGAAACGCAACCGTCCTTGTCATTATGATCCCGCAGGCGCGGGAGAAGAATCTCTAATCGTTGGAATTCCGACAAACAAATAAGCCAGAGATGTTTCCCTTCGTTCAACATGACAGATACGATGGTTGAGAAGCCTGCTGTAAATCGTAACGCCAAATGAAACGCCTTCTCAGAATCATCGAACTTTCTGCGAACGAACAACGCGTCGTGCTCATCATCATTTTCATTTTGATCACAATCTCATTCGTCGCCTACGAGCGCCGTGTTCGTCATTCTCCGGTTGAGTCGGCATTATCAACACAACCGAAACCGTCTCCAACCGTTTTGGAAACGATCGGTGATCGGTAGCGTTATTCGGCTAGCAGGCCGGGAATTCGTCCGTAGCCGACAAAAACCGGGCTGATCTTCGCATCGCCGCTTTTGGGAGGCGGCGGCAGCTTGAAATCGAAAACGCTGACGCCCCAGCGTTGTTTGCCGTCATAGGTGCGGCCGTCGCTTGATCCGATCATTACGCGCTTGTTCGTTCGTTTTTCGCGGCCCAAATAAATCATCGTGTGCGTTATGGGCGGATCGCGATCGATGTTGTATGTGCCGCGCCAAAAAAGCAGATCG